>Ga0116178_10000002_pt1 | contig 321038 bp, 314 predicted proteins | sample AD_STIC12_MetaG_FD_89880 | JGI IMG/M metagenome (GOLD analysis project Ga0116178, IMG submission 89880) | Active sludge microbial communities of municipal wastewater-treating anaerobic digesters from USA - AD_STIC12_MetaG | ecosystem: Engineered > Bioreactor > Anaerobic > Digestate | place...
TAATCGTGCTGGGTGAGCAGGGCAGTGGCCGAAGCTCGCTGATGCAAAGCGCGATGCATGAAGTGGCCAAGCAAAAATCGAATGCAAAATTACATGATCTGGTTGCGATTTATGATTTTGAGCAACTGAACCAGCCTACCTTGGTGAAGCTGCCGGTAGGCGCAGGACAAAAGCTGCGCGCCGAGATGGATGCCTTTGCGCGAGCATTGATGCTTGAGATGCCCAATTTTGCAGCAGCGGCAAACCAGCAAGAAATGCTGGCGAGGGCTGAACAATGGCTGACTAAAGCAATTGCAGTATTAGAAGACGCATTGGTAGATTGTGCACCCCAATTAAATCAATATATTAAATTGATTAGGCAAGAGATTTTGGCGTATTTGCAAACTTGGCAGCCGTCAGCAAACAGCGAGTCGGATAACAATCTGGAAGGCCTGATCAATGAAGCATTTTTTGCACGTTTTCGTGTCAATTTGCTGGTGGATAACCAAAAGACAGTTGCGCAGGAACTTAATCAGCCGGTAATTTACGATAGCGATCCCAGCCTTCACTCCTTATTCGGCGCGATAGAAACGGCGTCTGACGCGTCTGCGCTGCCAAGTTTTTTACGCTTACGTGCAGGTAATTTGCACAGGGCAGATGGCGGCATGCTGTTACTACATTTGCGTGATTTGTTATGCGATGAGCAAAACGGCGCACAAATCATCGAAAAGCTCTATCGATTTTTGCGTAACGGCAATTTACAAATTGAGGACGTGGGCAGTAGCTCGCAAAGTGCGGGTTACGTGGCAAGTAACACGCTGTTGCCACTGCAAGTCAAGCTGGTGTTGATTGCCACGCGTGGGGATTTTTATAATTGCCTGAACGAGCAGCCTGATTTCTTCGATTATTTCCCTATTAAAGTGGAATTTGCCGAGCGCATCCTGGCGAATCCGGAAAACTATGCTGCGATTTCCGGGTTTGTTGCACAAAAATGTGCGCAGCATCATTTGATACCCTTTTCGCGAGAGGCTGTAGCAGCCTTAATCGGCGCGCTGCAGCGGCTGGAAGAAGACCAGGTCCGCATTAGCACTAACTTTGCGTTTTTAGAGCACCTGATGCTGGAAAGTGCCGCATTTGCTGGCAATGCATCGGTTGTGGCTGCGGAGCATGTGCAGGAAGCGATACAAGCCAAATCGAAACGTAATCAATATTTTGAGGAACAAATTCGTGATTCTATTATTGATAACGAGCTGCTGATTCAAGTGCATGGTGAGGTGGTTGGACAGGTGAATGGCCTCACGCATATTGAGCTGGGTGATGCCAGCTTTGGCTCGCCGATCCGCATTACGGCCCGTTGCTACCCTGGCGGCAGAGGCTTGGTTAATATCGACCGTGAAGTCAATATGAGCGGCCCGACGCATGACAAAGGCGTGTTTATTCTGCAAAATTGGCTTAGCGCCAGTTTTTCACATCTGGCGCCACTTAGCCTTAATGCCTCGCTGGTGTTTGAGCAGGAATACACTGGCGTAGAGGGTGATTCTGCTTCGTGCGCAGAGCTATTTGCATTATTATCGGCGATGGCGAACTTGCCGATTCAGCAAGGCATTGCGGTGACTGGCGCGCTGAACCAGTTTGGCGAAGTGATGCCGATTGGCGGCGTGAACGAGAAGATAGAAGGTTATTTCAGGGTCTGCCAGGCGCTTGGTTTAGATGGCAAGCAGGGCGTGATTATCCCTAAACGCAACCAGCGCCACTTGCTGTTAGACCGCGCCGTGATAGAAGCGGTAAAAAATGGACAGTTTCGCATCATTACCATTGACCATGTGCTGGAAGGTATTGAATACCTCACTGGTGTGGCGGCAGGCACTCAGGATGCGGCGGGCAATTATACCGCCGACACGGTGATGGGACATGCGCAAAGCGTACTGGCGAGTTATCGCAGAACGCTGGAGAGCAATCAGCCAAAACCTAGAAAATCCTCAAACAGTTGAGTAGCATAGATAAAACTGATGAAATGGATAACAAGTGCCGGCTGGATAAATGGCTGTGGGCGGCGCGCTTTTTTAAAACGCGCAGCATCGCGGCAGATGCGGTAGATAGCGGCAAGGTGCGCGTAGACGGCGACCGCGCCAAAACCGCCAAGGAAGTCAAAACTGGCATGCTGATCCATATCCGCAGTAAAGACTTTGAAATAGAAGTGCAGGTGGCAGGCCTATCTAACATTCGCCGAGGGGCACCTGAAGCAGCTTTGTTATATGCAGAAACAGGGGCCAGCAAAGCCAGACGGGAAAATGCCAGAGTGACACGTGAAGCTGACCATGCGGTGCGCGAAAGAGGCGCGGGAAGGCCAACCAAGCGTCAATTGCGCGACATTAAAAAATTTACCGGCATTTACTAAATTATTGCTTGCACATTGTTGGTGAATGTTGATAAACTGCGTTCAGTCATTGAACGGACTATCAAATAGCGCATGTTAACAGACGAATACCGTTACAAAATACTTAAGATACTTGAGGCCAATCCTGAAATCAGTCAGCGCGATCTGGCGCGTGAGCTGGACATTAGTCTGGGACGCGTTAATTTCTGCCTGAAAGCGTTAATCGAAAAAGGCTTGCTGAAAGCTACCAATTTCCGAAACAGTCACAATAAACTCGCATACATGTATTTGCTGACACCCAGCGGCATTGAGGAAAAATCAGTAATTACGGCACGCTTCTTAAAAATAAAAATGCAGGAATACGCCAACCTGGAAGCGGAAATCAAGGAACTGCGCCGGGAAGCAACTCAGTTAACAAAAGGTGAGGTCAGTCAGCTATGAATCGCTATGCAATTATCCTCTGTGGTGGCTCCGGTACGCGCTTGTGGCCACTTTCACGCACACTCAGGCCCAAGCAGCTGCTTGCACTCAACGGCGAACAAACCTTGCTGCAGCAAACAACGGCTCGTTTATTGAAACACGTTGACGCAGCCAATCTATTTACCGTTACGCATGAAGACCACAAGTTTGAAGTCAAAGGCCAATTAGCAGAAATTGCGCCCGATGCCATTACCAACGTATTAGCAGAGCCTTGTGCTCGAAATACCTTGCCCGCGATTGCATGGGCAGTCAATCAAATACACCAGCATGATGCTGACGCCATTATTGGCGTGTTTGCTTCAGATCACGCGATTGATAATCAGCAAGCATTTCTGGACGCATGGCAGACCGCAGAAATAGCAGCGCAAGATGATTATTTAGTGCTATTAGGCATCAAGCCGCACGAGCCTGCGATCGGTTATGGATACATCAAACCTAGTCGACAATTATCTTACAGCGGTGTATTGCCTGTGCACCAAGTCGCTCAGTTTGTAGAAAAGCCTAATGCCGAAAAGGCGGCGCAGTTTGTGCACGATGGCTACTTGTGGAACAGCGGCATGTTTGTATTCAAAGCCAGTGCTTTTATGAGCATGCTGGGCCAATATCAACCTGAAATGGCGCAGCAGATAGCCAGCATGACGGCAGATAATTTTGCCGAAACTTATGCCAGCTTCCCTAATTTATCAATGGATTATGGCCTGGCCGAAAAAGCGGATAAAGTGGCTGTAGTGCCAGTAGATATGGCTTGGAGCGATTTGGGGAGCTGGGATTCGATTTATCAGCGACACGAAAAAGATACTGACAATAATGTGACAAAAGGCGATGTGTTTACGCAAGACACTACCAATAGCCTGCTGTGGAGTCAGTCAAGCCTGCTAGCTACTGCTGGCCTGGATAATGTGGTGGTGATTCAAACCGCTGATGCGACTTTGATTTGCGATAGAAGCCGCACCGAAGAAATTAAAACGCTGGTGGCACGTGTAAAAGCCTACAAGCCGGAACTCACTGAAATCCACCAAACCGTATACCGCCCATGGGGCAGTTACACCGTGCTCGAAGAAAGCGCCAATTTCAAAATTAAGCGCATTGTTGTGAACCCGGGCGCAAAACTCTCCCTGCAAATGCACAAACACCGCTCTGAGCATTGGGTGGTGGTTTCTGGTGAAGCCACTATTACCAATAATGAAATTGAATACAAACTACAAGAAAATCAATCGGCCTACATTCCTAAAACACATCGCCATCGCCTAGCCAATCAAAGTGATGCACCGCTTGCCATTATCGAAGTGCAGTGCGGTGACTATGTGGGTGAAGACGATATTATCCGGTTTGATGATACTTATGGAAGGTTAACGACAAAGTGACAAAAAACGGGAATACAACTTTAAAATTGATGAATAATTATAAATCATGATGAAACAAACTTTAATTGAAAAGCTAAATAACAAGTCAGCGATTATTGGCATTGTAGGATTGGGCTATGTTGGCTTGCCGCTTGTATTGCGGTATACAGAGGTGGGTTACAAAGTACTTGGTTTTGATATTGATAAGGTAAAAGTTAGTAGTTTGAATCAAGGGTTATCTTATATCGAACACATTTCTTCTGAATCAATTGCCAGTTCACTCAAATTGGGTTTTGAAGCTACTACCAATTTTAGCAGGGCATCTGAAGCAGATGCGCTGATTATTTGTGTGCCAACCCCACTCAATAAATATCGTGAACCAGACCTAAGCTTTGTGACGGATACGACAGACTCTCTCGTGCCATATTTACGGGCTGGTCAAGTGTTTTCTTTAGAGAGCACTACTTACCCTGGCACAACCGATGAGGAACTTAAACCTAGGGTTGAGTCAACAGGGCTTAAAGTTGGGCAAGATATCTTTTTGGTATTTTCACCAGAGCGCGAAGATCCAGGCAATCCAAATTTTACTACGCGTACTATCCCCAAGGTTTGCGGAGGTTACAGCCCAAACTGTTTGGATGTGGGCGTTGCTCTTTATGAACAGGTAATTGATCAGGTCGTGCCCGTAAGTTCAACACGTGCTGCAGAACTCACCAAGTTGCTTGAGAATATTCACCGCGCAGTCAACATTGGCTTGGTGAATGAAATGAAAATTGTTGCAGATAAAATGGATATAGATATTCATGAAGTGGTGCGAGCGGCTTCAACCAAACCATTTGGTTTTGTGCCTTATTATCCAGGCCCTGGTTTGGGTGGGCACTGCATTCCCATTGACCCCTTTTATTTAACATGGAAAGCGCGTGAATACGGGGTGCATACCCGCTTTATTGAGTTGGCGGGTGAGGTGAATTCATCCATGCCTGACTATGTAATCTCCAAAGTGGCAGCAGGTTTAAATAAACAGAAAAAATCTATCAATGGCAGCAAAGTGCTGGTGCTAGGCATTGCGTACAAGAAAAATGTAGATGACATGCGTGAGTCGCCTTCAGTATTTTTGATGGAAAAGTTACGTGATTTAGGTGCAATTGTTGAATATAGCGATCCTCACATTGCCAAATTTCCAAAGATGCGCGAGCATCATTTTGATTTATCTAGCGTAAACATTAGCAAAGACAGTTTGTCGCAATATGATTGCGTATTGCTAGCAACTGACCATGACAAATTTGATTACAACTTAATCAAAAACAATTCCAAGCTCATTGTTGATTCGCGCGGTAAATTTCTAGAACCAGCAGACCATATTGTGAAGGCTTAGTATGCATACTTATCCCGAACCTATTTTAGATAGAAAAATTCGCTTTGCCCTGGTGGGTTGTGGTCGTATTGCAAAAAACCATTTTGACTCTATTAAGCAACATGACAACCAAGCAGAACTGGTTGGCGTATGTGATATAGACCAAAATGCGTTGGAAGCTGCTGTAGCTTACACAGGCGCGAAACCCTATGCCTATTTAGATGCATTGCTGGCAGACACCAATGCTGATGTGGTGATTCTAACAACGCCAAGTGGGTTGCATGCAGATCAAACAGTGCAAATTGCCGCAACAGGTCGCCATGTCATGACGGAAAAACCCATGGCGACACGCTGGCACGATGGTTTACGTATGGTAAAAGCATGTGATGATGCAGGGGTGCGTTTATTTGTAGTCAAACAGAATCGTCGTAATGCCACATTGCAACTCTTAAAACGAGCTGTTGAGAAAAAGCGTTTTGGTCGTATTTATATGGTCAATATCAACGTGTTTTGGACGCGCCCACAAGCATATTATGATAGTGCTGCATGGCGTGGGAAATGGGAATTTGACGGCGGTGCATTCATGAATCAGGCCAGTCACTATGTTGACTTGCTTGATTGGTTAATTGGTCCTATTGAAAGCCTCCACGCATATACGGCAACGCTTGAACGTGATATCGAGGTGGAGGATACAGGTGTACTTAATGTGCGCTGGCGTTCTGGCGCACTAGGCTCCATGAATGTAACCATGCTCACTTACCCGCAAAACCTGGAAGGCAGCATTACCATTATTGGTGAAAAAGGCACAGTTCGCGTCGGAGGCGTGGCCGTAAATGAAATTCAGCACTGGGGTTTTGCCGATAAGGACCCAGATGATGAAAAAGTAAAGGCCAGCAACTACCAAACCACCTCGGTTTATGGTTTTGGTCACCCGCTTTACTATGAAAATGTGATTAACGTCATGCGTGGTACAGCAATTCCTGAAACCGATGGCAGAGAAGGCTTGAAATCTCTCGAAGTGTTAATTGCAACTTATTTATCTGCACGTGACGGCAAGCGTGTTGCTTTACCTTTAGATTATTAAGTATGACGGTCACAGTACACCCAACAGCCATTGTGGATGATGGTGCGCAAATCGGTGAAGGCTCACGTATTTGGCACTGGGCACATGTGTGTTCCGGGGCACAAATCGGCAATGATTGCTCTTTGGGGCAAAACGTTTTTGTTGGTAACAAGGTAACCATTGGCAACAACGTAAAGATACAAAACAACGTTTCAGTCTATGATAACGTCACTTTAGAAGATGATGTATTTTGTGGTCCGAGTATGGTGTTTACCAATGTTTACAATCCTCGTTCTGCAGTGTCGCGCAAAGATGAATACCGCAATACCCATGTCAAGCGTGGTGCCACACTAGGGGCTAATTGCACCATAGTGTGTGGTATTACTATTGGTGAATACGCTTTTGTGGGAGCAGGAGCCCTGATTAATCGGGATATACCAGCTTACGCCCTGATGGTGGGTGTGCCGGCAAAACAGATCGGCTGGATGAGTCGGCATGGTGCAAAACTTGATTTGCCACTTAAAGGAGATGCCGAAGCCAACTGCCCTGAGACTGGCGAGCGATATAAGTTAACGGCGGGCAACTGCACTTTTATTGGATAAGCAATGAGCGAAACAATTCCATTTATTGATTTGAAAATTCAGTACAAAGTGCTTGAGGATAATATCAGGTCTCGTATTAATAAAGTATTAGAACATGGCCAATACATCATGGGTCCCGAAGTAGTGGAGCTTGAAAGTAAGCTTGCTGATTATGTAGGTGTAAAGCACTGTATCGGTGCTAGCAGCGGAACCGATACCCTCATGATTGCCATGATGGCATTAGGTATAGGTGCTGGGGATGAAGTGATCACAACCCCATTCACCTTTATTGCAACAGGTGAAATGATTGCCCTGCTGGGCGCAAAGCCAGTGTTTGTGGATATTGATTCGCAAACTTACAACATAGACCCTGCAAAAATTGAAGCTGCAATTACACCAAAAACCAAAGCCATTATGCCCGTCAGTTTATATGGGCAATGTGCAGATTTTGATGTGATTAACGCAATTGCTGATAAACACAGTTTGCCAGTGATTGAAGATGCTGCCCAATCATTCGGCGCAACCTACAAAGGCAAAAAAAGCTGCAATCTTTCTACCATAGGCTCAACCAGCTTTTTCCCTAGCAAACCACTAGGCGCGTATGGTGATGGGGGTGCCTTATTTACCAATGATGATGCTTTAGCAAAAGTTATGCGTGAGATTAGAGCGCACGGGCAAGAGAAACGCTACTACCACTCAAGAATTGGTATGAATGGGCGTTTAGACACCATCCAAGCCGCTGTTTTACTGGCAAAACTTGAGCGGTTTGACTGGGAGGTTGAACAACGTAGCAAATTAGGAACTCGTTACACAGAGTTAATACAGGAACACAATGACAAGCACCCGCAAGAAACAATAATCACGCCATATATTGAAACATACAATACCAGTGTTTATGCCCAATATACTGTACGTGTGAAAAATCGCGAGCAAGTACAACAAAAGCTTAAAGAAGCTGGAATTCCCACCGCTGTACATTATCCAGTGCCATTGCATTTACAACCGGCATTCGCATATTTAGGGCAGGGTGAAGATAGCTACCCTATTTCAGAAAACATCGCAAAAGAAGTGATGAGTTTGCCGATGGGACCAGATTTGGATATCGATACCCAAAATAAAATTGTGGGTTGTTTATTTCAGGCAGTGACTAGCGTTTAATTTTGAAAAAACTATTTAAAACCAAGCTGGTAGGTAACACAGCTATATATGCATTAGCCAATGTATTAAACGGTATTATACCTTTCTTGCTTTTGCCTATTTTAACTAGAGTTTTTACACCTGAAGAATATGGGCTAGTGACTTTAATAAGCGCTGTGATTGCAATTATGGGAGCGTTTACTGGTTTAAGCGTTCACGGTGCGGTGAGCGTTAAGTATTTTGATAAAGAGATTGATCACCCAAAATTTGTGGGCGCAAGCTTATTAGTTTTAGCGGGAAGCACTTGCGCTGTTTTAGTATTTCTTCTGTTTGTGGGAGATAAACTCTCCGAATGGATACACCTGCCAAAGCAATGGTTAATTATCGCTGCAATAGCATCCGCAGCCCAATTTGTAATTAACATCAGGCTAACAATGTGGCAAGTGAAAGAGCAAGCGATTCGCTATGGATTTTTTCAGGTAACACAAACATTTTTTAATCTCACATTATCTCTGGCGTTGGTGTTTTGGTTGGTAATGGGTTGGGAAGGCAGAGCCTGGGGAATTGTAATGGCAACCCTTGTTTTTGCATGCTTTGCTATCATCACGCTACATAAAGAGAGACTTGTTTATTGGCGAGGTAGTAAACAATATGCTAAAGCTGCTATGCGTTTTGGTGTGCCACTCATACCTCATGTTATTGGTGGATTAGTAATTGCCACGTCAGATAGATTCATAATCGCGAAAATCTTGGGGACTGATTCAGTCGGTATATTTGCAGTAGCTGTTCAAATATCGATGGTAATGAATTTTTTAGTTGACGCAATGTTGAAATCATATTCCCCTTACTTGTTCAGGAAATTATCTTTAGTTACAGAAAAAGATAAAGAATATTTAGTTAAAACAACCTATATCATTTATATGATTTTCTTCATATTCAGCACATTTTATATTTACGTTGTTGATATATTGTTACCCCTTTTAGTTGGGGCGCGGTTTAATGCTTCTGCTACCTACATCCCATGGCTTGTGTATTCGGCTATGTTTTCTGGTATGTATTATTTGGTAGGACTTTATATAGTGTATGCAGTAAAGACCCATGTATTGTCGATTGTCACAGTATGTGTTGGTATTTTTCATTGCTTGTTACTTTATTACATGGTTAGTATTGAGGGTTTGCTTGGTGCTGCCAAGGCGACGGTGGCATCTTCAGCGCTAATGTTTATATTAACTTGGATATTTTCAGCCCGAGTTTATCCGATGAATTGGATGCGTGTTTTTAAAAGAAGTACATATGCATAATATACTGTTGGTTGGGGATTCTCTTTCAATGGTAAGACCTGATTTTGGGGTTGCTTATCAGGATACCTTTGCTTATAAGTTGCAGGCAGAACTTGAAGACTCTATTTTAATTAACGCTTCTATCAGGGCGAATAGTTCTCAAAATGCATTAACAGATAATTATTGTTATGAGACTCTCGACGCAGTGAAACCTGATTTGGTAATTTATTTTTTAGGTGTAGTAGATTGTATGCCACGGCTTTTCTCACGCAGACAGCGTTTATTGCTGAGGTTATTAATGGCGACTAAGTTTTTAAAAGGTCTAGGCAAGCTAATAATTGCTTATAAGTCAAAAAGAAGATATGAGTTTACGAAAAAAAAGCTTATCCAGTATGTACCTATAAAAAATTGGAATGAGAATTTAGAAAAATTTTTAATAAAAGCAGGAAGCAAGGTAATTTTTGTAAATATTCCGTTTCCTGGACAGAGATTACTATCAAGGAATTATCAAATAGATGAGATTGTGAATAATTACAACTCTTGTTTATCAGAGCAAGCAAAAAAACATGGTGCAATGTTGGTCGACTTTTATGGTATTACAAGAGAGTCGCCTCATTTGTTGCTTGAGGATGGCTACCATATAACGGTTGAAGCTCACAAAATACTAACCAAAATATTACTTGAATCAATAACCAAGTACATGAAAACCAATTAGTTTTATCTTTAAAGATGTATATCTTCAACTTAAGAGTAAATTTATGATTCCTTACGGACGACAAAGTATAGATGAAGCAGATATTGCTTCTGTAATAGAAGTGCTACATTCTGAATGGCTAACACAAGGTCCTGGTATTGCTTCTTTTGAGGAGGCTATGGCCTCCTATTGCCATGCTAAACATGCAGTGGCTGTATGTAATGCAACGGCAGCCCTGCATATTGCCTGCCTTGCTTTGGGCGTAGGTAAAGGTGACTTGGTTTGGACAAGCCCCAATACTTTTGTTGCAAGCGCAAATTGTGTTAGATATTGTGATGCAGATGTTGATTTTGTTGATATAGACTCTAAAACCTTAAATATGAGCGTTAAGGCGCTTACCATTAAGTTGGAAAAAGCTAAACAGCAAGGCAGATTACCTAAGGTTGTGATTCCTGTGCATTTTTCAGGACTTTCGTGTGAAATGGAAGCAATTTTCGCACTTTCCAAACAGTATGGTTTTAGAATCATTGAGGATGCATCCCACGCTGTGGGAGCGGAATACAATGGCTATCCCGTTGGCTCCTGCAAATACAGCGATATTACGGTGTTTAGTTTTCATCCCGTAAAAATTATTACCACAGGTGAGGGCGGGATGGCACTTACAAACCAAGCACATCTTGCTGATCAAATGGTTAGGCTACGCAGCCATGGTATCGCGCAAAAGCCGGAACATATGGTAAGCGCACCACAGGGGGCATGGGAGTACCAGCAAATTGAGCTTGGTCATAATTACCGTATGACTAACTTGCAAGCAGCTTTGGGGGTGAGCCAGCTTAAAAAATTACCTGAATTTATTGCTAAGAGAAGAGCAATAGCAAAACGCTACCATGATTTACTCGCTGAGCTACCCGTTGTAAGGCCTGTTACCTCTAATGAGTCTTCATGGCATTTATATGCTGTCAGGTTTCCAGCAGAAAAGCGCAAAGCTATTTTTGATGCTTTTAGAAAAGCGGATATTTGGGTACAAGTACACTATATTCCAGTACATACGCAGCCTTATTATGCAAGTTTTGGATTTACGTGGGGAGATTTTCCTGAAGCAGAAAGATATTACAATGAAGCAATTAGCTTGCCGTTGTTTTTTGATTTAACTATTGAAGAACAAGACTATATTATTGATTTTATCAGGAATTTTTTAAGCTAATTATTTAAATACAATACATATTGAAAGTACACACAAGAGAAGTGTTATGAGAAAACCTGCTGCTCCTGTTTTAATTTTTGAATGTGCGAACTCGCATGGGGGTGACTATACTTTATTAGAGAAGATAGTTAAAGACTATGGTGAAGTTGAATACGAACATAAGCATATTAAATTCCAGCCATTTCACCCTGATAAAATTGCAATGTCTGATTATGAATGGTATGGAGTTTATAAAGAATTGTTTTTTTCCTCTGACCAATGGTCCAGGATTATCGACATGGCGGCATCATCGTTCAGCGGTGTATGGATAGACATATTTGATGTTTACAGTGTCGATATATTAAAAAGCAATCTAAATTCTATTCTAGGACTTAAATTACAGGCTTCTGTCTTGGATAACCAAGAAGTTTTAGACGCTCTAAAGGCTTTGGACTATACAAACAAGTCAATAATGCTAAATATTTCTGGATATGGATTATCTGAGATTGAGTTTTTTGTTGAAAATTTTCAGAGCATTGCCCCTAATGCAGAAATTATTTTGCAAATTGGTTTCCAAGGTTATCCTACGAAGCTCGAAGATACAGGTTTGCAAAAAATAAATATTATTCACTCGGCTTTTCCGCAATACAGAATATGCATAGCAGACCATGTTGGAGCCGAGGATGATATGGCAACTGTATTGCCACTTTTAGCCGTGGCTCAAGGCTGTGGATTTGTAGAAAAGCATATAGCTTACGACAGGTCTGCTGCAAAATATGATAAGTTTTCAGCCTTACATTTATCTGAAATGCAATTGTTAGCCAACAGACTGACTAATTGCCCCAATGTTTTAAATGGACCTTTTATTTCATCGTCTGAAAGTCAATATTTGGCTAAAACCGTACAAATTCCAGTTTTAAATAAAGCTATTAATTCGGGTTCACTTTTGTCAGTTTCTGATTTTATATTCCGGAGAACAAGTAAAAAAGGAATCAGTTATAACCAGATATTGGATATCCAACAAAGAAAATCTGTAGTCGCTAGAGATATCGGTGTAGGAGATACTATCCAATCAAGCGACTATAGAAGTGCAAAAGTAGGAGCTATCGTCGCTTGTAGAATGAAGTCTTCGCGTTTAAAGAGCAAGGCTACTTTGCCAATACTAGGCAAAGCTTCTGTTGAGAGATGTCTGGAAAATACTTTGAAAATAGAAGGCATGGATGTTGTGGTTCTGGCAACTTCGACCTTGGATGAAGACCGTGTTCTTAAGCAATACGATTTAAACGGAAAGGTTAAGTTTTGGCAAGGTGACCCTGACGATGTTATTAGTCGTTACTTGGGGGCATGTGACACTTATGACATCGATGTTATTGTAAGAATAACAGCAGATTGCCCATTAGTCTCCTCAGAAATTGCAAAAGTTCTTTTAGATCATCATTTTAAAACTGGTGCTGATTATACTGCTGCAAGAAACTGCGCTGTCGGAACTGCATGTGAAATTTATAATGCAGAGGCGTTGCGAAGGGTGATAAATTACTTAGGCCATGCAGATCATTCGGAGTATATGACTTGGTATCTGCAAAATAATAAGCATATCTTCAAGGTGGAGTTGGTTGATTTACCAGAGGATATGGTTCGAGATTACAGGTTAACTTTAGATCATCCAGAAGATTTGGAGCTGTTTTGTCTGGTCTATGCAAAACTATCTAGTTTAAGTTTGGAACCTACATTAGCAAATGTCTTTAAAGTACTAGATGAAGATGCAAGCATTGCAAACCTCAATTCACATTTAAGTTTGAAATATAAAACTGATAAAAATCTTATCGAACATCTAAATAAAGTAACTAAAATTGATATCCATTAAATGCGAAGCTATTAGCTGTCTTTTGGGCAATAAATTTAAATTTGAGTAAACAATTATGAATAAAGATATAAAAAACTTTTCTACAGATCAAGAAAAATTCTGGGCTGGTGAATTCGGTTCTGAGTATATAACTCGCAATCAAGGTAATCAATTATTAGCTGCTAACCTAAACTTCTTTGTAAAAGCGCTGAAGCATGCAGGTAAAGTTCAATCCTGCCATGAATTCGGCGCAAATATTGGCATGAACTTGAGGGCATTAAAACTGTTATATCCTGATGCCAATTTGAGTGCTGTGGAAATTAATCCAGAGGCATCAAAGATATTGGCTGAGTTTATAGGTGATAAGAATGTTTACGAAGGTTCTATTTTTGATTATCCAATAACCAAGCAGGTTGATTTGGCTTTGATCAAGGGTGTATTGATACATATAAATCCTGATATGTTGGATAAGGTTTATCAAAAATTATATGAGGCATCAAAGAGGTATATTTTGGTTTGCGAGTATTACAATCCGTCCCCGGTGGCAATTAACTACAGAGGTCATTCTGACCGATTGTTCAAAAGAGATTTTGCTGGTGAGTTGATGGATAAATATACTGATTTGGTATTAATAGATTATGGCTTCGCTTATAGACGCGACCCAGCATTCCCTCAGGATGACATTACATGGTTTTTAATGGAAAAGAGGGGTTGATATGCTGAAATACTGTGTTCGCTGTGTAATGCCGCATACCAAGCCAGACCTTCATATTGATGAGGCTGGCGTATGTAATGCTTGCCGCTCAATGGAAAAAAGAAAGGAGGTTGACTGGGATCAACGAAAAAAAGAATTGATTGATATTCTGGCAAGACACCGTAAGGATGGGAGTAATTGGGACTGTATCGTGCCTGTGAGTGGCGGAAAAGATAGTACATACCAGGTTATTCGCATGTTGCAATTAGGGCTTAACCCCTTGTGTGTAACGTCAACGACATGTGACCTTTCAGAAATAGGCCGCAAAAATATTGAAAACATCAAAAAGTTGGGTGTTGATTACATGGAGTTTTCACCTAACCCTGTGGTTAGGGCAAAGCTCAATAAGATTGGTTTGGTTGAAGTTGGAGATATTTCCTGGCCAGAGCATGTGGGGATTTTTACTATCCCCGTAAGAGCCGCAGTTCAATTTAACGTTCCGCTCATTGTTTGGGGAGAAAATTCTCAGAATGAGTATGGCGGCCCAGCAGCTGCGGCAGATAACAATATTTTAAATAGACGCTGGCTTGAAGAGTTTGGCGGGTTGCTCGGAATGCGCGTCTCAGATTTATCTGAAACTTATGGTATAGAGCCAAGACACTTATTGCCATACCAATACCCAAGTGATGAAGAGCTTCAGAGGGTAGGTGTTACTGGTCTTTTCCTTGGCCATTATTTACCTTGGGACGGTTTATCTAATGCCTTAATTGCGCAAGCAAATGGCTTCTTTACTTTCGACCAGCCCGTAGAAGGTAGCATGGTGAATTACGAAAATCTTGATAACCATCAAACTGGTATTCATGATTATTTCAAGTTTCTAAAATTTGGATTTTCTCGAGCAACAGATATTGCTTGTTTACATGTCCGCCGCGATCGTATTACCCGTCAGGATGCATTGGAAATTGTTAAAGCACGTGATGGTAAGTTTCCATGGACATATCTAGGTAAACCGCTAAAGGATATTCTTGATCCATTGGATATGACAGTAGATGAGTTTATTAAGATTTGTGACAAATTCACTAATAAGAAAATTTTTAAGAAAGATGCATCTGGCGCTTTGCTGAAAGATAAGCATGGTAACTTGGAAAAACTAAACTACGATAATTCATGAAAGTAGCAATTATCAATTACAGCATGGGTAATTTAAGCTCAGTGCGTAGATCTTTTGAAGAGATCGGTGCAGATGCTGTTATTGCTAATCACCCATCTGCTTTGTATGAGGTTGATAGAATAGTCTTGCCAGGCGTTGGCGCATTTGCTGAAGGTATGGCGCATTTGAATCAAGGTGGATGGGTAACCGCTCTGCATGATGTGGTGAACCTTCAAAACAAACCGCTACTTGGTATTTGTTTGGGAATGCAAATGCTTGCCAGCAAAGGGTATGAAGGTACTGAGACCGAAGGTTTGGGGTTTATCCCAGGAGAAGTTAAGAGAATCGATTTGTTAGGATGTAATGAGCGTATTCCACACATGGGGTGGAACGAGGTATGTTACAAATCAAAAAGTGTGATGTTTGATAACATCCCTGAAGCTTCGGATTTCTATTTCGTTCATAGCTATGCCTTTGTACCCACTAACTCAGATAATTTAATTGCAACAGTGAATTATGGATGTGAGTTAACTGCAGCTATCAATAGTCATCATGTGTTTGGATGTCAATTCCACCCAGAAAAAAGCTCTAAAGCAGGGCGTCAGTTGTTGAAAAACTTTATGAGCTATTCTGCATGTTAAAGGTAAGAGTAATACCAACACTTTTGTGGAAAGATTTTGGCCTAGTTAAGGGTGTTGCTTTTGATAGCTGGCGCCGTGTAGGCTCAGTTTTACCTGCGGTCAAAGTTTATAACTCCAGAGATGTAGATGAGTTAATAGTGGTCGATATTACTGCTTCTAACGAAAAAAACCATCCAGATCATGAGTCTGTGGCAGACTTTTCGGAAGAATGTTTTGTTCCGCTAACAGTTGGTGGTGGAATAACTAGCCTCGAAGATGTTTTGCATTTACTGCATTCTGGCGCAGATAAGATTTCAATTAATTCAGCAGCTTTTTCTGATCCGCAGATTATTGATGCTACTGCTGGCCGGTTTGGCGTGCAGTGTGTTGTTGCCAGTATTGATGTTAGGCGCTTTGATGATGGTAGTTACCATTGTTTTAGCCATTCAGGTACGCAAGATACTGGGAAAGACCCTGTTGAATGGGCAAAAGAGCTTGTAAGCCGGGGAGCAGGAGAGATCTTACTCACATCAATTAACCGGGACGGCACTATGCAGGGTTACGATTTGGAACTAACTGAATGTGTTGCCAAGTCAGTAAATGTGCCAGTAATCGCTTCTGGCGGGGCTGGCAATTACCAGCATATGATTGATGTTGTGTTACAAGCAGGCGCCTCTGCGGTTGCAGCAGCAAGTATATTTCACTTTACCGAGCAAACGCCTGCAGGCGCAAAGCAAGCGATGAAGTCAGCTGGTATTCCAATCAGGCAAAATTTTCTTAGCTTGAATAATAAATGAAAATAGCTTTTAGAGTAGATGCTTCAATGCAGATTGGCACCGGCCATGTGATGCGCTGCTTAACATTAGCCAATGCGCTGGTAGGCGATGATACAACGATACATTTTATATGTAGGCATTTGCCCAGCAGTTTAGAGGAAATGTTACGGGACAAAGGTTTTGATGTTGCTATTCTGCCAGCACGTGAAAAATCTAATGAGGAATTTCCTCTCGCTCATTCTGATTGGTTGGGTGTTGCTCAAGCAGTTGATGCAAAAGCAACGTTAGAGTTAGTCCAGAATCAAGAATATGATTGGTTAATTGTAGATCATTACGCCTTGGATATTAGTTGGGAGAGAATATTAAGACCGGCGGTAAAGAAAATAATGGTGATTGATGACCTTGCTGATAGAGAGCACGATTGTGACATTTTGCTTGATCAGAATCTATATGCCAATCAAGAAATCAGGTACAAAAACAAGGTATCTAGCCAATGTAAGACGCTAATTGGCCCACGGTATGCGCTTTTGAGAAAAGAGTTTGCTGAGTTCCGGAAAAAAGTTAAACCCAGACAAGGTAAGGCCGCACGCATCCTGGTATTTTTTGGAGGGGTAGATGCCAATGACTTCACAACCAAAACAATTTTGGCCTTATCACAAATAACTGAGCATAATTTTTTGGTTGATGTCGTGATTGGTGATCAGCACACGAAGAAAGAAGGCATAGAGACCTTATGCCAGCGTTTAGGTTATCTCTGCCATGTGCAGACAAATAGAATGGCAGAATTGATGGCTAATGCAGATTTCTCGATTGGGGCTGGGGGTGGCGCGGTATGGGAGCGGGCATGTTTAATGTTGCCAACCCTGTCAATTCCTACCGTCCAGCATCAAGTTAAGCAACTTGTCGATGTTGCATTAACAGGTGCTACTTATACCTTTGATGCGGAAGACTACACTGCAGAAAAAATAAGAACGCATGCTGAATTATTAATGGATAATAGCTCGCTCAGGAGTTTATTATCGATAAGATCTTCTGAGATCGTTGACGGTAATGGTGTTTATCGAGCTGCCCAGGCATTACGCTCCGAGATAGAAATCAACTTGCGACAGGCTAATGAATTAGATGAAAAGCTCTTATTCGAATGGAGAAATCATCCGAAAATCAGAGCAGTTTCATTTAACAAAAATGAAATTACATGGGATCAACATCATAATTGGTTTAGTGCTTCGCTATCAAATAGTAATAGAGTGTTACTAATAGGTGAATATAACAATAAATTTGTCGGCGTAGTTAGATTTGATCTGCAAAGCGATGATGCTGAAATTTCAATTTATCTTGTGCAAGAAAATGAAAATAATGGGTTAGGGCTACCTTTGATTAGAAGTGCTGAAAAATGGATTTGTAAACATCGAAGTGGAGTTAAAAAGTTGAATGCAAATGTATTGGAAACCAATAAGTTATCTCAGCAGTTTTTTATTAAAGCTGGATATACTCCAGAAACCAGATTGTATTGTAAAGAGCTTTAGTTAATGGAAAAAACTTTTAAAATTGGAAACCGCATGGTGGGTGCTGGTCATCCCCCATTCATCATCGCTGAAATGTCTGGCAACCATAATCAGTCACTTGAACGAGCGCTGGATATCGTTGAAGCCGCGGCCAAATCGGGCGCCCATGCACTTAAAATTCAGACCTACACTCCAGATACGATGACGCTAGATCTTAATGAGCGCGAGTTTCATATTAGTGACCCAAAAAGCTTATGGTCAGGCACCTCTTTATACAAACTTTATGGTGAAGCATATACGCCATGGGAATGGCATAAACCTATTTTTGATCGGGCACGAGAATTAGGTATTGTTGCATTTAGTACACCCTTCGATGATACAGCAGTAGATTTTCTTGAAAGTCTGGAAGTGCCTTGTTACAAAATTGCATCTTTTGAAAATACTGACTTACCCTTAATTCATCGTGTGGCGGCTACTGGTAAACCACTCATCATTTCAACTGGTATGGCATCTATCGCAGAACTGGATGATACTGTACGCGTCGCGCGGGAGGCCGGCTGTAAAGATTTGATCTTGCTAAAATGTACCAGTACTTATCCGGCTACAGCTGAAAACACTAACATCCTGACTATTCCGCATATGCGAGATCTTTTTGGTTGCGAAGTGGGCTTGTCCGATCATACGATGGGAGTCGGTGTGTCTGTAGCCAGTGTTGCTCTTGGGGCTACTGTTATTGAAAAGCACTTCACTCTTAGTCGTGCCGATGGCGGAGTTGATAGTACTTTTTCGATGGAACCAGCTGAAATGACGCAGTTGGTTCTGGAAACAGAGCGTGCATGGCATGCGCTTGGCTGTGTGCGATACGGTGCTACCGATGCTGAGAAGAAATCTATTCAGTTTCGTCGTTCGCTTTACATTGTTAAAGACATGAAAGCTGGTGATACTTTGACACAGGAGAATGTGAAGGCGATTCGTCCAGGTTTAGGATTGCCAACAAAATATCTGGATAAGTTTTTAGGCAAGAAATTAAATCAAGATTGTAAACGAGGCACCCCGTTGAGTTGGGATGTTATTTAGTTTATATCATGATGAATCTGAAAGAGATTTTAGCTGTCGAGGATGACTCGACATTTCTTGATTTTAGGTGTCCAGAAACCGGTTATCTTCTTTGGCCTTTAATTAGGCAAGAGTTTATTCAATCTATTATTTCTGATCTGGTGTACAAGAACGCTCCATTGATCTCTTTGAATCGAAATATCAATTACTCTAAAGCCCTATCCAATATCTTCAAAGCAAAGTGCCACAACTTCCAGGTTGGTAATAGTGCAAAGGGGCATGTGTTATTGATGGCAAGTGGTGCTGGTTTGTTTCTAAGAGATGGCAAGTGGTTTAATCGATTAAGTGATTATTTTGCACTGACTAACTTACACGAAACTTTAGTGCTGGAAGATTTCTTTAACTGGAATTGGCCGTATCCAAGAGAGAATAAAAAAGTTATTTATCATGCGCCAATGCAAACTTATTTTGCATTGTTGGGGAAGCTTTCGACTAAACAGTCTCATGTGCATCAAGGAAAGGACATAGTCTCTCATTTCAAAAACAGGGCAAAAGAAATTCTGGATTGGGATCTGAATACAAGTGCTACACTTAATTTTGAACATAGAATGGCAAGAAAAATTACAGAACTACCAATCAGAAAAAGAATGTATGAAAAGCTGTTAAAGCAAAAAGGCACCAAAATAGTAATCAAAGAAGAAGGGTGCTATGGTCACTCCAGTATTTTTAATAGAACAGCACGGGAGTTAGATATAGTGATTGCAGAGTATCAGCATGGCACTATTAATGCTGGGCACGACGCTTATAACATTGCGCCCATATTATTATCCAGTAGCGAATATAAAGACACCTTGCCGCAACATTTTTTAAGTTATGGCAAATGGTGGCATCAATATCTTGACTTGCCGGTCAATAAAATTGCTATTGGCAACCCGCATCGAACAGTCCAATTATCTAGGCTACCCAGACAGAGTGATAAGACAGACATCTTAGTATTGGGGGATGGAATTGAAACGGAGATGTATCTGGACCTCGCGATTTTCTTATCACAAAACCTGATCACTTGGAGAGTGGTGTTCAGACCACATCCTCTGGAGCGCACAAAGTTGCAGGATTTACTTGTCAGAAAAAACACAGGTAAGGTAGTAATAGATGTGAATTCAGATATTTATAGTACTTTTTGTAATGCACATGTTGTTGTAAATGAAGTTTCAACAGGTCTTTTCGAAGCTGTAGGTTTGGCTGATAGGGTGTTGATTTGGGATACACCAAAATCGAAATTTTATTATCCTAACCATCCTTTCGCCTCTTTTGCTGATGCGAGTGATTTGTTAGAAAAAATAAAAGACGGCAAGACTGGCATGCTTGATATTCAAAGTACGCATTCCGTGTGGGCCGAAGGCTGGGAGGATAATTATAAAAAATTTCTAATACAATACACTGAAAAAGTTAATCTGGAATCTGTTAAATGATTACGATTGTTGATTATGGCATGGGCAATGTTGGCTCAGTTTTTAATATGTTACGTAAATTACGAGTCAAGGTGCAGATAAGTAGCGATATGAATGAAATTGCAAAATCAGATAAGCTCATTTTGCCAGGAGTCGGACATTTTGACCGAGGGATGGATAGTCTAAATTCATCAGGGCTTGCAAGAATGCTTTCTGAACAGGTTTTGGTGAATAAAAAACCTATTCTTGGCATTTGTCTTGGGATGCAAATGATGACAAGAGGCAGTGAAGAAGGCACTCAACAAGGGTTGGGTTGGGTAGCTGCCGATACCATAAAATTTTCGTTTGATAGTAATCTAAAAATCCCTCATATGGGATGGAATCAGGTTAAGTCCTCGATTGGTGCAAAACTATTTGAATCTGCTCCAGAGGAGCCTGAACGATTTTATTTTGTTCATAGTTATTATGTTCGTGCCGATAATCCAAAAGACGTTGCTGCATATTGCCATTATGGACATGATTTTGTAGCTTCATTTGAAGTGGGCAATATTATGGGGGTGCAGTTTCACCCCGAAAAAAGCCATCTTTTTGGTATGAACTTGTTTCAGAGATTTGTTGCATTATGACAGGTGTATTTAATCGCGTAATCCCTTGTTTGCTACTTCAAGACGGCGGATTAGTAAAAACGGAAAAATTCAAAAACCCTAAGTATGTGGGCGACCCGATCAATGCTATTCGTATTTTTAATGATAAGTATGTTGATGAATTAATTTTTCTTGATATCAATGCTTCTCGTTTAAACAAAGAGCCCGATTATGATTTAGTGGCGCGTATTGCAGGTGAGTGTTTTATGCCATTGTGCTATGGCGGTGGCATCAAAACTGTTGAGCAAGCACGAAAATTAATTGCGCTAGGGGTTGAAAAAATTTCAATTAACAGTACAGCAATACATAATCTTGAGTTGATTAAGCAATTAGTTGGTGAGTTGGGTTCGCAGAGTGTCGTTGGTGCTATAGATGTCAAGCGTAATTTTTTGGGCAAAGAGTATGTTTACGACTCAAGTAAATGCCGCTTAACTAGTTTGAACCCGTTAACTCACGCGCAGAATTTAGTAGATGCTGGTGTAGGTGAGATTTTTATTAACGATGTTAATAGAGATGGTGCTTTTAGTGGCTATAACATAGCGCTAATTTCTAGAATTTCCAATCAAATCAATGTGCCATTGATTGCGTGCGGTGGTGCAAGTAGTGTTGATGATATGCAGGAGGTGTTTTCAGTTGGAGCCTCTGCCGCGGCGGCAGGAAGTCTATTCGTCTTTTACGGACCGCATCGCGCTGTGCTAATCAACTACCCAGAATACTCAGTAGTTAAAAAATTATTTTCGAGAATTGAATCATGACTTTATTACGTGAATGTACACGTTGTGTGATGAATGAAAGTGCGAACGACATTCACTTTGATGCATTAGGACAATGTAACTATTGCACTGACATGATCAATAAACTGAAAAACTTTCAGCCATCAGATCCTGATGCTCTAAAAATTAAATTTGATAACTTGTTGTCGCGAGTGAAAAAATCAAGCAAAGGTAAACGTTATGACTGTATCGTAGGTGTGAGTGGAGGTGCAGATAGCGCTTATGTACTTTATCTTACAAAGCAACACGGCCTAAGGCCACTTGCAGTGCACATGGATAATGGCTGGAATTCTGAGCTTGCAGTTAACAATATCGAAAACCTTGTTAGGAAACTGGGGGTAGATTTATATACGCACGTAATCAATTGGCAAGAATATCGTGCATTGCAGCAGGCTTTTTTTGATGCGGATGTCATTGATATTGAGTTGCTTTATGATAATGCAATGTTAGCTGTGAATTATCAACTAGCTACAAAATATGGAATCCATTACATTCTAGCTGGAACAAATACGACCACAGAAGGCATGAGAATGCCAACACAATGGAACTGGTTTAAATTTGATAAAAAAAACATCCGTGCTATAGCGCGTAGAAGCAATGCTAAAATCAAAAGTATGCCCACCTTAAGTGTATTGGAATATGCGTGGTATAGATTTGTGCGCCGTATTCAGTGGATAGATTTTTTGGATTATGTCGACTATTACAAACCCAAGTGTCTACAAGAACTCCAAGAGAAAATTGGCTATCGACCATATCCATATAAGCACTATGAATCAATTTTTACCCGTTTTTATCAAGGCTATTTATTGCCAAAAAAATTTGGCGTAGATAAAAGGCGCTTGCATCTTTCAACTTTGATTTGTTCAGGGCAAATGAAGAGAGAAGAAGCGAAAAAACTACTGGAAGAGTCGCCGTATCCAGATGTCGATGATTTAAAGTCAGACATAGATTATTTTCTAAAAAAAATGAACTGGTCAGAAAATGATTTAGATTTGTATCTTGCGAGGAGGCCCATTCCTCATGAACAATATCCTTCAGAATCCAGCACTGCGCAAAAATTGAACAGATTGTATAAAAAAACCATCAAGTTATTTAAAGGTGAATAGGTGTTGAAGGTGCTTATGGAAAATAAAACGAGCTACTGAATGGCTAATATTTAACAGAAATATTGATGAATATTTTATATATACATCCAGCAGGAACGTTTGGAGGGGCTTCAAAAAGCTTAGTTGAGCTTTTTCTTGTGTTGAAGCAGCATAAAGTTACAGGCTATGTCATCACGCCTAAAGGCAGTTCGGCAAAAGCATTTAAAAATGCTGGGATGTACGCCTTAGAGACAAATGGCTTGAGTCAGTTTGATAATACAAAGTTTGGATATTATCGTGGACTGAGATGGCTAATCCTACTGCGTGAAATTTTTCTATTGCCTGCATCAATATTGTCACTGATAAGAACAAAAGCCCTAAATGTTAGATTTGATTTTTTGCATATTAACGATATTACTTTGCTGCCAATTGGAATAATAGCGAAATGGCTATTTAGAATACCTCTAATAGTACATGTTAGATCTGTTCAGCGTGGCAATTGTAGTGATTTGAGAACAAAGCTTGTTTTTAATATGTTGCATAAATATTCGGATGCAATTATTTGTATTGACGAAACGGTTTTGCAATCAATTCCGTATAATATAAAAAATACGGTAATTCATAATGGGTTAGGCCTCGGTGAAAATGAGTACATAAGGTCAGAAAAACAATCTGGCATTATTAATGTTGGGATGGTTGGGGTTTTGCTTAAAATGAAAGGTGTCTATGAGTTTATAGAAGCAGCCAAAATTTTGTGCCTGGATCGTAAACTGAATGTTGGCTTTTATTTATATGGTGTAAATGCTCGCTCTGTATCTGGCATTAAGACATGGATTTATAAAAAACTAAAATTCTCTGAAAATGTTGAACTTGGTATTCAAGAGTTTATAAAGAAAAATAAATTAGAAAATAATATTTTTTTAAAGGGTTTTGTCTCTGATGTAAGAGATATTTACCCTAACCTAGATGTTTTATGTTTCCCATCTCATTTAAATGCTGTGGGGCGGCCTGTATTTGAAGCAGCATTTTATGGTATTCCAAGTGTAGTGGCAGTGAAAAATGCATCTGCTGACTCAATACAACATGGCATTACTGGCCTCGCGATTGAAAGACCCGACGCACTACTTCTAGCAAATGCATTGGAACAACTTATTCTTGATTCTAATTACAGAAATCAACTTGGAAGCCAAGCTAAAAACTGGGCACATAGGTACTTTGATATTCAAATAAATGCAATGAAGCTTTTTGGTGTATATCAAAAACTTATAAAACTGAACTAGTCTTAATCTAATCTGACAATGCACTTGTAATAGTGAGCGCTACCGAGTTGGACCCTCCTTTGGGGGGGTGTACAAAGGAGGCTGGAAAGTGCCTAATAGAAACAGATCGATTCTTACAATCTAGAATAAAAAGAAAGTCTCCTGTTGATTCGTCATTATCTTTTCCCTGCAGCATTTATGGCCAACACACTGGCTATGACCGCATTGTTGATACTTTTGAGCCTGGCGGGAGAGTCCGTCCTGGCTTCCGACGTTGGGATAGTGCAGGGTGCAACGCTCGCCTTGTTTTATTCCTTTTCAGCAAACGCACGGAATCTCATCCTGAATCAGGTGACTCCTGTCGCTGCGCAACCCATATTTGTATACAGGATTATTCTACTATTGCCTTTAGCTGGCATTGCATATTGGCTGGGTGCTGGCTTGGCGGATGTCGATCCATTGCTGACACTGGCACTCATACTGCGCCGGAGTGTTGAATGGGTAGATGAAATTTTCCTGTCCGAAATGGAGCGTCTGGATAGAAAAAGGCCTGTAAAGGTTTATCTTGTTGCTCAAGTATTTCTTTTACTGATGGCTTTGTTCTGGATATTAGGCGAGATGCCATATCCCTTGCTGGGTTTGTTCTTATGGGCATTGCTGCCTTTGCTAGTAGGAGCAAGCTTTTACGGCCATTCAATGGCTAATAATATAAAAATCCCGTCTGATGTTCTTCAGAAATTGTATCCCCATATTGGTTCGACCGCCATCATTGGCGTTACGGTTTTTGTGTTTCGCCTGTTAATTATGGATATTACGGGCAAAGCTATCGCCGGGGATTTGTTTGCGGCTTTTGCGATCGGCGGAGTTTTAGGGTCAGTATTTGCAAACGCTTTCGGTCCTAGTTTGGCGCTTTACCAGGGAAGATACAATAAGCGCAGGTTACCTTATTTATTGCAAGTAGTATTATTTTTGTTTGCCGCAGGTGGCATATTAATCACCTTCTCATCATCATTCTTGCACTTATTGAACAAAACGCCACTATTCTGGCAAGCAATAGGTTTGTCTATGATAGGTGCTGTTCTCATGGTTTTTGCACAGATCATCCGTCACAGACTATTACAGCACCATGATGACCAGGATCTCTTTGGTCCGGATGTGATCATGAATGCATTGATAGTTGCTGCGATACCGCTTGGGTACTACTTGCTAGGTTTGCAAGCGCTGGGTGCGCTATATCTGTTGAGTTCCCTCATGGCGCTCATTTTCTATAAAATCTATGAAGTGCATGAGAAAAGCGTGTTGAAAGTATTTACGGATACATTCAGTGTCACGACAACTCTTCTTGCAGTAATGCTGTTTCTGCCGTTATTCTTCCAAGCCAATTCAGGTCTGTTTCATGACTCTGCAATTTTATTTGATTCAAAAGGTGAGTTGCTCCGTCTTCCCATACCGCTTTCTGCATTGGCTTGTTATGCAGCATTGATGATTTTTGGCGCATACAGAAAAGCGATCATTGCGCTGACATTTGTTTTTTTCAGTTTCATCCTAATGGTCGGAACATCCATTACAGGTTCTGAAGCAAATACATTACAGCAGGAATCAAAGTTGATATTGTTAATTCAGTTTATCCTGCCAATGTTTGCCTTAGTTTTAGGCCAGCTTTTTGAGAATCAAAAGCACACGAAGTTATACAGACTAGAGAAGGCATTGTTATATGTGCTGATATTGATAGTTCCGTTTCATATTATTTCTAGCTGGATACAGGGGCATTCATTTCTTTCACCTTCGGTCTACTTTTTTAGTATTTACCAGCAGTTGCATTATGTACCGATACTATTTGTGGCTGTTTTTATAATGATTTTTCATCGTTTGTGGAATATTCCATCATATAGAAAAGCATTAATTATGCTGATCCCTATCATGGCGATTTATGTGGCGATGACCACATCGATTTTTATCACTATTGCATATCTCTCTGGTTTGTTTGCATATTGTTTGTATTTTGGAAAGTCCAGCGCTGGTAAAATCTTTAAAAGATTTTTCCTACTCGCATGCTTGATCAATGCATTGTATTTGCTATATGGGAATGATATTTTTCAGGGAACATATTCGGATTCTAATGAAGTTAATCATGTGATAGGATTGGAAGTGATTGAAAAGACTTATTTAGCGCTTGGCGAGCGGGTAAATCATTGGACATACTATAGTAAAGCAATATTTGATGATTTTGGGTCTTTTCTGATCGGGCATGCCATACCGCTGAATCGTGCCCAATTTCCGAGTGCATATAATTATTACCTGGATTTTATTTACAATTTTGGTTTTTTGGCGATATTGCCTTTGTTCGCGCTAATGGGATATACCTTTAAGGTCATATACAGGAATCATCAGGCGATTTACAGGACTCCCGCTTTGTTTTTTCCTTGCCTCGTTGTAATTTTCCTTCTGTTGGTTGAAAACTCATTTTATGTCGGGCTTCGGCAGCCTTATCCAGGAATATTAACCTTCTTCCTATGGGGCATATTGTTGAATCGACTGCTAGACCTGAATAACACTAAGGGAGTTTAAGTGAAGTCATACCATGAATTAATAACAAATAATAAGTTCTCGAAAGCTGCATTGCTTCTATTTTGGAGCATAGTAATTACATTATTCATAATGGCATCCAGTAAGTACGTAGGGCAGTGGTATGTTTATTTGCTCTTTACTATTGCTTCTAATTTATTACTTTATTTTGGTTTTAGAAGTAAAGCGATTTTCTTCGACACTTTTATCGGGATTTTTTTCTGGCTTGGGTTCTGGCTCAAACTGACCATCAGGGTTGCTTTTTCCGGCGGATTATTTAATCAGGCCGTAGGTTATTTTGACGGTTCGGGCGCGGCTTTTGACAAGGCTTTGCTGGTCACATCCTGCGGTTTATCGGGATTCCTCCTGATCAGTTTTATTCGTGAAAAGTTTTTTTTCAATTACTCCGGGAAGATAGAAGGGGTGCACCTGCAAGGATTGTTTGGTTTGTATCAGCGCCATCGAAAGATGATTTGGGTTCTGTTTTTAGTGCTATTTGTTTTTATCGGAGTCACTAATGCATATCTGGGTATCTACCAAAGAGGTTCCATTACCCGCACGACGCTGCCTTTTGGGTTAAATGGGGTTTACAAGTGGTTGTTGTTATTCGGATTGGCCTCAATTTCAGCATTGATCTTAAGATTTGAGTTCGAAATCAATAAAAAAACCTCATTTGTTGTCATATTGCTAAGCTTATTGGAGAGTTTTGTTTCCAATGTTTCTTTGTTAAGCAGAGGAATGATTTTGAACTCCAGCGCCTTGCTATATGGTGTCATTGCTGGCTTGAGGAAGTATTCAATAAAAACAAATTTGAGGTTCTTTATAATTGCTTTTCTACTTTTTAGTACACTTTTTATCAGTTCCGTATTTGTTGTGAATTATTTGCGATCATCAATCTATTTGGATAATGATGCAGATTTGAGTGAGACACATGCAATGACAACGCCGCTTTTTATCGATCGCTGGGTTGGTATGGAGGGGGTGATGGCGGTTTCCAGCTATCCAAAGCTGGGATGGGGTCTATGGAAATCTGCCTGGAAGGAAATCTACAATGAAAATGAAACTAGTTTTTATGACAACAATTTCATAGAGTCTGCATATGTAAACACGGATAAGAGTAAACATCATTTTATTTCGCTGCCTGGGGTAATCGCCTTTTTCTTTTACCCAGGCTCTTTTTATTTCCTGTTTTTTAGTATGTTTTTTCTTGGGGGGCTTGCTTTTATCATTGAATATGCAACCTATAGAATGGGTGGGATGAACATTATATTGTGCTCGCTACTTGCTCAGGTAGTTGCATTCAGATTCGCCAGTTTTGGGTATGTTCCAGCGCAGAGTTATCTGTTATTTGGTACGTTATTTTTGAATTTATTTATTATTTACTTCGCTGAGAAAATAATCAGAATTTACAATCGTATATGAGGATTCTAATTTTTAATCAATATTTTTGGCCTGAGAGTTTTCGTGTTAATGATATTGCTTGTGCACTAAAAGCGCGTGGTCATGAAGTTGAAGTGATGACGGGTAAACCCAATTACCCAGAAGGAAAGTTTTTTACAGGTTATGGCACCTGGGATATTAAAAAAGAGTCTTGGAGAGACATTCCAATCTATCGTGTCCCCATATTTGCAAGAGGAGTCAAAAGTGGCTTTAAGCTTGCCTTAAATTATTTTTCATTTGTGCTTTCTGGATTATTGTTTGCGCCTTGGCTGCTACGAAAAAAGAAATATAATGTGATATTTGTATATGCACCGTCACCAATATTTCAGGTGATTCCAGCTTCTTTTTTAGGTTGGTTAAAAGGTGTTCCTGTGGTGCTATGGGTGCAAGATTTATGGCCACAAAGTGCAGCGGCTACAGGTTATGTGAAATCGCCTTTTTTATTAAATTTACTTGAAAAACTTGTAAGATTTTCTTATGCGCATACAGATTTATTATTGGTTCAATCAGAGGCTTTTATTGAGCCCGTGGCAAAACTGGCGCCTAATATACCCATTGCATATTATCCTAATTCAGTAGAAAAGGAGTTTTATTCTCCACAAGCTATTTCAACTCCATATATTGAATCACTTCAGTCTGGATTCACGGTTCTATTTGCTGGCAACGTGGGTGCCGTGCAGGCCATGGAAACGATTGTTACTGCAGCCGAAAAGTTACAGTCATATCCTGAAATTAAAATCGTGATATTAGGGCGTGGTAGCAAAATAGATTGGGTAGCACAGCAAATTTTCGAAAGAAAATTAACAAACTTACATTTGGAAGGACGTTTCCCGGTTGAGACGATGCCAATTTTAATGCGGCAGGCTTCTGCCTTATTGGTGACTTTAACGAATCAGCCTATTTTTGAATTAACTATTCCGAGTAAAATACAGGCTTATTTAGCTGTAGGTAGGCCAATTATTGCCTGTCTGAACGGTGAGGGGGCAAGGCTAGTGAATGAAGCACAGGCAGGTATTGCTGTTCAGGCTGAGGATGCTGAGGGTTTGTCGCAGGCGATGTTAAAACTTTATCAAATGACAGATGCAGAGCGTGAGCTTATGGGTAACAATGGCCGTGCTTATTTTAAGCGGCATTTCGACGAAGAAATGTTAACAAATAAATTGATAGAACATTTTGAGAAGTTGGCTTCGAGATAAGGATATAACTTGAGAATTTTGATACTGGGTGCAAGCGGCATGCTTGGTAATGCAATGATGCGTGTCATGCATGAGAAGAAAAGCATAGAAGTGTTTGGCTTCGCACGATCTGTAAGTGTTAAAAAGTTTTTTTCAGAAGATATAGCACGTAACATTATCACAGGCTGTGATATTGGTGATCAAGATAGCCTGATAAAACTGTTTAGGGACGTAAGGCCAAATGTTATTATTAACTGCATTGGACTAATTAAACAGGCAGTTGATGCTGAAGACCCGTTAATTGCTTTGCCGATTAATGCATTGCTGCCTCATAGACTGGCGAGACTGTCTGCGCTTATTGGCGCACGTTTTATTCATATCAGTACAGATTGTGTTTTTTCAGGTGAAAAAGGCGGTTATACAGAGAGTGATGTTTCTGATGCTAGAGATTTATACGGAAAGTCGAAGTACTTAGGCGAAGTTGAATATTCCCATACAGTTACGCTGCGCACATCAATTATTGGACATGAGTTGCAGAGTGCACATGGTTTAATAGGTTGGTTTTTAGCTCAAGACCAACAATGCAAAGGTTATAGAAAAGTAATATTTTCTGGGTTGCCGACAGTTGCTTTGGCCCGAATTATTCGCGATGTTGTGATTCTACGTACTGATTTGTCCGGCGTTTATCACGTTGCTTCGCAACCTATTTCAAAATATGATTTGTTGAAATTAGTGGCTAATGTCTATGGCAAGTCAATCGAGATCGTGCCTGATGATCAATTGGTGATTGATCGTTCGCTAAATGCTGATCGTTTTAGGCAGGCAACTGGCTATGTGGCGCCAGGCTGGCCTGATCTAGTTAAATTAATGCATTCTTATCAAGAATAAATGATGGGCTTAGAAATATGTTTAAAAATAAAGTATTAATGATCACTGGTGGTACGGGTTCTTTCGGAAACACAGTATTGAAACGTTTTTTATCAACGGACGTAAGCGAGATACGAATTTTTAGCCGTGATGAGAAAAAACAGGAAGAAATGCGCATTGCGCTCAATCACCCAAAACTCAAGTTTTATATTGGGGATGTGCGTAACTACGATTGTATTTATCAGTCGATGAAAGGTGTGGATTTTGTATTTCATGCGGCGGCACTGAAGCAGGTCCCTTCATGTGAGTTTTATCCGCTAGAGGCGGTGCAAACCAATGTTATCGGATCAGAGAACGTCATGAATGCAGCGATTGCGCGCGGTGTTGCACGAGTTGTCATGCTAAGTACAGATAAAGCAGTGTATCCAATTAATGCAATGGGAATATCCAAGGCCATGATGGAAAAATTCATGATTGCCAAAGCGCGCATGCAAAATCAAGGTGAAACGGTGCTTTGTGCAACTCGCTATGGCAATGTAATGGCGTCACGCGGATCGGTTATTCCACTATTTGTTTCACAACTAAAAGAGGGGAAACCACTTACGGTGACTGATCCTAATATGACGCGTTTTCTGATGTCGCTTGAAGATTCCGTGGATTTGGTTTTGTATGCTTTTGAGCATGGTGTGCAAGGCGATATCTTTGTGCAAAAAGCACCGGCCTCAACAGTTGCTGATTTGGCGCAAGCGCTTAAAGAGTTGTTCAATAAAGACGATCCAGTTCATGTCATCGGTACACGCCATGGTGAAAAGCTGTATGAGTCACTGATTTCGCGTGAGGAAATGGCAAAGGCACAAGATATGGGGGGCTATTACCGGATCCCAGCAGATAACCGCGACTTAAATTACGCCCAATTTTTTAGTGAGGGTGAGGAAAAAATCTCGCATCAGGATGATTACACTTCGCACAATACTGAGCGTTTGAATGTTGAGCAAATAAAAACATTGCTGCTGAAACTTGATTATATCAAGGAAGAATTGAATGCTTAAAGTCATGACCATTGTTGGAACGCGGCCAGAGTTGATTAAAATGAGTCGTGTCATAGCTGAGCTTGATCAACACACGCAGCATGTTCTAGTACATACAGGACAAAACTATGATTACGAGTTGAACCAGGTGTTCTTTGACGACTTAAGTATCCGCAAGCCGGATCATTTTCTGGAGGCAGTCGGTGAGAATGCTGCGCAGACCATTGCACGAGTGATTGAAAAGTCTGATGCCGTATTGGAGAAAGAAAAACCGGATGCGGTCATGTTATATGGTGATACCAACTCCTGTTTGGCAGTTATCGCGGCCAAGCGGCGCAAAATTCCGGTGTTCCACATGGAGGCAGGCAACCGTTGTTTCGATCAGCGTGTACCGGAAGAGTTGAACCGCAAGGTGCTGGATCACCTGAGCGACATCAATCTGGTACTGACTGAACATGCCCGCCGGTACCTGATAGCCGAGGGCATTCGCCCCGAGACCATCATCAAGACGGGCTCGCATATGCATGAGGTGTTTGATCACTACATGCCAAAGATTCAGAAATCAGATGTGCTGCAACGTATGGGTCTGGTGACAAGTAAGTTCTTCATCGTAAGCGCACACCGTGAGGAGAACGTCGATACACCACAGAACTTGCTGGATATGGTGGAAACGCTCAATGCCCTGGCAGAGGCTTACAATTATCCGGTCATCGTTTCAACGCATCCTCGTACCAGAAAGCGTTTGGATGCTATGGAGCTAGGTAAGCTCAACCCAAATATCCAATTTTTGAAGCCGTTTGGTTTTTGCGATTATATTAAATTGCAGATGGAGGCTCTGTGCGTTATTTCTGACAGTGGTACAGTCACAGAAGAAGCATCGCTACTCAATTTGCCGGCAATTACTATCCGCAATGCACATGAGCGTCCAGAGGGTATGGATGTTGGTACTCTTATTATGAGCGGGCTTAAGAAAGATAGAGTACTAGATGCTGTAAGTGTCATAGTAGCTCAACATGACAAAACAAAACGTGTGATGTTGCCGGTTCAGGATTATGAAGCTGGTTCTGTATCTAAACAAATATTGCGTGTGGTGCTGAGTTATGTAGATTATGTAAACCGCACTGTGTGGTCTAAACCAGTTTGAAATCAGTATCTGTTTTAGTGACAGGGGCAAGTGGTTTTGTAGGTAAATCGCTTTGTGCCAAATTGCAAAGTCCAGGCCATGCGGTATTCGCGGCGGTACGTTCCAAGAATCCGCGAGTGGAAGATTTTGAAAAAATTGTTGTAGGCTCAATAGATAGCAAAACTGACTGGTCAGCTGCGCTATGCAATATGGATGTTGTTGTGCATCTCGCCGCCCGTGTGCATGTGATGGCTGAACGTTCTGAAAACCCACTTGCTGAATTTCGCAAAGTAAATGTTGAAGGAACGCGACATTTGGCTGAGTGTGTAGCTAGAGCAGGGGTAAAGCGATTCGTCTATGTGAGTTCAGTTAAGGTAAATGGAGAGCAAACCGCATCGCCATATACTGAGTTAGACAAACCTAATCCACAGGACCCTTACGGAGTTTCCAAATGGGAGGCTGAACAGGCATTGCTTCAAGTTGCTGCAAGAACAGGGCTGGAAGTTGTTATTGTGCGCCCGCCTTTGGTATATGGCGCTGGCGTGAAGGGCAATTTTGCGCAAATGATTAAGGCGCTTGCCAAGCGTATTCCATTGCCGCTAGCCGCAGTGCGGAATCTTCGAAGTTTGATATATGTGGAGAATTTGGTTGACGCTTTGATTTTATGTTCTATTCATCCTAAGGCGGCAGGGCAAACCTATTTAGTTAGCGATGGTGAAGATGTTTCCACATCTAGTTTGTTGCGCAGGCTAGGCGAGGCGATGGGACGGCCTGCGCGTTTGTTTTCTTGTCCTCCGGCCTTGTTGAAATTAGTTGGGAAGTTAACTGGAAAGTCAGATCAAGTAGACAGGTTGCTGGGGTCGCTACAAGTGGATAGCAGCAAAATACGGCGTGAGTTGGGTTGGCAACCGCCTTTTACCTTAGATGAAGGCTTGAAGGCAACCGCCAAGGCAATAATTGACAAAGTATGAAGCGTATAAGGGATCTATTTTTAGCGCTGGTTATTGGGATATTTTTTATACTGCCATTTATATTTGTAGCAGTAATGGTGCGAGCGACTTCGGCAGGACCAATTTTGTATTGGTCTGATCGCGTTGGCCAACATAACAAAATATTCAAAATGCCGAAATTTCGCACGATGCGAGTAGATACCCCAGCTGTGGCAACCCACCTTTTGCCAGACCCTAAGCAATTTTTAACGCCAGTTGGTTCTTTTTTGCGTAAATCCAGCCTGGATGAATTGCCGCAGCTCTGGAGCATTATTAAAGGCGATATGAGTTTTGTTGGCCCGCGGCCTGCGTTATTCAACCAACATGATCTTATTGCGTTGCGCACGCAATATGGTGTTGATAGGCTGGTGCCAGGGTTAACGGGTTGGGCGCAGATTAACGGCAGAGATGAGTTGCCAATCCCAGAAAAAGTTAAGCTGGATGTGGATTATATGAATAATCAATCTTTTTACCTGGATATAAAAATTCTCTTCCTGACCTTTGTAAAAGTGTAGCGCAGGGATGGCATCCAGCATTGAACTTTCCAAAATGGCATGATGATTTGAATTGATTAGCAAGCAACTAAAAACTACAATGTTGTTTGAATTCAATTGTTAGATTTAACTAAAACCAGATACAAAAACTAATGAAGAATCACTGGCAATTTTTAACCAATCTGCGTTCATTCGGCGCCTTTATGCACGACGTTGTTGTGGCATATGTTGCCTGGTGCTTAAGTTTTTTACTGCGCTTCAACTTTGAAATTCCCGCAAACTTTAATCTGCATTTATTTGAAACGGCATTCTGGGTAGTTCCAGTGCAAGCTGTCATTTTTGTTATTTTTGGCCTGTATCAAGGCGTATGGCGGTTTGCCAGCATTCCGGATCTTAAAAGAATCATTAAAGCGGTGGCGGTTGCCGCAATTACTGTTGCAGCTTTGCTGCTGATGATCAGTCCGGCAGTTATGGTTCCAAGAACCGTGTTAATTCTGGATCCTATATTGTTAGTTCTGCTGATGGGTGGTAGCCGGTTTGCCTATCGCGCCTGGAAAGAACATCGGCTTTATGGCACTTCACATGCGCACGGTGAGCCCGTCATTTTAATAGGTGCAGGTGACTTAGCAGTGGCTTTGCTAAAAGATTTGAGCAGAAGCGAGCAGTGGCGTGTGGTGGGTCTGTTGGATGAAGACAAAGCTATGCGTGGCAGGTTGATTCTGGGTGTGCGTGTGCTAGGGGCAGTGGAGCAATTGCCAGAGATTGCTACCAAGTATGATGTGAGCCATATCATTATTGCCTTACCGCCGGAGGCGCATCAGTTGTGCCGCTTAGCGGTGGCGCTGGCTAATGCCAACGAACTAACCGCCCTTACGGTGCCAGCGGTGGATGATTTAATGAGCGGCAGGGTGAGTATTTCGCAAGTTCGTAAGGTAGAAGTTGAAGACTTATTGGGCAGGGAAACAGTGAGCTTGGATAATCAAGGCTTGCAGCAATTAATTGAATGCCATACGGTCATGGTAAGCGGGGCAGGGGGGTCGATTGGTTCTGAGCTGTGTAGACAGATTCTCAAATATAAGCCTAATCAATTGATTTGTTTTGATATTTCAGAATATGCGCTTTATCAGCTGGAGCAGGAATTACAGCACGATTTTAATTCTGTTGAGCTTGTTTTTGTGACAGGTGACGTCAAAAATGAGCAGCGGGTGAAACAGCTATTGGCTGAATATCGGCCCAAAGTGGTGTTTCATGCAGCGGCCTATAAACACGTGCCATTGATGGAAACGCACAACGTAGCTGAGGCGCTATCTAATAACGTGATCGGCACTTATGTGATGGCCGATGCCTGCATGAAGGCAAAAGTGGAAAAATTTGTGCTGATTTCGACAGATAAAGCCGTCAATCCAACCAATGTGATGGGCGCAAGCAAACGCCTGGCAGAAATGGTGTGCCAGAGCTTGGAAGGCGGCACTAAGTCAAAAACACATTTTGTGATGGTGCGTTTCGTCAATGTGCTTGGCAGCAGCGGCAGCGTGATTCCGAAATTTCGTGAGCAAATCGCCAAAGGTGGCCCTGTCACGGTGACGCATCCGGAGATTACCCGCTACTTTATGTCGATCCCGGAGGCTGCGCAGCTGGTAATGCAGGCAGGGCTCATGGGTAATGGCGGCGAGATTTTTGTGCTGGATATGGGTGAGCCGGTGAAAATCGCCGAACTGGCCAAAGACATGATTCGCTTATCAGGCTTTCAGCAGGATGAAATTAAAATCAGCTATACAGGCTTGCGGCCAGGTGAAAAGCTATATGAGGAACTGTTAGCGGATGACGAACTCACACAGCCTACGCCGCATCCAAAATTACGCATTGCCATGGCCAGAAAGGCGGATGCGCTTTGGGTTAAAAGGCTATTAAAATGGATTGAGTCATGCCAGGATACGGATGAAAATACCATTAAAAAACAATTGGCATTTTGGGTGGAGGAGTATGTGGAAAGCACTTCTGCGGCCCCAAGTGCAAATATGACTTCACTTACCAATACCATACATTAATTACTTTGGCAAAAAATGAATAAAATTACAAAAGCAGTTTTCCCGGTTGCCGGTTTGGGTACACGATTTTTGCCAGCTACTAAAGCCAGCCCCAAAGAGATGCTGCCGATTGTCGACAAGCCCTTGATTCAATATGCGGCGGAAGAAGCAATCGCGGCTGGGGCAACAGAGCTGATATTTATTACCGGACGCAATAAACGCTCAATTGAAGACCATTTTGATAATGCGAGCGAGTTGGAAGCATTGCTTGAGGCAAACGGTAAAAAAGAAATGCTCGATACTTTGAAGGGTATCTTGCCATCGCATGTGTCATGTATTTTCATCCGTCAGCCAAAGGCGCTCGGATTAGGTCACGCCGTACTATGTTCTAAACCAGTGGTAGGTGACAATCCTTTTTCGGTAATTTTGGCCGATGATTTGATTGATGCTAACCCTCCCGCCATGCAGCAAATGGCGGATGTGTATGCGCGTAAACAATGCTCTGTGCTGGGTGTGGAAGATGTGCTGCTTTCCGAAACGGCGAGTTATGGCATTGTGGATGCTTTCAAAGTTGAAGAGAATTTATTACAACTTAAAGGCATTGTGGAGAAGCCAAAACCGGCAGATGCGCCTTCAACACTTGCAGTAGTAGGGCGTTATATCCTGACCCCCAAGATATTTGATTGCCTGGAAAAAGTAAAGCCAGGTAAAGGCGGTGAAACCCAGCTTACCGATGGCATTGCCGATTTAATGGGAGTTGAAGACATATTCGCATATCGCTTTACAGGCAAACGCTATGATTGCGGCAGCAAACTTGGCTTTATGAAAGCCAATGTAGAGTTTGCCCTTAAACACCCGGAAATTGCAAAAGACTTCTCCAGTTATCTAAACAGCTTGATGAAGTGATCTAAATTGACTAAGCTGGTCAATCCTCAGCATTATTTACAGCAGGCAGAGCTTGTACATGACGAACAGGCTGTGAACCAGGCTATTTCAACCATGGCCAAGCAGCTCAATCAATATTATGTTGATGAGCCGCCGATCGTGCTATGCGTAATGGGTGGTGCCGTGTTTTTTACTGGCCAGTTGCTTTCCAAGTTGCTGTTCCCACTTGAGTTCGATTTTGTACAGGCCACGCGCTATCACGATGCTACCGAGGGCAAGGAGCTAAAATGGATCGTCATGCCAAAGGCCAATGTTAAGAACAGGAAGGTCTTAATACTGGACGATATTCTCGATGAAGGGGTCACCTTAAATGCGATCATTGATCAATGTAAACTGCTTGGCGCAAAAGAGACGAGATCGGCAGTTTTGGTAGAAAAACAACTAAATAAAAATAAAGCAACACAGGCTGATTATGTAGGACTCATGGTGCCGAACCGCTATGTATTTGGCTGCGGGATGGATGTTTATGGCTGGTGGCGAAACCTGCCTGCTATTTATGCGCTAAAAAATAATTGATCTCATTGTAAAACAGGCTCGATAGGAGTTAAATAAATCCTGCCGTGTCAAAAAGTGTCAACCGGATGACATATGTGTCGACAGATAAACGCAAAACCCAAGCTGCATGTAACAATTTATTTGTAACGTACTGATTTTTTTGAATAAAAAATTAACAGAAAGCTGGTATTGAAAATGCAACTGTATTCTCATCAAACCGATATAAATCGTGAGAGGCATACAGTGATGGAAAACAATACAACTAAGCAGAATTGGGAACAGGTATTTAATGTTATTCAAAAATCCTTTACCGTTCAAAAACACGTAGACTTTTTCAAGTGGCTACAAGGAAGCGTCAGGGAAGTGCTTCCTCATGATGTGCTGGTCGCTGCTTGGGGTGATTTTGCCACGGGCGATCTTCATTTCGATGTGTCGTCCAATATTGACGACATCCGTACACAAAAACTCATCGATGCCCCCGGAGTTTTCGCTTATCTAATGTCTAATCTGCATCAGCGCTGGGTTGATAATGGCGAAAGATGGTTCCGGATTAACTTCTTTGATGCAGAAGGTATCTATAGCCAATCGCCAACACCTTTCACGCGTAAATTAGTCGGCATGAATTCTTTGCTGGTGTATGGCGTGCGTGATACCCGCGATAAGAACGATTGTATCTATGTGTTCTTTGATAAGGCGCGCGAGTTTCAAGTGCAGAACTCTGTGCTGGGGCTTTTAATGCCGCATGTGGATGCCGCGCTACGCCGCGTGGAATGTATGGAAACGCCTGCAGTTGAAGAGGACCTGATAGGAGAATTACCGCTTGGTGGATTAAGTGAGCGTGAGCATGAAATCCTGCATTGGGTTAAAACAGGAAAAACAAATTTTGAGATAGGGATGATTCTATCAATTAGTCCTAATACCGTAAAAAATCATCTCAAACGTATTTTCCAGAAACTAGATGTGTCTTGCCGTGCACAGGCGGTGGCTAAATACAGCCCAAGAAGACCGAATTAAGGTTAGGGTTTGCCATTTTTAGGCCTTTGCTGGTCACAGCAAAGGTTTTTTTATTGATTAAGTTCGTTGATTTTATTCGACATCAGAAATCATCACAATTCTGTCAAATTGCCCAGTTACTCTAGCTTTAAGTATCAAGTCACAACTTGTTATCCAGCCACAGTTAGCCAGTGACCCATAAGGGCTATTGCTGATTTAGCGCGCACTTCATAGAATGCAATCAACCAATTGAATAGATTATTTAAGTCCACTGGAAGGTGAGCGAAATGTTAAAGAAAGTCATTGTATCGGTGTTGGTTAGCTTGATTTTGGTAGCACCAATGGCTGCTTCGGCAGTTGGTAATGAACCCGCCGGGGATGTGAAAAGTTCATTAAGTGTTGAAGGTGGTACTTTCAATAAAGAGTTTCTAGCACCAGTTACCGGTAATAATATTAGTCAAGACAAAAGCGCAGCGTCCCCGTCTCAGACTACGGATAGTGGTGAGCCAATTTTGCCTACTGGCTGGCTGTTAACAATGGCTCTATTGGGGTTTGTGATGCTGTCTAACCGAAGTGGTGTTTAGCCGTTAAATCTTAAGTGCATTTTTTTGCTGCCTGCGAAGAGAATGCAAGTCGTAAAGTGTAAAAAATCATTAAACCAAGTCTGAAAAATTCACATCATTCAGTTAATGTTAATATATTAACGTGATATTCTATTAAAACAGTACCTTGAAATGTCATTTCCTGAAGGGGAGCAAAAAAATATGAAAATCAAAACACTTTTATGGCTCATAATTACCCAATTATTTCTGATGTCAGCTTCAATAGCGAATGCTGAAGCTACCCAAAGTTACAAATTGCGCCAAGGAGATTTAATCCAGGTTTCAGTTTGGGGCGAAGACAAATTGCAGAAAGAAAGCCTTGTGCTACCTGATGGAAGCATTACCTATCCTCTCGCCGGAAGGGTGGAGGTGGTAGGGCTTACTTCGACAGAGGTTGAGAAGCGGATTGCCGAGAAATTAAAACCCTATCTTCCTGATCCACAAGTGTCTGTGGTGATTGTCAGCATTACAGGCAATGTGGCGCATGTAATGGGGAAGGTGCTGAAGCCGGGTCAGGTTTTAATGGCGGGGCCTATGACTGTGCTAGATGCATTAAGCATGGCGGGTGGACTGGATAAATTTGCAGACCGTAATGGCATCAAGGTTTTGCGCAATACGCCTCAGGGGCAAAAAGCCATTCCAGTATATTATGACCAGCTTATTCGTGGCGAGCGGTTAGAAAGCAACATTACTTTAAACCCAGGAGATACTATCTTGGTGCCATAGCTCAAAGTACCTGAATAAAATGCTTTAAGTGTCTGAATATAGAGTATAATAACAGGCAATATTTAACCCTATATTCAGAGGCTGGAATGAAAATTAAAGGTCTATTGCCAACTTTGCATCAGAAATACAATAAGTCTGTACTGCAATTGCTGGGTAGTGTTACATTGGCATTGTTCTTGCCACAAGTAAACGCTGTTGAAGTTACAAAAGACATTATCATAACCGCAGGCGTGGTTCACGAATCAAACCCGAATTTGGTCAAGAGTGACAAAGAGCCGGTGTGGATATACTCAATAGTCCCGCAATTCCTGCTGGGCATCACTAGCGAAGCTAATCGGTGGTATTTGGATGCCGCTTTGTTAGTTCAAAGGCACTCTAATGAAAGGGTTCTTGTTGACCGTGAAGATCCCAAGCTGGCGATTGGCTGGGACCGTACCTATGAATCTGGCATGTTTGGAATCAAAGCAGATTATTTAGAAAGTTCCGCCCGTGAGGAGGAATTAAAAAGCACGGGTGTGTTTACCAAAACGGACAATACGGAAAAAATTAAAAAGCTGTCCGCAAAATGGTTGCATACCATTGATCCCAGATGGTCAGTTTTGACAGAAGGAGCTTATAGTGATGTTACCTTCAGTCTGCCAGGCAGTCTTCAGGGCTACAATCTTGGCGATATCAGGTCTAAATTAACCTATGCATATACTGAAAAACTTGATACCAGCGTTGAACTGGGTTATGCACAACTGCTTCCTGAGAAGGTTTTCGATGACACGGAAATGGTTCGCCTGTTATTGGGTGCAGTTTACCAGGTCAATGAAAGACTCAAATTCGGCGCTCGTGGGGGTGTTTATGACCTGTCTGGCCGTCAGTCAGATACAGACTGGGAGGCGGGCATAAAAGCAGAATATACATTAGATCGCACAGGTTATGTTGCTGAATTAAATCGAGAACTCGCGGCTTCTGGAGTTGGCGGCTTCAGGAAGGTAGATTCTCTTAAAGTTGGCTGGGCATATTATATGTCTGAGCTTGATCAGCTTGGTGCGGAATATAGCTTATATAAGACAAAAAAAGACAGAGAAGTCAATTTGGACAGGGTGGACTATCAGCAGCTTGCAGCTTTTTATGAGCGTCGCTTAAGCAACTCCTGGAAAACTCGACTTTCTGCTGCCTTTAGGGAGCAAGATATTCCTGGTGCTCGCAGCCAAGGCAACATGGTTGGTGTTTCATTGACATATGACACCTTAAGTTTTTAATAAGAAAAAGGCTGTAGAATTAATGAGTATAGAAAAAGAAATGACGCTTAATGATTATATAAATATCATTAAGCGAAGGTTTCCTTATGTCCTAGGTTTCTTCTTTTTTGTATTTTTGGCAGCATTCGCAGTTGCGCTCAAGCTTCCACCGGTATATGAGTCAACTGGTACAATACTTTTTGAAACGCAACAAGTTCAGTCAGACACAGCTAGAGAAAAATATGCGACTGATCGTTTCGCAGCGCTCAAACAGGTTGTGCTCAGCAATGACAATCTTTACAAAATTGCAAAACAATACAAGTTGTATGGATTGGATAAAAAACCTAACTTGTCGCCAGAAAGATTGGCACAGATATTACGTGCTAATATCAAGGTTGACTTACTTAAGGCTGAAGCCGAAGGATGGGGCGAAAAGCCAACGTTCGCATTTAACGTTACTTTCACAAACTATAAGGCTGACAATACCTATAACATAGCGAATGATTTAGTTAAGTTGTTTCTGGATGAGAATGAAAGGGCCAGCAAAGAGCGAGCCACTGAAACAACGGAGTTTTTTAGTAAAGAAGCAGAGAAACAAAAGATTGCTCTGGAGAGAATAGAAAAAGAAGTCACCGCTTACAAGAGGCTACACGCGAATTCTCTTCCGGAAAACAAGGCGTTGAAGGTTGTAAGTCTGGAGCGCCTTGAAAATGATCTGAGAGTTACACAGCGAGAATATAGCGCTACCCAGGCAGAACTGCGGTCATTAGATGTGAGCCTGGAATCCGCCAAAGCGGGCATAGGTGTAGGCACTCCTTCAGATCCAAGCTCTGGTGCTTCAGAAGTCGAGAAGCTTAAATCTGAATTAGCAAAGATGAGCGCAATATACAGCGAAAATCATCCGTCTGTGCGCGCATTGCAGCGCAGAGTCGAAGCCTTGGAAAAAAATGCCACCCATAACGCTGAGCCAGCTAAGCGCGTTACAGCTCAGTCTGTTATGGTGGATAAAGTACAAGCACAAATAGAAACGGCGAATGCACGTCTTAAGGCATTGGAAATTGAAGAAGCCGGCATTCGAGCAAAAATCAGCCAGACTGAAGGGCTTGTAATGCAAAGCGCTCAGACTGAAGGAACGCTAGGCGCTTTGTTGCGAGACTATGATAATGCGAAAGCCGCCTATGCTGAAATAAAAGCAAAGCTAGACAACTCTAGATTGGCAAAAAATATCGAGTTGGAAAATAAAGGTGAGCGTTTTGTCCTGACGGAAGCACCTACTTTTCCAGACAAACCGATAAAACCTAATCGCTTACTGATTATTCTGGCTGGCTTTTTAGGGGCAATAGCAGCGGCGATCGGGTTGGCGGTTGTGATGGAAGCTCTGGACAAGCGGGTTAGAGGCGTAGACATGTTGGCTTCTATTATGAAGATTCAGCCGATGGCAACAATACCGTATATTACGAATAAGGCTGAGTTAAAACGAAAAAAATATATAGTTTTTAATATTTTGGTTGGAGTTTTGATAATCGCTCTTCTCGCCTTGTTTTTGATACATATCTTTTTTATGCCGCTCGATGAACTAACTACCAAAATTCTGTCAAGATTTTAGTGAGAGTGATAAATGGAAAAAATTAAAGACGCTTTAGAAAAAGCAAAATTACAGAGCGGTAGTGAGCGGCCAATATCAGTTGCAGGCCAAAACAAGACATTAAGCAAGCTATCTAAAGAAGATGAGCTTAGATCAATTGCTTACAACAAAACCAGTATTGTTAAGCTTGATCCTGCACATTTAGAAAATTATCGTATTGTTGCTCAGAATAACGATGATCCTATAAGTTCCACATTTGATTCGCTGCGCACACAAGTGTTACAGAAAATGGAAGAAAATAATTGGCGCACGATTGCGATTATTTCTCCAACACCAGAAGCGGGAAAAACTGTAGTTGCTATTAACCTTGCAATCAGCATTGCGCAACAACCACAAAAAACTGCAATGCTTGTTGATTTTGATTTGCGTAGACCGAGCGTCGCTGAATATCTTGGAATAAAGCGAGAAAAATCCATCAATAATTTTCTTGATGGAAATGCCGAATTATCAGAAATTATTGTAAATCCCGGCATTCCTCGATTGACAATAGTCCCTACAAATAGACCCGTCAATCAATCGTCTGAAACCTTGTCATCTAATAATATACGAAAATTAATCCTCGAATTAAAAGAGCGTTATGACTCACGTATTGTGATTTTTGACTTACCTCCCTTGTTAAATGCCGATGATGCAATGGTATTGCTACCGCAAGTTGATTGTGTATTAATGGTTCTAGGTAATGGGCTGCATACTGAATCAGAGATTGCAGAAACCATGCGACTACTCGCCAAATCTAATATATTAGGTGTGGTAGTAAATCGAGCTGAAATAGAGCCTAGAGCCTATTACTATTGATTTTTCTTGCACCACAGTCTTATGGCTGTGGTGTTTCTGGTTGTATTCCCTAGATCATTCAAGTAAGCCGCGATAAATTTCTAAAGCTGTTGTGTCTGCAAGTTCTACATCTTCAAACTGAACGATCTGGCCTGGCTCAATATTTCTGATGATTTTAGTGTTCTGAAGAAGGCAAATAGGTACCGCGTTTTGATGGCTTTGCAATTGGACCGCCACACCGCGTACATCAAACCCCCCGGCACCACGTACAATGACTTCCCCAGGTAGCATCTTGCGTTTTGCAACAGCAGCAACTGTCAAATGTGGTTTTTCTGAGTTGTTTATTAGTATAGGCTCACCCATCACCACCCTTCGAAGCGTATTAAGCGCTTCTAGATGACAAAGATGATAAGGCCGCAGAAGAATGTAGCCGAGCTTTTCTTTGGTACGTAAAGGGCCTACGATATAGTTTCCCAGCCTGTCTGCCTCTTTGCTCTTTGCTACTATAAGCACCCCCGGCGGCGCGCCCTTACATAATACAAAATCGCTGATTGGCATGCCAGCTTCTTCAGAGGCTTTAATCAAGAAATCCAAGTCATTCAGGCTTTCAACTCTTGCGCCAAACATCCCATCTGGGGGAATGGTCGCACCTAATCCATTGGCGACGAAAGCCTGTTCTATTTGTAGTTTGGTCCCATCAGTAAAAGATACAACCTGTTCCAATCGAATCCCTTGCTGATCAGACCAATATTCCATGTCCTTTCTTTCGGGGTTTAGATTAATAAAACCTTTTATATTCACGTAAGCGCAGGGCTCAAATCCCATGCCTTCAACTTCCGTCTTTAGTCTTGCCAGACAGCCAGGCTGGTCGCCATCAGCGTCTGTGACATAGGCGCCTTTTCGAACAAAATATGAACCTGTGGTGACATGAAATTCAGCATTCAGCGTTACCACTTTTTTATTGGCATTGGTGGCTGCAAGTACGGCTTCTGTCGCATGGATAACGTCGCCTGAGCATTCAAATACGATGTCTGAGGTATCAATAAGCTCGTTAAGGGAGTACGTAAGGCTTTCACGGGGGAAATCAGAAATAGAATCTATCGGACGACGTGTCAGCACTTTGGATATTTGAAAGTCCTTGGAGTTACGAATCAGGTGCGCTAACCCACTTGCAATAAAACCGGTACCTACAATGCCTATTTTGGTTATTTTATCGACCACAAGTTTTCCCTTAAATATATTATTTCTACTGATTGAATTTTGTACTTAATTATTTTGTCGGTCAAGTTGATAATCGACCAATGCTTAATAACGGAATATAATGATATGCCGTCACATAAGAGTTATTTAATATATAGCCATGAACAGAAGAAATTTCCTGATTTTTATATTGAGTTCCAGTGTAATTGGTAGACTTGGCTCTGGCTTATATAAAATCAGGATTATAAGAGACCATATTGGCAGATGGTACTTGTGATAACAGCGGAAATAGGATAATGATTTTAACCAGTCTGAAAGAAATTAAAAAACAAAAATACGATGTTTGTATTATAGGCGCTGGACCAGCAGGCATCACGACTGCAATAAATTTAGACCGCAGAGTAAAAGTCCTTCTGGTTGAAGCTGGAGACATTGAATATTCAGAGAAATCACAAGAGTATTACAGTGGTAGAGTCATCGGTGACCATTACTTTGACTTGAAAGTATGCCGATTAAGACAGTTCGGCGGGAGTTCTGGCCATTGGGGAGGGAAATGCTGCACTTTAGATGATTTTGATTTTTCATATAAAGCGTATGCTCCATTAGCGCATTGGCCTATAGGCAAACCAGATCTAGATAAGTATCTGTTAAAGGCATCATCGATTTTAAAGATCAAGCCGGTTTTTAGAAACAGCCCATACACCTGGGATTCTAATATTCATGACGTACACTTTGAATTTTCACCGCCAGTCAGGTTTAAACAACAATATTTTGAAGATATTTCAAAGTCAGAGAATATTGATCTAATTGCCAGTACTTCTCTTTCGCGTGCGCATCTGGACAGTTCTTCAATTAAAGAAATAATGCTTTCTCATGCATCAGGTGACAAAGTGAGTGTAAAAGCAAACACTTATATTTTTGCGATGGGAGGGATTGAGAACGGGCGAATCCTGAAATTTATTGCAGGAGATAACCCGGAGAGCGCGCTCAATAAAAACAAGAATGTTGGTGCGTACTGGATGGAACATCCGCATTTTATGGTGGGCGACATTTTTTATAATAAACCTGCCGCCGATCAATGGCATATTGGGATATCTGAGCAACAAAAAAGAAAATTAAAGGTTCTAAATTGTAACTTGAATCTTGTCCCGCACATGGGGCATGCAGGCGATGGGAAAGTCAAGAAGTTACTCCGTGAACTGGTTTGTGCAGACGAGGCGATTGGTACTGCTATTTCACAAGGTATCGGGAAAAATTATTGCGGTGGCAGAATTGACGCGGCCTGGGAGCAAGCGCCTAGTTTCGATAATCGTATAGATTTGGCTTCAGAAGTCGACTCTTTTGGTATTCCTAAAGTTGTGCTGAAATGGAAAAAGTCTGATATGGATTTGCGAACAATCAGGCTGACAGCAGAATATATTGCAGAATCTATGGTAAAGAACAAGCAGGCAAAAATAAGATTAAAAGAATGGCTTTGGAATGGCCAATATCCTGACGACGACACACTAGGAGGCCCGCATCATATGGGTGGAACAAGAATGAGTAATACGAAGAGTAGTGGAGTTGTCGATCCGAACCTTAGATCTTGGGACGTCTCGAATTTATTTATTGTTGGTAGCTCCGTATTCCCGTCAGGGGGGCATGCCAATCCCACTTTAACAATTGTGCAGCTTGCGGCACGACTGGCGGATTATTTAATGACAAAGGCGTAGCAAGCTAAATATAACCTATCCATGAATATTATGCTTTGCTTTTAAGGCGTGATGTAGGGTAGACAGGCTTTTCAGTTGGCATTGCGCTTGTTTTAGTGGCGGTTGCTTGGCTTGTGACGCGAGAAAAAGTAAAAATCAGGCCTGCAAGTGACCAGTATATTGTGGGAATAACGCCGATACCGCTTACTGTGAAAATAATAACTAGGGCAGCTATCATAGTAGCGAGCAGACTTCGCCCACAGAGATATTCTTCACTGTTTTTATCTGCAATCCTTTTCAGGCTGTTGTGAATCCTCAACAACACCAGTGCAAAAAATCCAACAAATAGACTGAGTCCTACTAACCCGTTGCCAGTAGCAACGCCTACATATGAATTCACAATATCAACAATACCTTGCCCTTGTACCATGTCTGCCATTTCCGGTTCTTTTCTAGAGTCAGGCACGCCGAAAAACGGATGTCTTTGCACAATCAGAATAGCCCTGTCGATCAGTTTTTGTCGGTACTCAACATTTTCCTTGTCGGTTTCACCTACAAATGGGATTAAATTGATGATTTTGTCGCCACCAGGGATTAAGTTAAGCATGGGCAGAGCAAAGATGATTGCAATAGCCAACATAGCAAACCCCCGGAGAGCTTTCTTGCTATAGGCAACCAACACCAAAAGCAGTACAGCAGTGCCTACCCACGGACCTCTTGACAATGAAGCAATCAAACCGGCAATTAACAGACCGAATCCTGTCAGGCGCAAGATTTTGCTTTTTATAGAAGGCGCAATGAAAAGATAGAATCCCAGTCCTATCGTCATGACAAATCCCAGTATGATGGGATGATCAAGTGATGCCATTGCTCGAAGGCTGTCGCCGCGGCCAAGATAACTGCCCATGTCCCACTCTACCCTTAATGCATCCTGTAATGGGTTGTATAACAGCCAAGACTTGATATATTCAAATGTACCAATGGCACCTACGACGAAACAGGCAACCAACAATGCAATCATCACTTTCTTCAGTTGTTCAAAATCTTTAATTGCACGGCTGGCAGCGTAATAGGGAAGAAAAATGTCTGTAAAACCGTAAATACCATAGCGCATGGTGTCGGTAAAAGTATGAGTTCGCAAAGTGAGGACTGTATTCAGGAGTATAAATGCTATCAAAAGTTTTTCTGAGAGCGGCTTGCCTAAAGACGGAGTCCCCTGCCCAGCTCTGAATGAAAGGAAAAACGGCAGAAGCAATGTCAACGCAAGTAAACGCACAAAGCTGATATCGAACAGAACAGGAATGCGCGCGGAGATCGTCGGGATAGCAAGAATCAAGGTGAAATAAAGCGCAAAGATGTTTTTTTCAGATTTTGAAATATATAAAAGATATGCCCCGCTAAAACCAATAAAAAGCCAGAAGTTTTGAGATAAAAAAGCTATTAACGTAATTGCAAACCAGGCATTGCGCCAGCGGCTGAATTCTTCCGGAAGTAGTAGCGGCCGGATCGCTTTTTTTTCATAAAAAAATACTAATATACCAATGGTAAGGATGACTATTAGTGCTCGGAAATGTTCTGGCATACTGTTTTCGTGAATTTAAGAGTTAATTAGGTTATTTGCAAGGCTTCAGGAAATCTTCAAGATTGGTTATTTGATGTTCCAGCTTAGCTATTGTTGAATTGACTGTCTAGCAAAAGTTAATGCGGGAATAAATCAATGGTGCGCTCAACTTCATCTGGGTCTACACGGAAGCCATCCCCGTCAGTGAAGCCGATAACAAAACCAAAGTATTGATGATCCCGATCTGTCTTGGGCTTATAGGAGTAACAAAACCTGTTGGGCGGCTGAAGTGTAAGAACGGCGCCACCGGGCGGAAGAAGCTGGATGCCATGGATAAGGTGGCTGCCCTCAACGCCAACTACTACCTGCGCACCAGCACAGGCTTTTACCATGGTTGGAACATCATCCTTAGTGATATCTACAATGCGGAACCCGCGTTTATCACGCAGGTATTCTGCCAGCTCCACTTCATTGTGCATTATTCTTCGCTCGCCAGTACCGCCCCGCAAGATGAAAACGCCGGGATGGGAAAGGGGCGGAGCATGGGAAAGCAGTTTATCTCTCATCGCCCAGAAACGCTCGCGTCTGTTTGAGTTATGGCCTGTATCATCGAAAATCACGACCTCTCTAAGAAATGCACTATGAAGGCGCAGGGGATTCATATTTAGCAAACTTTCGTAGGCAAGCGTGTGAGGGCTGGCAGGCTGATCAGTTGAGATTGGGATACCTTCAGCCATTGCAAGAGGGTAGATCAGGCAGTCATCCATCAGCCACTGACCGAAGTACCGGTTACCTGGGAAAGTGCAGTATATGGCGCCGCGTGTTATCTCATTTTCAACATGGAGACGGGGTGGAAGATGGCTGGATCTTGGATGCAGGTAGGCGCAGGCATTGTCCTTGTAAAGCACACCGTCAATCAGCCAGGCATTTTTGAGCATATATCCGCGTGTAGGTGTCTGTTTGACTTCGAACCCGCCTTTCATCCAGTCTCTTGGATCTCTGCCTTCTGAGAAAACCCAGTCTGTGATACGTTCTAACTGATTCGGGAGAAAGATGGCAGGGCGTGTAACGGAGGTTTCGCCGGGTGCAATCTCCCAGGTTTTATCGGCAACACTTTCCAGGCTGATGGGTTCTTTGCGGAAGAACTTTCTTCGCAGCATGTCTTTCACGGGAAGAAGGCTCCATCGGGAACATTTTATTTGAGCGGGAAAGTTGACGTCAGTCCTTTTTGATTGTTCAGCAACTGGTTCAATCATGGCTTTTGTTCTTTCTGGGCGGTGAATCTGTAAAATCGCATTTTGACTAAAGGCTGTGGTATGGACATTCAAGTAAGCGCTCATTATCAAGGTTGGTGCAGACCTCCAGCATCCGTGCTTCGGTAGCTTCAAGAAATTCAAATCTTTTTCGATACATTGAGCGTTTTTTTGAAGGGACTTCGTCAAGATTTTTCATCTGCGGAGTCACGCTGAGTACATAAAAATCCGAACTCTCTAAAACTCCCCCTCGTTCAAGCCATATTTCATCGTAGTTCAGTGTCAACTCAGCATTTTTCGCATTGCGCCCAAAGTAGCTACTCCGATGATGCCTGCTGGCATCTGAAACAGCAAATATTTTTGTCACACCTAGCGCGCGACAGAACGCCCTAAATAGTTCGAATAAGAAATCACGCGGACGCATGCCGTGCATCGCTTTGGTGATTTCCCTATATGTGTCGAGCAATCCGTCGATGTTCCGTCCCTGCATGGCACCTACATAAGCTACAACTTTGCCTGATTCGCGCGAAAAAGAAAAGGCGAGAGAAAGAATTCTTACATTATCCTGGAAAAGATTAATAACAAGTTGACCTTCTCGCATGAACCACACGGGTTGATCGAGCACTACATGAAGATTCTTATAGATGTCGCCAAGATCTAGGAGTTTCAAGGCTCCATTGATTGGGAAATCGATTTTAGGAACCAAGGTTTCGACAACGCTGTAGTGCTCGTTAATCCGGTTTAATCGGGTCTTTGCATCCCAGGTATGACATTGATAAGGCCATACAACCGCGCCTACTGTCTCAGGACGTTGCTTGATGAGCTTATTGACCAGACTGCCTTCAACGGCATGCAGAAAAGGGCGGAGCGAATCTGCTGTGCGGATGGCTGCTGCAATAAATGTCAGTCTGTTCTTAAAAGCCGCAAGCGCCCGGCCTGGATAAATTTGCTTAGAAATTTTCCAAAGCCAAACAAAGTCTTTAAATTGCACTTTTCTTCCTTAATTTTAGTTGAGCGTACTAAATAGGTGTAAATGGGCTATCTTTATCAAGGCCTCGCCGAGGATGCTGTTGCATACCATCCCAAGAAATTAATGGCTATCAGCTAATATTAAAGTCATGGTTTACCCTTATTTAGGTTTGGGACGATTCTATCATGCATGCAAGATTCAAGAGAATGAGTGGATTGAATCTGTTGCCCGATTGTAAAACTTTTTTATAAACAGAGAAAAGCTATTGCATAATGTTGTTACTTAAACAATTCGTTAATTTATAATTCAAGCAATCTGTGTACCTATACATCATTTTGTTTAATTTTGGCATGATATATGCTTTAATTGCGTAAGTAATTTCTTTTTTTCTGACATCAAAACTGACTAAAAATATGCCGATTCCATTCAATAGACCTCATCTTACAGGTAATGAATTTAAATACATTGCGCAAGCGCATGAAAACAGAAAGCTTGCAGGCGATGGAACATTTACCAAGCATTGCCATGCATGGTTAGAAACGAACACAGCGGCTAAAAAAGCGCTTCTTACGCATTCATGCACTGCGGCGCTTGAAATGGCAGCAATTCTTATTGATATACAGCCCGGCGATGAAATCATCATGCCTTCTTACACTTTTGTCTCTACTGCAAATGCTTTTGTGTTGCGTGGGGGTGTGCCGGTGTTTGTGGACATAAGACCAGATACGTTAAACATTGATGAGAAACTTATCGAAGCAGCCATTACCCCTAAAACCAAAGCAATTGTCCCCGTTCATTATGCGGGTGTAGGATGCGAAATGGATGTGATTATGGACATCGCGAAGCGACATAATCTGTATGTCATCGAGGATGCGGCTCAGGGACTTATGTCTACATACAAAGGAAAAGCGCTGGGGGCGATTGGACATTTCGGTGCAATATCGTTTCATGAAACAAAAAATGTTATTTCAGGGGAGGGTGGTGCGCTATTAATCAACGATGATCGCTTTGTTGAAAGAGCCGAAATCATCCGTGAAAAAGGCACTAACCGCAGTCGGTTTTTTAGAGGCGAAGTAGATAAGTACACATGGGTAGATATTGGGTCTTCATATCTGCCGGGAGAGCTTATTGCGGCGTTCTTGTGGGCACAATTGCAAGAAGCCGAAGAGATTACTAAAGAGCGCCTCCGAATCTGGGATCAGTATCATCATGAACTTGCCGAGTTTGAGCGGAAAGGGTTAATTCGCCGTCCGATCATGCCTCTACACACGCAACACAATGCCCATATGTACTACATGCTCTTTAATTCACTGGAAGAACGTACCGAAGCCATCGATCGAATGAGAAAAAAAGAGATCAACCCGGTATTCCACTATGTTCCGCTGCACAGTTCCCCTGCTGGACTCAAATTTTGCCGTACGCATGGTTCTCTTAGCGTCACAGAAGATTTAGCTGATAGGTTGCTGAGGTTGCCTTTATGGTATGGCTTGCAAGACATTCAAACAGTAAGTGCCGCGATTTTTGATTAGATGACAGCCACTAGTCGCCTTTGGTTCATAGCATTATTAGCATTGCTCTATGGTAACCCGAAAGAGCTATTTGCGAATCTATCATTATAGCCAATCATTCACATCGCCCTTATAAATTAAGGTAACAGAAAGTAATTCGTTGTAACAAAAATGAATAAAAATAAAACAAATCCATCGGTTCGCCATCTTGTCATTCGCTCCAGTGCATGGGTTTTTGGCGGCCAAGTGGGTGGCCAGGTGTTACGACTCGCCAGCAATTTGATTATGACAAGATTGCTAGTGCCTGACATGTTTGGTGTCATGGCTGTTGCCAATACGCTGATCGTTGGCCTGCAGTTATGTTCATATCTGGGTGTTCAGCATAACATTATCCAAAGCAGCCGCGGTGATGAAAGAATCTTTCTGGATACAGCCTGGGTTCTGCAGATTCTGCGAGGCTCACTGATCTGGCTGGCAGCTTTAAGTTTAAGTGGTGTGCTCTATTTTTCCAATCAGGCAGGGCTGGTTCCTGTTGGCAGTGCATATGCTGATTCGAGTTTGCCGGCAATTATCGCCGCACTTTCATTTACAGCACTCATTTCCGGCTTTGAGTCAACCAAACTGGCGAGTGCCAGCCGCCACATGGCAGTTGGAAAACTGACGATGATTGAACTTGGGGTTCAAGTCTTGAGTTTGCTGACGATGATCAGCTTTGCGTTAGTGAAGCAATCTATATGGGCGCTCGTTATCGGTGCTTTGGTGGGGGCTGTTGCGAAAACGCTAATCAGCCATTTATTACTCCCTGGAACAAATAATCAATTTGCCTGGGAGTCACGCGCATTTAAAGAGCTGTTTGGTTTTGGGAAATGGATTTTATTAACCACCATTATGGGCTATTTTGTCAGGAGCAGCGATAAACTGATTTTAGCTGGTCTGATCAGTTCACAGTTGCTGGGCATTTACACGATTGCAATTTTTATCACGAATGCTTTTCAAGAGATTATGTCTCGGTGGGCTTCTTCGGTTGCCTATCCTGTGTTAAGCAGGGTTCACCGTGAGCGTCCGGCCGAATTGATTAAGGTCTATTATAAATTCCGTTTGCCTTTTGATGCCTTGACTTTATTCCTGTGTGGTTTTTTAATCAATGCTGGTTACATTATCACCGAGGTGCTTTATGACAGCCGTTACGAAAGCGCAGGACATATGATTGGAATACTTGCAATCTGGCTGATTGGTTCCAGCACTATTCTTGCCGAGCAATGCTATCTGGCGCTCGGGAAATCCAAACTCTCTGTTCCAATGAATGTGATACAGTTGATTGCGATGTTTGGTCTGTTGATACCAGCCTACCGTTTCTTTGGCATGGATGGAGCGTTGTATGTGATCGCGCTGGCTATTTTATTTACATTGCCTTTAACTTGGTATTTTATGAAACGGCTTGGGTTGCTTGACTGGAAGCGCGAGTTGATTGCTTTGCCAGCGCTTTTGGCCGGGTATGGCTTTTCTAAGCTGTTCGTCATGGCATATGAGAGCATTAAAGCCGGTATTTGATTTGCTTAGATTGAAAAGTAAAAAGATTGAAATTGGGGGGAATGGAATGGACGATGTAAAAATGAAGCATGAATCAGTGGCGGCGATTGTCCTGGCTTTTTCCAGAGAAGAAGATCTTAAGCATGTCATACATAATTTAAAAAATCAGACAAGAAAACTTGATGAAATCATTGTGATATTCCAGGGAACCAACCTCAGAATTCTGGATTGGTTGAATCAACAATCCGATATAACAGTTCATCAACAGGGCAATGTGGGCAGTGCCGGAGGATTTACCACCGGAATAAAAATGGCCATGGACAAGGGGCATCAATGGTCATGGCTGTTTGACGATGATGCTGTCCCGGAGATAAATGCACTGGAAGAGATGACGAACTGCAAGTATTTCGACTCAGCAAAAACTGGATATTTAGCCTCGGTAGTGGTTAACCCTGACCGACAAGTCTATATGTCCCCTTCTGCGGACGGTTCAAATAAGTGGTATGGCTCAGTGTTGCAAGATGGCTGTGTGCCCTGTATCAGAGCCACTTGGATAGGCTGTCTGGTATCTTCCCAGTCGATTCTAGACTTTGGCCTGCCCATGGAAGAGTATTTTATGTACGACGAAGATTTTGAATTTACAGAACGGGTATCACGCTCCAGGGAAAGCTACTGCGTGATAAAAAGTATCGTCGTGCACTACCAAAAGGGAAAGTTTGATCCATTCACTTCAAAGGTGGATATGTTAAAACATGGCTACTATGTAAGAAATCACTTTGCTTCGATCAGGCTGTCAGGTAAATCTAGTATTAAGAAACTCGTAAGAATCTGGCTCTGGTTCTTCAAAAACGCATGGGAGATTGCTACACGTAAAGTGCCATTTAAAACGATATGGCCATTATTTAACGGGTTGATTTTCTTCAGGCCGAAAGTTAAATTCTGGAGGCCACTTGAGTAGTAGGCCCATTACATGGATTATTACGGTTAATTACCGTACGGCGGATCTGGTGATTAACTCTTTGCGTGCCCTGGATTCTCAGAAGGATGCACTGGGCGGTGGCCAGGTTCTTATCGTTGATAATGCTTCCGGTGATGGCTCAGCTGAAAGAATTGCTTCAGCAATCGATTCTGAGGGATGGGGCTCATGGTCAAGCATTATGCCGATGAGTAAAAATGGCGGCTTTGCTTATGGCAATAATATCGGCTTTTCAAAAGCATTTTCGTCGGCTGACCATGTGGATTATTTGATGCTGTTAAACCCGGACTCTGTGGCGCGGGAAGGCGCGATTGAACATTTGATTACATTTATGGAGAAGCATCCTGAGGTGGGGATTGCTGGCAGTCGGCTTGAAAATGAAGATGGCGGTATCGAATGCTCGGCACATAGATTTCATTCTCCAATAAGTGAGTTGCTGGAAGGTGCACGGTTAGGTATTCTCGATCGATTCTTATCAAATTACGAGGTAACACCGCCATTGTGCGATGAGGCGCATCGTTGTGACTGGGTTTCTGGGTCAAGCATGATCATCAGGCGTGAAGTGATTGATGAAATTGGCCTGATGGACGAAGGGTTCTTTTTGTATTTTGAGGAGGTGGATTTTTTTCAAAGAGCGGCTAAGGCAGGATGGCAAACCTGGTATGTGCCAGAATCAGTCGTGATGCATATTGAAGGCGCATCTACCGGCATTAAAAGCACCAAGCGCAGACCTGCCTATTGGTATAACTCTCGAAGACGATATCTCGTCAAACATTATGGTATTTCAGCACTTGTCATGGCCGATTTTCTGTGGTCTATTGGACGTTTGACTTTCTTTATGCGGCGCTTTTTGAGATTGGGAGCACAAGGAGAACTGCGAGACCCCAAGTATTATTCATTTGATCTGCTGTGGGGAGATCTTAAAGCGATTTTGACTGGAAGAGTATGGAAAATCCATTAAAGAAAATTAAAAAGAAGTACGGCTTAATCATATGCAGATGAGTTGTTATATTTTTAATTTTGAGAATGTGTTTTCAGGAATGTAGATAAAAATGCTGGATGCTGTGACAACGGTTGGCGTGGTGGTGATAGGGCGCAATGAAGGTCAGCGATTGGTTCGTTGCCTTCAGTCATTATCTGGAAAAGGCTTTGCGGTTGTATATGTAGATTCAGGTTCAACCGATGATTCCGTGAAAGAGGCAACCGCGCTGGGCGTCAATGCTATTGCGCTGGATATGAAAATCCCCTTCACGGCCGCTAGAGCAAGAAACGCCGGATTTCAGCATATTCAGAAAATCTCGCCTAATCTAAAGTATGTGCAATTTGTGGATGGCGATTGCGAAGTCATGCCGGAATGGATGGACCAAGGGGTTGCTTTCCTTGAAATGCATCAGGAAGTAGCCGTAGTCAGCGGTCATTGTCGGGAAAGATATCCGGAGAAGTCCATTTATAATTTAATGTGTGATTTAGAATGGAATACGCCCATTGGTGAGGCAAAGGCCAGCGGCGGTAATGCGTTGATGCGGGTGAAAGCTTTTCAGGATGCTGGAGGGTTTAGAAACCAGCTAATCGCTGGGGAAGAGCCAGAGCTATGTGTCAGATTGCGCTTGGCAGGTTGGAAAATCTGGCGGCTGGATGTAGAAATGGTATTGCATGATGCTGCGATGACCAGATTTAGCCAATGGTGGAAGCGAAATGTCCGTGGCGGTTATGCATTTGCAGAAGGTGCTTATTTGCATGGAGCATCGTCAGAACAGCATTGGGTCAAGGAGTCGAGGCGTTCCTTGATCTGGGGCTTGTTGATCCCAGTGGTTGTGATTTTTACAAGTTTTTTTTGCTGGCAGTATGGGCTGATGGTTGCATTAATTTATCCATTGCAGATCGTCCGGCTGGCCATGAGAAATAAAAAGGAATCGAAGCCTCACCCATGGCTGTTGGCGAGTTTCAGTGTGCTGGGTAAGTTTGCTGAAATGTATGGCCAGCTACGATTCCATTATCAGCGGGTATTCGGTAGCGCTATCCGATTAATTGAATATAAATGAATTAAAAATAATTACGTTATGATCGATAAGGACTCATGAAGAAAATCGCTGCTTTTTACCCTAATTATTTCCACATAGGCGGCATCGCTTATGCAGCACTTTCTATTATTGAAGCTATGCGGTCAGAGGATACAGAAGTTTCTATCATGGGAATTGCTTCGGGCGCTGACTTAATCAAGCCTTTCTATCGGAACGCCTTTCCTGCTTGGGCAAAATCTATCGCATATCGGCTATTGACCGAAAAGCAGATCAAGAAATTTTCTGAATTTCGATTTTCTAGCTCGCTAACCAACTCGGACATCGTTTATCTTTGGCCAGGGGCTTCACTTGCGCTTTATAAAAATCTATATGCGCGCGGGCATCAACTTATCATGGAGAGTGTTAATACACACCAGGCAACGAGCAAATCGATACTGGATACTGAGTATGCTCGGCTGGGACTGAAGCCGGCCCATGGCATAACTTCTGAAGCCGTAATTGAGGAGTCAGCTAAGCTCGAGCTGTCAGATTTTGTATTTTCCTGCAGTCCGAATGTCACAGCATCATTGATTGCTGCGAATGTTTCCCCCAGAAAAATACTTGAAACGACTTACGGACTCAGAGAGAGTGAGGTTCTGCCGGCGGATGAATTAGTCGGACGCTCTCAGGATGCTGGAATCACAGCGATTTTTGTCGGCACGATAGGCGTACGCAAAGGCCCGCATCTAATCTTGGATTATTGGTGCAGATCCAATATAAAAGGAAAATTAAGGCTGGTCGGCGACATTCAGCCTGAGGTTCGCCATATTATTGAACCTTACCTGAAGAGGTCTGATATTGAACATGTACCTTATGTGAAAGATTTGAGATCAATATATAAAGAAGCGGATGTCTTCATTCTGCCAAGTCTTGAAGAGGGCAGCCCATTAGTGACCTATCTTGCGCTTGGGGCAGGGTTGCCTTGTATTGTGAGCCCCATGGGTGGCGGCGGGGTTGTCGAGCATGGCAAAGAAGGCTTTGTCATTGCTCCTTTTGATGCTGAAACCTGGATTGAATCATTAAAGAAGATTTCTGAGGATGTTGATTTAAGAAAAAGACTCTCGAAAAATGCCCATATGAAAGCCAATGAATATGTGTGGTCAAATGTCGGGCGTCGACGGGCAAAGCTCCTGGTGTCACGCTTAAACGATCAGGACGCCAAAAAGGAGGTTAATTAAAATGAGAGCGCTAGTATTGGGGGGTAACGGGTTTATCGGCTCTCATGTTGTCGATGAGTTGCTGTCGGCTGGATACGATGTCAATGTTTTCGATAGGAATACTGAAAAGTGGCGCCTTCCTATTTTTGGCGTTAATTACTTTTTGGGCGATTTTGCTGATACTACGCTACTCACCCAGGCGCTTCAGGCTGTGGATGTAGTAGTTCACTTGATTTGTTCCACAATACCAAGCACTTCTAACCTAGACCCTGTAGCAGATATTCAGAGCAATCTGGTCAATACAGTTATTTTTTTGCAGCTCATGCTGGCTAGCAACATCAAGCGTATTGTATTTCTCTCAACGGGAGGAGCTGTTTACGGCCAGCCTTCAGTTAGCCCAGTGCCAGAAACGCATGCGCTTAACCCGATTTGCTCATATGGCGTTGTTAAGGTTGCAATAGAGAAATATTTGGGAATGTTTGCACATCTTTATGACTTGAGACCAATGATTATTCGACCGGCGAATTTATATGGACCCAGACAAGGATACCAAAGCGAATTCGGAGCGGTTTCCACATTCATGGCACAAATGTTAGCCAAGAAAAAAATTCAAATTTGGGGTAATGGGACGGTTAAACGCGATTATCTGTTCGTGACAGATTTGGCGAAACTTTGCAGATTGGCAATTGAAAAAGACGCAGTCGGGGTTGTAAATGCCGGTTCTGGTAAAGCTGTGTCACTTAACGAATTGGTGGATTTGATTAGAGAAGAAACGCGATCAGATGTGGAAATTGAATACACTGAATCAAGAAAATTTGATGTTAAAGAGATAGTGCTGGATAGCACAGAAGCAAAGAGGATGTTTGGCTGGCAACCTCGTATTTCAATCCAAAAAGGATTGTCTATCAGTCACGAATGGATGAAAGTTTCAGCATTGCCCAACATGGATAAGCATTAATTAAAATTAAAAATACAATTTATTATTTAAGTGAGATTTGATGCGCGTTGCCTATTTTATTAATCAATACCCCAAGGTCAGCCACAGCTTTATCCGCCGAGAGATCCTTGCTCTAGAAAGGTTGGGTATGACTATTCAGCGTATCGCGCTGAGAGGCGGAAAAGGTGAACTGGTAGACCAGGAGGATTTGGAGGAACAAGCCAATACGCAGTATGTGCTTGAGAGCGGCGTATTCGCGCTATTGTCCGCGGTGCTTAAAGTACTTATTTCAACTCCCATACGGTTTTTTATGACGTTTAAATTAGCATTGAAAATGGGCTGGAATGCGGATAGGCCGTTAGTCTTCCATCTCATTTACTTAGTAGAAGCTTGCCAAGCCTTTCTTTGGATGAGATCGTTTGGCGCACAGCATGTGCATGCCCATTTTGGCAGCAACTCGGCTGAAGTCGTCATGCTGGCGCATGCGCTTGGTGGACCACCTTACAGTTTTACAGTCCATGGGCCAGAGGAGTTTGATAAGCCGCAGACACTCAAGCTTGCAGAAAAAATCCGTCAGGCCTCCTTTGTTGTGGCCATCAGTTCTTTTGGACGGAGCCAGTTATATCGCTGGATAGCGCATGAATACTGGCATAAAGTAAAAATCGTCCATTGTGGGCTTGAGCAATCATTCTACGATGTCGCGTCTTCACTGCCACCCCATAAAGCCCGTCTGGTATGCGTTGGCAGGCTATGTGAGCAGAAAGGGCAACTCTTATTGCTGGAAGCGTGCCGAATGTTAAAAGAAAAGGGTCTTGAATTTGAGTTGGTGCTAGCCGGAGACGGAGAAATGCGGCCTGAAGTCGAGCGGGCTATTAAAGCGTATGGTCTTGATGCCAATGTAAAGATCACTGGCTGGATCAGCAGCAAACAGGTGCGCGACGAGATTCTGGCATCACAAGCCATGGTGCTGCCCAGCTTTGCCGAAGGTTTGCCAGTCGTCATTATGGAGGCGATGGCGCTTAAACGGCCGGTGATCAGCACATATATTGCAGGGGTCCCGGAACTGGTGATTCCAGGTGAGAATGGCTGGCTGGTTCCCGCAGGATCCGTATTGGAACTTTCCAATGCAATCGAACAAGTGCTATCCGCATCTGTGCAGCAGCTAAGCGATATGGGGGAGGCTGCCTACACCAGAGTGACACAGCGGCATAGTATTGATACTGAGGCAGGGAAGTTGGCAGCGTTATTTCTTGAAAGTGCCAGATAGATGGCTTCGATTGAAATTCTGCTTTCAGCGATTGCTGCCTTGCTACTCATTCCGTCGCTGGTCATATTTGCGCAGGCGCTATTTGCTTGGTTTCCCAAAAAGTATGACGATGTTACTCCAGCAGAGGACATGTGCATTGCAGTATTAATCCCTGCTCATAACGAATCTTCTGGAATTATCGCTACGCTCGCTTCGATCAAGCCTCAGCTGAAATCAACGGATCGTCTGCTTGTGGTTGCTGATAACTGCAGTGATGATACGGCTGATATTGCTGCCGCTAATGGAGCAGAAGTGATTAAGCGCCATGACCTGGATAAGCGAGGCAAAGGGTTTGCGCTAGATTTTGGTGTTCGCTATTTGGCGAAAAGTCCGCCTGATGTGGTTGTTGTGATAGATGCCGATTGTATACTGCAAGCTGACTCATTAAGCTTGCTTGCAACTTATGCGCTAAAAACTGGCCGCCCTGTTCAGGCACTGGATCTAATGTATGCAAAAGAGTCAGATCTTAAATCCAGAGTAGCTGAATTTGCCTGGTCTGTAAAAAACCTGGTGCGTCCGCTTGGCTATGCCAATTTAGGCCTGCCGTGCCAGTTAATGGGTACGGGAATGGCTTTTCCGTGGCGTCTGATTTCTGATGCTGATATAGCGAATGGTAGCATTGTTGAAGATATGAAATTGGGTATTGAATTTTCCAAAGCGGGTATGCCACCGATTTTTTATTTGGGCTCGCAGGTAACAAGTTATTTCCCGGCAGTATCCGAAGTGCAGTCCGGACAAAGAATGCGCTGGGAGCATGGACATATTGCGACAATCCTTTCAGAAGCGCCTAGATTATTTGCCCAAGGCATTGCCAAACGAGATATTAATCTGCTGGCCTTAGCGTTTGATTTATCTGTACCGCCGCTTGCCTTGCTGGTTACGCTTCTGTTCGGATACGCTGCAGCCACAGGAATAGTTCTTATGCTGTATGATGTGGGCTATGTAGCATTTCTTGTTTCGCTGTCTGGCGTTGCGCTTCTGAGTATTGCTATTGCCATGGCGTGGCTGGGGTGGGGCAGACATATTATTTCTTTCTCAGCAATGCTTCTGGTGCCGGTTTATGTGATATCAAAAATTCCGCACTATGTTAGGTTCTTGTTCAAAAGACAAAAAGCCTGGAATAAGACAGAAAGAGATTAGGTTCAATTGATGGGTGATTTTGAACGTGACGTGTATTGCATTGGCGGACTGCCTTTTGATGCATTAGATTTGTCGAAAACAATGAGTCGCTTACGCGATGCCAAATATAAAAAAACCAGCTGTTTTTTAACAACACCGAATCTTAATTTTCTGGCATTGGCGCAGGATGACCCGGATTTTCGTAATTCGGTGATTTACAGCGATATTGTGATTGCGGATGGCGCTCCGATTGTCTGGATAGCGAAATTGCTCGGCATCCCGATCAGTGAAAGAGTCGCTGGGTCAACCTTATTCGAAGCGCTTGGCCAAGAATGGCGTAGAAAGATGAAGGTTTACTTTTTCGGCGGGCCTGATGGTGCTGGTGCTGAGGCATGTAAACGCATTAATGAGAAATCAACCGGATTGGCATGTGTCGGCTACCATTCGCCAGGGTTTGGAACGGTGGATGAGATGAGCGAACCATCGGTTATCGATAACATAAACTCGAGCAATGCAGATTTTCTAGTAGTTGCTTTAGGCGCAAAAAAGGGCCAGGCTTGGATTGTTAAGAATCTACCCAAAATTACAGTGCCGCTGATCAGTCATCTTGGGGCGGTGATAAATTTCGAAGCAAAACGTTTAAAAAGAGCGCCTGTAAAATTGCAGAAAATTGGATTGGAATGGGCCTGGCGGATTAAAGAAGAGCCGCATTTATGGAAGCGCTATTGGAATGACGGCCAGTTTTTTTTACGACTTTTGATTACTAAAATAGTCCCTCATGTGATTTGGTTGAAGTTAAACCAACAGCACCTGCAAAAGCAGTCACATAATAGCTCCATTATTTTGAGTGAAGATGAAGATTTCTCCGGAATAATTATTTCAGGCGCTGTGCTTGACCCTGTCAGTCCTGACATTCGCCTATTAATGAGACGGGCTAGTATGCAAAATAAAAATGTACAAGTGGATCTTGCCAAAGCGGAATATCTTAGTCCTGGCATTTTAGGTTTGTTATTATTGCTTAAAAAACAACTAGATAGACACGGATTTCAATTGAAAATTGTAGGATTGCAGCCCAATATGAGAAAATTACTTGATTGGAATGGGTTGACTTACCTTATTGAGCAGAGGGTTGAAGGGCTTTAAAAAGTCAATTGTTAAGAGTTTCTTGAAAACAGAAATGTAATTAAGGCGTTAAAAATATGTATGAAGCATTTTATGGGTTGAAAGAGAAACCATTTTCTATTCAACCAGATCCGGAATTTTTATTTTTTGGCCTGCGCCATAGTATGGCTTATGCAATGCTGGAGTATGGGATACAAAACCGTGCCGGCTTCTCTGTGATTTGTGGTGAGATCGGCTGCGGCAAGACCACCCTTGTGCGGCATATGCTGAACAATCTAGGTAACGAGCTTACAGTAGGGATTGTGTATAACACGCATCAGCATATTGATGACCTGCTAAGCTGGATTATGCTGGCGTTTAATCAGCCATATGAAGATAAATCTCCTTTGGCGCTATATGACGCCTTCCAGCAATTTTTAATTAGATCTTATGCTGAAGGTAAGCGTGTTGTACTCATTATTGACGAAGCGCAGAATTTAAACCCCGCCGCTTTGGAATCGCTGCGCATGCTCTCTAACATTAATGCGGATAAAGACCAATTATTGCAAATCATATTGGTCGGGCAACCACAGCTTAGAGATTTGCTGCGCCGTCCTGATCTGCAGCAGTTTTTTCAGCGCGTATCAGTCGATTTCTTTATTCCGCCATTAGAGTCATTTGAAGTTGACAAGTACATCCAGCACCGGCTGCATGTAGCAGGCCGTGATGAGCCTTTATTCACGCCTGCAGCCACACGCCTGATTGGCGAAGCGGCGCGCGGCATTCCGCGCAGCATCAACATCCTTTGCGATACTGCCCTGGTGTATGGCTACTCTACCAACGCAGACAAAATTGATGTTGGCCTGGTACGTGAGGTGCTTAAGGACAGGGCCGAGTTCGGCGTGCTGGGAGCTTAGGGTTAGGTGTTTGGGGGGGGTAGTCTTGAGTATATTGGTGACAGGCGGTGCTGGATATATTGGTTCACACACTTGCGTTGAGCTGCTAAACGCCGGATATAGAGTGGTGATAATTGATAATTTTTGTAATAGCAAGCCTGAAGTTATCAATCGAATTCAAAAAATCACAGGCAAAACGGTTGCCTTGATACAAGGCGATGTGCGTGATAAAGTTTTTTTGGGGACTGTTTTCAAGCAGCATGCCATCAAGGCGGTGATTCATTTTGCCGGGTTAAAGGCAGTAGCAGAATCAGTCGCTAATCCGCTTAGATACTACGATAACAATGTCATGGGCAGTTTGGCATTGGTAGAAGTGATGACAGAGTTTAACGTCAAGAATCTGGTATTCAGCTCGTCTGCAACTGTATATGGTTTTTCTGACACCAAGCCAATACCTGAAACCGCGCCGTTAAGCCCATTTAATCCCTATGGGCATACGAAGCGCATGGTGGAGCAGATTCTGGAAGACTTAAGCGCATCAGATTCAGCCTGGAATATTGCGTTATTGCGCTACTTCAACCCGGTCGGCGCGCATGAAAGCGGCATGATCGGCGAAGATCCCAATGGCATTCCAAACAATCTGATGCCTTATGTTTCGCAGGTGGCTGCAGGCAAGCTGAAAGAGCTGAGCATATTTGGCAACGATTACCCAACTGTCGATGGTACGGGTGTACGTGATTACATTCATGTGGTGGATTTGGCTTTAGGCCATGTAGCTGCACTTAATGTGCTGGATAAAAACTGCGGGCTGTTAACCGTAAATCTGGGCGCTGGCCACGGTTATAGCGTATTAGAACTGGTACATACATTCCAAGAAGTCACCGGCAGGGCAATTCCGTATAGAATTGTAGAAAGGCGAGCTGGAGACATTGCGATGTATTTTGCAGATGCCACTTTGGCCAAACAGAAACTGGCCTGGCAAACACAGCGTGATTTGGCCGATATCTGTCGTGATGCCTGGCACTGGCAATCACAGAACCCGCAGGGATATAGCTAAATTATTACTTCTCTTAATAAGCGCTTTTGCCGGTAAAAGCGAAAACTGTGCGTAAAATGATTGTAATATCCAGCCAAACTGACCACTTGTTGATATATTCAATGTCGGACTCAATACGCTGAATCATCTGATTAATATCTTTGGTCTCACCCCTTAATCCGCGTATCTGAGCGAGGCCGGTAATGCCAGGTTTGATGTGATGGCGTGCAAAGTAATCAAAGATTCTTTGTGAATATTCTTTATCATGCTGAATAGCATGTGGACGCGGTCCGACTAAAGACATGTCTCCTTTAAGCACATTGAATATTTGCGGCAGCTCATCAAGACTGGTTTTGCGAATAAAGGCACCCACGCGAGTGATTCGGCTGTCATTTTTTTCAGCCTGTTTTAACTTGCCGGCTTCTTCCTGATGCACATACATGCTGCGGAATTTCCAGATCCTGAATGATTTTCCGCTCCAGCCGGTTCTGTTCTGCCTGAAAAATACCGGCCCGGGGCTGTCGAGTTTAACCGAGATGGCAACAAGAAGCAGTATTGGACTAATGATAATCAATATCAAAATGGATAACACTTTATCTTCTATCGCTTTCAAAAGTAGCCGCATGCCAATGAGCGGCGTTTCTGAGAGCGTAATTACCGGGATTCCTGAAATCTCCTTGACGCTATGATTTACTAACCGCAGCGAGAAAATATCAGGGACCCAGTGAATTGCGACATGTTTATCCAATACGGTCATATAGACATCTACCAGCGCCTTGGCGGATTTAAGCGGCGTAATAACATATACCGTGTCAATATTGTATTGGTCAATTAGAGCGGGCAGATTTTCAATACTTCCTAATATGTCAGGATCGCGTTTTCTACCGGAGGCTTTTCTTCCGGATGCAGGGATATCGTCGCCAGGTAGCGCTACGAACCCGATCACTTGCTCGCTCATCCAGGGGTTAGCGGAAATTTTGTCTTGCAGATAATAGGCCAAACGGCTCTGACCGATAATTAACACATTCTCACTTTGCTGGGAGCCCAGAACGAACTTTTGATAAATAATTCTGAGCAGTATGTGCAAAAATAATTGGGAAAAGTAGCCAATAATAAAGAGCTGGCCCATCAAGTTTCTGGAATATATGTGACTTTGCTTTGTCAAAAAGCCTAATACGATTAGCAATAGAAACGTAAACATCCATGCTTTTAACAGATTCAGTGCCTTGTCTGCGAAGCTGGCATTGCTTCGATAGATCGCAAATTTATCATACGTTATTGCCATATTGCCAAGCAACATCAGCAACATAATGATATAGGGGGCGGTCTGCCCGATCTGATCGGCATGGAGTTGCATAAGCCCCAAGGTGATACCGATAACAGCGGCGCTATCAAGGAACTGTTGCAGTATTTGGCTCAGGTTGCTACGCCTTTGCAGCAGCGTTTTTGAACTGGTTTGTCTATATGCCATTTAGCTTTATTTCTGGTTTGTATTAATATTGTCTCAAACATCGTAACTAATTCAACCTACGTTGAATACTAATGGTTACATTCGTATTTTATAATACTTATCAATAAGTTATAAATCAATTTGTTGTTTTCGACTTAATCTGCATGAATTTTACGCTTAAACCGCATATGCGCGTGACGGTCTCACGTGAATTGGTGAATTTATGTTTTTGTTAAGTCAAATGACAAACAATACGAGTAGCAGAGTAGAATACTGCACAAATCAATTATGTGAACATGTGATATGTGAACATGTGATATGTGAACATGTGAAATATTTTAGGTAAGATATTATTCTAGAGATTATTAAGTTTATATTAATAAATTTGGTGCCCAGAAGAGGCACTCAGAATGGCTTGAATACTAGGCTGCTGCTTCGGTGGGTGTAAACTGTTCGTTGTAATGCTTGTAAATATCTGCTCTGCGCCACATCTTCGGGCGCATGTTTGCGATGGGTTTCGGGTAATCCGGATGAAAGCTAAATTTAAATTAGAGAATAATATTCGATGAAACTTATTAAGTGTAGAATAATCAATTCGTTATAAACTAATGCTACACTCATTTTAAATGGCAAAATCTAAGAAAAATCTCAACATACAGAAGAATTTACATTATTCTGAAACATCAGCATCAGGTCTAAAAAAATCTGTTGAAATGCTTCCTAATGGGCAAACTGTAACTTCTTTGTCATTTGACTTTGCCACAGCCCCTGTCCCTGATAGAAAGTATGTTGCAGATGTCGCTTGGGTTATAGAGGGGGCTGATAGTATTAAACTATTATTTGGACAGAATAAAGTTTCATCCGGCCTGCGTAGTTTATTGGTGATAGACATCTCACCGTCGAGTGCTAGGATTTTTATTGACTCAACAGATGCAGTAAAAAAACCATCTTTTAGAGAAATTGCCGAACTTACACAATTAGCAATACCAGTTTTGAAAGAAATTACTGAAGAGCCAGAGCAGACAATCGCTTTTAAAGCTAATATTGTTTCGGGTGCTGTAAGTGGGCATGATGCTTGCATGGATTTTTATTATATTTCTCCTGTAGCTCAACGCAATTTGGCGTCATCAGATAAAGTTATTTTTGATGCTGTCGTTAGAGTAGATTTACAAGTCAATTTATATGTCGCGTTTCTAGAACGTTTAAAATATGTTTCTCGGAACTATCCTGAGATGAAGGAGTATGTAAATGAGTAACTTTGAAATGTATCAACCAAGTGCTTGGATTGATCATGGTCTTACCCACCACGTTTCAACTGTTGTTAAATCGCACCAGATGAGTATAAGGAAAGCTGCGAAGCATGCATTAATTGCTGGATCAATATTTGCTGTTTCATTAGGTAATTTTATTCCTATTGATATGTCTCCAGTGCAGGTAGCTGGCTACCTAGTATTAAAACAAAGTATGCCGAATGTAAGCAATATTGATTTTGGTCACGATCTAGTGCCAGTTGGTTTTTGGCCAAAATTAACTAGTTCCATGAATACATGGAAGTCGGTTGAAAGCCTTTCAACAGAACATGATCCAGAGCCGTTAATATAATTGGCTGAATTAGCTTGGTGGGCAGAAACTTTACAAAATGACCTTACTCAAGGTGATATTGTTTCTGCATTCCCAATTGCCTTATTACCGAAGCCGCTAAAATACCTTAAAAAAATGTCTACTCTTGGACAGGGTAAAACAGGCTGGTTGGAAGTATCTGATCCTTTTCTTGATGAAAACGATCAAACTTACTATTTAGCAAAAGGTAGAGTCATCCAAGGGATAATCGTTTCACATTCCTGTGATATCGATAAAAATGCACGTCGTATATTAGTTGCACCGATTGCTAAAATAGAGAGCCTTCAAGAAAATCATCGGGAAGCCGTGGTTAATCAAACAAATATACGTCTTATGGCTTTGCCAAATGTTCCTGGCCTTGGTGATGCTTATGCTGATCTGAGAAGTATTACTGCGGTTCCTGCCGAGCTTATTCATGAGCTAAAGCGGAATGCTTCCATGACTGATCAAGCTTTATTATTATTGCAAACTAGACTCATAGAGTTCTTCACTAGGAAGCAACCGTAATTTGAATTTGTGTGTGTAATGTGTGAGTAGTGCATTGTGCACTATTGTGGGTTAGCGTGTAAATACGTGTAAAGATGTGTAAAATATTTTGATATGATTTATTAGAAATACTTAGTTAAATCAAACAGTTAAGGCGAGTTTTAATGGTGCCCAGAAGAGGACTCGAACCTCCACATCTTTCGATACTAGTACCTGAAACTAGCGCGTCTACCAATTCCGCCATCTGGGCAATTATTCTTGTTAATATTGAATAATGCGCCGAATTTTATAGGAAGCAAGAAACTTGTCAACAAAAAAGAACAAATCAACCCTGCGAAATAACGACCCTTATGCGGGAAGAGAAGCGACACAGTACGATACGCCATTGCCAAGTCGTGAGCTGATTTTGCAAGTATTGTCTGAGCAAGGCGTGCCTTTGAGCGTTGAGCAGGTGTATGTGCTGCTGGATATTGGCACTGCTGAGCGCGATAATTTTAACAAGCGCCTTAACGCGATGGAGCGTGATGGGCAAATCATGCGCAACCGCAAAGGTGCGCTGTGCCTGGCAGAAAAAATTCATGTGATTGCAGGTACGGTGCAAGGCCATCCAGATGGTTTTGGGTTTTTGGTGCCGGATGATAAAACCAAACATCCAGAGGATTTGTACCTCTCACCACGCGAGATGGCGCAGGTGATGCATGGCGACCGCGTGATGGTGCGTATGGCCGGGCTGGATAGAAAAGGGCGTCCTGAAGGCAAAATAGTCGAGGTGCTGGAGCGCGGGACTAAGATTTTGGTAGGGCGTATTATTCATGGCCAAGGCGTAACCATTGTGGCCGCCGAAGACAAGCATATCAATCAGGATATTTTGATTCCCTATCACTTGGATATGGGTGCCAAGCCGGGCCAGGTGGTGATGGTGGAGCTTACCGAACAGCCATCTGCGCATGCGCACCCAATGGGCAAAGTGGTGCAGATTCTGGGAAACTATGCCGATAGCGGCATGGAGATTGAAATCGCATTGCGTAAACATAAGTTGCCGCATGAGTTTTCACCAGCCGCAGTTCACCAGGCTGAAACTATTCCTAAACTTGTGCAGCTAGCTGATTATCAAGGCCGTATGGATTTGCGGGAGCTGTCACTGATTACCATTGACGGCGAAACCGCACGCGACTTCGATGATGCCGTATACGCAGAGCCGCAAGGTAAAGGCTGGCGCTTGGTGGTGGCGATTGCTGACGTGAGTTTTTATGTGAAGCCGGGTGATGCGCTGGATAAGGATGCGTTTGAACGCGGCAATTCGGTGTATTTCCCGCGCCGAGTTATCCCTATGTTGCCGGAAGCCTTATCCAACGGTTTATGCTCGCTCAACCCTGATGTAGAGCGGTTATGCATGGTGTGCGATATGCAGCTTGATGGTATGGGCGTGGTCAAGCAATACAAGTTTTATTCATCGGTGATGCGCTCCAAAGCGCGCATGACCTATACCCAGGTGTTCGAGATGTTGCAGGATCCGCAGGGTGAGCTGGCAACACAATACGCTTGGCTGATGCCGCACGCACAAAATCTGTATTCACTATTTAAGCTGATGTTGGCTCAGCGTGAGAAGCGCGGTGCGATTGAGTTCGAGTCAATCGAAACTATGATGATTTTTAATGAGAATGGCAAAATAGAACGCATCGTTCCTGCTGGCCGCAATGAGGCACATAAGCTGATTGAAGAATGCATGCTGGCAGCCAATGTGTGTGCGGCGGATTTCCTTAAAACGCACGAACATGCAGCCTTATATCGCATTCACGAAGGCCCGACGCCGGAGAAACTGGAAGCCCTACGTATCTTTATGGGCGAAGTGGGCTTTGGCGTGGGTGGGGGCGATAAGCCGCATGCGAAAGACTATGGCAAACTCATGAATCTGATTAAAGACAGGCCGGACACGCAATTGCTGCAGACTGTGCTGCTAAGGTCGATGCAGCAGGCGGTTTACAGCCCGGATAACGTTGGCCATTTTGGTTTGGCATACGAGGCTTACACGCATTTTACTTCGCCGATTCGCCGCTATCCGGATTTGCTGATTCATCGTGCCATTAAAGCGGTGGTAAGCGGCGAAAAATACACAGTGAAAGATTGGCATCATTTAGGTACGCATTGCTCGATGACGGAACGCCGCGCCGATGACGCGACGCGCGACGTGACCAACTGGCTTAAATGCTATTTCATGCAGGACAAAATCGGCGAAGTTTATGAGGGCACCGTAGCAGGCGTGACCAGTTTCGGCGTGTTTGTGGCGTTAGATGGCGTGTATGTGGAAGGCTTGCTGCACGTGACGGAACTGGGTAATGATTACTTCAATTACGATAAAGCCCGTCACGAAATGGTTGGCGAGCGCACCGGCGTGCGTTTCAGGCTGGGCGACAGGCTAACGGTAAAAGTTGCTCGCGTTGATCTGGAAACCACTAAAATCGATTTCACTTTGGTGAGCCATTCTTCGCACTTAAGCCCTCATTTTAGTGCCAAGCCACAAGCCAATATCCATGCGGGTTCTGGCGATGCTAAAAAAGGCACGCTTGGTATCAAAAAAGATAAAGTATCCGCGGATTTCAAACCGCTCAGCACGCGTGCGTTAGAGAAAGCAAAGCACGACCGTTCCGGCAGCAAGAAGAAAATAGAAAAACCTGCACAAAAGCAACGTGCAAAGAACTCCAAAAACAAAGGCAAACCCAAAAGATGAGTAATATAGAAATGAGTCAGCAAGCATGAGCGAAGCCCGCATATTATTTGGCTTTCACGCAGTATTAAGCCGCATGCGTCAGCATGCTGCCAGCATTGAAGAAATTTTGATCGATCGTGACCGCATTGATGCGCGCATGAAAGATTTGCTCAGTATGGCAGAAGCCGCAGGCGTGCGCGTGATGCAGGTAGAGCGCAGCCGGCTGGATGGCATGGCAGGCATCAATGGTCGCCATCAAGGGGTGATTGCGCGCGTGGTCGATACGCCGATTCCCTACAAAGACATTCACGATATTCTGGAGTCCGACCTTAAAGAGCCACCATTTTTCCTGGTGCTGGATGGCGTCGAAGACCCGCATAACCTGGGTGCCTGCCTGCGCGTGGCGGATGCGATGGGTGTGCATGCTATCATCGCCCCTAAAGACCGCGCTGTGGGTTTAAACGCGACTGTTCGCAAGGTGGCGTGCGGTGCGGCTGAGACCGTGCCGTTTATCGCTGTGACTAACCTGGCGCGTACCTTACGTGAGCTTAAAGAGGCCGGCGTGTTTGTGGTCGGAACTACGATGGATGCGCCGACAAGTTTGCTCAATACCAAGCTGGATGGCGCCATCGCTATAGTTTTAGGTGCTGAAGGTGATGGCATCCGTCGCTTGACGGCTGAAACCTGCGATGCTTTGGTGACGATTCCTATGTTCGGCTCGGTAGAAAGCCTGAATGTGAGCGTGGCAAGCGGAATCTGCCTGTACGAGGCCAGACGGCAACGCAGTTTAATAAAAATCTAGGCCAGTTTGAGCGTGTTCAGCGTACGTTTACGCACGTTTTTGAGCAAGTGCGCTTTATCTATGAGTGATTGGCCGTAAGATGGCACCAGTTCTTTCATTCTTTCAATCCAGGCGCCGGCTTGCATTTGTGTGCTGAAACAGCGCTCCAGCACACCAATCATGGCTTGCACGCTGGTGGAAGCGCCAGGGGACGCGCCGAGTAGCGCAGCAAGCGAGCCATCTTGTGAAGTCACGATCTCAGTGCCAAATTCCAGCTTTCCCCATTGCTGGTCGCAATTTTTGATGATTTGCACGCGTTGGCCGGCATTGGCCAAATGCCAGTCACTGGGTTTGGCTTGCGGTAAAAACTCGTGTAACGCACGCATGCGTTGCTTATGCGTTTGAAAAACCTCGTTGACCAGATACTTGGTTAAGTCAAAATTGTTCTTACCTGCGCCCAGCATGGCTTTCAGGTTGCTTGGTTTAACTGATCTGGCCAGATCCAGCATGGAACCTTGCTTTAAGAATTTGGTAGTAAAACCGGCAAATGGGCCAAAAAGCAAAGCAGGCTTGCCGTTAATCATGCGTGTATCCAGGTGTGGCACAGACATCGGTGGTGCACCAACTGCAGCCTTTCCATAAACCTTGGTGCTATGTTGCTTAATCACCTCCGGGTTGTTGCAAATGAGCCATTGCCCGCTCACTGGAAAGCCACCATAGCCCATACTTTCAGGAATGCCGGCTTTTTGCAGCAAAGGCAAAGCGCCGCCGCCCGCGCCCAAAAATACAAATTTGGCATTGATGGTTTTAGCATGTTTGGTGGTTTTGTTATATAAGCCAACGTGCCAGGAGTTATCAATTTGAGTATTTTTGATTTTCTTAAGTGATTTGACGTGTGTGTTATTCAGCAAGCTGAAGTTTGCTTGCGTTTTAAGGTAAGCAACCATGTGGCGGGTGAGGGCGCCGAAATCTACATCTGAACCATGCTCAACAAAAGTTGCTGCCAGTTTTTCATGAGATTTACGGGCTGCCATCACCAGCGGCATCCAGACCTGCAATTGGCTAAAGTCTTCACTGTATTGCATGTCGGCAAATAGAGGGTGCTGCTTCAGCAGGGCGTAACGCTGCTTTAGAAATGCGGCATTTTGTTCGCCCCATACAAAGCTCAAGTGCGGCGTTTTATTGATAAACTTTTCTGGCGCAGGCAATGCTCCGGTTTCTACCAAATGCGACCAAAATTGCAGCGAAACTTCAAATGCTGCGTTGATTTCCAGGGCGCGTTTGATGGCAATGCTGCCATCGGCCGCTTGCGGCGTGTAGTTAAGTTCGCAATAGCCTGCATGACCCGTGCCTGCGTTGTTCAATGCATTGGAGCTTTCCATGGCCACATCGGGCAATTGCTCCACCATGGTAATATGCAGGGAAGGGTCTAATTGATGCAGCAATACGCCCAGCGTGGCGCTCATAATGCCGCCACCTACCAACAACACGTCTGTTTCCAAATTTTTCATCTTTAGGTTTGAATACCTGGGTTTGAATACATGGGTTCGAATAAAAGCACCTGAATTAAGGGCGCTATTATAAGGGCATTAGCATGTAGCGGTTAACAAAAAAGCCAGCATAAAGCTGGCTTTTTTTAAGAGCGGTGTATCAATGAGTGGTTTTAGGACGCTGGCTGTTGCTGGGCAGGAGCGGGTTCAGCAACAAATATCTCTACGCGGCGATTCTTGGCTTTATTGGCGGGTGTGTCATTTTCCACCAATGGCTCACGCGATCCGCGGCCATCAATGGTAAAGCGACTGGCAGCTACGCCTCTAGTAGTTAGATAATCACGTGCGGCGGCAGCGCGATTCATCGATAACGGATTATTGATGGTATCGCTGCCGGAGCTGTCGGTATGGCCAATAATGGTAATATTCGCAGCCGGGTTTTTATTCAAGCCATCAGCAAAAGTGTCCAGCACTTTTCTGAAGTTTGGTTTGATATCCGCGCGGTTAACATCAAAAGAGATGTCACTCGGAATATCCAGTTTCAAGCGGTTATCGGGCGTTTGCGTTACCGCCACCCCAGTTCCTGCGGTCGCTTCTTCCATCTGCTTTTTCTGCTCTTGCATGCGTTTAGACCAGACATTGCCGGCAACCCCACCCGCCACGCCGCCAACGGCAGCACCAATCACCGCGCCTTTTTTGCCTCCGGCTACTGCGCCAATGACTGCACCACCAGCTGCGCCAATACCAGCGCCTTTCGCTGTGTCTTTTTGTGTTTCTGTCATGTTGGCGCAACCGCCTAATGTGAAAGCAACTAACACGGATGCTGCCAAAATGTTCTTATGGATATTTTTATGCATGATTTTCCTTTAATAAATGACGGTCATAAGCGTTGGCTGATTAACGGCTACAACTATATTATAGTTGACCGGTAAATCAGGCTAAAGTTTTAGGAACGATGTGAATTGTTCCCCGATGGGTTAATACGTGCGTCTTTTGGGCGGACTATAAGCGGTTTTTGATTCAATATGTCTGAATGTAATGCGGCCGTTGTTGATGTCATAAGGCGACAGCTCCAGCGACACTTTATCGCCGGCGAGAATGCGGATATGATTTTTCTTCATCTTGCCGCCAGTGTAGGCCACCAGCTTGTGGCCATTTTCTAATGTGACACGATAACGCGAATCGGGTAGAATTTCGTCTACCACGCCGCTCATTTCAATTAACTCTTCTTTTGCCATAACAATGCTCCAATCTTCAGTTGAGACCCGAATGGAGCGTGAGCTGAGCAATGGGGAATAGTGTAAGTAATAAAAAACAACATGGCGCATAGACACTACTAAACGCAGGCGCAGTATAGTCTCGCAGGCGAAAATAAGCAATCAATTGCTGAATTATGAAAATTAATTACAAATATTTCTTGACATGTGGGTGGTTTGTCCGTACAAAGGCGCTTAGGCGTTTAGATTTTTAATTTATTGAGTCCTTGAGGCTCATTTTTTTTGGAAGTAGAAACTTTTTTGGGTGCCTCCCTTTTTAAAGTAAGAAAGTAATATTATGGCAACAGGTATTGTAAAGTGGTTTAATGATTCTAAAGGTTTTGGTTTCATTACCCCAGACGCAGGCGGTGACGATTTATTCGCACATTTCTCAGCTATCGTTGATAGCGGTTACAAAAGTTTGAAAGAAAATGATCGCGTTAGTTTTGACGTGACAGAAGGCCCAAAAGGCAAACAAGCTTCTAACATTCAAAAAGCGTAATAGCTGTGCAGATGAAAAGTCTGCATTCAAACTAACGGATTCTGAAACACAGAATTCTTAAAAATGGCCCGCAAAGGGCCATTTTTTTATTCAAATTCCGCGCCCTGCAGGCGATTACACGGCGCGGCCTATTTGTTGTCATGGTCTGGCGTGTTAAGCGTGGCTGCCATGCGCAGGTGACGGTTTTCAAGCATGATCGTCACGATGAGGCAAAGCGCTATCGCTATATCAAATCCAGCCATCAGCATGGTGAACGAAACGGCGCCAAACTCTAAAGGCTTTGCTACGCCGAGAAATGCGCCATATATCCAGCACGCTATGTTGACTGCGGACGCCAGGAGCATAGGCGTCCGATAGCCTGTGCGCATCTGTGCGACAGCATACCGGCGTATCGCCTGTGTTGAGATCAGCCAAATGGTAATCACTATTATTTTCGCCCAAAGTTTCGGATTTGCCGTATACCGGTCAAACCCATAGAGTGCAATTCCAAGACCAATAATCATAAAACCGGAAAGCCACAACTGCCAATCTGCTGAACGAATCACTTTTACGCCAGAGGGATTGTGGCCACCCCAAAATAAGACACGATAGGCGTGGAATACATAAACGCCGCCAGCGGCAAACGCGAAGAGGTGCCATAACACAGCAAACGACAGCAGGGTTTTTATAGTAAGCACCATTTACGGTTAATCAGTCATAGCAGTCGTGTGTTTATATTGCGAGCCATCCATGCAAGGCGATGGTCATAAATAGATATTGCATGCGAAATTAATCATTAGCGCATAATATAACAATAAAAGCGGCAAAGTAATTAACGGGCTTTTAATTATATTGGAGGATAAAGTAATGAAAAAACCTTATTACATTGATTACCCTCAGGAACCTTTCGAAGGGCATATGCACAAGTATCGCTGTGTCTATTGCAAGGTGGAAACAACGATTATCAATGGCCAACTGGAAGGCCATCTTCCATCTTGTGAATACAGAGTAAAGCTAGAGGACGCAGGGTATGATGCAACAGGGTTTTCAGAAAAATTGGTGTCGCATGATTCTGATGATTTTGATTAAATAGCAAACAATCGATGTAATGAAAAAGCCTTGCATCGCTGCAAGGCTTTTAAAATCTGGCTCACCAAAACAGACAAAACTGAGAACTGGATTATCAAATTGTTCATCACATAAAAATTTATTTTTTATTGCGTTTTTTTGATAGAAAGTTCGAATAATTTTTTACACTATTTACATCATTTGGATTAACTTCGATAGCACGTTTATAAAAACTCTCAGCCTCATCATTATTTTTTCTGATATTTTCTAAGAAAACAGCATAGTTGTTTAAACTGTTTACATGTTTTGGATATGCTCCAGTTACACGTTTATATAATAGCTCAGCTGAATCATAATCACCTTTGTCTGAAAGGATATTGGCGTAGTTAGCCAAACTTACCAAATGATTTGGATTAATCTCAAGAGCCCGTTTATAAAAAATTTCAGCTGCAACATGGTCTCTACGAACTATTGTTAAAAATAGAGCATAATTACCCAAGTTATTCTCATGTAAAGGATCGATTTTCAAAGCAAGTTTAAAATAATTTTCAGCAGTATCATGCTTGTCAGGTATTTTTGACAGGAGAAGAGCATAATTACCCAGAGCATTTGCGTCATTAGGCTTAACTTCTAATGCACGGATATACAAGGCTTCCGCTGTGAATAAATCTTTCAAAAATACGTTAAGTAAATTTGCGTAATTATTTAGGCAATTAAAATGTATTGGATTGGCTTTTAGTGCAAGATCATAGACTTTAGCTGCAGTGAGATAATCTTTGCGTATGTCAGTTAAGAATATGGCATAGTCAGACATCAAATCGACATTATTTTGATCTAGATCCAGTGCCTTTACATATTTTTCTTCAATCGAATTTTCCCACGATATTCTTGCACTTTCCTTTGGGTTGATGAATGTATAGGGATGAATAAAAGCTTGTGGGAAGTTCTTTTGTAAAGTTAATAATGCTTCATGAGCAATTGCTCGGATGCATGCATTATGAACATCCTTAAAGGTTTGTGTGTCGCCGTTACTACCAACTGCAGTAATATTGGACACAAATGTTCCTTCACGTAGTGCTATGTATTTTTTATGCAAACTTGGATCTACATGAGAGCCTTCTTTATCAGCCATGCCTAAAACCAGCTCTTTCCTTGAGTAAGTTCCATGTAATAAACTATTTGCTACTGGCTCATTCCACCAATCAATGATTTTCATAACTCGCGGAATGTAATCCAAATATGTGTTTGGTTCTACAGAGATATTGCCGTTATAAATTGCCCAGTTGACTAGGGTGCAGGTATCTATTGCTTGCATTACTGGAACTGGATGTGAAAAGTCAAACCAGTCTACTTCAAGCATTGATAGTTGAGTAAGCAAAGCAATACCGCCTTGCTTTCTTGCGGGATTGTGTAATAAATTGCGAAGGATCGATGAGATGGGCTTTGCCCTTATTTTTTTTCCTAAGTCATAGTCTTTACAAAAATCAATTAAATTAGATATTTGATCTTGTAATGATTCCATTAACTCTTCAGAAGTTAAAGGAACTTCGTGTTCATTGGACATAGCTACTTTCATGATTCATCTGAATTTAACTTCCCGCTCATGTAACACGGGGGGCTATAAATACATAAACACATCATAGCTTAATAAACCCAAACAAAAAAGCTAGTCAAAATTACCTATTGACACATTCCACAATTGGGATTAAATTTGTAACCCAATATGAATTACATTTAAAACCCAATAGGATTTTGCACCATGAAAAATCGAAATGAACCATCAAAAGCTGAACATTTAGCAAATATACTTTCAGGCAATGCAAGTACAGAAAGCGTTTCTGCAACTGTTCAAAGAAGTCATCGATTCCCAATTCATCAATTCATGCTAATTGAAAATATGGCAAAGATGGCTAATTGCAGTGTTTCTGCAATGATTAATCAGGTGATTGAAGTAGGAGTTGATGCTTTATATGATCATTTACCTGATGATATACGTCAACAAATGCATACAGTTACGCAAGAACAAGTGGATAAAGCAAATTCACAGATTCATCAAAAAATTGGTAAGCAAAAGAAATAATTAAATGTCATTCCAATTCTTAATCTCAGGTTTTGACACCATCGAATGCGCATATTACCTGATTCCTACCGATGATTTTAAGCTCGACTTTATTGAACTGGCTGCTCAAAAAGAATCAATGATTCGCGCTAAAACCACTAAACCTAAACCAATACAGTTAGGTTCTGAGGAATTTCTGATTTCATCACATGGCACCTCTAGCGGTTATCCATTCGTGATTGAAAACGATGCATTTATGATCCAGTTTGGCGAGTTCAATCGCCCAAATTTCTTTGTTAAATATCGCAGTATTGCACTATGGCATTACGGGGCTTTGGCACTGCATGAGCGTTTCCTAGCTTGGGCTGCCTCAGTAGGCATGATGCAATCACAACCCGAACGCTTGTCTCGCGTGGATTACGCCTTTGATTATCATCTGCCCGTACTGGATTTTGATGAAAACAACTTTCTTTCTCAATCCACTAAAGACAGCCAGTACCGTAAAGACGGCATATTGCAAACCTTAAAATTTGGTACAGATAATGTTGTGTTGCGCATTTATAACAAAGTGGATGAGATTATTGAGAAAAGCCAAAAGACATGGTTTTTTAAATTGTGGGGCATGGATAAAGACGTTTGGCGTGTGGAATGGCAAGTCAGAAAAGACCAGCTTCGAAAACTTGGTATTGCATCTTTTACTGATCTGAACGAAAGGCAGGGTGACTTGCTGCGTTTGCTTGTGAATGAGCATACCACATTAAGAATTAAAACTAACGATAGCAATAAATCTCGCTGGCCTCTGCATCCGCTTTGGCTGGATTTGATTGAAAGAGTGAATCAAATGGAGGGGCTAGGCGTGGTAAGAGATTTGAATAAGCTCGATTTGCTTGATGAACGGCTGACTTACATTGGGATTAGTGTGTATGGCTATGTTAAAAGAGTTGCCGCGATTGATGCGCTCTATACAGGAGCAGAAAAGTCCTATATGGATGAAGCCTTCACGCATTTACAAAACATCATCACTGAGATCCATGATCCTTTAACATGGCAGCAAGATGTGAATCGCCGTGCTAAAGAAATGAGTTTGGGCGAATGGTAGGCTTAAATCAATTTCATGTGATTAAAGACTTGCTGAATGCACGTAAAAGCCGTGTATTAACCATTGCGCAATCTTCACTTCCTGAGCATCAGTTCCAAGCCTTTAAAAAGCTTTATCTTGATGAAATGGGAGAACGTGGGTTTGAAAGAGAATTAAAGCAGTTATTGGAAAAGCAACATGGTATGGATGGGAATGGGCGGGAATAGCTTATGCACGAAAGGGGGTGCCATCATGATTGAACAAGCAAATTATCGAAGTATCAATCGAAGCCCATCGCCCTGAGAATGCAGCGATTGTTTCCGAAGCAGAATTAAAAGTAATCAGTATATTTCTAACTGAATTCTTGGTTGAGATGTTGCAACATTTAGATCAAGACAAGGAGTAAGCATTATGGCGGTTGCACTATATGCGAGAGTTTCCACGGTCAAGCAGGCCGAGAAAGACTTATCCATTCCAGATCAGATCAATCAAATGCGTGATTGGTGTGCTTCAAATGGTTATGTCGTGGCAATGGAATATATCGAGGCTGGTGCATCCGCTACCGATGATCGGCGTCCAGTGTTTCAACAAATGATTGCCGATGCTACTTGTGAAAGCCAACCTTACGAAGCGATTATCGTGCATAGTCGCTCTCGTTTCTTTCGGGATATGTTCGAGTTTCTAAATTATGAACGCAGGCTAAAACGCGCTAATTGTAAGCTGATCTCCATTACTCAGATCACCAGTGATGATCCTGCTGGCGAGATGGCAAGCAAGATATTCAGCTTGTTTGATGAGTACCAAAGCAAAGAGAACGGCAAGCATACCCTGCGCGCCATGAAAGAGAATGCAAGACGTGGTTATATGAACGGTTCAAAACCACCTTACGGTTATCGCGCTGTTGAAGTCGATTTGATAGGCAGCAAGGGCAAGAAAAAAAGACGCCTTGAAATTGACCCTGTTGAATCTGCCATCGTTAAACGCATCTTTGATTTGTATCTCTACGGCAATGAAAAAGGCTCGATGGGTGCAAAAGACATTGCCACCTATTTGAATGCCAAAAACATCCCATTAAGAGCGCAACAGTGGAACCGAAGCAGGGTGCATGAGGTGCTGAATAACCGCGCCTATATCGGCGAATACTATTTCAACAAAACCGATAACAAAGCCAAGCGACTCAAGCCACAATCCGAGTGGATCAAAGTCGAGATTCCTGCCTTTATCGAAGCGGCCACTTTTGAGGATGCGCGTATCCGCCGTGCGGAGCGCGCTCCCGAAAAAGTGCCGCCAAGATTAGTCAACTCTCCCACTTTACTCACTGGTCTTTTGAAATGCGGTCGTTGTGGTGCTGGTTTAACTACGGTGACGGGCAAAGGCGGTAAATACCGATATTACAAGTGCAATACGCGAATAGGGAAAGGCAACGACCTATGCACTGCACCAACGTTGCCAATGCAGAAGATGGATGAACTGGTGCTCACCACTCTGGCCGACAGGGTTTTTGCGCCCGATCGTGTCCGCACAATGATGCATGAAATGCGCAAACGGCAGCAACTCGCACAAAAAGATCAGTCCTCGAAACTTAAACCTCTGCAAAAAGAACTGGAAACACTCAAGCAAAGCTCAGAAAGGTTGTTTGAAGCGGTTGAGAAGGGTTATTTGCCGATGGATGACACCTTGCAGCATCGTTCGCACAAACTACAAGCAAGACGGCAAGATGTATTGCTTGAAATCGCTGGCTTGAAACGTAAGCAAGAAATGCCTAGTGATTTGCTAAAACCTGAGAATATCAATGCCTTCTCAAAAGTGCTTAGATCTAAACTGTTAGACCGAGATTCTAAATTTGGCAAAGACTATTTAAAAGTGCTGGTAAAAGAGATTAGGGTAGATGGCAAGGAAGCTGAGATAACAGGTAGTTATGCGGCTCTTGCTGGTGCAATTATGGACACAAAAAAGGGCACTGACTTAAGAGTGCCCACTTTTGTATCGAATTGGCTCCTCGACCTGGGCTCGAACCAGGGACACACGGATTAACAGTACAGATAAATCATTGATTTGTATGGATAAAAGTTAAAGATTTATAACGAGTTTTTCAGCAGTTGGAACCTTCACATACGCACTACTGAACCGAATGCTGAACTAAAAGTTTTGGTTTTGAGTAGTCAGATGTTTTTGCCTTCATGTAAATCAATCACTTAGCAAACTTTTGAACCGAAAACTACAGAATAATATTTTTGCAAACTTTCACTCAGTCAGTATTTCGCGGTAGTGCATAAATCAGTCAATAAAAAAGATCAACGCTAAAGCGAGATAATCCTGCAAAATAAAAGTGGGGCGATACCCTAACCATACCCCCTCGCAATTCGTTGGATACAGGCTACATGGCGGAGCAGGGCGAGGCAGTTTTTCACCACCAAGCCCGACCGTTTTCAATTTTAAGCTGCCCGACTTACACCTTCCGACTCTGCTGGCATTGCACCAGTGATAATTGCAGACGCACCTAATGAAGCCTCCTGTAAAGCCTTGATGGAGAGGTGACTGTACCTCATTGACGTAATAGGATTCGCATGTCCCAACAGCTGTTGCACGATGAATAAAGAAGCCCCAGACGAGACATGAAGACTGGCAAATTGGTGCCTCAGACTATGCAACTTTAATTTAGGAAGCCCTGCCTTAACTCTCAATCTCCCCCATACTTTAGCAATATTCACATAAGGTAACTTAGTTCTTTTATTAATAAAAAGATGCTCATAATTACCTTGCGTATCCAACTGGTTCAAAACATCTAAGGCATGCTGACTGATCGGACATGGTCTAGAACGGCGTGATTTTGTGTTGCTTGCAGGTATTAACCAAATGCGCTTATCTAAATCAATTTGATCCCATTTAGCTGAAAGCGCCTCATTTAATCTTGCACCAGTAGCCAATAAGAAGAGCGCTATATTGCAGACTGAACGACGAGAGTCAGTTTTAAGCACTTTTAATAATCTAGCTAACTCTTCATCATCCATATACTCAGTTGTCATATTGTCTTCGAAAAGCATCTTAATGCCGCTCGCTACATTCTTTTCCAGCATCTCCCATTCAATCGCCAAGTTCAACATGCGGCGTATAAGTTTGAGATGATGATTTATTGAGGCTGGTTTCAAAAAGCCTTCTGTAATCAATGAACTAAGAAAGCTTTGAATTTGTTGGCGTGTCACTTGGTTTAAGCGATTGCTGCCAAACTTAGCTGAGATGCGTAAACGGTAAAGCTCTTCATCACGCTTCCAACTACGCTTTCTTGGTATAACAAATGGCAAATAGTGCTCTTTGAAAAACTCGTCAAATGTAATGACTGCCAAACGCGCTTTTTCTTCAGCACGAGGGTCGGCACCCAAATCAATTTCCGCCTTAAGCTTTTTCACGGCTAACTTAGCTTCTTGAAGCGACATCTCAGTAGTTAAACCAATTTTTTGATGGCATGTTTTGCCGTTTACATCACGATATCTCAAATAAAAACTACCTCTGCCTTTGCTTGCACTGCGGACTTCTACATACAGACCTGAGCGGTCATCTGAAACAATTTCTTCGCGCAACTTGCCATCAGGACATTGCAATTTGTGGTCGATAAATTCTTGAGTCAATTTATGGATAGACATATAAAAACCTTTCTTAATGTTTGAATAGATTTAAATCAATACGATAATATTTTGGGTATTCGTGTTTTCTGAGCACATGGCGTAATGGCAAATCTCCCATTTCAACTTGGTGAGATACAAAAATGCCAGCATGGGTATGCTCTTCTTTCGGTAAGCTTTCCCAGAAGTCGTAGCCACATAATTTTTCTAATTTGTAAGCAGGGTAATCGCTTAAGACTTTTACTCTTGCCAGTATTCTCGCCTGCACAGTATCAGCTAGGCTTTTCTTAATGGAGTGGCCTTTTACTACGATATAAATTTCTTGTACTTGCATAATAATTATTCCTTAATAAAAATCAGTTTTTGTTCGGCAGGTGCCAGTATGAAAACCGCGAAAACCTGCGAACCTAGAATTTCTGAAACCTGCGACCTAATACCGTGGATCGTGGGCGATTGGCGTATTTGAGGCGCCCTTTAGAATCTCGTACATCTTGGCACCACGTGCACCTACCACGAACGACCATTGATGTGCGGTAGGGTCTTCGCCCGTGTATTTTTCAATCACAGCTAGCGCAGAGCGTTTACTAATGCCAGCTTCTAGTGCAACCGCATCGGCAAGCCGCATTTTGGTATTAATATCTTCAAGCAAACATACTTTGACGATTTTAATAAGCTCGGCATCAGCTTTAATGGCTTCAGCCTGTTTAAGCGGTTTAAGTTGATTAGGGTCTAGTGCAGTGACAGAGAGAAGAAGCTGGTTATAATCAATATTGCTTTCCAGCGAATAGGTGTAAGCCGCAGTTTGTGCAACATTGCCTCGGCGCTTGATGTTTTCAAACTCAACGACTTTTTGCGTGCTTTCTTTATCAGTATTCACTCTAGCAAGGGTATAAGCACAATCGCAGTCATCAAGAATGTCGGAGGTACCGCCATAAACAGGTTTACCATTACTGTCTGGTTTTTTATTGGTATGCGCTAATGAAATTAAGGTGCCGCCTTTTAAGACAAAAACCCTCATGATTTTAGAGAAGCGGCTGGCTTTATCTTTACTCATTACATCAACAAACTTTTTTAACGTATCTAAAATGATAACGATGTCACGACACAAATCATTTTCAATCATATAAATAATGGTGTCGATAAAAAGAGCTGTTTTAAAACCTTTATGACCATCAGCCAGCATATGGAAGCCATACTCTTCAGCTATACGACATTTTTCTAATAAGCCTTGACCTGTGTCATCCATATTTAGATAATAAATTTTGGATGCGTCTAATCTTCCGCTGGCTATGCCTTCTACTGTCAGATGGGTTACGATTAAAGTTTTGCCATTGTTTGGAGATGAAAAAATAACAGTAGATTGACCACTGAGAGCCAGGTTGCCTAAAACAGACTTTTGCTCAACTGTATTTTTTTCAAGCTCCGCTAGGTGACCCATTAGTGAGTATTGATCTAACGGATTAGGGTGTAGCGGTTTAAGTGATGCTAAATGCGATGAGACGGACTCATCAATTGGGGTGTGCATAAAATCTCCAAAAATTAAGTTTGTTATGTGCGATAAAAACCTGGTGGTTGCGGGTGCACATTTGCGCTTAATTTAAGGAAATCTATAGGCTGCTGAGGCCTAGGTTTGGAAGTTGTAATTACATATTTTTGTCTTCGTCCAGCAACTCGAAAACACCTCCACCAGAAATTCAATTCTACTAAATACAACTATAAATAACAAGCGACTGAAAAAAATGCAAATTGCTTATTTTTACTGGGTTGCAATGGGTGTGCGAGATAAACTGCAACCCTGAAAAACTAAAAACTGCCAGTCGCAGTACGTGCGATTTTGCGCAGAAATTCCAGAATTTCAGGTTCGCAGTTTGTTGCTGCGGCAAGTTTTTAATCAAAATTATCTATCCAAGGAGCTTCCACATCGAAACCTGCCAAAAGTTTAATTTGTTCACTCATTGCAATAGGTAGTAAGTCATCGGGTAAATTCCAAGCTAAAACGGTTTCAAGTGCGTCACTAAAGTAAAGTTGCGCGTACATAAAATGCTCCTAAATAAATTGGGTGTAGTAAAAAAAGAAATTTAAAAAATTGGTAAAAAAAAAACAGAAAAAAGCCTGACTTGTTCTGTATAGGGTCGGTATTACAAGTTGGCTAAGGTAAAAAGCTAAGGTGTTGAGGTGTTACAAGGGGCTATGAGGGTTTGAGTTTTGGGTGTAACGGACTACAACTACACTGGTCTGAAAAGCCAGCGTTAATAGCTGAAGGTTAAGACTTTTGTGGCGTGGATTTTGATGCTGATTTTTTGCTAGTCGAAGACTTTGCTATGGGTGCAGGTGCTGCCAATTTAACTTTTGGTTCTATAACGTCAAGATTAATGTCAGAGGCTTTAAGTGTTGCTATATCTGCCATAAAACTATCAGTTGGCATAAGTGCATAGCAACGCGGATTCTCTGCATCAACTGAAACTAAACCTTCAGCTTTAAGTGCTGCAAATAAGAAAGCAGGGGTGTTGACCGACTTGCCTTTAAATAATGTGAGTAGTGCAAATGAGGTAAGCGGCTTATCTGCGTTTTCCAGCAAGGTAAGTGCGGTTTTCACTGGCACCCACTCAGAACTAAAATAGCCACCACCGCTATTAGTAGCAACACGAATCAGCAATTCATCATTAGAGGTAATGCCAATGTGATAACCAAGCGTGCCTTTATTTGAGAGAGTAGGGCAGGATGCGTTTTTGAGAATACGAGGCGAAACTGTATGTTGCATATCAATACTCCTAATTAAGAAAAAATGATGTCTAAAAATAGCCTACATATAAGATGGCTAAAAACCCGCACTACGGATTCCAAGCACTATCTGTTGCAGTAATGTGCTCGGTAACTCTAGCTGCTTGCCACAGATGTTTAGGTACGTAATAAACACTGCCACCAGCGTTATTCCAGCACAGCAGAAAAATGACCCATTGCGGCTCACCTGTTGATTCTGCTAAGTAGCCACAGCTATCCCACGACATAGCCATATCGGTGACATTAGGCCAAACGCCACCATGCGTTTCAGCCCATGCAAAATCACAGCCTTGTATTTGTAGTAAGTCAGCTTCTACTTCGCAGATATAAACATTGCCACCCAAGTATTCTGAATATTGATAAGTAGTTTCGTCTTGTTGAAGTAGCCAGCTAATATCGTCATCGGTGATGTCTAAAGCATTTGCAACTGTTTGATGTTGGTTACTACAGATGCCTAGCATTACTAAGGCTTGGTCTTGTAATAGGCGATAGGGGATAACGCCAGATTGATACTGCTGGAATGCTTCGTTGAAATTGTGAATGGTAATCATAAGTCTCCTTTTCTATAAGTGAAAAAAAGCCCGCAAGCTTTAAGTGATACCAAAGCGTTGCGGTGAAAATGGGTTAAGTGGGGGTGAGTATTTTGGACAGGGCAACCGTTTCACCATTGGTTAGCATGACATGGGTGTTTTGGGTTACGGGTTTTCCAGCGGTATCAGAAAACTTTGCAGCTTTTATTGCATAGCCATTGACAGATAAAGTACCGCCTGTTTGTTGCATAAGATGAAAGGCAGTGCCAATGAACTCTTGCCATGTACTGGCATAGCAATAATCATGACCTTCTTCACCGTCACCAAAAGCAAAACCCATTTCGAGCGCATCAGTGACGGCGTCATTTTCATATTCAAGCCTATTGCCTTGTAATTCAAAGGCGATTCGCATGCTTTATTCTCCTTTGTATAGACGTAAAAAAGCCCGCAGACCTAGGCCATACGGGCAGGTTAAAAAGTGAGTAACTATTTAGTTTCTATGTTGTATTGCCCTCCAGACTTAAGCACTAATGTGAAGAGCCTAGTTGCTGAAATCCCTTTTTGAAACTGCACATCACCCACGCCACCTTCGAGATCTACATTGCAACCACTCGAGCAATGATTTAAAAGTAATTTTCGACTTTCCCGAGATAATTGGCTGATGTCAACATACAGAACGGTCGATGAGCTTGCGTTTTCTGACAGGCTACCAAAGTCGCCATATACGAAAAAATTGCCTTTGACTTGAATTTTCTGACCAATCAACTTGTTGTAATCCACATATAAATCATTAAAGGACATGCTAGTAACCTTGGTACTTGGCGGTGTGCTCTCTTTCAGAGCGTCGTTAGTAAGGCTAAGTAATTGACAATATTCGTAATTACTTTTAATCACTTCTTGCGAATTCACTGCTTCAAACGATCTTGTTTTCTTAAATGCTGCTGAATCCCAGAGCGTATCGGTTAGTCGTGTGGCTATGCAGTTGTAAAACAAATCTTTTGATTTATCGCTCAAGGCACCGATGTCTGGACTGTCTTTAGTGCTTGACTTGATTGAGTCGTAAAAACTTAAAAGTAATTCTGTTTTGTAATTTTCTGTGAGGGCTGGCATTTCTTTGGCAGCAACTACAGCAGGCTTTTTGCTAGACTTTTTTGTCTCGCTGTAGGCCGAACCCGAAAACGTAACAACTACCAACCCAACAAGAGCTATTATGAATGTGCGTATGTTGTGCTGCGGCAGGAGCATATTACTTGATGTTTTTGTATTCATATTTTTCCTTAATTTAATGATTAAAATTCACTACTGCTAATTAACTGCTTTGGCACAACCGCAAACGATACTAAGTATTCCTTAGTATCCAGTCAAGCCAAAAACTAAGAATCTCTGAGTTATTTAATTGCACATAGAGATTTGATGGATAACACATCAGTTATTACGAAACGATTGGTTGAGGCAAGACTTGCATCTGGCTTATCACAAAAGAAGCTTGGTATTGCGGCGGGAATTGATGAGTTCTCAGCGAGCCCTCGTATAAATCAGTATGAGCGCGGTGTGCATGTGCCTGACTACTCTACTGTGGAACGGTTGGCTTCTGTACTGAATGTACCAACACCATATTTCTATACTAGGGATGACGACCTAGCTAAACTGATTTTAAGGTACGGACAACTTGATGCTGCTGCAAAGGCTGAACTGATGAAGCTTTTAAATTTAGATTAAGTTAAGAAATGATGATTTCGTAGAGTATGTAAAAGCCAAGCGCAGTAAAAACCACAATCAGCACAAGCCGCATTATCAACATCACCAAAATCAACACAATGGGTTGAATCACACCCCATATCAAACTTAGTAAAAATATCAAATAATCAACAACCCAGCCAGATGCAATTCTGATGTAGCCATCTTCCTTACCAGTTGCTACTAATCGTTGATGCTCTTGATTAGACCTAGTCATACGGCGAACCATTAAGCGGCTGCGAGCTAGAATAAAATTAATACTTTGCTGTGCCTCCATTATGTTGATGTAACGATTATTTGTTTGGTTGGTTTCAGATTGGTGTTTTGCAAGGCCGCGAAAGACTTTATTAGATGTAGTAGATGAGGCGTTTAGAAGGGAGTTTGTGACCTGTCTTGCGGTTGTGCTGAGATTAGGTTTTCGATAGGTGGTAAGTTTTTTAGGGTTGAAGTTAGCTATAGCAATATCCTCTTTCTATGTAGTTGGCGAAAAGCCCTCAGAAGGGTTAATAAACGGGCATAAGTATTAAATTGGCATTGCAGTAAAGCCGCCAGATAGCTATGAAAATTCATCATGCATCATTCAATTAATATTTTTTAATATGAACACTTGAAAATTATTAATTAACCACAATATATTGGGTGTTTAGGTATAAATAGGCGCAAGATAGTACATTTTTTAACAATCGTGGCAAATTACTAAAAAGATTCAGATTCGCCACTATTAAGCATAGGAGCACCCATGAACAAGCATGAGATTGTGTTTTACCCTGTGGCAAATGGCGATACGAGTCAGGTAATTACTTCAAATGGTCGTCGTATTCTTTTCGATTTTTGTCATCGTTCATGTGGTGAAGACCCCGATGATCCTGTGATAGATCTTAACTCAACCCTTAAAGAAGAGTTAAGTGCAGTTGAGAGAGATGATTTTGATGTCGTCGCTTTCACTCATGCAGATAAAGATCATATTAGCGGGAGTACAGATTTTTTCGAACTACAGCATGCCGAAAAATATCAGGGTAATGGTCGCATCAAAATAAATACTTTATGGATTCCTGCTGCAATGTTATTGGAAAACGCATCAAATGATGAACAAAGTGAAGAGTTTGTAATACTTAGACAAGAGGCTAGATATCGTTTATTAGAGGGTAAAGATATACTTGTTTTCTCACATCCAGCCAAATTAGATGAAGAATGGCTACATGAAAAACTTAAAGAAAGAGGGTTGCCTCTAAATGCTCGGGACCATTTGTTTGTCGATGCGGGTACGATTGTTCCAGGTTTTAATTTAATCGATGACAAAGTGGAGTTTTTTTGTCACTCACCATTTATAAAACATTGTGACGATGGTGACTTTATTAGAAACGAAGCATCACTAGTTTTTAACGTCAGACTGGATGCTGATGGTGAATATTTTGATTACCTTGAAGTCGGCGACACTGACTCAGAAGGACTTGAAGATATAGTCTCGATCACTGAGTATCATGGCAACATGGATCGTCTGGCATGGGACGTTTTCAATATTCCACATCATTGTAGCTACAAGTCGTTAAACAAAGACGAAAAAGGCGATAAGGAAACTACACCTAAGCCGCTCGTTGAAAAAATACTGCTAGCAGGTAAAGCCAATGCTTATATAGTTAGCTCAAGTTGCCCAGTTACTGATCTTAAAGAATCGTATGAACAAGTTCAACCTCCACATATTCAAGCACGAAAAACATACGAAAAATATATCGATAAAGTAGGTGGTAGGAAATTTCTAGTGACTATGGAAGAACCTAATGCCAACAAGCCTAAGCCAATTAGATTTGAAATTGCAAGCAGCGGTATTTCGTTAATTAAGGCGGCAACCACTGGCGCATCATTCTTAGTGTCAGTAAAGCCACCGAGAGCTGGGTAATGGATATCGAGTATCACGATATGGGGTGGTTGGAAGAAATCTCCGCCTCAGATCTTACTTTGCCGAGAAGTTTAAGCCTTTACAGTGCAATAAAACAAAATAACGAATATAGCCTGATTAAGGTACTAAGAGCAGTTCACAACTCTGTACTTAAATTTGAGTGCTTGGTAGTTGATGTTACTTGCGATCAAGTGCCATCAAGAAGTTCTAACGGGATACTTTATCGCGAAAGACTTTTACTAGAAATAGATGTTAACGAAAAACAGCTTATTCATGTGTTGGCTCTAAGAAAAAACTTCCCAATTCTATTGCATCAAAACCAAACTAGGACGGGTTCACCTGCCCAGCTATGCCTTTATTTTGATAGCCCTGAAAATATATTTCGTTCTTGGACACCTCAAAATTTCTTAAAAAGAATAATCTGGTGGTTAGAAAAAAGCTCCCGTGGAGAATTGCATGCATCAGATCAGCCTGTAGAGGGTTTGTTTTTTTACTCTAAGTATGAATTGGTATTACCTTCTAACTTTAAAGAGCTACAAGATGCAAGTACTGCGTTCACTTTCATTATAGGGCCAGAACGGGAGGGTAAGGGGTTGACCATCTTTGCTTGGCCTTTAGGATCGCCTGAACTGACCAACAATGACAAACGAGTATCTGTTATTGAACTTGCCTTACCACCAATAGTGCACAGTCAGGTGGAGCAAAGCCCTTATAACATGGGCGATCTCGTTAATTTATTCCAATTAAAAGATATCAACCTGATTGATTCGCTCAAAACCAAACTTGCTGTACCAGAAGGCGGAGTAGATATAGCTACTGATCACAATATGACAGTTTTTGTAATCACGGTTCCTATTAAAAGAGAGCAGGATACTGATCCAGAGAGAGTTTCCCATAATGCATTTTTCTCACCTGTAGGCTCGCTAACTTTGGGTGTCAGTATGGGTTTTCTGATGAAGCATGAAAACAAAGTGTTCAATGATGCAATGGGTACTGTAGATGTAAGTGAAGAAGCCTCATGGCGTTCACAGGCAATTGATAACATGACGGTTCTATATTTTAATTCAGCAGAAGCTTCACGTATAAAATCTGGAATTATCAATCCTGGTCCAAAAGGGATTCTTGTAGGTGTTGGAGCCTTAGGCAGTGTTTTATTAGATTTATGGACTCGCAGTGGCTGGGGTGTTTGGACCGTAATAGATGATGACCACCTCAAGCCACATAACCTAGTGAGGCACGTTGGGGTTGCAACAGATGTAGGTCTGCCGAAAGTCGATGTTGCTGTGCAGCATGCTTACAGTATTACTTTAGGTGCGACAAAGGTTACAGGCATTAATTCTGATGGATGTGAGTTTTCGAATCAATCTTTGTTAGATGCTCATAAGCTTTCTAGTCTAGTAATAGATGCCTCAACGACTATTAACTATCCGCGATTGGTCAGCAAACGAGATGATGTATCCAGACATATATCTGTATTTATCACACCAAATGGTAATTCCTCAGTTCTCTTGGCTGAGGATCAAGAACGAAAAATTCGCCTTAGAACATTAGAGGCTCAATATTATCGAGCATTGATAAATCAAGAGCTAGGCCAACACAACTTACATGATTCTGGTGGGTCATTTATCAGTGGTTCAAGTTGTCGCGATATCTCATTCGTCATGCCTTATTCTAAGATAATGAGCCACGCTACTACGTTATCTGAACAGGTAATTACAATTTCTGAAACCACAAAAGCGGCAATACATGTTTGGAACAAAAATAACACTGATGGTAGCGTCAATAGTTACTATATAGTTCCAGAACCTGAAATATGCATGTCAATCGATGATTTTGACATCTATATAGACGAAGGTTTGATAAAGAAAATAAAGAGTCTTAGAGCGCAAGGATTACCAAATGAAACAGGTGGAATTTTGCTTGGCTACTATGACTTTAATGTAAAGACTATTGTTATAGTAGATATTTTATCAGCCCCAGTTGATAGCATCGCATCCCCAACTTCTTTTGAGAGAGGTACAAAGGGTACTCAGCAACAGGTGCAGGAGATAGCAAAAAAGACAGCCAATATGGTTGGATATATAGGCGAATGGCACAGTCACCCTGCGGGACATTCTGCAAAACCTAGCAAAGATGACTTCTACCAGGTTGTATTTTTATCACTTGGTATGGCAGAAGACGGATTTCCAGCGATTTCTTTAATCGTTGGTGAAAATGATCTACAAGTTCTAAAGTGTGAGGTAGGTAAATGACAATTGAACAATCAAAAATTTCTTTAGTACTTTCTGGCGGTGGTATGCGTGCAATGGTGTTTCATCTAGGCGTACTAAAATTCTTTAAACAACCCAACGATTTTTGTTTTTCAATTACAATGAATTGAATGAAGTTTTAATTTATAGTTTCAACATTTTAGAGTCATATTTCTTTCACTAAATTGGAGTCTCCTATGAAAGAGTTGCTTGATAAGCTTACTACTTATAATTTATTCAATTATTTACTTCCTGGTATCTTATTTTGTGTAATTTTAACTAGTTATACTTCATTCAATTTCTTTGTAGATTCAGCCATAATGAATTTATTCATTTGCTACTTTTCAGGTTTAGTAATTAGTAGGGTTGGTTCGCTCTTTTTAGAGCCGTTTTTAAGATATATTTCATTCTTGAAATTTGCCCCTTATAAAGACTTTGTGGAAGCTGGCAAAGCCGATTCCAAATTGGATTTATTATCTGAAGCTAATAACATGTATAGAACTATATCTGTTGTTTTTTTCCTTCTTCTACTAGCTAAATTGTATGAATTGCTAGGGTCAGTAATTTATTTCTTTTTTGAGTACAGCCTTTCTATATTGATAGTCCTGCTTTTATTTCTATTTTTGCTCTCGTATCGTAAACAAACTAATTATATTAAGAGTCGAGTTGACTCTCACTTCAAAAGATAATTTTCATGTTCTGTGAGGTTGAATTTTTAGCTGTAGGTGAAGCCAGTAGCGCTGGAGATGCGATTATTGTTAGATATGGCAATCCAACCAATTATAAATTAATGTTAGTCGATGGAGGTACAGCTAAAACAGGTGAAACATTAGTTGAGCATTTAAAATTGCATTTTGGTCAAAATGTAATTCTTGAAGATGTAGTCTTGACTCATTCTGATAATGATCATGCTTCTGGCCTGAGAGAGGTTTTGAATGAAATCCCAGTGAAAAACTTGTGGATGCATATACCTTGGTTATTGTCTGCAGAAGCAATTCATTTATTTAAGAACCCAAACTGGACCGAAAACGGTCTGAATAATTCTATAAAAGCTGAATACTCCATAATCTCTGAATTGCTGGATCTCGCAAACGAAAAAGGAATTGATGTTTATTATCCTTTTCAAGGTGCGGAAATTGGACCATTTACTGTTCTATCACCAACTAAGTACTCATATATTCATCTTTTACCTCAGTTTGAGAAAACGCCTGAAGCTAATCAAGAGTTATTGGAAAGTGTCAATTTTTGGATAGGTAAAGAAGATTCTTCAATTATTAGTCAATTAATGAAAATTTTGCAAGAACAGGCTCAAAAATGGATTGATGAGTCATGGAATAATGAAAGATTAAAGGACGGTGGAGTAACATCAGCAAGTAATGAATCCAGTGTAGTTATGTTTGCCGATGTTGGCGAAGATCGTAGATACCTCCTCACAGGCGACGCAGGAGTAAATGCCTTACGATGGGCTGCTGAATATGCAGAAAGTAGAGGGTTTATTCTTCAAAATTTTAGTTTTGTTCAGGTTCCTCACCATGGAAGCAGGCGCAACGTAGGGCCCACGATTTTGAATAGACTTGTTGGTTCAATACAACCTGACAATTCTCCAAAGAGATTTTCATGTTTTGTTTCTGCCCCTAAAGATGACTCAAAACATCCAAGAAAGATTGTCCTTAACGCGTTTATGCGCAGAGGTGGTAATGTCAAGATTACTGCTGGAAGCAACTGGCTTCATCAAGGAGGCTTTCCTCCACGCCCTGGATATAGTTCAACAACGGACTTATCTCTATACACTAGTGTAGAGGATTATGATTGAGATTTTCCCTGTAAATTTGTCGTTCGCTACCTAAAAATTGAACACAGTCGAGGTGGAAACAATGTGGTGAGTTTGTCACATTTTAGTCACAGCACAGAAATGAAAAAGGCCAGCGCCTAAACGCTAGCCTTTATTTGTTTGGCTCCTCGACCTGGGCTCGAACCAGGGACACACGGATTAACAGTCCGTTGCTCTACCGACTGAGCTATCGAGGAATCGGTTAAACTAATGAAGGCGTGATAATACTGGCTAAGCGCTTTTTGGTCAATCATTACGCGTATAATTTACCGCTTAAATGATGAAAAAATATAAAAAAATATTAATTGGCACAGCCATTGTTATTGGCTTGCTAGTTATTTTGCCTTTTTTAATCCCCTTGCAGACTTATTTGCATGAGGCTGAAAAAATTGCAAGTGAGAAGCTTGGCGCGTCTGTCACAATTAATTCAGCACATTTGTACTTATTGCCTAGCCCGCGCGTGGTTGCCAGCGGCATTACTGTGGGTGAACATCATGAGCTTAAGGTGGAGAGTTTGGTAATTACTCCAACCATTGGCTCTTTGTTTTCTGCTACCAAAATAATTGACTTAACCATCAGCAGGCCCATTGTTAAAAAAGCAGCTTTGGAGATAGTTTCTGCCTTATCTGCCAAAAAGACAGAGAGCAGCGAGGCTGCGGCAGTCAATATCCGACATGTCAAAGTCGATGAACTGCAGTTGGTTTGGCCCGATGTAGAATTTCCTGTTATCAATGTCGAGGTAATGCTTACTGACACCAATAAATTGCAATCTGCCTTAATAGAAACCATTGATGGCAAGCTTAAGGCGGATGTTACGCCGGAAGACGATGGGCATTTGATAGTAGCGAATGCTGAGAAATGGACATTGCCAGCAGGCCTGCCGTTGTTGATTGATAAGGCAAAGGTTGAAATGCACCTAAAAGACAGCAGGCTGGCAATGCCTATCATTGATGTCGCGCTTTACCAAGGAAAATTAACGGGCAATGCGACGCTTTCTTGGCAAGAGAATAAGGGGAAGGCGAATTGGCGCGCGAACGGGAAACTAAAAGTAGAAAATTTGTCTGTTAAAGAGCCAACCAGCATGGTCAGCAAATCAACTTATTTGAGCGGGCATTTATTTGGCAAGGGTAATTTCTCGGCCAGTGCTAAAGAAGCGGGTCAGTTGATGGATCGCCTGCGCGCAGATTTTCGATTTAATGTAAAAAAAGGCGTGCTGCATGGCGTGGATTTAGTTAAGGCAGCAAGCTTATTGTTAAAGCAGGGTCAGCGGGGCGGAGAAACAGAATTTGAGGAATTTTCGGGGTTGTTGAATGTTTCCGGCAGGCAATATCATTTGCGTGAGCTTAAAATCAGCTCTGGTCTGCTGGCTGCGGCCGGGCAAATTAAAATAAGTCCCAAAAAAGAATTAAACGGTGCTGTGGAGGTGGAGGTTAAGCGTAGCGTGAGCTTGGCCGCGATCCCTTTGGAAGTTTCCGGCACGGTGAGTAATCCAGTGGTATTGCCATCAAAGGCAGCATTGGCAGGTGCAGTTGCCGGTACGGCAGTGTTGGGCCCAGGCGTCGGAACCGGCTTGGGCGTAAAGGCAGGAGGTGCGCTGGACAAGCTTAAGGGCTTGTTTGGTGATGAAAAATAGATAGCCTGCCTATTTCAGGCCATGAGTTTGTCTAATGGTGCCGTGGTTTAACAGGCTCACCACAAGCGGATATTTATTTATACCAGTGCGCTGATTTATTCGAGCGCCTTGGCAATCCTGTCTAGCGCAACGCGTAAATTGTCCATCGAGGTAGCGAACGAAATACGGAAATAGCCTTCTGCACCAAATGCAGAGCCTGGTACTACCGCGACATCGAATTTTTCAAGTAGATATTCAGCCAGCGCCATATCAGTTGCCGCGCTAATTTTGCCTGCTTTGTGCAGATTGGCAATGGCCATGCGCGCATCGGGGAACGCGTAAAACGCACCGCCCGCCATTAGGCAACTTAAGCCCGGCATGGCATTAAAGCGATCTACCACGTATTTATGCCGCTCTTTAAATGCTGCCACCATGGGTTTGATGCATTCTTGGGAGCCGCTGAGTGCGGCTTCGGCCGCGTATTGCGAGATGGAAGTAGCGTTGCTGGTAGACTGGCTTTGCAGGATTTCCATGGCTTTGATGATGTAGGCGGGGCCCGCCGCGTAACCGATGCGCCAACCCGTCATGGAATATGCCTTGGAAACGCCGTTAAGCACGATGCAACGGTCTTTTAATGCCGGTGCCGCATTGAGGATGTTATAGAACTTATCGTCCGTTAAATTCACGTGTTCGTACATGTCGTCAGTCGCAATTAGCACATGCGGATGTTTTAGCAGTACGTCGCCCAAGGCTTTGAGCTCATCCAGGCTGTACACCGCGCCAGTAGGGTTGGAAGGGGAGTTGAACATCACCAGTTTGGTTTTGCGCGTAATGGCGGCTTCTAATTGCGCTGGCAGCAGCTTAAAGCCTTGCTCGATACCGCATTCGATAATCACCGGCACCGCTTCAGCCACCATGGCGATATCAGCATAAGATACCCAGTAAGGTGCAGGGATAATCACTTCATCGCCCGCGTTGAGCACCGCCAGGCACAGGTTAAATATGGTTTGCTTGCCGCCCACGCCAACAATTACTTCATTGACGGTGTAGTCAAAGCCGTTTTCATTTTTGAATTTATTGACAACGGCTTTTTTAAGGCTGGGGATGCCGCTGACAGGTGTGTACTTGGTAAAGCCCGCATCAATTGCTGCTTTTGCCGCATCTTTGATGTGCTGTGGCGTGTCAAAATCGGGTTCGCCAGCAGCCAAGCCAATGATAGGGCGGCCTTCTGCCTTGTATTTAGCCGCTTTTGCTGTAATGGCAAGGGTGGGGGATTCTTTAATCGATAAAACGCGGTGCGATAGCACGCCTGATGCGAAGTTGCTCAAAATAACATCCTTGGATTTAGTCTTGAAACTGGGTTTTTTGTATTTAAAACATTATTTTACGCAAAAAACCTGAATTTCGGAAACTAAAAGTAGCGCGCCCAGTTTAGCACTCTGCACTACAACCCATCATTTGGCTGTATTCCGAGGCAATATCTTTATCGATACCGGTCAGTGCGATTTGTATGCGGTGCATTTCTGCAGCATCGCCACGTGCCTTGGCCAGTGCACCCAGCCTGATGAGCGCATCAAAATTCCCCGTATCGAGCGTTACAGATTGCTTATAAGATTTTTCAGCAAGCTCTCTATTGCCCATGTTTTCCAGTGCCAGGCCCAAAGCATGCCAAGCCTCGGTATTTTTTGGTTCTGCCTCAGTCCATTTTTCTGCCACCAGTGCCAGTTTTGGCCAGTCTTGGCGCGATTCAGGCACGGCAGCCTGCATGTAGAATGGTTTTTTGTCTTCGTCTTCTTCCCACAGTGCTCTGCCGGAAATAGGGAAAGTAGAGATTTCGGTTTGTTTGTCCAGCTTGTCTAACCAATCAATTGGCAAAGCAAAGTGAATGCTGCCCACGCGCCCAGCGGTTTTAAAGGTGTTGATGCCAACCAGCCTCCCTTCCATATCGAACAGGCCGCTGCCGCTGGCGCCCATGCTGAATTTGGCAGTGCTGCGGATCACTTTGCCTGTGACATCATCGTGCAGAGCCTTAACGCTGCCGCTAGAGGTAAGCGGGGCAGGCACACCGTTGGAGTGGCCAAACGCGACAACCTCCTGACCGCGTTTTAGGTCTGCGCTTTTCCCTAGTTGAACAGGTTTAAACGGTAGCGGGCTCGTGGTAACCAAACATAAATCATGCCAAACATCAGCTTTTACTGAATTGATGGAGTAGGTGTCTTCACCGCGGGATATCCAGGGCTCTTTAGTAGTGCGAAATACGTGGCAATTGGTAAGAACTTTATTTTCGCCGACCACCACACCAGAGCCATACGCCAGACCGCCTGCGGCGTTGTAACCGCGTATGAGCACTACACCAAAATAGGCATTAAATAATTTTTCTTTGTCCATTGCAAAAACGGGTTGTGTTGCAGATAGTAAAGCAATGATTACGCCTATGGCACGCATGATGATCCCCGGTGGACTTGTGTTTATGATTTCATTAAAAGACTCGCTTTTGGCTGCAAAGTTCGCGCAAAGTAATTTGCAAACCCTGTTAAAATCGTATTTTGCTAAATTCTCATCGAAATTAAAACGTGTTTGTAAACTTTCCCAATAGTAAATATCAGCTTTACCAGCCTTTTCCGCCCGCCGGCGACCAGCCTGCGGCTATTGAAAAGCTGACGCAGGGCATTGAGCAGGGCATGAAGTTTCAGACGTTGCTCGGCGTGACCGGTTCGGGTAAAACGTTCACCATGGCAAATGTCATTGCCAGGCTTGGTCGCCCTGCCATCGTGATGGCGCCCAATAAAACGCTTGCAGCGCAGTTGTACAGCGAGTTCCGCGAGTTTTTCCCCAATAATTCGGTGGAATATTTTGTCAGCTATTACGATTATTATCAGCCCGAGGCCTACGTGCCCTCGCGTGATCTGTTTATCGAGAAAGATTCCAGCATCAATGAGCATATCGAACAGATGCGCTTATCTGCCACCAAGGCGCTGTTGGAGCGCGAAGACAGTATTATCGTCGCCAGCGTATCGGCTATTTATGGCATCGGCGACCCGACGGATTATCACAGCATGGTGCTGCATCTGAAGCAGGGCGATAAACTCAGCCGGGAGGATGCCATACAGCGCTTGGTGGGTATGCAATACGACCGCAATGATTTTGATTTTAGTCGCGGTTGTTTTCGCGTGCGCGGTGATGTGATTGATATCTTTCCTGCGGAAAATAATGAAACCGCAGTGCGGCTTAGTTTGTTCGATGATGAGGTCGATTCCATCACTTTATTCGACCCTTTGACTGGACAAATATTCAATAAAATACAAAGGTTTACAATATATCCTTCAAGTCATTACGTAACATCACGCGAAACCACGATCAAGGCAATTGAAAAGATTAAAGCCGAGTTGCGCGACCGCGTAGCCTGGTACATCAAAGAAAACAAGTTGGTGGAAGCACAACGCATCGAGCAGCGCACACGGTTTGATCTGGAGATGCTTAACGAAATCGGTTTTTGCAAAGGCATCGAGAACTACTCAAGGCATTTATCCGGCCGCAATGCGGGCGATCCTCCACCCACGCTGATTGATTACTTGCCGGATAACGCGTTGATGATCATTGACGAAAGCCACGTTACCGTGCCGCAAATTGGCGGCATGTATAAAGGCGACTGGTCGCGTAAGACCAATCTGGTGGATTACGGCTGGCGGCTACCGTCGGCGCTGGATAACCGGCCGCTTAAATTTGAAGAGTTTGAGCGTATTATGCGCCAATGCGTATTTATCTCGGCGACTCCGGCGGATTATGAGAAGAATCATCAGCAGCAAGTGGTAGAGATGATTGCGCGACCAACCGGCTTGATTGACCCGGAAATTACCGTGAAGCCTGCCGATACGCAAGTGGATGACTTGTTAGGTGAAATTAAACTTCGCGTTGCGGTGGGCGAGCGCGTCCTGGCGACCACTTTAACTAAGCGCATGGCGGAGGATTTGACCGATTATCTGGCCGAGCATGGCGTGAAGGTGCGATATTTGCATAGCGATATTGATACCGTAGAGCGGGTCGAGATTATCCGCGATTTGCGTTTGGGTGAATTTGATGTGCTGGTGGGCATTAACTTGCTACGCGAGGGTCTGGATATCCCAGAGGTTTCACTGGTCGCCGTGTTGGATGCTGACAAAGAGGGATTTTTGCGCTCGGAACGCAGTTTGATTCAAACCGCAGGCCGTGCGGCGCGTAACTTGAATGGCAGGGTGATTTTTTACGGTAACAGCATTACACGCAGTATGAAACTGGCGATTGATGAGACCAATCGCCGCCGAGGCGTGCAAATAGCGTTTAACAAAGCGCACGGTATTACGCCAAAAGGCATTATCAAGCGTGTAAAAGACATGATTGATGGTGTGTATGATGTGGAAGAGGGCAAGCGTGAGCGCAAGGCCGCACAAGACCAGGCCAATTATGAGAGTTTGAGCGAAAAACAAATTGTGAAAGAAATGAAACGCCTGGAAAAAGCCATGCACGAGGCTGCTAAAAACCTGGAATTTGAAAAAGCAGCAGATTTTAGAGACCAGCTTAAAAAATTAAGGGTTCAGTTTTACGGTGCAGAAATGCCGGATTTAATTGCTTAGCTAGTATTAATAGATGCCCTGCAAAGCGCATGTATATTGCCTTGCAGAGCAGGTAATTTTTGAACAATAAGGACAGTATATGCAAAACGTCATTCATAGCGTTACTACCGCATCGGAAGTGATACAGCTCGCCATCGCCCCGGTATTTTTGCTGATGGGTGTGAGTACGCTATTAGGCGTGCTGACCGGCCGCCTTGGGCGCCTGGTGGATCGTTTTCGCGCGCTAAATGAAAAGTGCGAATCGCCGCAAGCGCAAGTCGAAAACCCAAGCTGCGCCAATTACAGCCAAGAGCTGCACATTCTGTCGTGCCGCGCAAAGTGGGTGCATTGGGCGATTACGCTGTGTACGTTATCGCTGTTATTGGTGGCCATTGTGATTGGCGTTTTATTCTTGGGCTCGGCCATTCGCTGGCACTCGTCGTGGCTGGTTGCGCCGTTGTTTATTGCGACAATGCTAAGCCTAATTATCGGTTTAGGGTGCTTTTTGCGTGAGATTCACCTTTCAAAACATACGTTTGAATTGCAGAGTAATAACAAATCTTAGTTGAAATAAACGCTTTGGAATCCGCATGGATATTGGCTCTCAGGGCATATGTCTTTAATGCGTTTAATAAGTTTTAATAAAAAGCATTTATTTAACTAAACAATTGAAAAGCGTTTGATTAATCAGCACTTTTTGGCTATAATCGCGTCCTTTCAAACCTTGCCACACCGTCAGCATAACGGGTGGCTTTAACCACAAGGAGATTACATGCGACATTACGAAGTAGTTTTTATCGTCCATCCGGACCAGAGCGAGCAAGTGCCAGCGATGATTGAGCGTTACCGTACGCTGATCACAACCAGCGGCGGTACAATGCACCGTTTAGAAGATTGGGGCCGTCGTCAACTGGCTTACCCGATCCAAAAAATCCATAAAGCACATTACGTGTTAATGAATATTGAGTGCAGCCTGGAAGCATTGGCAGAACTTGAGCATGGCTTTAAGTTTAACGATGCTGTTTTGCGTCACTTAACCATGAGCACCAAAACTGCTGTGACTGCGCCTAGCCCGATGATGAAGGAAGAAAAATCCAGATCAGTATTGAGCAAAGATGAAGCGCCAGTGGCCGCTACAGTTGAGGCTGCGGCTGCGTAATCATTGAACAGTCTGCTGTTAAGTGGCGTAGTGATCAGCTTAGAGCCAATACGCTACACACCAGCAGGCATACCGTTGTTAAGTTTTGTGTTGCAGCATGCTTCTGAGCAAACAGAGGCGGGCTTAAAAAGAAAAGTGGAATGTGAAGTGAATGCGGTCGCCATAGGCGAGATTGCAAAACAAAACATTCAACCAGGTTCAAATATTAAAGCCAAAGGCTTTTTAGCCAAACGCAGTGCAAAAAGTACACAACTGGTGTTTCATATTGAACAGTTACATATTGAAAAGTTAGAAATACAGAATATTTAGGAGTTACACCATGGCAAGAGAAATGTACAAACGCCGCCGTTACTGCCGTTTTTCAGCAGAAGGCATTAAAGAAGTCGATTACAAAGATGTGGATTTGCTGAAAGATTTTATTTCAGAAAATGCAAAAATTATTCCAGCCCGTATGACTGGCACCAAAGCCAAATACCAACGCCAACTGACAACTGCAGTAAAACGTGCACGCTTTTTGGCATTGTTACCATACACAGATAAGCACCCTGGTTAATTTTTAGGGCTAAGGAGAATAATATGCAAGTAATTTTATTAGAAAAAGTCGCTAACCTAGGTGTGTTGGGCGATATCGTTAAAGTAAAAGACGGTTTTGGCCGCAACTTTTTGATTCCGCAAGGCAAAGCAAAACGCGCAACTGAGGCTAACAAAGCCGAATTTGCAGCTCGCCGTGCTGAACTTGAAAAGCAACAGGCTGATATTTTAACCGTGGCAAAAGCGCGCGGTGAGAAATTGGCAGGGTACAATCTACAAGTTACGCAAAAAGCTGGTGTTGATGGCCGCTTATTCGGCTCTGTTACCAATATCGACATTGCTGAAGGCTTGACAGCTGCAGGTTTTGAAGTGGCTAAATCAGAAGTGCGCCTGCCAGCCGGTCCATTAAAAACGATTGGGGATTTCCCGGTCAGCGTTGCTCTGCACCATGATGTAGTGGTGGATATCACCGTGACAGTGCTTGGTGAAACTGCTTAGTTTTTCGCTTTACAAATAAATAAAAAGGGCTACTTCGGTAGCCTTTTTTATTGGGTATTAATCTTGGCCAAGTTTCAATGAAATTTTTGTTGTTCTTAAGCTTGTGTTAAGAAAATAAATCTATTATTTGCCTCGAACGTTATTAAAGGAGCAATTAATGGAAATTCTCACTTATCGCAGGGCGAAAGTTTATGATGCATTGCTTCGCCTGATTCACCTTTGGAATGGCTTGGCCATTTTGTTTCTCATGGTTACTATCTGGCTATCTGACCTGTTTGACAAGGGTGCCAGTGAAGATGCCTTGTGGCTGTTACATATTTATCTTGGCTATGCGCTTGTGGTTGGACTTGTTACACGGCTGGTATGGGGGCTGGTTGGGCCTCGTTCCGCCAGATTTTCCAATATGTGGCACCCAGCCGCGTGGTGGGATGCAGTGCGCCATCTCAACTTCCAAACGAAACCACGTTTTGGCCATGACACGCTGGCAAGTGGCGCTTATTTGCTGGTTTATGGGTTGCTTGCTGTAATGGCAATTACAGGTCTTGGCCTTGCAGCGGTCGAGCATAGCGTAGGGCCTTTCAATGTCTGGATTGGCGACATGCCTTGGCTGAAAGAGTTGTTCGAAGAACCGCACGAGCTTATCTATTATTTACTGATGGGCTTCGTCGTTGCTCACATGGGTGCCTTAATCTGGCACGAACATAAAGATAAAGCCCCGCTCGCACAAGCCATGGTAACTGGCTATAAGTATGAGGTTGAGCCGAGCAGTGCTATCCAGCCTGACAGTTCCAAAACTCAAGGAGAAAATCATGCGTAATTCAATCATCTTAGCAGCGCTGTTATTCAGCATCAATGCGTTTGCCACCACGCCGCAAGTACTACTCAAGCAGTATGAAGTTCAAGCTAAGCAAGAGAATCCTGCCTTTACTGGCTTTTCAGCAGAACGTGGTGCGATCTTCTTTCGTGCCGAACGTACACATAGCGACGGCAAAAAAGTGAGCTGTTCAACCTGCCATACATCCGACCCACGCAACCAAGGCAAAACGCGCGCTAACAAGGTAATTGAGCCATTGGCGCCTAGCGTGAATCCGCAGCGATTAACAGATGCAGCCAAGGTGGAAAAGTGGTTTGGCCGTAATTGCAGGGACGTGCTGGAACGCGCCTGTACTGCGCAGGAAAAGGGCGATTACATACAATATTTAGTTAACCTGAAATAAGGAGAAAACTCATGAAAAAATGGATGCAATTTTTGGTGTTAATCACAAGCATAACCTCAGCAAGTGTTTTACTGGCTAGCGGCGGCGAAGGAGGTGGTAGTCAGATGCCCCCGGTAACGAATGCTAAATGGAAGGCAGAGTGCGGTAGCTGTCATATGCTCTATCATCCTGGTTTATTGCCAGAAAGATCGTGGAATAAAATGATGGCTGGACTCGACAAGCATTTTGGTGAAAATGCCAGCCTTGATGCGGCGACGCGCGATGAGATCACCCGTTTCCTTGCTTTGAATAGCGCTGATAAGCAGGATAATCGTCGCTCCAGTCGTATCAATCAGTCTATTCCTGCCAGCGCAACACCTTTACGTATTAGCGAAACGCGTTATTTTATAAGCAAGCATGATGAAGTGTCTGCTTCAACTTTCAAGCGCAAAAGCATAGGCAGTGCCGCTAATTGTGTTGCCTGTCATAAGGGCGCTGAAAAAGGTGATTTTTCTGAGTCGCAGGTGAAGATTCCGCGTTAATATAAACGCATGCGCGTTTTATTGGTAGAAGATGATGCCCTGCTGGGCGATGGCGTCCGGGCTGGCTTGAAGCAAGCTGGGTTCGCAGTGGATTGGACGCAGGATGGTCAGACTGCGAAACTGGCACTGGAAACTGAAGAGTATGCAGTAATGGTGCTTGATCTCGGTTTGCCCAAGCTAAGTGGCACCGACCTGCTTAAATGGTTGCGTGGACGCAAGTCAAAACTGCCAGTTTTGATTCTTACCGCACGCGACACTGTGGTAGATCGTGTTGCTGGGTTGAATGCTGGTGCTGATGATTACCTGATCAAACCTTTTGATCTGGATGAACTAATTGCACGTTTGCACGCCCTGTTACGCCGTAGCGTCGGGCAGGTGACGCAAACATTACAGCATGGTGACATTCAACTCACGTCTTCTACGCATCAAGTGAGTAAAAACGGCCAGACGGTTGAGCTTTCTGCAAGAGAGTTTACTTTGCTGCATGAGCTTTTGTTGCATGTCGGGCGTGTGCAATCGCGCGAGCAGCTGGAACAGCATCTTTATGGTTGGGGTGAAGAGGTAGAAAGTAACTCGGTAGAAGTGCATGTTCATCATTTGCGCAGAAAACTGGGGGCCGAATTGATACGTACGCTACGTGGTGTGGGTTATGTGATTGACAAAGAGGCTTCTCGGTCATGAATTCACTACGTCTGCGCCTTATTTTGCTATTGTCCGTCGGGCTGGGCATCGCTTGGCTAGTGGCTGCATGGTTTACGCACGCTGAGTCTCAGCATGAGATTAATCGATTATTTGATGCCCAGCTTGCTCAGTCTGCACAAGTACTACTAGGAACAACGCGCCATGAGTTGCACGAACGTGTTGAGCATGGCGAGGATGAAATCCCGGTATCCCACGAATATGAGCAAAAAATAGCATTCCAGATTTGGGATGAAAGCGATTTGCTGCTGCGCTCAACTTTAGCGCCGGTCACAGCCATGGCAAGTGACAAGGAAGGTTATAGTGAAACTATTATAAACGGTGAGCCATGGCGCGTGCTTACGCGCTGGGATGCGCGCCATGAATTTATGATTCAGGTTGCCGAACCGCTGGTTGGACGAGAATCTTTGGCACGCCATATCACGCTTAAGATGTTGCTGCCTACTTTCATTGCCTTGCCAGTGCTGGCGCTGCTGATTTGGTTTAGCGTTGGAGCAGGTCTACAGCCCTTAAAACTACTAAAGCAAGAGGTGAAGCAGCGAACTGCCAACCGATTAGAACCGCTTGCCATGATTGATGTGCCAGAAGAAGTCGCGCCTTTAGCGCAGGCTTTGAATGATCTATTTGCGCGCCTTCAACAGGCTTTTGAGGGGGAGCGACGTTTTACCGCTGATGCTGCACATGAAATGCGGACGCCACTTGCTGCGCTCAAAATTCAAGCGCAGGTAGCTTTACGCTCAACGGATGAGGCAGAACGTCATATCGCATTAGAAAATGTATTACGAGGCGTTGATAGAGCCACACGGCTGGTCGAGCAATTACTGACCCTAGCCAGAGTTGATCCAGAAACAGCCGCAATAGGCTATAAACAGGTTGATTTACACGGTTTGGCTGCAACTGTGATGGCTGATCTGGAGCCACTAGCGCATGCAAAACAGATTGAAATGTTGCTGGATGATGGCCTGGCATGCCATGTTTCGGGCGATGATGCTCAACTAAGTCTATTGTTGCGTAATTTGCTCGATAATGCCATTCGCTACACGCCGGCCGGAGGCCATGTGACAGTGACTTTGCGTAATTCTAATGGTGTCACTTTAGAGGTACGTGATACTGGTCCTGGCATTGCTGAAACTGAGCGTGAGCAAGTCTTGCAGCGTTTTTACCGAATTTCTGGCAGCGGGGAAGAAGGAAGCGGCTTGGGCTTGTCTATCGTGCGGCGCATTGCAGAACTGCATGGTGCAAAGCTTGAACTCAGCAATAATGAAGCAGGAAAGGGGTTGCTAGCCAAAGTATCTTGGCCATCTTCTTGAAACGGGACCAAAACGGTTGTGAATTCTGCATCAGAATGGCAAGAATGTTGGGTATAATCTCGGCATGGCTGACGAACAACTAGACTCTCTCAAACTTCCCCCACATTCCATCGAGGCTGAGCAATCGGTGATTGGCGGCTTGCTGCTTGAGAACGAGGCATTAGACAAAATTGCGGATATTTTAAGTGCGCAGGATTTTTATCAGCATGACCATAAAACCATTTTTCAGCATATCAGTAAGCTCATTGAGCATAATCGCCCAGCCGATATTGTTACGGTGGCAGAATCGCTGGAAAGTACCGCAGAGCTTTCCACCATAGGCGGAATTGCATATTTAGGCGCTTTGGCGCAAAACACGCCAACCGCGGCCAATATTCGCCGTTATGCGGAGATTGTGCGCGAGCGTGCCGTGATGCGTAAACTGGTGGTAGTGGGCTCTGATATTGCTGATAGCGCCTATAACCCCAATGGGCGCGATGCGCAGCAGTTACTGGATGAAGCGGAAGCCAAGATATTCCAGATTGCCGAGGGCGGCCAGCGCAGCAGCCAAGGTTTTCAGGATATTAAAGAATTATTGCCGCAAGTGGCAGAGCGCATCGATATGCTGTTTTCGCGCGACAATCAGAGCGATGTCACCGGCATTCCAACTGGATTTTCTGATTTGGATTCAATGACTTCTGGCTTTCAGGGTGGCGATTTAATCATAGTGGCCGGGCGGCCTTCGATGGGTAAAACCGCGTTCTCGCTTAATATTGCCGAGAATGTCGCGCTAGATACCGGTTTGCCGGTCGCTGTATTCTCGATGGAGATGGCCTCGACCCAGCTCGCCATGCGGATGATAGGCTCTGTTGGTAGGTTAGATCAGCATCGCATGCGTACTGGTCGATTAGAGGATGAGGATTGGGAAAAACTTACGACTGCGCTGGGCAGGCTTAACGAGGCGCCTATTTTTATTGACGAAGGCGCGGGCTTAAGCAGCTTTGATGTGCGTGCAAGGGCGCGTAGATTGCATCGCCAAACCGGTAAGCTGGGTTTAATCGTAGTGGATTACCTGCAATTGATGGCGGCGCCCGCAGGCAAGCAGGGCGAGAACCGCGCGACAGAGATTTCTGAAATTTCACGCTCACTCAAAGCGCTGGCTAAAGAGCTGGATGTGCCTGTGGTCGCGCTTTCGCAGCTTAACCGTAGCGTAGAGCAGCGCCCGGATAAGCGCCCGGTAATGAGCGACTTACGTGAATCTGGTGCGATTGAGCAAGATGCCGATTTGATTTTATTTATTTACCGCGATGAAGTGTATAACCCCGACAGTGCAGATAAAGGCACCGCTGAGATCATCATCGGCAAGCAGCGTAATGGTCCGATTGGCCGTGTGCGCCTCACCTTTATTGGCGAAAATACGCGCTTTGAGAACTTTGCCAATGCGGGCTACATGCCTGACAATTACTAACCCCTGAGTTGATCTGCATGGCAAAAGCCAAAACCGTTTATACCTGCACCGAATGCGGCGCCAGCGAGCCCAAATGGCAGGGCCAATGCCCAAGCTGCATGGCATGGAATACGCTGCTGGAAAGCATCGAAGAAGCCGCCACAACCAACCGCTACGCTAATAAATTCGAGGGCTTAACAAAAAGTAGCGCCCTGCAAAAACTAAACAGCATACAAGCGGCAGATATTGCACGGCAGCCCACGGGCATCAGCGAGTTTGACCGTGTGTTGGGTGGCGGCTTGGTGGAAGGCGGCGTGGTCTTGATTGGCGGTGATCCGGGCATTGGTAAATCGACTTTATTGCTGCAAGTGCTGTGTCATTTAGGTAAGTCTGCACAAGCTATTTATGTGAGTGGTGAGGAATCGCCGCAACAAATCGCCATGCGAGCGAAAAGACTGGGTCTGGATGCCAGTGAGGTTGAGTTGTTGGCAGAAATTAACCTTGAGAAAATCTTGGCCACATTGCAAACGCATAGGCCCAATATTGCGGTCATCGATTCTATTCAAACTGTCTATTCAGAGGCGCTGCAATCCGCGCCGGGCTCGGTGGCGCAGGTGCGCGAATGCTCGGCGCAGCTCACACGCTTAGCCAAACAACTCGGCATCACCGTGATTCTGGTCGGGCATGTCACCAAAGAAGGCTCGTTGGCTGGGCCGCGTGTGCTGGAACATATTGTAGATACAGTATTGTATTTTGAAGGTGACCAGAACTCATCTTTTAGACTTATTCGCGCGTTTAAAAACCGTTTTGGCGCCGTGAATGAGCTGGGCGTATTCGCCATGACGGAAAAAGGCCTGCGCGAGGTTTCCAACCCTTCAGCCTTATTCTTATCGCACCACGAAAGCCAGGTGGCAGGCAGCTGCATTACCGTGACGATGGAAGGCACTCGGCCATTGCTAATTGAAATTCAGGCTTTGGTGGATGAAAGCCATGCACCCAACCCGAAGCGATTATGTGTTGGCTTAGAGCAGAACCGTTTGGCTATGCTATTGGCTGTGTTGCATCGCCATGCCGGTATTCCATGTTTTGACCAGGATGTGTTTATCAACGCAGTCGGTGGCGTAAAAATAAGCGAGCCAGCGGTTGATTTGGCCGTGATACTTTCCATCGTTTCTTCTTTAAAAAACAAACCATTAGAGAGTAAACTTATAGTATTTGGTGAGGTTGGTTTGGCGGGCGAGGTGCGCCCCGTGCAAGGCGGCCAAATACGCTTAAAAGAAGCTGCAAAGCTCGGGTTTACCAAAGCAATTGTACCCAAAGCCAATGCGCCTAAGGTGAAAATCGCAGGATTGGAAGTGATTGCGGTGGAACGCTTGGAACTGGCGTTGAACCAGCTTAGAAATGGTTAAAGCCTACAGCTAATACGACAAATGCTGATGCTCTGGAAGGCAATATCCATGCGGCCTGCAGGGCGTTTTTTTGGGTTTATGGATTTCATTTAAAAAACTCATGAATTACACACCAAATCCGCACACGCAACACCGCTTCTGACCGCGCCTTCTATAGTAGCGGGGTAGTCGGCAAAGGTGTAATCGCCCGCCAAATATAAACCAGGGTAAGGCGTGACGTAGGCAGGTCTTGGCAGATCTACGTTGCACGAAAAAGTGGCGCGTTTTTCAGCAATCACTTTATGCCAAAGCGGCTTGGCAAGTTGCGGGAAGGCTGCTTGCAGTTCCTTAGCGACTGTTAGAGCTAGTTTCTCCTGTGTAAGGTTTTGGTGTTTGCCTTCCGCGCTGATAATTACCGCCATTAAGCCATGTTGCTTGCATAAAATACCTCTATCGAATACCCATTGCGAAAGACCTCCAGTTAAGCCCAGCATCGGGGCGGACAGCATCGCGTTGCTGGGATATTGTAGATAAATGGTGTAGATGGGCTGATAGGAATAGCTTTCCGTTTGTTCCGCTACAAAATTCAGCCTGGGTAAATCGGCAATCACATTGTGCAATCTCACCGGCGATGTCGCGACAATCACGTGGCTTGCTTCAAATTGTTCTTCTTTGGTAGATATGGTGTAACCATTTTGGTTGGCTGTAATACTTTTGACGCGTTTATTATGCAGTACTCTGGCTTGATGCGCTTTTAGATAGCGGGTTATGGGTTGTGCAAATAGCCGCGAAAGATCCTGCCTTGGCAGTAAAAAATCGGAGCTGTCCTTGTGTCGAAACGTATCTCGCAGCACATTCAGAAATATTCTGCTGCTGGCCTTGCTGATTGGTGTATTCAGCGCAGCCAGGCATAACGGCTCCCACAGCAGTGAGATGGTTTTGCCGGATTGTTGGTTTTTCTGCAAAAAATCAGCCAATGGTTCATCATTGGCGAGATGATAGTTGGTTTTTTTGAGCCGGGTTATCAATTTAATGACAGACACGCGCTCGTGCCATTGCAGGCCAGAACAGAACAGGAAGCCAATAAGCTGATTGAGCGGTGCGGGCAGATAGGCAGGGGCTGCAAGTCTGAAGGCTGATTTGTTTTCAGTGCGCACATCCAGTGCCAGCGGAACCCGCATCAGCACATCCTGCTCCTGCATGCCAACCTTGGCCAGCAGTTTTAGCGTTTCGCGATAAGCACCTAACAAAATGTGCTGGCCGTTATCAAGCTGATGTACCCGGCTGTTCGCCTCAATCGCTATACTGCGCGTGCGTCCGCCAAATTGCGAGCCTGCGTCAAGCAGCGTGACCTGGATGTTTTGATCTGCCAGCGTGGCTGCAGCTGCCAGGCCGGCGATTCCGCCGCCAATCACCACCGCGTGCTTAGGCATATTTGAAATAGGTTTGCATGGCGAGCATGAATTTTCTTAAAGGCGGTAGCGAGGTTTTGCTGTTAAGCACTTTTTCTGCGCTGTCACGCTTAATTTCACGCAGTAAAGTGCGATAAATCGCTGCCATCATCAAACCGGTGCGCTGCTGTTTGGCATCTTCCATGGGCAATTCGCGCAGGGCTTTATCGTAGTAGGTTTCCGCGCGTTCAATCTGATAGTCCATGAGCTCTCTGACTGCCGCGGATTCGCGGCTTTGCAGAATATCTTCTTCCGACACTTTCGCCTTTTTTAATTCGTCTAGCGGCAAGTAAATACGGCCTCTGCGGGCATCTTCACCCACGTCGCGGATGATGTTGGTGAGCTGAAACGCCATGCCCAGATCATGGGCATACTTAAGTGTCTTCCGGTTTTTAAACCCAAAAATCTGTGCTGAAAGCAAGCCAACCACGCTGGCAACTCGGTAGCAATACAGCTGCAGCTGCTTAAAATCCTCATAGCGGTTGAATTTCAAATCCATTTCCATGCCGTCGATAATTTCTAAGAAATGTTCCTGCGCGAGATTGAACTGTGCTACGACAGGTTGCAAGGCTTTGGTGACAGGGTGTTGCGGCGTGTCGGCATATAAATTGGCGACTTCGCTTTTCCACCAGTTGAGCTTGGTCTGTGCGACATTAAAATCGGTGCATTCATCTACCACGTCATCCACCTCGCGGCAAAACGCATAAAGCGCGGTCATGGCTTCGCGCTGGTTTTTTGGCAGGAATAGAAAGCTGATAGTAAAGCTTGAGCCACTTTGCTTAGCTTTTTGTTTGCAGTATTGCTGGGGTGTCATTATTATAAAGCAGGCTGCGAAGCGGTCATCTTAATAAAGCATTCAGTAAAATAACCGGCCAATCCCATACCACTAATGTGGGTCGATGTTTGAACACATCACCGCGTACGTTTTTTAGTTTGTATATCACGCGCTCGCCACCGCCGATAATCATGCGCATCTCAAGGCCGATGCGTCCTGGCAGAATATGCTCTAGCGGCTTGCCTTCCTTGAGCATTTTCTCAGCACGCTCGATATTAAACATCATAAATTCTTCCCAATGTCGGTTCACATACTGACTGGCGATCTGTGCTTCAGTCACACCAAATTGCTGCATTTCATCCTGGCATAAATAGATGCGGCTTTTATGGAACTCGTTTTCAAAATCGATGGCCACATCCTGGTAAAAATTGATGAGTTGCAGCGCCGTGCAGATTTTGTTGGAATAAATGATATTCTCGGGCGTGGCCCTGCCGAAAAGATGCAGGAGCAGGGCGCCTATAGGGTTGGCCGAGCGGCGGCAATAGTCCAGCAACTCAAAGAAATTGGCATAACGGGTTTTGGTAACGTCCTGGCTGAACGCATCCAGCAAATCATAGAACGGCGCGAGTGGCAAATTGTGCTCGCGGATCATATTGCCAAGCTCGGTAAAAAAAGGCGATTTGGTCCGACCGTTGCTGCCGATGAGATCCAGCTCGTTCTTAAAGCCTTGCAGCTTGGCCAGCCGCCAGGCGGGTTTGTGATAACCTTCATCCGCAAAATCATCCGCTTGACGTGCAAAGGTGTAGATTAAGGCGATTGGATCACGTAAATGCTTGGGAATTACAATAGAAGCGACCGGAAAGTTTTCGTAATGCTGTTGCGATAAAGCGAGGCTGTCCCGCAAGCTGTCTTTAGCTTCGGTGTCTTCTTTAGTCACATCAAAAATGTCTGAATCGGTTGCCATAGCTGAAGTATGCCACAAAATATGCAAAGCCTACAGCACCGGAGCCTGCCATGCGCTACAATAATAATAAAATATTTTCAGGAAATACTATGTTAGGCAACTTATGTTAGGCAACTTATGTTAGGCATTATCGGTGGTACCGGGTTAGCGCAACTTGAGAACTTGAAAATCACCAGACGGCAAATCGCGCGTACACCGTATGGCGAGGCATCGCAGCCGCTGGTGTTTGGTGAGCTGGCAGGGCTGGAAGTGGTGTTTTTAGCGCGGCATGGCGGCGGCCATACTATCCCGCCGCACGCGGTGAATTATCGTGCCAATATCTGGGCCTTGCAATCGGTAGGCGTAAAGAACCTGTTGGCAATAGCAACCACCGGCGGCATTGCAAGTGATATAAATCCGGGCGACATCGTGCTGCCGCATCAGATCATTGATTACACGCACGGCCGTAAAAATACCTATCACGATGGCATCGAGTTGCCCGTAAAACATATCGACTTTACCGAACCATATTCCAACAGTTTGCGTCAAATATGCAAACAGGCCGCCAGCAATATACAGCAAGATCTGCATGATGGCGGGGTGTATGCCTGTGTGCAGGGCCCGAGACTGGAAACGGCAGCAGAGATCAATCGTCTGGAGCGCGACGGGGCAACGCTGGTGGGCATGACGGGAATGCCGGAAGCAGCGCTGGCGCGCGAACTGGGTGTGCATTATGCAGCGCTATGCCCGGTTGCGAATCACGCGGCAGGGCGCGGCACAAGCAATCATGGCATTCACTATGAAGAATTGATTACCAAGCTGGAACTAACAATGCAGAAAGTTCGAGTATTGATTGAGGAAATCGCACTTGTTTATCAGTCAACTAAATTTTAGATCATTAACTCTATAGGTAACTTAACGTTAGGAAGATCAAGGTGGCAGTTAGAACCGTATTACGCATGGGCGACCCGCTTTTGTTACAGAAAGCGCTGCCTGTTGCTGCTTTTGATACGCCTGAGTTGCATGCACTCATTGAAGACATGCAGGACACCATGCGGGCGATGGATGGCGCCGGTATTGCCGCGCCGCAAATTGGCGTGAGCTTGCAGGTGGTGATATTTGGCGTTGATAAGAATCCGCGTTATCCAGATGCTGTACAAGTGCCTTTCACCGTACTGATTAATCCTACATTAACCGCCGTGGGTGACGAAATCGAAGATGATTGGGAAGGATGCCTGTCTGTGCCAGGGCTGCGCGGCCTAGTGCCGCGCTATACACGTCTGCACTATAAGGGTTTCGATCAGCACGGCAATGGCATCGACAGGCTGGTAAGCGGCTTCCATGCTAGAGTTGTACAGCATGAATGTGATCACTTAAACGGTATTTTGTATCCGATGCGCATTACTGATCTAAGCCAGTTTGGCTATACTGATGTACTTTTTCCTGGTCAGGATATTCAAGAAGACTAATTGTTTGCTATAATGCTGCCTTCGCAAGCGAGAGTGGCAGAGCATGTTTGAAAGAATGGCATGCAGTAGTCTTGCAAGACTGTGATGATTAAAATCGTTACAGTTGAAATGTATAAACAAATATATGGAAGAGTGGCAGAGCGGTTTAATGCTACAGTCTTGAAAACTGTCGTGGGTTCACGCCCACCGTGAGTTCGAATCTCACCTCTTCCGCCAATTATTAAATACTGCTTCTTGAGCAGTATTTGCATTTAGTGAGTCTGTACTTAAGGAAAAATATGAGCCAAATTATCATCGATCACAACCCGTCAGAAGAAAAATTAAAGTCTCTAGGCGTTTCTAGCTGGGCAACTTGGGATTGCGCACCATCTAAGTTTCCACTGGATTTTGGCATGACCGAAAGCGCGTATGTGCTGGAAGGCGAGTTTCATGTAACCCCGCAGGGCGGCGAAAAAGTGGTGATTAAAGCCGGTGATTTCGTGGTGTTTCCAAAAGGCCTCAAAAGCAACTGGGAAGTCGTGAAACAGCTTAAAAAGCACTACAAACATTCATAATTGATTTTTTGAATGTAAGGAATACAATAAGCCTTGAGAAATCAAGGCTTTTTTGTTTTTAAAGGAGCACATCATGAATATTACTGTTGAAAAACCCGATGCCGCAAAACTGGCTTCACTTGGCGTTAAAAGCTGGCCAACCTGGTCTAAAGAGGTGTCTACTTTCCCCTGGAGTTATCAATCTCAGGAGATCGCTTATATTCTGGAGGGTGAAGTGACGGTAACCCCAAAGAGTGGAGGCGCGCCGGTAAGCTTTGGTGTGGGCGACTTAGTGACTTTCCCTGCGGGTCTGTCGTGTGTATGGGATGTTAAAAAGCCGTTGCGTAAACATTACCAGTTCAGCTAGTTTTTTATATATTAGCCAGATCGTGTCGTAAAGCATCAATTTGTGCGGCGCTAAGTGCATTGCCATGCTTGGCGGAAATCAAAAAGCTGTCTTCAGCGCGGTTGCCTAGTGTGTTGATTTTAGCGTTATGCAAATCTACGCCAAGCTGTAAGAATATGAATGCTACTTTGGCGAGCAGGCCTGGGCGGTCACCTGCTACAAATTCAAGCATATGATTAATGCCCTGTGTTTCTTCGCTAATGTTAACTTGCGTCGCAAATGGCATGTGTTTTACCTGGCGGCTAACGCGGCCTTCCAGTGGTGCTTCCAGCGCAGTAGTGGCGAGGATTTTTTCGGTCAATTCAGCCTCGATGAATTTTAATAAACCACTATAACTTACCGACTTACCTGATTGATCTAAAACAATAAAACTATTCAGGGCGTAGCCGTGATGGGTAGTGTAAATCTTCGCCTGCACGATGTTGTAGGCCATGCGGTCAAAAAAGTTGCAAATGCGGGCGAATAAATCATCCTGATCGCGCATATAAATCATCACCTGAATGCCATCACCACTCGGGCTTAAACGCGCACGGACAATGGGTTTGTCACTATATAAATGCGGTGTGAGCAAGCGGCTTTGCCAGGCGATTTCGTCAGGCTCAAAGCGCATAAAATAAGCGGCACCGACGTTATTCCATAATGCCTGGTAAGATTGCACACTAAGCCCGTATCTATTGAGTTTGAACGCCGCTTCCTGCTTTCTGGTTTCAATGGTTTGCTGTACGCTGAAAGTTTCATCGTTCAGTACGCGTTTTGTCGCATGGAATAAGCTTTCCAGCAAACGGGCTTTCCATGCGTTCCATACGATAGGGCTGGTGCCGCGAATATCCGCTACAGTCAATAAATACAGTGCTGTCAGCCGTTTTTCGGTTTTCACGAAATGCGCGAATTGCTCAATGACATTGGGGTCGGACAAATCGGATTTTTGTGCGGTGCTGGACATTTTGAGATGCGATTCAACCAGCCAGGCCACCAAATTCGTATCTTCTTTGGGTAGATTATGTAGCCTGCAAAAGCGTTTCGCGTCAATTGTGCCTAAAGTGGAGTGGTCGCCGCCACGGCCTTTTGCGATGTCATGGAATAGGGCTGCAAGATAGAGCAGATGCGGTCTTTCAAAGGCCTCAAACAATCGTGTACATAGCGGAAATTCGTGTTTTAGCTCAGGCTTGGCGAAACGGCGCAGATTCGCCAGCACGTTTAGAATATGCTCATCCACGGTGTAAACGTGGAACAAATCGTGCTGCATCTGGCCAATTATCTTGCCAAAAGCAGGGATGTATTGACCCAGAATGCCATAACGGTTCATGCGCCGCAGGCTATGATTGACACCATTCGGCTGTGACAATATTTTTAGAAACAACTTTTTGTTTTCGGCAGAATCACGGAAATCCCGATTTACGATTTTCTTCACACGTTGCAGTTCGCGCAGCAAACTGGCGCTCATGCCCTTAAGTTCCGGGTGTTGTTGCAGCAATAAAAAGCTTTCTAAAACCGCACTTGGCCGTTGCTGCAAAAGTTGAGCAGATTTTGCCTCCAGCAAGCCATTTCGCGACTCGAAGCGCGCATTGACTGGGACAATAGCAGACTTAATTATGCTTAATGTAGATTCTAAAGTCTTAAGCAATATCTCATTGATTAAGCTAATGAATTTAACGCTACGATAATAGCTTTGCATGAGCTGTTCGCTGGCGCGTTTGTTTGGGGTGTTGACCAGGCCCAAGTTGGCAGCAAGCTCATTCTGATAATCAAACAGCAGCCTGTCTTCGCGACGTTTAGCAAGATAATGCAAACGGGTACGCAGGGTTTGCAGATTGCGCTCATGCCGTTTAATCTGGCGCAATTCGCTACTGGTAATGATGTTGTTTTTAGCAAGTTCTAGCCAAGTTTTACCCAGATGCTGACTTTGTGCCAGCCACAAAATCATGTGCAAATCACGTAACCCGCCAGGACTTTCCTTGATATTGGGTTCAAGATTATAGGCGGTATCGTTAAATTTGGCGTGGCGATTGTTTTGCTCTTTAAATTTAGCCGCAAAAAACTTGGCTGGCTGCATTTGCGCACGGGTGGCTTCAATAAACAACTGGTAACTGGCTTTGTTGCCAGCAAGTAAGCGCGCCTCGAGCAAATTGGTTTGCACGGTCACGTCTTGCGCTGCTTCATTCACGCATTCCTGCAGGCTACGCACACTGTGCCCCACGCTGAGGCCAATATCCCACAACTGGCCAATCAGGTTTTCAATTTGCCCATTCAGCACGTCGTCATGCTGATCCGGCAGCAATATAAGCAAGTCTATATCAGAATAGGGAAACAGCTCGCCGCGCCCGTAGCCGCCCACGGCGATTAAAGCTACCCCCGCATGGATATTGGCTTGCAGCCATATCTGTTTTAACAGCGCATCGATTAATTGAGCGTGTTTTCTGAGTAGCTGAGCAGTGTTCTTATGCTGGAAAAAACTGGCCTTCAGCGCATTTTGTTGCGCTTTTAACGTGCTACGCCAGGCTTGGATTGCTTGCTTTGGTTCTGACATTTAAGGTGCAGGAGGCGATCCGGCAGATAATGTCATCACTTCAAAACCTGTTTCGGTCACCAGTATGGTGTGTTCCCACTGCGCCGATAAACTGCGGTCTTTAGTGACAATGGTCCAGCCGTCAGGCAGTTGTTTGATTTCGCGCTTACCTGCATTGATCATCGGCTCTACGGTAAACATCATGCCCGCTTTCAGCTTGAGCCCGGTACCGGGTTTGCCGTAATGCAGCACTTGCGGATCTTCATGAAATTTTTTGCCAATGCCGTGTCCGCAAAACTCACGCACTACGCTGTAACCATTCTTTTCAGCGAAGCTTTGAATGGAGTGACCAATATCGCCCAGAGTCGCATCCGGCTTCACTTGGCGTATGCCTAGCCACATCGCCTGATAGGTGATTTCACACAATCTTTTGGCTTGAATCGAAACCTCGCCCACCATGAACATGCGCGAGGTATCGCCGTGATAACCGTTTTTAATGACGGTGATGTCGATGTTCACAATATCACCATTTTTTAGCACTTTGTCACCCGGCACACCGTGGCAAATCTGGTGGTTCACCGAGGTGCAAATCGATTTAGGGTAGGGCGTGTGACCTTCTGGCGCATAATTCAAAGGTGCGGGAATTGCTTGCTGCACGTTCACAATATAATCATGGCAAAGCTGGTCAAGTTTTTCTGTCGTCACGCCGTACGCTACAAAAGGCGTAATGTAATCAAGCACTTCAGAGGCGAGCCTGCCCGCAATGCGCATTTTTGCGATATCGTCCGCGTTGTTGATGGTAATGGCCATGAAGTTGCTATGTAAGTGTTGGAATGGCTCCATTTTAGCATAGTCGCTCTCGTCTCGTTTGCGCTAAGCAAAAAGCAATTCAACGGTAAGCGCCATTTTTATGGCGTTTTTTTGCGCATTCAAAATCGAGAGGAGTCTTTATGCTGTGAAGCTGGTAAAGGAGAGTTTGAATGGCGTCGACACCAGCAGATACAGCAGCAAAAGATATTAATGCCTGGGTTGGTTTTATCCGCACGGCTGAAATCCCCGTGCTTAAACAAACAGCGCGTGAAATCGTACGCTTGCAGGCGGACGAAGATAAGCTGAGCGCACGTGCGATTGCGGCGACGGTTTATAACGATCCGATGATGGTATTCAGGGTGCTGAGTTACTCGCAGAAACATAAAGGCAAACATCAGCTGCAAGACCTGCTACAAGTGGAGCAGGCGATTCTGATGATGGGCACCACCACTTTTTTTCGTGACATCCCACCCAGTTTTCTGGTTGAGGATACACTTAAGAATAACCTGACTGCATTGACACATTTGCTTAAACTGATTCGGCGTGCACATCGTGCAGCCTATTTTGCAGCTGATTGGGCGACGCATCTTGCAGACCTGCATGCCGAAGAGGTACGTATTGCCGCTTTGCTGCATGATCTATCAGAAATGCTGATGTGGTGTTTTGCGCCCGATAAAATGAATGCTATCCATGCTATGCAGCAGGCCGACAAGACCTTGCGTAGCCACGTTGTGCAGCAAGATGTGCTGGGATTTAAACTGCATGATTTGCAAAAGGAACTTGTTGAGCTATTTCAATTGCCACCATTGTTATCCAAGCTGATGCAGGATAATGCTTCTGGCGAACAGCGGGTGAGAAACGTAACGCTGGCGGTAAATCTGGCGCGCCACTCTGCAAACGGTTGGGATGATGCTGCCTTGCCAGATGATTATCGCGATGTCGCTGAGTTTTTAAGGCTGGATATTGATAGAGCCAAGCGCATTATCGGTGTGCCTGCGGACGTCTTAAAGATATAAGATATAGCTGGCAAACTCCATCAGTTAATGGTATTATGCGGCCTCTGCAATTAAGCAGAAATAACTGCACCATCCCGTACAGGGTGTTCCTGGATTATAAGTTTAAGTCTATGAATATTGTGGATGTGTGTAAATTTAACCCTTACATGGAGTAATAAAATGTCTGTAACCATGCGTCAAATGCTGGAAGCCGGAGTTCACTTCGGCCATCAAACCCGTTACTGGAACCCAAAAATGGCAGAATATATTTTTGGCGACCGCAACAAAATTCATATTGTAAACCTTGAAAAAACCTTGCCATTGTTTGAAGATGCGCTTAAATACGTGCGTACATTGGCAGCTAACAAGGGTCGTATTTTATTCGTAGGCACTAAACGCCAAGCACGCGATATCATCAAAGAAGAAGCTGTGCGTGCAGGCTGTGCGTATGTAAATCACCGTTGGTTAGGCGGAATGCTGACCAACTTTAAAACTGTAAAACAATCTATTAAGCGCTTGCATGACTTTGATGCGATGCTGCTGGATGGTAGCCTGGAAAAATTCGGTAAAAAAGAGGCACTTGGTTACAAACGCGAAATCGAAAAGCTTGAGCGCTCCATTGGCGGCATTAAGGAAATGGGCGGCTTGCCAGACGCGATTTTCATTATCGACGTTGGTCATGAAAGCGGCGCGATTACTGAAGCGCAAAAACTGGGCATCCCTGTGATCGGTATTGTCGATACCAACAACTCTCCAGATGGCGTGGCTTATGTGATTCCGGGTAACGATGATTCCTCTCGCGCTATACGTCTTTATGCGCGCGGCATGGCCGATGCGGTGCTGGACGGCCGTGCAAATGCGATTACCGAGATTGTAAAATCTGCAAAAGAAGAAGAGTTTGTAGAAGTTGCGGCAGAAGTTGCAGCTGAGTAATCAATATAAGTAAAAAGGGGCGTTCAGCCCCTTTTTCTATTTTAAGAATTATTAGTTTTAGGAGCAAAAAATGGCTGAAATTACCGCAGGGATGGTAAAAGAATTACGTGAGCGCACTGATGCGCCAATGATGGATTGCAAAAAAGCGCTTACCGAAGCCGAAGGCGACATGACGCGTGCGGAAGAAATTTTACGTGTACGTTTTGGCAACAAGGCCAGCAAGGCTGCAGGCCGCGTGGCTGCTGAGGGTACAGTAGGCATTTCGATTAGCGCGGATGGTAAAACCGGCGCAATGATTGAAGTGAACTCAGAAACGGATTTCTGCGCAAAAAATGAAGACTTTTTGAAATTTGTGAGTGAACTGGCTGGTATTGTCGCTAACAGCAATGCTGCTGACATTTCATCTGCAAGCGCACTCGCAATGCGTGGCGCCACTGTAGAAGAAACACGCGCGCAACTGGTTGGTAAAATTGGTGAGAACATCACGCCGCGCCGTTTTGTGAAAATCAATGCCAAAGGCAAGCTGGCAAGTTATGTACATGGTAGCAAAATCGGTGTACTGGTGGACTTGGTTGGTGGGGATGACGCATTGGCTAAAGACATTGCGATGCATATTGCCGCAGCCAAACCAAAATCATTGGATGCTTCAGGTATTGATTCTAGCCTGATTGAAGCTGAACGTCGCGTGGCGATTGAAAAAGCCAAAGAAGCAGGGAAACCTGAAGCGATGCTGGAAAAAATCGCCGATGGCACCGTGCAAAAGTTCCTGAAAGAAGTGACTTTGCTTAGCCAGGTGTTTGTTAAAGACGATAAAATGACCATTGAGCAATTATTGAAATCTAAAAACGCTTCTATCGCTTCATTCACCATGTACACAGTGGGCGAAGGCATCGAAAAAGCAGTGGTGGATTATGCCGCAGAGGTTGCAGCTGCTGCCAAGGTTTAATTGCTTTAAACTAAAAAAGTGGACCTGGCGTCCACTTTTTTTTCGTCTTTTTTTAGCCGTAACATAAGCAAATCGGCGTGGTTTGTGATTAAATAAGCAAACTTAAATTTTGAGGAAAAATATGGCTAAATCCGCCTTTAAGCGCATACTTCTTAAACTCTCAGGCGAAGCGCTCATGGGCGATGATGCATATGGGATCAACAGTGGAACCATTTCTAACATTGTTGAGCAAATCAAAGAAGTTGTAGATTTAGGTGTAGAGGTTGGCGTGGTGATTGGCGGCGGTAATATTTTCCGCGGCGTGGCGCCAGCAGCGGCAGGCATGGATAGAGCCACAGCTGACTATATGGGCATGCTGGCTACCGTTATGAATGCGCTGGCGTTGCAGGATGCCATGCGCCACATCGGCGTAGAGGCGCGTGTGCAAAGCGCGCTGGGTATCGAGTTCGTAGAACCTTACGTACGCGCAAAAGCATTACGAGCGCTAGAGAAAGGCCGCGTGGTGATATTTGGCGCCGGTACAGGAAACCCGTTTTTTACCACGGACACCGCAGCCGCCTTGCGCGGGGCTGAAATCGATGCCGAAATAGTACTCAAGGCTACCAAAGTCGATGGTATTTACAGTGCTGACCCGAAAAAAGACCCAAAAGCCAGCAAGTATGAAACAGTGACGTTTGATGAGGCTATTGCAAAGGATTTAAAAGTGATGGACGCTACAGCATTTACACTTTGTCGCGACCAAAAACTGCCTATTGCAGTGTTTAATATATTTAAAGTTGGCGCGCTAAAACGCGTGGTGATGGGCGAAAACGAAGGCACGCGCGTCGTTGTATAATCAAGCATTAAGTTGGAGAAGCAAATGTTAGAAGACATAAAAAAAACTGCAGATCAAAAAATGCAGAAGTCGCTGGAAGCGCTGAAGAACGATCTGGCAAAAGTGCGTACAGGCCGGGCCCATACAGGCTTGCTGGATCATGTGATGGTAGAATATTACGGCTCGATGGTGGCGGTGAACCAGGTAGCAAATGTGAATCTGGGCGATGCGCGTACCATCAATGTTCAACCTTATGAAAAAAATATGATTTCCAAAGTTGAAAAGGCCATCCGCGATAGCGACTTGGGCTTGAATCCAGCCACCAACGGTGATGTGATCCGCGTGCCGATGCCGATGCTGACCGAAGAGCGTCGCCGCGACTTAACCAAAGTCGTCCGCAACGAGGCGGAAGGCGCTAAAGTGGCGATTCGCAATGTGCGCCGCGATGCCAATGATGCGCTGAAGAAACTGCTGAAGGACAAGGAAATCAGTGAAGATGACGAACGTCGTGCGCAAGACGAAGTACAGAAACTGACGGATAAGGCAGTCGTCGAAGTGGATAAGCTGCTCCAGGTCAAAGAAGCCGATTTAATGGCCGTCTAATGGCTTTATTCTCAAGTTCCACACAAACTATTCCTGCTTCGGCGGAGATTCCACAGCATATTGCGGTGATTATGGATGGCAATGGCCGTTGGGCCAGAAAGCGTTTCCTGCCTCGTGTGGCGGGTCATAAGCGGGGTGTGGAAACGGTGCGCGACCTAGTTAAGGAATGTACAAAGCTTAATGTGAAATTTCTCACGCTTTTTGCTTTTAGCAGTGAAAACTGGCGCAGACCTGATGACGAAGTTTCATTTCTGATGGCTTTGTTTATGGATGCGCTGAAGCGTGAAGTGACGAAACTGCATGAAAACAATATCCGTTTAATCCTGATAGGCGACCGTAGCCGGTTTAATGCAGATTTGGTGGCGCAAATTGAAGCCTCAGAGAAACTCACAGCAAATAACACAGGGCTTACCCTTACAATTGCTGCCAATTATGGTGGCAGATGGGATATCTTGCAGGCGACTAACCGCATGATTGCTGCAAACCCGGGCAAAAAAGAACCGTTTACCGAGGATGATTTGACTCCTTATTTATCCATGTACTATGCGGCCGAGCCTGATTTGTTCATTCGCACTGGCGGCGAAAAACGCGTGAGTAACTTTTTGCTTTGGCAATTGGCATATACCGAGTTTTATTTTACCGATACGTTATGGCCGGACTTTAATGCAAAAGCATTTCAGACGGCAATAGCTTCTTATCAGCAACGCGAGCGGCGCTTTGGGCGTACCAGTGAGCAGCTTTCAAACAGATAATCATGCTTAAAACGCGCATTATTACTGCATTAATTTTAGTAGCAGGTTTTATTCCAGCATTGTTTCTGCTATCCAATAGCCTTTGGGCATATGGCATGCTGGCAATCTCGCTACTTGCCTTATATGAGTGGGCTGGTATGATCAAGCTCGCGCAAACGCAGCGCTATGTTTATCTACTGATTGCTGCCGTTTCAGGATTATTGCTAGTGCCGCTAATCGAAAAGTATGGTTTTCATCCCTTCTTTTTTAATTCATTATGGGTGTTTTTTATTGCCGCATTATTCTGGTTGTTGATTGTGCCAATGTGGCTTAGAACAAGAGTTATCATTAATAACAAGCTTGTGATGGCTGCATTAGGGTTAATGTTAATGGCGCCATTATGGCTGGCGTTGATATGCGCCAAAAGCGCAGACCCATGGCTGTTGCTGGCACTATTGGTAACTATTTGGATTGCGGACAGCGCTGCGTATTTTGCAGGTAAAAATTTTGGCAAACACAAGCTTGCACCGATGATCAGCCCTGGCAAAACATGGGAAGGCGTGTGGGGCGCACTGGTCGCTGTCACGCTATTTGGTGTAATTTTATACTTTGCCTATGATGCCCAGACGCTTGCGATCTTTCCCGGGCTATGGATTATCACTGCATTTGGCGTGATTGGCGACTTGTTTGAATCGATGATAAAACGCCAGGCCAATCTGAAAGACAGCGGCAATATGTTACCTGGCCACGGCGGTATTTTAGATCGCATTGATGGCATTATCCCCAGCTTGCCAATCGCAATTTTGATGATTTATGTCTATAACTATTTTGTAGTGGTTGCCTAGGGGCAAATTAGTGCAAAACGTAACCATTTTAGGCAGCACCGGCACCATAGGCCAGCAAACCCTGGATGTGATTGCCCGCCATGCCAATGAATATCAGGTCTACGCACTTGCTGCTAATTCCAATGTAGATGCTTTATTAAAGCAGTGCATACAATTTAAACCTGAAGTCGCGGTGCTGCTGGATGATCAGGCCGCGCAAACGCTACGCTCACAACTAAAATCCCACAACAGTAAAACCGAAGTCATCTCTGGCATGGTAGGTTTAGAGCAAGTTTCAAGTGATGCAAAAGTGGATATTGTAATGGCGGCGATTGTCGGCGCGGCAGGCCTGAAACCTGCCATGGCAGCGGCACACGCAGGCAAGCGCATCTTGCTTGCCAACAAAGAAACGCTGGTGATGGCTGGCAGCTTGTTCATGCAGGCAGTAGCACGGGGTGGCGCCACTTTATTGCCGATTGATAGCGAGCATAACGCTATTTTTCAGGTCATGCCGCCACCGCAATGCAAGCAGTTGGCCGACGACCACCTGAACGATATCGGGGTGCGCAAAATCATTCTTACCGCCTCTGGCGGACCTTTTAGAAAATACTCGCAGGAACAGTTATCAACCGTTACACCTGAACTGGCGCTAAAGCATCCTAACTGGGTAATGGGTGCCAAAATCACGATCGATTCCGCGACCCTCATGAACAAAGGGCTCGAGGTTATCGAGGCGCATTGGTTGTTTAATGCACGCCCTGATCAAATCGAGGTCATCGTGCATCCGCAAAGTATCATCCATTCGATGGTGGAATATGTGGATGGCAGTATTCTGGCGCAACTGGGCAACCCAGACATGCGCACGCCAATCGCGTATGCGCTGGGTTATCCAAATCGCATAGCATCAGGTGTTGCTTCGCTTAATTTGCTGGAAATCGCCAAACTGGAATTCGAAGCGCCGGATGCCAAGCGCTTTCCTTGCTTGCGACTGGCTTACGATGCGCTACAGCTAGGCGGCACCGCACCCGCCATTCTGAATGCAGTCAACGAGGTGGCGGTGGCAGCGTTTTTAAGCAAACAAATTCACTTCTTAGATATCCCTGCCGTGATCGCCAAAGCACTAGCTGCGATTAAAACCACACCCGTGACTTCGCTTGAGCAGCTTATTGCAGTGGATGCGGAAGCGAGACGCTTTGCATATACCAGTCTTGCTAAAGCAGGTGAGCGGCAGGCATTGACGGCATGCTGACGCTCATTGCATTCATTGTCACCATTGGCATATTGGTGACGATCCATGAATACGGTCATTTTCAGGCGGCACGCTGGTGCGACGTCAGGGTATTGCGCTTTTCAGTCGGGTTTGGCAAGCCGCTGTGGGAAAAAACGTTTGGCAAGGACAATACAGAATTCGTGCTGGCTGCAATTCCGTTTGGCGGGTTTGTCAAAATGTTGGACGAAAGGGAACTGAAATCCGAGAGTGAATCCAGCCCGGAAGTGGCGCAAATCAACTATTCCGAGGCGGAACTGCAACATGCGTTTAACCGGCAAAGCGTATGGAAGCGCATTGCGATTGTGTCGGCAGGACCGGCCGCCAATCTGCTGCTGGCGATCGTATTGTATTGGTGCCTGTTTATGTGGGGAGTGACGGGCATACGGCCTATTATTGGCGCGGTTGCCGAAAATAGCCCGGCCGCACAAGCCAGCTTGAAAGCCGGAGAAATTATTCAAAAAATTGCAGGCAAGCCTGTACAAAGCTGGCAGGATGCACGCTGGATATTGCTGGAGCAGTCATTAGAAAACAAAACTGTTGAGATAGAAGCTATCAATAACAACAATGAGTTGTTTCAACACACGCTTAGTTTTGAGGGTGCCGACCACGATGCGGATATCGACATACTCAAGAAAATCGGTTTGGAAATGGTTAAGCCCAACATTCCTGCGGTAATAGGCGAAATATTGCCCGATAGTGCCGCTGAAAAGGCCGGTTTTATGGCAAATGATAAAATATTGCAGGTGGATGGAATCGGAATAAGCGATTGGGAGCAGGTGGTAAATATCATCAAAGATAATCCCAATAAAAAATTGTTATTTGAAATTGAACGCGAACAAAAAGTGTTGCGTATTGCCTCAACACCTGAAGCCGTTAAAGAGGGGAATCAAACCATTGGCAGGATGGGGGCCGCTGTCAAGCTGGATAAAAAAGAATTGGATAAGTTGCTGATTGAGTCGAGTTATTCGCCATTTTCCAGCTTGCAGAAAGCCATTGTCAAAACTTGGGATACTTCTTTATTCAGCCTTAAAATGCTAGTTAAAATGGTAACAGGTGATGTATCACTCAAAAGCATCGGCGGCCCGGTCACCATTGCTACGTTTGCGGGTGAAAGCGCAACTTTAGGCATTAAGACGTTTTTAGGATTCCTGGCGTTGCTGAGTATCAGTATCGGCGTGCTTAACCTTTTGCCAATACCTGTGTTAGATGGCGGTCATTTGATGTATTATATGGCTGAGATTTTAAAAGGCTCGCCGGTTTCGGAACAAACGATGCTGATCGGGCAAAAAATAGGATTTGTATTATTAGGTTTACTCATGACCATTGCCATTTTTAATGACTTCAATAGACTAATATCGGGTTAGCAATTTGTTTAAAGTCCGTTACATTCCAGCGCTTGTAGTCGCTCTATTCAGCCATCATGCAATGGCAATAGAACCTTTTGTGATTAAAGATATCCGCGTAGAAGGCTTGCAACGCACCGAGGCAGGCACGATATTTACCTACCTGCCTGTACAGGCTGGTGATGTGATGTCTGACGAAAAGGCCACACAAGCGATTAAATCACTTTACAACACCGGTTTTTTCAAAGATGTACGCATTGAAGCCGATGGCGATGTGCTGGTTGTAACCGTGCAGGAACGCTCTGCCATTGCCAAAATTGATTTTAGCGGCAACAAATCATTCCCCTCTGACAAAATGACCGAAGGCCTAAAGCAAATCGGTATTTCAGAAGGTCTGATTTTTGACAAATCCCAGCTTGACCGTGCTGAGCAGGAAATCAAACGTCAATACTTAGCACAAGGCAAATACGGTGCCACGGTTAAAACAGTGGTTTCACCTTTGGAGCGCAACCGTGTCGCAGTGCGTTTTGAAATTGAGGAGGGTGTGGTTGCCAAGATTCGCGATATCAATATTGTCGGCAACAATGCTTTTACCACCGATGATCTGCGCGCGGAGTTTTTGCTTACCACGCCAAACTGGATGAGCTGGTGGAATAAGGATGATCAGTATTCCAAGCAAAAACTCACTGCGGATCTGGAAACGCTTAAGTCGTTTTACATGAATCAAGGTTATCTGGAATTTTCAATTGATTCTACACAAGTGTCTATTTCGCCAGATAAGCAGGATATTTTCATTACCGTGAACGTAACAGAAGGTGAAAAATATACAATCAGTGATGTGAAAATTGCAGGGGAACTGCAAGTGCCTGAGGACGACCTCAAGCCTCTGATTAAAATAAATAAAGGCGATATTTTCAACCGGCAGTTAGTCACTGAAACCAGCAAGGCGATCAGCGACAGACTGAGCAATGATGGTTACGCTTTTTCTAATGTGAATGCCATTCCGGAAATTAACAAACAAGAGCATACCGCTGCATTTACATTTTTTGTTGATCCAGGCAAACGCGTATATGTGCGCCGTATCAATTTAACTGGCAATACCCGTACCCGCGATTCTGTGCTGCGTCGCGAGATGCGGCAGCTTGAATCTGCCTGGTATGCCGGTGATAAAATCAATCGCTCTAAAGAACGTTTGGACCGTTTGCAATATTTTGAAGCGGTTGATGTTGAAACGCCAGCGGTTCCCGGCACTACCGACCAGGTAGACCTTAATATCAATGTTGTGGAAAAATCGACGGGCAGCATCCAGTTTGGTGCGGGCTTGTCCAGCAATGAAGGCGTTGTGCTGGGAGTTACTGTGAATCAGCAAAACTTCCTGGGCACAGGCAACCGCGTTGCAGCCCAGGTTAATACAGGCAAGGTTAATACCACCTATTCGCTCTCGTTTACTGACCCTTATTTCACGCCGGATGGGATCAGTCGTGGCTTTGATGTATATAGACGCGATGTCGATACCAGCTCTCTGGATATTGGTTCATACAACAGTAAATCTTATGGTGCCGGCGTGCGTTTTGGCTTGCCGCTAAGCGAGAAAGATTTTTTCTCGGCAGGATTAACGGGTGACTTTACAAAAATAGAATTGTCTAGCCAAGGGCCTAAGCAGTATCTGGATTTCTGCGGAAACTCCAGAGGATGCTCGAGTGACTCATTGCAGCTGGCATTGGCCTGGACGCATGATTCCCGTGACAATACACTGTTTCCAAACAAAGGGGTGCTGCAGCGGTTAAGTGCCGAAGTTTCGGTGCCGGTACTGGATTTGGAATACTACAAGCTGGAATATAAGCATGCCTGGTTTAAGGACGTCACCAAAAACTTTACATTTATGCTGAATGGTGAATTCGGTTATGCTGACAGTTACGGAAACAAGGCATATCCGTTCTTCAAAAACTTTTATGTTGGTGGCGTTAACTCTGTGCGCGGTTATGATAATGGCTCTATCGGACCTCGCGATTTTGATCCAGTAACTGGCCAGGACTTTTCTGTAGGCGGCACTACACGTATAGTGGGCAATGCCGAAGTGTTTGCACCAGTGCCCTTTATTAAAAATTCATCACAATTTCGTCTGAGTGCATTCGTTGATGCGGGTAGCGTTTATGGCAATAACCAGAGCATCGATTTGGGTGAGCTCAGGTACTCAACAGGTGTGGGGGTAAGCTGGTTCTCGCCATTTGGCCCGCTAAAACTGGTATTTGCCAAAGCACTGAATGAGAAGTCTGGCGATCAAACCCAAACCCTGCAATTCCAGCTTGGGTCGCAGTTCTAGTGATAATTATTTTAATAGGTTTGACTGGATTGATAGTAGAATTGGTGGGTAAGCCTTGTGGTCGGGGATGGTTAGGAGATTGGAATTGAATCATATGTTAAAAACTTTAATTATCGCTAGCTTTTTGGCTTTGTCCACGAGCTTTAATTTAAGTGCTGCCGAACTTAAAGTTGGCTATGTGCAGGTAGATAAGATTCTGCAGGAGGCGCCACAAACAGCAGAAAGCGGCAAAAAGCTGGAGCGCGAGTTTAGCCCGCGCTCTCAGGAACTGGATCGGATGCAGAAGCAAATCCGTGATATTGAGGCAGCGCTGGATAAGGAAGGGGTAACGCTTTCCGAGACTGACCGCCGTAACAAAGAGCGTGATGCTTCAAACCTGAAGATCGAATTTCAGCGTAAACAGCGCGAACTTCGCGAGGATATCAATCTGCGTAAAAATGAAGAACTCGCCAGCCTGCAAGATCGTATTAACAAAGCTGTGCAGACCGTGTCTGAAACAGAAGGATATGATCTGGTCGTTTATGGTGGCGTGGCTTACGCGAGCAAAAAAATTGATATTACCGATAAAGTGTTAAAACTGCTTGGTAAAAAATAGGCTAAAAAATACAAATTGTATGACCATTGTTTATGAGCTTCTATTTATCGATTCAGCAAATCGTCGAACAATTGGGCGGCACAATATTAGGTAATTCAGAAACTCAGATTGCAAGGGTTGGCTCATTGGCGCTGGCGCAAGCTGACGCCATTAGTTTTTTCAGCGATACCAAATACACCAGGCAGTTAAATGACACTTCAGCCAGCGCGGTGATTATTAGACCCGAACACGCCGCGCTGACGGGGTTGCCCAAAATCATTACCGATAATCCTTATGCTTATTTTGCCAGAGTATCGTCATTGTTAAATCCAGTACATGTCGCAGCCGCCGGCAGGCATGCAAGTGCGGTTGTTGATGCATCCGCCAAGGTGCCCGCAAACTGCAGCATTGGTGCCAACGCAGTCATAGAAGCCAACGTCACGCTTGGCAACAATGTGGTTGTCGGCGCTGGCTGTGTCATCGAGCGCAATTCTAGCATTGCAGATAATACGATTTTAGAGGCCAATGTAACGATCAAGCATGACTGCCAGATTGGCAAACATTGCCATCTGTTTTCTGGCTGTGTGATTGGCAACGACGGGTTTGGTTATGCTGAAGAATCTGGGCCAGATAATACAAAACATTGGGTAAAAATTCCCCAGGTAGGCCGCGTCGTAATTCATGACAATGTGGATATTGGTGCGAATACGACTGTTGATCGCGGTGCGATTGATGACACAGTGATAGAAGAAGGCGTTAAAATGGATAATCTTATCCAGATTGCACACAACTGCCGTATTGGCGCGCACACAGTGATTGCGGGGTGCGTGGGCATTGCAGGCAGCGCAGTGATAGGCCGGCATTGCAAAATAGGCGGCGCAGCCATGATTTTAGGGCATTTGAGCATTGCAGATCAAGTGACGATCTCACCTGGTAGCATGATGATGCGCTCTATCAGCAAAGCGGGCACTTATACCGCATTAATGCCGTCACAAGAACATGACGCATGGCTTAAAACCGCTGCAAATATTCGCCATTTAAACCAATTAACAGATAAAATAAAGACCTTGGAAGCAGCTGTTGCTCAATTAAGTGCACAGAGCTCAAGCAAACGCTCTAAAAATTAAAGATGGGGAAAATTATGTCAGACACCGCTGCGTCTAAGAATGAAAATCTGAGCATGGATATTCATGAAATCCTTGACCACCTCCCGCACCGCTATCCCTTTGTGCTCATAGATCGCGTGATTTCGATGGAAATAGGCAAAGAAATCACCGCACTGAAAAACGTCAGTGTCAATGAGCCCTACTTTCCGGGGCATTTCCCATATCATCCCGTGATGCCGGGTGTGTTGATGGTTGAAGCAATGGCCCAGGCAGCTGCCATACTGTCATTTAAGACCATGGGCAGCAAGCCCACTGATGATTCCGTGTATTATTTTGCCGGTATCGATAATGCGCGTTTTAAAAAACCCGTATCGCCTGGCGACCAGCTCATTTTAAACGTTAAGATAGACCGCATTCTAAAAGGCATATGGAAATACAACGGTGTTGCCACGGTCGATGGCAATGTGGTTGCCGAAGCAAGCATGATGTGTATTCTAAAAGCGATAGAAAAATAATATAAAAAACAATAAATTAAAATGCTTTATTAAAGTAAAAAATTAAAAATAAAATGTCTGTAAAAATACACCCGACAGCAATTGTTGATCCAAAAGCAGAGCTCGATTCCAGCGTGGAAATCGGCGCCTATTCCATCATTGGCGCAGGCGTTAAAGTGGGTGCAGATACGCGCATTGCAAGCCACGTTGTGTTAAAAGGCCCAACCACCATTGGTAAAAATAACCAGATTTTTCAGTTTGCCTCACTGGGCGAGCAGCCACAAGATAAAAAATACAAAGATGAGCCGACCACATTAGAGATCGGTGATAACAATACCATCAGAGAGTTCTGTACCTTTAATCGCGGTACGGTGCAGGATAAAGGGGTTACCAAAATCGGTAACGACAACTGGATTATGGCTTATGTGCACATTGCGCACGATTGCACCATTGGCAACAACACTATTTTTGCAAATAATTCATCGCTTGCTGGCCATGTGGATGTACATGACTATGTTATTCTGGGCGGCTTCACGCTCGTACACCAATTTTGTAAAATCGGCGCGCATGTCATCACCGCAGTCAATTCTGTTGTTTTTAAAGACATTCCACCTTACGTTACGGCTGCTGGCTACGATGCCAAGCCGCACGGCATCAACGCTGAAGGCCTTAAGCGGCGCGGCTTCAGTGCCGATAGCATTCTGCAGATCAAGCGCGCCTACAAAGCCTTGTATCGCAATAACCTAACATTAGAAGAAGCCAAGGCTGAATTGGCAAGCATGCAGAAGAACTGCAATGAAATAGCATTGCTCACGGATTTTCTAACCGTTTCAACTCGCGGCATCGTCCGCTAATACCAGATATGCCAAAAATTGCGATTGTGGCCGGGGAGGCCTCGGGAGACTTGCTGGGGTGTCATTTGATGCGCGCCCTAAAAGCCCAGCGTAACGATTTAACTTTCATCGGCATTGCGGGCCCGAAAATGATGGGCGAGGGCGCTCAGTCGCTATTCCCCATTGAAAAACTGTCTGTACGTGGTTATATCGAGGTGATTAAACATCTGTATGGCTTGCTCAAGTTACGTCGTAACCTGCTCAAACAGCTATTAGCAGAAAAACCTGATATTTTTATCGGAATCGACGCGCCGGACTTTAATTTCTGGCTGGAACGCAAACTCAAAAAACGCGGCATCCCTGCCATACATTACGTCAGCCCCTCCATCTGGGCATGGCGCGGAGGCCGCATGGGCAAAATCAAACGGTCTGTGTCACACATGCTGGCGCTATTTCCGTTTGAGCCCGCTTTGTATGAAACTGCCAAAGTGCCTGTGACCTATGTGGGACATCCGTTGGCAGATGAATTGCCGTTAAAACCCGATCAGCAGGCCGCACGTGAGATGCTTAAGCTGGAGCCTAATGCACTCATTGTCGCCATGTTGCCTGGCAGCCGCCAGTCTGAAGTCAAACAGCATGCGGATTTGTTTGTAAAAACAGCGCAACGTATCGGCCTAGAAAATGAAAATGCACAATTCCTGGTACCGCTCATCACGCGCAAAACCCGTGAGATTTTTGAACATGCCATCCATCAGCATTACCTGCAACATCCTGAACAGGAGTTGAATATGCAATTGCTGTTTGGCCATGCGCACGATGCAATGGAAGGCGCTGATGCCGTGATTGTCGCCTCTGGCACGGCCACGTTAGAGGCTGCATTGTTGAAGAAGCCGATGGTTATTACCTACCGCATGCCGCGCTTGAGCTGGTGGATACTTAAACGCATGAATTATTTACCTTATGTCGGATTGCCAAACATTCTGGCAGGCAGATTTGTGGTGCCGGAACTGCTGCAGGATGCAGCTACACCGCAAAATTTGGCCGATACGACAATGAAATTACTCAATGACGCCGGTCAGCTACAGGAAATCAGGCAGGAGTTCACCAATATGCATCTAGCGCTTAAGCAGGATGCGGCAGAAAAAGCGGCTGAAGTTGTGTTGCAATATCTATGACAGTGTGGACTAAATACGTCATTGGGGATGCAGTGCAAGGCACACGGAGCGCAGAAACCGAGATAGTACGCGCTTGTACAGTGAGGTTGCGACAACGCCAGTTGCGGTGTAGGCTAACATTGGCAAGGCCAATGTTAAGCGTAGCGGCCGAAACCAAAAAACCGCGCATCGCTGCAATGCGCCCCAAGGAAGTATTTAGATGCTGATTTGTGGTGTAGATGAAGCAGGGCGCGGCCCCTTGGCAGGCAGTGTGTATGCGGCAGCGGTGATTCTGGATGTGAATAACCCAATTGACGGCCTGGCTGACTCAAAAAAACTCTCCGAAAAGAAACGCGATTTTTTAAGCGCAGAAATCAAACAAAAAGCGCTGGCATGGGGCATTGCCAGTTGCACCTGCCAAGAGATTGACGAAATCAATATTCTGCAAGCCAGCCTACTCGCCATGAAGCGCGCCATAGAGGCCATGCAGGCGCAGTTTAACGTGGTTCCGCACATGGGTGAAATATTAGTTCAGGTGGATGGCAACAAAACGCCCAAAATCAGCTTGCCGTGCGAGGCGATCATAAAGGGCGACAGTAAAGTGCAAGCCATTTCCGCCGCGTCTATTCTCGCCAAAGTTGCGCGCGATGCGGAGCTGTACGAACTGGATAAACAATACCCGCAATACGGTTTTGCAAAACACAAAGGCTATCCAAGTCCCGCGCACCTATTGGCTTTGCAGGCACATGGCATTTGCCCGCAACACCGCTTGAGTTATGCGCCGGTGAGGGTTTTATTGGTTTAGTTGGTGATTATTAACAAAACCTAGCCCATCCAGCTACCACTATTTCGTTGGTTATGCTGACGAATTGCTTCTGATTGTTTGCGGCGGCGTTCAGCTAATGCTGCATCTTGTTTTTTTAATTCTTCAGCCGATACTGCATCAACTGGCATCGCAAGCGGAACTTTGAAACTGATTCTGTTGGTTGCTGTGCTCGATGCGTTTGATTGGCCTCCAGTACCCAAGCTCATAAAGCCTGCGACATTTAACTTAGCTCTACCATCCGTCTCTGTTGCCTCGATAACAGATACAGTCACATCAAAGTCAACTAGAAAGATATTTTGACCTGAAGTAAGTGCGCCAAAATGGGATTTATCGGCCTCTTGCTTTCCTGTGCGATGAGCTGGATTTACAAACCCTCCAGCATCTCGAACTTCTGTTTGCGCAGCTTCAACTCCTGCTGCAATTTGAGACAAAGTTTCTTGAATAAAATCTTTTAACTCCATATCTGCTCCTTCTTTAAGTCAACAACAAAAACACCGTCGGTTTTTTGTTTAAATCCGGCAGGGCACTTTGTTTCCATTGATTCACGGTTTTTGTCGCAATAAATTCATCCGAAAGACTGGCATGCGAGGCAATACAGACGCGGGTGTTGGCGTGGCATGTATTTAAAATCGCTTCCAGCATTTGCATATTGCGGTAGGGCGTTTCGATAAAGATTTGCGTCTCGTGGTGCGTTTGTGAGCGTTTTTCGATTTCTTTAAGTTTGCTGGTGCGCTCAATCTTACCCACTGGCAGATAGCCTAAAAACGCGAAACTCTGCCCGTTGAGGCCAGAGGCCATTAGCGCCAATAAAATCGCGCTAGGGCCCACTAGCGGCGCTACACGGATGCATTTCTGGTGGGCTAGGGCGACCAACTTGGCGCCAGGGTCTGCTACCGCAGGGCAACCGGCCTCACTCATCAGCCCGACATCGTGTCCAGCAAGCAACGGTTTAAGTAAATCGGGCAGGGTTTTGTCTTCAGTATGTTCGTTGAGTAAGGCAAAATTGAGTTCACGAATCGGCTTGGTGTGCTTGATAAGGCTTAAAAACTGTCGTGCTGACTTTTCATTTTCTACCACAAAATATTCTAATTTTTGAGTAATCGCAACGACATCGGGCGGCAACACCGCGTGGATGTTATCGCCGCCAAGTGTGACGGGAATTAAATAAAGTGAGCCGTGCTTCATGCGCCTATTGTACGCAATTCACCCAAGGCCGTCATTCCTGTCGGCACATAAAGACAAAAAGTAATGCCCTGAAAGCCAATATCCATGCGGCTTACAGGGCATCTATTTTAATCTGAATAATGCTAATTTTAATACTTTACTTGCGCTCTGTATGTCAGCGTGGTTTTGCCTTCCGCCGGCACATCAATCTTCCACACGGCCAGGTGGCTATTGGCTTTAGTGTGCGGATGGCTTTCAGACAATATTTTCCAATCTCCGCTTATCGGCTCCTGTACGGTCACGGTGACTTTCTCTTTTTTGGCGTTTTTCAATGTGAGCTCAAATGCACTTTCGAATGCACTATTGCCCTTGCTGGGCCGAGGCAGCGTCTTGAAATCTGTTTGTTTTTTGTCGGCGGTTACGTCAAACGCATCACCTAATTTCAGGCGTACGCTTTCGTTTTTCGGGGTGTGGTCGATATTATCTTCGCCCACGAATTGCGCATTACCCGCGCTATCTTTTTTGTAGACACGTAGCACGCCTTTAGGCAGGGGCAGACCGAGCTTACTTGATTCTTTGTTATCAAACTCTATAAAAACGCCAACTTTCATTTTGGTGCCGATTTCGCCATATTGGCCAGTGTAGTAATAGTCTGCGCCTTTCAACACCAGTTCTTTTCGTGCAGGAATCCCGCTTGCAGACAATAGTGCAACCTGCTTGGTTTGATTTTCTGCAATCGTGGTTGGACGATCTAAGGTGTACAAATGGTATTCTAATAGCGATTCTTCAGCCATGGGTGCAACTGCATCGGCCATCATCACCTCTCCTCGCATCGCTTTTGCCATTGGATGCATTTGCTGCTGCACGCGATTCACATCACCCGCCACCAATTGCAGCTTGGCGTTTTTATAACTGGCACCGCTGGTATTAGTCAGCGTAACCCAGCCGGACAAGTCCAGTTTGTCTTCCTTATCATTCAGTTCAGCCACATAGTCGGCTTTCCAGCCCAATCCACCGCTGAGATAGCTCAATTCGACGGTTTGCTCGGTTGCCCCTTTGTTGTTGATTTGCGTCACCAAAGTAGGGCGGTCACGCAGATTTGCCGGCACGTCATCATAGACGATTCGACCCGGCAAACCAGTTTCGATGCGGTTGCCCACCTTCAGCACCACGCCGTTATTGGCCGAGAGCACGGTTGCTTGTTCCGTAGTTTCTACGCCAGTTGTCGGATTGGTTTTCACGATTCCGACAGTTTTACCCACATATTTTTCCAGAATTTTTTGTGGCGTGAGTAAATCAAAATCGAAATTTTGTTCTAATAGTACTAAGCTGCCGGGCGCGTTAATGCTGCGCAGCAGGGCGGTTTCTGGGCGAATCTGGGCGCTTACATCACGCAGCGCAAGCGCATTTAGTCCGGTCTTGATTTTGACCTTGCGCGTATCTTTCACCAAGGCCAGATTGCTGTTGTAAATGGTGACTGCAACATTTTGCTGGTCGTTTAAGGTGCTTCGGATTTCTTCGGATTGATTCTCCACTGCAATAGCTCCAAATGATATTAGCGAAGTAACGGCAAATGCGATCATGCGATGTTTAAACATGGACAACCTTCCCAAAAGATTAATTGAAGCCACTAAAACGACTGCTGCTATATTACGTTGACGCCCTCATTCTTTAGCATGGTAATCAGCCTGATCAGCGGCAATCCAATCAGTGCATTTGGGTCTTCACCCAGCATTCTATCAATCAGCGCGATGCCCAAACCCTCCGATTTTGCACTGCCCGCGCAATGGTAGGGCTGCTCCTTGGTCAGATAGCTTTCGATTTGTTCATCGCTGAGCTGTCGGAATCGTACCAGATACGGCACGACCTCGGCCTGCATATCGCCCGTGGTTGCATTGTATAAACAAAGTGCGCTGTGGAAAGTCACTTCTCGGCCACGCATTAATTGCAGTTGCCTGGTCGCGTTCTGGTGGTTAAGTGGCTTGCCAAGCTGCTCGCCATCCAAGGTGGCGACCTGATCGCAGCCAATCACGAGCGCATGTGCATATTCGCTACCAATTTTCCTGGCTTTTTCCTGTGAAAGCCTTAAGGCGGTTTCGCGTGGCTTTTCGCCTGCAAGCGGCGTTTCATCGACGCGCGGTGAAATGCTGCTAAAAGGGATTTGCAGCTTTTGCAATAGCTCGCGCCTGTAAATCGAGGATGAAGCCAAAATAAGGGTTTGTTTCATGTTCTAGTATGCTTAAATTTAGAATACATAAATAAAAAGCCGACAGCTTGATTCTGTCGGCTTATCGTTCAAACTTCAACAGAAATTACTCGGGCTGGATTTCAAGTAATGACTCATCAGGCGTTACGCTGTCACCCTTGCTGACGTGTACAGCGACCACAGTACCAGTCGTTGCGGCCTGAATCTCATTCTCCATTTTCATGGCTTCAATCACCAGCACACCGTCACCCGCTTTCACTTTGTCACCCACTTTTGCTTTTACAGCCACAATCGTGCCTGGCATGGCGGTGGTTACACAGCCTGCATGGTGCGGGCGAGGGCGTCCGCTGGAGGTTGCCGCGGCTTTTTTCTTGCTGCTGCTTTTGTTGCCGTTGCTTGCAGCGCCGCCGGAAACCTCAATTTCGTCCAGGGTTTCTACAATGACTTCCTCTGCAATGCCGTCTACAGATACATAGAACGGACGTTTTTCTTCACCTGCGTGACCGCTGCCTGTCAGCTTGATATGAAAGGTTTCGCCATGCAAAGTGACGTTAAACTCATTTGGCGCAAAGCGTGCAGAGGCCGTATTTGCGGCTTCTTTGGTATGTAATGCCTCAGGCTTTAAACTGCCTGCATTGCGTTCTTGCAAGAAAGTTTGGCCAATATCAGGGAACATTGCATAAGTTAGGACATCTTCTTCGCTTTTTGCAATGCGCTCAGATTCAGCTTGTAATCTAGCCATTTCTGGGGCTAACAGATCAGCCGGGCGACAGGTAATCACTTCAGCATCGCCTATGGCTAATTTTCTAACTGATTGACTGACGGGTGAAGGTGCCTGCCCATATTGACCAAGGAAGTAGTTTTTTACTTCATTGGTAATAGATTTGTAACGCGTGCCGGTCATCACGTTAAGTACAGCCTGCGTGCCCACAATTTGTGAAGTAGGGGTCACTAGCGGAGGAAAGCCCAGATCTTCGCGCACGCGCGGAATTTCTGCCAATACTTCATCCATGCGGTCCAATGCGCCTTGTTCTTTCAGCTGATTGGAAAGGTTGGAAATCATACCGCCAGGCACCTGGTTGACCAGTACACGTGTATCCACGCCGGTGAATTCGCTCTCATACTGCCAATATTTCCTACGCACTTCGCGGAAATACGCTGTAATTTCTTGCAACTTAGCCAAGTCCAAGCCGGTGTCGTATTCGGTGCCTTTTAATGCAGCTACCATGCTCTCTGTCGTGGGGTGGCTGGCACCTTCTGAAAATGACGAGTTGCAAGTGTCAATAATGCTTGCGCCATTTTCAACGCCTTTTAACAGTGACATGCTGGCTAAGCCGGATGTAGCATGGCTGTGCACATGGATTGGCAGATTCACTGCTGATTTGATTGCGCGAATGAGTTCGCCGGTGGTTTGTGGCGTGAGCAGGCCCGCCATATCCTTAATGCCAATGCTGTCTGAACCCAGTTCTTCCAGTTCTTTCGCCATGGCGACGAAATAGGCAATATCATGGACCGGGCTGGTCGTATAAGACAATGTGCCAATTGCATGTTTGCCTACTTTTTTAACGGCAGTGATCGCTTCACGCAGGTTGCGCACATCATTCAAGGCATCAAAAATACGGAACACATCTACGCCGGCATTGGCTGCCTGTTTCACAAAAGCATGTACTACGTCATCTGAATAATGGCGGTAGCCAAGCAGGTTTTGTCCACGCAGCAGCATATTAATCTGGCTGTTCGGCAAGGCTTTACGCAGCTTTGCGAGGCGCTCCCACGGATCTTCTTTCAAAAAGCGCACGCAGGCATCAAATGTAGCGCCACCCCAGGCCTCGATCGACCAGAAACCAATGGCGTCGAGCTTGGCGCAAATCGGCAGCATGTCTTCGGTGCGCATGCGCGTCGCGATTAACGATTGATGGCCGTCGCGTAAAACTAATTCAGTGATGTGTATTTTGCTCATAGCTTTATTTCTTTATGGTAATTCTTAAAAAATTATATGCCTTCATGTGCCGCAATAGCCGCTGATATCGCTGCCGCAATCAACTCCGGTGGCAACTCAGTTGCGTAATTGGTAAGCTCGGGATGCGTTTCTACAAAACTGGTATTAAAATCCGCATTCTTAAAATCGGGATGCTTCATGATTTCCTGGTAATACGGAATCGTCGTTTTAACGCCGTATACCACCATATCACCCAAAGCGCGGCGACCGCGCTCAACGACGCCATTCCAATCGAGTGCCCAAACCGTGAGTTTGGCGCACATGGAATCGTAATAGGGCGGAATGACATAACCGCTGTAAATCGCAGCATCCATACGCACGCCGGGGCCACCCGGCGAGTAATAGCGCGTTATCTTGCCAAAACTTGGCAAGAAGTCGTTTTTGGGATCTTCCGCGTTAATGCGGTATTCCATGGCAAAGCCACGGTAGCTGATTTCGCTTTGCTTGTATTGCAGCGGCAGGCCATAAGCAATACGAATTTGCTCCTGCACGATGTCGACGCCGGTAATGGTTTCGGTGACGGTATGCTCCACTTGCAGACGCGTATTCATTTCCATGAAATAAAAATGATTGTCCTGGTCCAGCAAAAACTCAACCGTGCCGGCATTTTCATAACCTACCGCCTTGGCGGCTTTTACTGCCAGGTCGCCAATATACTCGCGCTGAGCCTTGCTCAGTTGTGGCGAGGGGGCGATTTCAATCAGTTTCTGGTTGCGGCGCTGAATCGAACAATCACGCTCAAACAGATGAATCACATTGCCCTGGCTGTCGGCCAGCACCTGCACTTCAATGTGACGCGGCGAAACCACGCATTTCTCCAGAAACACTTCGGGCTTGCCAAATGCTTTGCTCGCTTCAGAAATTACCCGATCGTAGTTGCCAATCAATTCTTTTTCGCTGTCACAACGTCTTATGCCGCGTCCGCCGCCGCCATTGGTAGCTTTCAGCATCACAGGGTAACCAATCTTTTTTGCCAGGGCTACTGCTTCATCCAGATCAGCCAGATTGCCGTCACTGCCGGGTGTGCAGGGGATGCCTGCACCAGTCATGGCCTTTCTTGCTTCGATTTTATCGCCCATCTGGCGAATCACGGCTGCGTTTGGCCCAATAAACTTGATGCCGCGCCGTGCGCAGATTTCTGCGAGCTCTGGATTTTCAGATAAAAAACCATAGCCGGGATGTAACGCATCGCAACCGGCAGCCACAGCCACATTGACAATGTTGTGTGCATTCAAATAACCTGCAACCGGATCTGCGCCCAGATTGTAGGATTCGTCTGCCTTTTTAACATGCAAAGCATGGCGATCGGCATCTGCATAAATTGCCACAGATTTAATGCCCATTTCGGAGCAAGCGCGTACAATACGCACTGCAATTTCACCCCGGTTAGCGACTAGAATTTTTTTGAACACGGCATTGCCTTAATATCAACCAACAAACCGCGAAAGTATAACATGCAAGCGCGCGCTAAGGGATGTGCTTGGTTGTAAAATACCGCCAATTAATTTATATTTATGAAGAAATCATTGATTATTAATAACTTAGAATTCGCACAAAAAAAGCAGAAACTTGCTGACAGTTTTGCGGTTTCTGATTTGACAAGACTGGCTGAAGTGCTGGCACCTCATGATAAAAACATTAGGCCGGCGACCATTCACTTCGAATTAACAGGGGTTTGCAAGCAGTTTAGCCAGCCCGGCCTGCATTTACGTATCAAAACCGAGTTACCTGTGATTTGCCAGCGCTGCCTTGATGAAATGCTGATAAGTATAGATTTAAGTTTTGATTATTTAATCAGTGACACGACAATCGATGCGCTTGATGATAACGATGAGATGGATTGGCTGGAAGCCGATAATGAGATGAATTTGCAGGAACTGATTGAAGATGAGCTGCTTTTAGCGATGCCGTTGGCGCCTGCGCATGAAGAAAATTGCAGTAAATCAAGCATGCAAAGCGGCGAAAAACCCAACCCGTTCGCCGTGTTAAAAGGAAAAATTAAATAAAGTCCTTCAATAAATCTTTAAGTTATTGATTTACATTGATGCGCAATTGAATTAAAATGCGCGCTTAATTCATTTCAGCAGTATTTTTGGAGCATTAACATGGCAGTTCAACAAAATAAAAAGTCACCTTCAAAACGCGGCATGCATCGCTCACACGACTTTTTAACCAATCCAGCCTTGGCCGTTGAGCCAACAACTGGCGAAACACATTTGCGCCATCATATCAGCCCGAGTGGTTACTATCGTGGCCGCAAAGTGGTGGCGACAAAAGGCGAATAGACAATATTCAAGCTTTTGTCTTTTGACACAGCATTCTGTTTCAACCAATACGCCGCGCTTTCAATATAGTGCGGCGTTTGCTTATTCGCGTTGACATTTAATCCATAATTACATCTAATTCGAATGATGGATATCACAATCGCAATTGACGCTATGGGAGGGGATCACGGCCCTCATGTTACCGTCCCCGCCGCATTAAACGCCTTAAAAACAGATGACCAGCTGAATATCGTGCTGGTAGGGCTGGAAGACGCCATTCAGGCTGAACTCAAGGCACACAAGGCTACCACAAGCTCGCGCTTGCGCATTCATCATGCGGCCGAGGTTGTATTGATGGACGAATCGCCGCAAAGCGCGCTTAAAAACAAAAAAGATTCCTCCATGCGCGTTGCCATCAACCTGGTCAAATCAGGCGAAGCCAATGCCTGCGTGAGCGCGGGCAATACCGGCGCGCTGATGGCGACTGCGCGATTCGTATTAAAAACCCTACCAGGTATTGATAGGCCAGCTATTGCCTCTGCATTGCCCTCCGAAAAAGGCAATACCTATATGCTGGACCTTGGCGCCAATGCTGACTGCACGGCAGAGCAGCTGCTGCAGTTTGCGGTGATGGGGGCGATGCTGGTAAGTTGTATCGAACATAAACCAAACCCGACAGTGGGTTTGCTCAATATAGGTTCAGAGGACATTAAAGGCAACGAGGTGGTGAAACAAACCGCTGAACTGCTGCGTGCTAGCCACTTGAACTTTTATGGCAATGTGGAAGGTGACGATATATTTAAAGGTACGACTGACCTGGTTGTATGCGATGGTTTTGTGGGTAATGTTTCACTTAAAACCACTGAAGGTTTGGCGCACATGATGGGTAAATTTCTGACGCAGGAGTTTAAGCGCAACTGGCTCACCAAGCTGATGGCGTTGTGCGCATTGCCTGTTTTAAAAGCTTTTAAAAAACGCCTGGACCCACGCCTATACAATGGCGCAAGTTTTTTGGGGTTGCGTGGCATTGTGGTAAAGAGCCATGGCGGGGCAGATAACGTCGCATTTTATCATGCGATCCATGTGGCTATAGAAGAAGCCCGTAGCGGTGTGCTACAGCGCATTCAACAGCAATTGGAAATCGAGCACATACAACCACATTCAGTGGCAACTGAGACAGAAGAAAACGCATGATTCGTTCAAAAATTGCGGGTACCGGCAGCTATCTGCCGCATAAAATCCTGACCAATACCGATTTGGAAAAGATGGTGGATACTACGGATGAATGGATTTTCTCCCGTACTGGCATCCGTGAGCGGCACATTGCCGCAAAAGGTGAACACACCAGTGATTTAGCATTAGAAGCCGCTAAAAACGCCATCTCCAGCGCAGGCATCGAGGCAGGTGACATTGATTTAATCATTGTAGCGACTACCACGCCAGATAAAATTTTTCCCAGTGTTGCCACCATGCTGCAACGTAAGCTGGGCATTGCAGGCTGCCCTGCATTTGATATACAAGCTGTGTGCAGTGGCTTTATTTATGCGCTTGCCACGGCGGATAACTTTATCAAAGCGGGCGGCGCAAAATGTGCCCTGGTGATAGGGGCAGATACATTTTCGCGCATCACTGATTACACCGATAGGAGCAACAGTATTTTGTGGGGTGATGGCGCAGGTGCGGTCATATTGCAGGCTTCAACCGAAGCAGGCGTTATTTCTACGCATCTGCACGCCGATGGCCATTATGAGAAAATGCTGCACGTACCGCGCAAGGCGGAGGGGCACGAAACTGTGCATATGGAAGGCAATGCCGTGTTTAAAATGGCGGTTAATACGCTAGACCAGATCGTCGACGAAACGCTTGCCGCCAACAATATGCAGAAAAGCGATATTGATTGGCTGGTGCCGCACCAAGCCAATATCCGGATTTTGCAAGCCACTGCAAAAAAGCTCGATATGAGCATGGACAGGGTAGTGGTTACGGTAGACAGGCATGGCAATACGTCCGCCGCTTCGATTCCACTGGCTCTGGATGTGGCTGTGCGCGATGGCCGCATCAAACGGGGTGAAATTATACTGATGGAAGCATTTGGCGGTGGCTTTACCTGGGGCTCTGCGCTGATTAAATTTTAATTGAGTTGATTTAAAATATGGATAAAACTGCATTTTTCTTTCCCGGCCAAGGCTCACAATCCGTCGGTATGATGGCCGGATTCGGTGATAATTCTGTTATTAAACAAACCTTTGTCGAAGCGTCAGATATACTGAGCGTTGATTTCTGGGCGATGGCGACCGAACCTAACGAATTGTTAAATCTTACGCAGCATACGCAGCCTTTAATGCTCACGGCAGGGTTAGCCACATGGCGCGCGTATCAACAGGCAGGTGGCCTGCAGCCCAGTATCTGTGCGGGTCACAGCCTGGGTGAATATACTGCTTTAGTGGCAACAGATGCGCTTGGTTTTAAGGATGCGTTGCCGTTGGTTAAATATCGCGCTGAAGTCATGCAAAGTGCCGTACCGGAAGGTGCCGGTGCGATGGCGGCCATATTAGGCCTGGATGATGATGCGGTGCGTACAGTGTGCGCAGAAGCTGCACAAGGCGAGGTGTGTGAGGCTGTGAATCTGAACTCGCCTGGTCAAGTGGTGATCGCCGGCAATAAGGCGGCTGTCGAGCGAGGCATGGAAATGGCAAAAGCCAGAGGCGCAAAACGCGCATTGCCACTTCCGGTAAGTGTGCCATCGCACTGTGCATTAATGAAGCCAGCGGCTGAAAAACTGGCTGAATATTTAAAGAGCGTTACAATCAATGCGCCACAAATTCCAGTGATTCATAATGCGGATGTGGCAAGTTATATCGATTCCGATAAAATCAGAGATGCTTTGGTGCGCCAGTTACATTCTCCCGTACGCTGGGTGGAAACTGTGCAGGCTGTTTATGCGCAAGGTGTTACCAATAGCGCAGAATGCGGCCCAGGCAAAGTGCTGGCGGGCTTAACAAAACGTATTGTTACTGAGCTGCCTTGCGCCGCCCTGACTAGCAATGAAGCTATTTTAGAGTTTATAAAGTAATATAAATCAAATTGTTACGAGGTTTATTTAATGTCGAATAGTCAAATATTAAATGGTCAGATCGCCTTGGTCACAGGCGCCAGTCGCGGCATTGGAGCAGCGATTGCGCAGGAACTGGGTAAACAGGGCGCTGTCGTGATCGGCACAGCAACGACAAAGGGCGGCGCAGAAAGTATTCATGCAGCGCTGCAGCAGGCCGGTATTCAAGGCGCCGGCATGGCGCTGGATGTGAATGATGCGACGCAAATCGAAGCAGTGCTTAAACAAATTTCTGAGCAATTTGGTGATGTGAGCATTCTGGTGAACAACGCTGGCATTACCCGGGATACTTTGCTCATGCGCATGAGCGATGAGGACTGGGATGCTGTGATTTCCACCAATTTAACCTCGGTATTCCGCATGAGCCAGGCCGTGCTGCGTCCGATGATGAAAGCACGTACAGGCCGTATTATCAGTATTTCCAGCGTAGTCGGTCACATGGGTAATGCTGGCCAGACCAATTACGCGGCAGCCAAAGCCGGCATGGCAGGTTTTACCAAATCTCTGGCAGCAGAGGTGGGCAGCCGCAATATTACGGTGAACTGTGTTGCGCCAGGATTTATCGAAACCGACATGACGGCTGAATTGCCTGAGGCTATTAAAACCAAAATGCTGGAGCGTGTGCCCTTGGGGCGCTTGGGCAACGTGCAGGAAATCGCAGCAACTGTCGCATTTTTGGCTTCACCAAGTGCGGCTTACATCACAGGTGAGACCATTCATGTCAATGGCGGCATGTATTGCGCGTAAATTAATTTGAAGTATTTTTGTATTCTTGCAGAGTTTTGTTAGAATATGTACTTAGCTGAAAGAGCTATTTTTTAATCAAAGGGGTAATTTAGATGTCTGACATCGAACAACGTGTAAAAAAAATTGTTGCTGAGCAATTAGGTGCAAATGAAGCGGATGTTAAAAACGCATCTTCATTTGTAGATGATTTAGGCGCTGACTCACTCGACACCGTTGAGCTGGTAATGGCGCTTGAAGAAGAGTTTGACTGCGAGATTCCTGACGAAGAAGCAGAGAAAATCACAACGGTCCAGTTAGCAATTGATTACATCAATACTAACCTCAAATAAATTCAATTTAATCAGCCCTCGCAAGAGGGCTGATTTCCAATCATTATGTCAAAACGCAGAGTAGTCGTCACGGGCTTGGGAGTGGTGTCTCCAGTAGGTATTGGAACATCTACGGCATGGAAAAATTTAATCGCGGGCAAGTCCGGTATTACCCGGATCACGAAATTTGATCCGAGTAATTTTTCATCGCAAATAGCGGGTGAGGTCAAAGGTTTTAACGTAGAAGATTTCTTGCCCGCCAAAGATGCGCGTCGCATGGATACTTTTATTCAATACGGCCTGGCTGCCGGTATCGAGGCGTTCAAAGATTCCGGTATCGAGGTGACTGAGCAGAATGCCGAGCGCATCGGCGTTGCCATTGGCTCAGGCATCGGTGGTTTGGGTTTGATTGAATCCACCAATGACAATTACGATGAAGGCGGCCCGCGTAAGATTTCGCCTTTCTTCATTCCTGGCACAATCATTAATATGATTTCCGGCAATTTGAGCATTATGTTTGGCTTAAAAGGTCCGAATGTCGCCATTGTGACGGCCTGTACTACAGGCACGCATTGTATTGGCGATGCGGCGCGCATGATCGAATATGGCGATGCCGATGTCATGGTGGCGGGTGGTGCAGAAGCTGCGATTACCGAACTTTCCGTTGGCGGCTTTGCTTCAGCACGTGCGTTATCTAACCGCAATGATGATCCGGCTACGGCCAGCCGTCCGTGGGACAAAGACCGTGATGGCTTTGTGATAGGAGAAGGCGCCGGTGTCATGGTGCTGGAAGAATACGAGCATGCCAAAGCACGTGGCGCGCGCATATATGCTGAGCTTTCCGGCTACGGCATGAGCGCAGACGCTTACCACATGACTGCGCCCAATATGGATGGCCCACGCCGTTCCATGGTGAATGCGCTTAAGAATGCTGGAATCAATCCGGATCAGGTGCAGTTTATGAATGCGCACGGCACGTCGACGCCTTTGGGTGATGCGAATGAAACCAACGCGATTAAAGCGACTTTTGGCGATTACGCATACAAACTGGTGGTGAACTCGACAAAATCGATGACAGGGCATTTATTAGGTGGCGCAGGCGGCCTGGAGTCAGTGTTTACCGTGCTGTCGATTTATAACCAGGTTTCACCGCCGACGATCAACATTTTTAACCAGGATCCGGAATGCGACCTGGACTATTGTGCCAACACTGCACGCGATATGAAAATCACCTATGCTCTGAAAAATAATTTTGGTTTCGGCGGGACCAATGGAAGTCTGGTTTTCAAGAAAGTATAATTTTTAGATTCGCCCAAAGCCTGCAAATTAGAACCTTGCAGGCTTTTTTATTGGCGCCGGCTATGGTTTAATGGCGACTCATGACGCGCATGCACACATATCTCACCAACGGCAGTTTCGACCACGCCGTCTCACCCTTTGATCGTGGTTTTGCCTACGGCGACGGCATTTTTCGCACGCTGGTCATGCGTGATGGTATGCCAGAAAACTGGCCGCTGCATTACCAGAAACTGGTTGCCGATTGCGGTACAATTGGCATTGTATGCCCGAGTGCCGAGCTTTTGATGAGTGATTTTCAACAGTTATTTTTGCCGGATGGTCTGACTGAAAATCACTTGGCCATAGCAAAAATTATCATTACGCGCGGAGAGGGTGAGCGCGGCTATGCGCCGCCTGCTGTGACGATGCCGTTGCGCGTTGTCATTAAAACGGCCATGCCGCAATACCCGGAAGAAAATTTTGTGAATGGCGTTAATTTACACGTATGCGAAACACGGCTGGCGCATCAGCCAAAACTGGCGGGCATTAAGCATTTAAACCGCCTGGAAAACATCCTGGCGCGTATGGAATGGAACGACCCCACGATTGCAGACGGCATCATGCTTGATGCTGACAACAATGTCATCGAGTGTACCAGCGCCAATATTTTTGCGCGATTTGGCGATGTCCTGCTGACGCCAGATCTCCGGCAGTGCGGTGTGGCTGGCGTTACTAGGCAGCGCATCATGAGTATTGCACATTCGCTTTCATTGGAAATTTCTGTAGAAACATTCAACGTGGAAAAGTTAATGTCCGCAGACGAAGCGATGATCTGCAATAGCCTGTATGGCGCATGGCAAATCAGGGGAATTCAACATAGAACCTGGCAGGCAGGTGCTCTGGCAGCCAATACCAGAGCGGCTCTAAAGACATGATTAAACTCATTAAAACTACGTTGCTAGCAAGTGTTTTCTTGGTGCTGGTCTTCGGCGCCTGGCTGTTTATGTATGCCAAAACGCCGCTTAATCTCACGCCGGATGCACAGGAGATTAGCATAAAACCAAAAAGCAGCCTTAAAAGCATTGCTGATCAGCTGGTTTCACAGCGCGTTATTCCGCATGCCTGGCCATTTGTGATTTTAGCCAAGGTCCTGCGCAAAGAGCCTTATTTGCAGGCGGGCGATTACACGCTCAATAAAAACATCAACCCATATCAGCTGCTGCGCTCACTCCGCCGTGGCAAGGCCATGCAAGGCAGCATTACCTTTATTGAAGGTAAAACTTTCAAGCAAATGCGTGAAAAACTCGCCAAAAACGATGCGGTAAAAACTACCATTGAGCATTTATCTGATGCTGAAGTAATGCGTATTGTGGGCAAGGGTGAAAAACATCCCGAGGGGTTGTTTTTTCCAGACACCTTTTATTTCAACCGCAACACCGCTGATATTGTGCTGCTGAAACGGTCGTACGAAAGCATGCAAAGCAAGCTAGCATCGGCATGGGCTAATCGCGCGCCAAATCTGCCATATAAAAACAGCTATGAAGCCCTTATCATGGCCTCTATTGTCGAAAAAGAAACCGGGAAGGCATCCGAGAGGAAAATGATCGCGGGTGTTTTTCTGAATCGTCTGCGTATCGGCATGCGTCTGCAAACAGATCCTACCGTGATTTACGGCATGGGAGAACAATACGATGGCAATATCCGCCGCAAAGATTTGACAGCGGACACCCCCTACAACACTTACACCAGAAGTGGCTTGCCACCTACGCCGATCGCCATGCCTGGCCTGGCTTCCATCGAGGCTGCATTGCACCCGGAAAAGACGAAAGCGTTGTATTTTGTGGGCAAGGGTGATGGCAGCCACAAATTTTCAAACTCATTGGTCGAGCATAATCGTGCCGTCGTAAAATATCAGCTTAATGGCCAATCTAAAAACCGGAAAAACTAAATGACGATAATCCAGACTCCACACAGGGGGAAATTCATCACTTTAGAAGGCATGGATGGCGCTGGGAAAAGTACGCATATTCCGAATATTATTAAAATATTAGAAGCGCGCGGCTTAGAAGTGGTTTCAACGCGGGAGCCCGGCGGAACAAAGCTCGGCGAGCAACTGCGTACTTTGCTGCTGCATGAGTCCATGCATCCGGAAACGGAAACTTTATTGATGTTTGCAGCCAGGCGCGAACACATCGCCAATGTGATTGAGCCTGCTTTGGCACGCGGTGCCTATGTGCTTTCTGATCGCTTTACCGATGCCACTTACGCATATCAGTGCGGGGCGAAGGGCGTTTCCAGCGATAAGATCAAGCAACTTGAAACATGGGTGCAGGGCGATTTGCAGCCGGACATGACTTTGCTTTTTGATGTGCCTGTTGAAATCAGTCTGGCCAGGCTTGCAAGCGCGCGTGAGCCGGATAAGTTTGAGCGTGAGAATGCGGCGTTTTTTGACAAACTACGCCAGGCTTATCTAACGCGCGCTAAGGAAAACCCTGCTCGCTTTCATATCATAGATGCGAACCAGGCGCTTGATAAAGTTAAACAATCAGTTGAACAATTTGTTTCAACTATATAATTAATAATGTAAATATTTATGTATCTATGGCAAAAAGAGCAGTGGCGACACATCATGCAGCAACGTGCAAGCATACCGCACGCTTTGCTGCTGCGTGGCCGGGCAGGCACCGGGAAACATGCGTTTGCCGTCAATTTGTCACGTGCCATATTATGCCAGCAGCCCGATGCACAGCATGAGGCTTGCGGGGAATGTCCAAGCTGCTTATGGCTGGCAGAAGGTAATCATCCGGATTTTCGTTTTATCAGCCCAGAAGATGCTGAAAATACAGAAGAAATACCGAAGAAAAAAACTGCAAAAAAAAGCCAGATTTCAGTCGCACAGATCCGCCAGCTTATTGATTATCTGAGCCTTACCAGTCATCAAGTTAATAGTCCGCGCGTCATTTTAATTTCTCCGGCGGAAACGCTTAATATAGCTTCGGCAAATGCCTTGCTGAAGATGCTGGAAGAGCCGCCTGCCAATACCTTGTTTTTATTGGTAACCAGCCAGCCGCAACGGCTGTTGGCTACTATCCTCAGCCGTTGCCAGGCCATTGACATGCCGCTGCCAAACAGAGCAGATGCGCTTGCGTGGTTGAAACAGCAGGGCGTTAAAGATGCCGAGGAGGCGCTGGACTACGCAGGAGGCGCGCCATTACTGGCTTTGCAAGCTGCAGAAGAGGGTGGAGCCAGCGCCAGTTTGGTTAAGAATCTGGCGCAGGGAGCTAGGTTGGATCCTTTTGTCTGCGCGCCTTTGTTTTTAACGTTGGGCATGGAGCGCGCTATTGATGCGCTGCAAAAATGGACATTTGACCTGACTGCATACAAGCTGTCACAGGCATTGCATTACCATTCTCAACACAGCGGCGCTTTGCAAGCCTTGTGTAAAAGCGTAAACTTGAAGTCCTTGCTCTGTTTCCAACAAAAACTGCTGGAAGCTAAAAGGACGGCAAATCATCCATTGAGTAACGAATTGCAGCTTGAGAATATATTGTTACAATACACGCATCTGTTTAAGCCCGTTAATGTGAAAACATAAAGAGAGCTAGCATTGAACATGGAAGCAAATACCGATCAAATTAGAGAAGCCGGCAATAAGCCTGGCGTATTGTCGCTCGCCATTAAAGAAAAATCGGCTTTATACGCTGCCTATATGCCTTACGTAAAAGGCGGCGGTTTGTTTATTCCGACCAATAAAAACTTCAAAATCGGTGAAGAAGTATTCATGCTGTTAAGCCTGGTAGATGATCCAGTAAAACACAAAGTGGTTGGTAAGGTGATTTGGATTACCCCTGTGGCGCAGGCCAACCGCCCGCAAGGCATAGGCGTGCAGTTTAGCGAAAAAGATGGCGGCATAGAGGTGAAAAACAAGATAGAAACAATTCTGGGTGGTGCACTAAAAGCAAACCGTGCCACCCATACGATGTAACGCGTAATTTGAGCAACATGCTAGTTGATTCGCATTGCCACCTTAACTTCCCAGAGTTCACTGAAAACATTAATGCTGTAAGACAATTGATGCAGGATTCGCAAGTGAGCCATGCGTTATGCGTTTCGGTCACGCTCGACAAGTTTCCTGAAGTGTTAGGCCTGGCGGAGCAGTACGATAATTTTTACGCCTCAGTGGGAGTGCATCCTGATTATGAGAATATCGATGAGCCCAGTGTGGACCTGCTTTGCAGGCTGGCACAGCACCCTAAAGTGGTGGCGATTGGCGAAACCGGCTTAGATTATTTCCGTCTTAGCGGCGATCTAGAATGGCAGCGCAACCGCTTCCGCACGCATATTCGTGCCGCCATTCTAGTAGGAAAACCTTTGATTATTCATACCAGGAACGCCGCGAATGATACGCTGCGCATCATGCAGGAAGAGGGCGCACATCAGGCGGGCGGGGTGATGCATTGTTTTACCGAAAGCCTGGAAATGGCCAAGGCCGCCATTGAAATGGGTTTTTACATCTCGTTTTCTGGCATTGTGACGTTTAAAAATGCCGCACAATTAAAAGAAGTCGCGCAAAAGATCCCGCTGGATAAAATACTGGTAGAGACCGATTCGCCTTATCTGGCACCTGTGCCGTTTAGAGGCAAAACCAATCAGCCCGCCTATGTAAAATACGTGGCGCAGGAAATCGCCGATCTACGTGGAATAAGCCTGGAAGCGGTAATGCAGGCTACCACGCAGAATTTTTTCAATTTGTTTAAGTACGCAAGAATCTCATAATGCAACTCACCATGCTTGGCGTAGGCTCCAGCGCAGGCACCCCAGTGGTGGGCTGCAAATGTGTCACTTGCAGCTCGGATAACCCGCGCAACAAGCGTACGCGCTGCTCCAGCCTGATTACGCTGGATTCCGGAGAAAACATCCTCATTGATAGCGGGCCTGACTTGCGTATTCAATCACTACGAGAGAATATTGAGCGTGTAGACGCAGTTTTGTATACGCACACACATGCTGATCATCTGCATGGCATTGACGATTTGCGCGCTTTTTGCCAGATCCAGCGTGCGCAAATCCCGTTGTATGCCAAAGAAGATGCGGTTGCTCATATCAAACAAAAATTCGGTTATGTGCTACGTGAGCCCAGTGATTTCTGGGATTTGCCTGTATTGCGCACAGAACCTATCCATGGACCATTCGAGCTTTTTGGTGTGAAGGTTTATCCCATACCATTACTGCATGGCAGGAGCCATATTTTAGGCTATAGGATTGGCAACTTCGCTTATATGACGGATGTCTCTGAAATTCCGGAGACATCTTTCGCACTGCTAGAAAATCTGGATGTGGTACTGTTAGATTGTCTGCGCGAAGCGTCACACCCGACGCATATTAATATTGAACAAAGTTTGGCTTACATAGGTCGTATGAAAGCCAAACAAAGTTATATGATTCACATGACGCATGAATTAGAATATGTATCTTTAGCAAGTAAGTTACCAAGTGGTGTATTTGTTGGCTATGATGGCTTGAAATTAGACATTGATTGATATCAGAGCATTGGCAAGGTCAACAAAAGGCGTTATAAGTGCGTTGTAATGCACACTTAACACATTAAGATTAAAACAGGTTCAGAGGGAAATGATGCGAATTACATTCAAGAAAATTTTAGCAAGCAGTCTTGTTGTTGGCATACTGGCTATATCAAACGCGCATGCAGCTGGAAAAACTTATACAGAAAACGAGTTTCTAGATAACTTCAGTGGTAAATCAAAAAAAGTAATTGTGGAGAAGTTAGGACAGCCTGCAAAAAAAGAGCTCTCGGTAAAGCCTACCAATGCCGGGGCAGTTATAGGTAAAAATGTAGAAGACAAAAAATCCAAGCCTGTTAAAGTTGAGATGTGGTATTACAAAAATATTGTGAAATACGATCCTAAACGTACTTACAAGGAAACTGAAATTACTTTTGTAAATGACCGTGTGATGAACATCGCGTTTTTCAACAATAGGTAAGTATTGCATACAGTTGAAATAATAAATGCCGAGACTACTCTCGGCATTTACTTACCCAATAACTTCGCATAATGTATAAATCGGACGGGCTAAGTACACACGCTTTCACCATAATTTACATTATGTTAAAAAAATTTTACGTTTTACGGTTTTTTGAAAGGATTTCTAAACCGGAAATATTAAGATACATAAACTATTCCGATTTGTCTACAAAAGATGTAACTCAGAAATAAGAGCCACTGTAATTAATATCTAAGAAAAAAGCTTAGCACCATTGTTTATTGCTAATTGTTTTTAGTAATGTAACTCATGGAAATTAAATGGTTTAGCTGTACGGACTGAACGCGTAGACATTCAAATAGTGAGTTAAAGTAATCTATGTCTTGATCTGTAAATCTAAAATTCATTCCATATGCATAAAACGGATCAGTATCTGCCTTTTCAATTGCATTTTCATAAAACTGAGGTGTTCTTTCTTTATTTTTTATAGTGTTATATGAGGCAGGACCTAAAAACAATCCAGCATTAACATTACCATTTAATATAAAACCCTTAACTATGCCGTGAGCAATTTCATTTCTTCTCATAGCAGCATCAATATAATTTTGGCAAAGTAATTCAAACTCATTAATAGAAAAGGATGGTATGTATTTAGGTAGAAATGTACTAGCTGCCTTTTTTAATAATTCTGCTTTTTTAGATGAGTTAAATTTCGAACCGTAGCTACGTGATTTATCGGCATCAAACTCAATTAACCACCAATACATATCAGCCATGCAAGTCTCTACTAACTCCCAAGATGAAAGCGCTCTCCCTACGCTAATAAAGATTGATTCGCGGTCTTGGCAACCATTATTGCTTGGTATTGCCGCGTTAAAATCAATTTTAGTAATTGGCATTCTTTGAAAACTAGTTTCATTCATAAACTGAAGTATCTAAAAAAACATGGAGATACTTTCAATTTAACTTGATAAATAGTAATTAAGCAATACGAGTAGGGTAGTTAGCCATATCTGGCCCACGTTTCCCTGATGTAATCTGCAAAGGCCAATCTACCAGCCAACGTCCATTTTCCTGCTGCACACCCTTCATACGACCAGAAGCAAGCAATTGTCTAACCCTACGCTCTGAAATTGACAGCCGCTTAGCCACTTGAGAAGGGGTTACGTACATGTTCATAACTAATCCTAGACAGACTTATTCAATAATGTGCTTAGTAAGGATGAAGCATTGACACCATTTCGGCCTGTAATCACCTTAGCCTTTGAAGGTTTTTTCGAAAAACTAGACTTTGGTAATCGATTAACAGTTTTTAAAGCAACATTATTTTTCAAATGACTATCACACTCCAATTCAATTAGCTCGCGTACCATGCGCGATAGAGTGAAATTCCTAGCAGCTGCAACAGCCTGTAATTTTGAATAAAGCACAGGCTCTAATCTTATTTGCATTAATTGCGACTTTTTAACCAGCATTGTAAAAATCCCTTAAATTTGTCATTACAAAACGTAAAGCTAACGCTTATTTCATTGTGTGTATTGTTGGAATGTGTCCGTAATATAAATCTAGTGCGGCTTCGCCGCACTCGGACAAAATGTCCTTACTACGTTCAGAAGACTTCCGCGCCGTGCGTCCTCGCTGCGCGGCGGGCGCGCGGCGCGTAAGCCCCTTGAACGTTAGATTTATATTTATATTCCCTGCTAACAATGGTTTTTTTGTCTATAGAAAGAGGGCGCATAGACAACAAAATTATCCAATGTGATTGCTTCGCAAGGCAACAGCATGACTGCGTCATGTTGCCAACGCTGGGGCGTTTCACAGGAACATTGGAGCACTAACATCATTTAACCCCGCCTTGTATCAAGCGCAAATGTTGACGTTGAATAGGTGGTGTCTGCTTTGCCAAGTCTCTCACTTGCTGTCGTTCAGCTAACCAGTAACGCGCCATCTGAAACATGTTGCCAATGTAATACAACTCATGTGACTGATAGCTACGACCCGAAGGATTGAACAAAAGGCCTCCCTTGATAGACCAACCTTCCCAAGGTTCGCCCGGCAGTTCATAGCCCGACATCACACGCAAAAGCTTGTAAGCAGCGTAAGGGATTGTGGTAGCACCCGTTTCCCAATTGATGACAGTTCTTAGATTGACGTGCAGCATCTCAGAGGCTTTTTCTTGTGAAAGACATGCTAGACGTCTAACCAAAACGAAATCTTCGGCCTGAGGTGGGTAAAATCGCTTAGTTTTTAGTTTAGGCATGATGTTATCTGCCTAACTAGAAAAAGCTGATGATTCTAGGTTTTCATGAAGTTCAAACAGCTTATCGCAGGTCAGCCCGACAGAGATGTCCGAAAACTTATCCAAATCGGATAACGCATCATGCAAATTGAAATTGAGGCCATAAAACTTTTCAGCTTTTTGGGCTTCCTCAATCAATAGGGGTTGTAAAACTGGATTATTTATAAGACCATGAAAGACATCAAGTGCAATCAAACAAAGTTTGAGCTGCTCAAGTGTCAATTCTTGTGGCACTGCTGAAAGTGACATTTTCACCATTTCAATTTCTCCTTTGATATGGTGAAAAGCGCTAGGGCATTAGCAATCCAGCTTATTACTATTCCGAAGTGGTTATTGTTTCACTTCGTATAATGTATATTATGTTAAATCAATGCAATTGGTAACTTTCGTCTAACTACCTCCTCTGGCTACTCAGTACTTTTAACGAAGTTTCGATTTCAGATGCCAGTTTGGTTTCACCAATATTTCTTGCAATGGTTAAGGCTTCAACCAAAATGGTTTTAGCATTTTCTGTATTGCCCGTAATAGCTTTTACTTTCCCTAAGGCGTAGCTAGCCTTGGCTTCATAATAAGCGCCACCATTGTCTTTGCTGAATTGCAGTAACTTTGAATAGGATCTCTCGGCATTGCTATATTCCTTGGCTTTCTCATAAGTTTGCCCAAGTATGTAACTGGCGTCCGCGTAATCATCAAGCGTACCTGCCTTCTGTTGCATCAATACGGCTTTGAGTTGATACTCAATTGCTAGATCATGCTGATTAAGTGCACTGTAGCTCGATGCTAAACGTTCATAACTATCCGCCCGTTCATTATCATTCATGGCCAGTTTAGAGCCTGTCAAATAACTGGCTAGCGCCGCATCCAGGTTGTTGTTCTGTATATGTGTTTCGCCAATTAAATTCAGATTAATGCGCTTAAATTTGTCATTTTTTTCTACCTCGCAGATTTTTATGCTTTTTTCATAACTGGCGATTGCTTCCATGTTCTTATTGTTATTTTTATGCAGGTTTCCAATAAAAATATGTGAAAGAATCTCATCAAACCCAGATTTGGATTGCTTTGCGGCCATTTCCAGCGTATTTAGTGCCGCATCATAATTATTCTGTGCGCCAAGCGCTCTGCCTTTGCATAACAGGCCTTCGTGATGATTGGGGGCATGCTTTAAAATAGCTTCAGAGATTGTGATGGCGCTGGTCAACTCATCTTTGTTTAATGCCGCGTTACAAGCGGAAATTTTATCTGCAATTTCATCTGCGCTCACATTAATGCTTATAAAAAACAATGAACTATATATTAAATTTAAAGTAGTTTTTGATGTTTTCATTCATTTAAACCTGTTTAAAATAAAGTGGTTTGTATGCTGGAACTTATATCAGACGCGCTCTGGCTGGCATTAGTTGCGTCACCTTTCAACAAAGCTAACAATCCCGTTTCATCAATCACAGGCACGCCCAATGTTTGCGCTTTTTCCAGTTTGCTGCCGGCTTCAGCGCCCGCCACTACAAAATCTGTTTTTTTAGAAACGCTGCTGCTCACCTTGCCGCCAGCCGCTTCGATTAAGGCTTGTGCTGCATCTCGCGTTAAGTTGGGCAACGTGCCAGTCAAGACCAATGTTTTTCCTAATAATGCACCTGATGCTGTTTGTTTACCATGAGCCTCTGGCCACCGCACGCCTAATTTTTGCATGGAAGCAATTACCTGGCGATTGTGCGGCTCGCTCAAAAACTGCAAAATGGATTCAGCCACGATTGGCCCTACGTCATTCACCTGCAGTAATGCCTCATAATCCGCATCCAGCAAAGCTTGCAGGCTGCCGAAATGCTTACTTAAGTCCTTCGCCGTTGTTTCGCCCACATTGCGGATGCCCAATCCATAAATAAAGCGTGCCAGCGTGGTTTGCTTGCTGTGATTCAACGCATTCACCACGTTCTGCGCTGACTTTTGCGCCATGCGCTCCAGATTGGCTAGCGTCGCTACATCCAACTTGTAAATATCATCCAGCGAATGAACCAGATTGGCTTCAACCAGCTGGTCCGCCAGCTTTTCGCCCAGGCCTTCAATATCCATGGCGCGACGCGATGCAAAATGCGTAATGGCCTGCTTTCGCTGTGCTGGACAATATATTCCGCCTGTACAGCGTGCCACTGCTTCATCCTGAGGACGCTCAATATGCGAGCCACATTCCGGGCACACTGTTGGCATTGTGAATAAGCGCGCATCGTCAGGCCGTTTTTCTGTCACGACCGAAACCACTTCCGGGATGACGTCCCCTGCCCTGCGCACAACCACCGTGTCCCCGATCCGGATATCTTTGCGTCTTAATTCATCCTCGTTATGCAGTGTGGCGTTCGTCACCGTGACGCCGCCTACAAACACCGCTTTCAGGCGCGCGACCGGCGTAATCGCACCGGTGCGGCCGACTTGCACGGTAATGTCTTCTACGATCGTTGTCGCTTCTTCTGCCGGATATTTATGCGCGATTGCCCAGCGCGGCGCGCGTGAAACATAACCAAGTTCGTCCTGCTGCCTGAATTGATTGACCTTATATACCACGCCATCTATATCAAATGGTAAGCTTGCACGCTTTGCACCGATCTCACGAAAATAAGCAAGCAAGCCATTTGCGCCATATTTCACGGCGCGCAAATCGCTTACTGGGAACAGCAGATTTTCCAGATAATCCATCGCTTCTGCATGTGAATGCAATGTAGGGGCACCAACCGCTTCACCCAGGCCATAAGCAAAAAAATGTAACGGCCGTGTGGCGGTAATTTGCGGATCTAACTGACGCAGACTACCCGCTGCTGCATTTCGTGGATTGGCGAACAACTTGGCGCCCAGTTTCTCTTGAGCGATGTTCAGGCGCTCGAAATCATGTTTTAACATCAGCACTTCACCGCGCACTTCAAGTAGTGCTGGCGGGTTAGAGATGGCTATGCGTGTAGGAATGGCGCGAATGGTACGCAGGTTGTGCGTGACGTTTTCACCTGAGTAGCCATCGCCGCGTGTGGCGCCTTGTGTGAATAAGCCGTTCTCATAGGTCAAGGTAATGGCCAAGCCGTCGAACTTTGGTTCGACTGCATATTCAACTGATTCGATACTTAAACCATCACGAACGCGCTTATCAAACGCCAGCAATTCATCATCACCAAACGCATTATTGAGCGACAGCATGGCCTGACGGTGCGTTACGCTCTCGAATGCTTTGAGCGCGGCGCCACTCACGCGCTGCGTGGGTGAATCAGGGGTAACAAGTTCGGGAAACCGTTGCTCTAAGTTGACCAGCTGACGATACAAGCCATCGTATTCATTATCTGAGATAGTGGGCGCATCCAGCACATAGTATCGATAATCATGCTGCGCTATCTCCACAACAAGCTGGGCAACCTGTTTACGCGCCGCTTCTAAATCATCCATAGCCGGACTAGCTGAAAAGGCGCATGCTGCCTGGGCTGCCAGGCATAATGCCGCGTGCGACCATGGTGGCATGGATCACTTTAAGCTGTTGCCGGATTTTTTCTAATTGCAGATCACTTAATGGCTTCTGGTTGTCATCCACCAGGCGCCCATTCAGGCTGGCCGCCATTTTCTGGGCTATCGCAATCATCTGGTTGAACACCTGCTCACAATTGTTGACCTTGGGGATTTCTATTTGGAAGGTCACGCTTTTGAGCACATTGCTGCGCAGGCTTTCAGCGGTAAAGGGCTGATTGTCAGTATCTATCAGCACAAACAGCGGATCTTCTTTGCCATTTGCAAAGTAATAGAACTTACCATCGTCCTTCAGCACTAGTCCATTTGCTTCAGCCAATCCTTTAAACTTGGTGCCATGAATCGGCGTGTCGCCCTGGGCGATATGCACGCTGATCATTTGATCAACTTCGAGACAAAACTGATCCAGCTCAATTGCATGCTGCATCGCATCGCCACTGCCTTGCCATTCAACATGGGCATTCAGCGCCAGACCGCAATCCTCTACAGAAAACTGGAATTTATTCAGCAGCTATTTGGATATCGGGCCGCCACGGTCAGCAAGCTGCAGACTGCAAGCTACTTGCTTGAATTTGGTTTTAGATGTGCTTTCGTTCAAGACGTGCCATTTATTGTCGGCATCCAGGCCGTGCAGCTGCATCGGCAAGCCGATGTCGCTCTTTAAGGCGCTTAGCGCTGCAAAGTCACTAACGGCAATGTTTGTGGTAGCGTATAAAATCGCAGTCAAATCAATTTGCGGATGTATATAATCAGGTAAATCGGCTTGCAGGTTTTGGATTTTCTCATACAGATCGGCCTTAACAATAGGCTCAGTTTCAACGGGTTCAATTTGTAGTTTTTCTAATATGGTAGGCTCATCAACAGAGGTTTCCATTGGCTGAGATGCCTTGCTGTTTTTCTCTGCCGTATCCTGAATGCCTTCTGTTTGCAGATCGCTAATGGTCTTTGAGAATCGTGTATGTTCCGCAAGTTTGATTTTTTCGACGACTTCACCAAGCTCTTTCTCGACATAAGCGTCCGTATCGATGTAAAAGTCTTCAGCCAGCACATCTTTTTGCGGAACGATGAATTCACTGGTGACTTGTTTACGCAACTTTCTTTCCTGCATCCAGTTGTAGATCACAACCCCTGCAATAATAAAAGCGCCTAGAATAATAAGAGCTACTTGCAAATCTGACATGTTTTTATTTTACTTTGAATTGGTGCTAATTTTCGAATTAATTCAATAATATTTCAAGCATGCATCGTAAGCGCAGCCTCAATATCAACGTCCACAACGCGCGAAACACCGGATTCCTGCATGGTCACCCCGATAAGCTGCTGCGCCATTTCCATGGTGATTTTGTTATGCGAAACAAACATGAACTGTGTTTTTTCGGCCATTTTCTTCACCATGTTACAAAAACGCTCGGTATTGCTATCATCCAAAGGCGCATCCACCTCGTCCATCAGGCAGAATGGTGCAGGATTCAACCTGAACAGCGCGAATACCAGCGCCAGCGCGGTTAATGCTTTCTCGCCGCCGGATAGAAGCTGAATGGTGGTGTTTTTCTTGCCTGGCGGTTGTGCAAACACATGTAGGCCTGTGTCCAGAATCTCGTCGCCCAATAATTCCAGCCTGGCCTGGCCGCCATCGAATAAGGTAGCGAAAAGCTCGCCAAAGTGCTGATTGGCAGTATTGAAGGTTTGCATCAGTTTGTCGCGTGTTTCACGGTCAATCTTGTGAATCGCATCCTCCAGCGTTGCCGTAGCCTGCGCCAGATCCTGCATCTGGCTATCCAGGTAGGTCTTGCGCTCAGCTTCGGCGGCCAGTTCCTGGATCGCTGCCAGATTCACGGCGCCCAGCTCATTGATGTTCTGCTGTAATTGGCTGGTTTTGCGCACCATATCTGTGGTTTTGGCACTTTCCGCCAAACCTGTGGCCAACTCCTGCTCGTTGTGGCCATTTTCAACCAAGCCGGCCTGGCACTGTTCAAAATACAGACGCGCTTCCTGTTCATTTAAGCGGCTTTGCTCAAGGCCATCGCGCATGGGATGCAGTTGCTGCTCGTTTTGCATGCGCTGGCGTTCTAACGCTTGTAACTGCTGCTCCTGCCCGGCCAGGTGATTGCGTGCTTCCGCCAGCGCCGCTTCGCGCTGCTGCTTGAGGTTAATCGCTTCATTTAAATTGACCTTCAGTGTTTCCATCGGCGTAAGTTTCAAAGTTTCTTCCGCTTCAGCTTGGCGCAATAAAAGCGCTGTTATTTCTTCATTATTTACATTAATTTTATTATTTAACTCATTAATATTATTGGTTATTAATTTTAAATTAAAAACACTTTCTTGATGCAACTTTTCAGCTTGCTGAACTGAATCCCGCAGCACCAAATACGCCTGTTCGGCTTGCTGTTTTGCAGTCGCATCATTATTTTTTATCAACTCCAATTGGCTTAATTGGCCTGAAATCACTTGCAACGCTTCTTGTTTTTCAGCTTTATCTGCCACTGATTGCGCGAGCTTTGTTTTTGCAGCTTCAATGTCCGCTTTGATGTTTTTCTCGCGCTCGAGCGAAGTTTGGCGGGCGTGCTGTAAGCGAGAAAACTCAAGTTGTAACTGATGCTGCGTTTGTGTAGCGGTTCTCAGCTGGTTATTTTCATGTTGCTGTTGCTGACGCGTCTGTGTAAGTTTGCCCTCAGCGGCTTTAAGCGACTCGGTCACTTGCTGCTGCTGCTGCTGCAGGTTGGGTAAATTTACCTGTAAATTTTCTAGCTGCTGCTGACGCTCCAGTACGCCATGCAAGCTTGAGTTTGCGCCGTGATAGGCTACGCTATGACGGCCATAGATATCGCCCTGCTGATTCACCAAGGTTTCACCCAAATTAAGCGCGGTGATGGCCTTTTGTACATCATCGCCAGAGGTCAATAAATACGCGCCTGCCAGCCAATCGCTTAAAATGGGTTTTAAGTCTGTGTCACACTCATTAATGATGCTGATAAGGGGGATTAGAATCGAATTCTGTTTAATGGACGTGGCATTTTCGGCTGCCCTGTAGCCCAGTACCAGCGCACCTGGCGGCCGGTTTCCCAAGTCATGTTTATCAGAGATCAGCGCATTTAGTTTTGCACCTAATATAGCTTCTAAGGCAACGCTCCAAGTTTCGTCAATTTTAATCTTCTGCCATAACCTGGCATTATTTTTTAAGCCTTTACTGTTCAGCCATTCGCCCAGCTTACCTTCGGTATTGAGTGATTGTTGAATTTTATGGAGTGAGTGAATCTCGGCTTCTGCCTGGTTTGCAGCACGCTGTGCCTGATGTTGCTGCTCTCGCAGCAGATTGATTTCAGCATGCAGCGCCGCTTCATCTGCACGCAGTTTTTGAACTGCCTGCTCTATATTAGCAATCTCTTGCTGCGCGTGCAGCAAAGCGGATTCGCTGTCTTTTAACCGTGACTCATCGGGCAGCACCAGATTGGATAAATCCGTCTCAAGCCTTTGAATGCGCTGGCTACTCTCGCCAATCGCCTGGTTCAAATAATGAATATGGCTATTCTCGATTTGTATGCGCTGATTTGCTTCTGACAGCACTTGCAGGCTTTTTTGGGCAATGTCCGTAGCAGCTTTAAGCGCAGCCTCTTTCTCCGGGAGCGTTTGCTTAAGCGCATCCAAAGCCATTTGAGCCTGTTGCTCGCTTGCTGTTGCAGTTTCCAGTTCGTTATTTAACTGTGCCAGGTTTTGCTGGAAAGCCTGGTTGGCACTGGCGTTTCGCTCAAGCGCATGCTGCAATTGCTGCAGCTGCTGTGCCATGCGCTCGCGCGCCTCGGTATTTTGTTTCACCTGGTGTTCGAGGTTGGAAACTTCGGCATTCGCCTCATAATAGGCCGCTTGTGCAGTATTAATGCCCTCGCTGGCCGCATAATGCGCCTGGCGGCAGGTTTCCAGCTCGGCTTCGCTTTTTCTTAGCGCCGCGGTTTGCGCTTCAAGCTGATTCACCAGTTGATCAACCCGCGTTTTGGCCTTTTCCCAGTCGCGGCTGGCATCACGTTTTTTCAGCAGCCACAATTGCCCTTCCGCCAGCTTCAATGCGGCATGCAGTGCATGATATTGCTGCGTCACAACAGCCTGTGATTCTAGCTTGGTGATCTGCTTTTGCAGCTCGCGGCATATATCCTCCACTCTGGTAAGGTTCTCGCGCGTATCACGCAGGCGCAATTCAGTCTCACGGCGACGCTCCTTATACTTGCTGATGCCCGCGGCTTCTTCCAGAAACACCCGCAGTTCTTCAGGTTTAGCCTCTACAATGCGTGAAATGGTATTCTGACCGATAATCGCATAGGCGCGGCCGCCCAGGCCTGTACCCAGAAACAAATCAGCCACATCGCGACGGCGCACGGCTGTGTTGTTAATGTAGTAAGTTGAGCCTTTTTCGCGCTCAATGACGCGCTTGACGCTGATTTCCGCATACTGGCTCCACTCGCCGCTTGCCCCGCCCAGGCTGTTGTCAAACACCAGCTCGACACTGGCGCGCGAAATAGGTTTGCGGTTGGCAGAACCGTTAAAAATCACGGCATCCATCGCGTCGGCGCGCATTTCTTTGGCAGATGACTCGCCCAATACCCAGCGTACCGATTCCATGACGTTGGATTTGCCGCAGCCATTAGGCCCGACCACGCCCACGCGCTGGCCGTGCAAGTGAATAGTGGTTGGGTCTACAAACGATTTGAAGCCGGCGAGTTTTAGATGGGTTAAGCGCAAAATGAATGAGTCAATGAGATTTAATTTTAAGCGTTATAATAACGTTTTTTTAGGCCGAAATCCGCATTTTCTATGACAAGCGAACAAACTTTAGGCGCCAAACCGACCGTGCAGCCGACCAAGCAGCTGGAAACCTTTGCCAACCCCAATCCTGGCCGTGATTTTCATATCCATATGGAAATCCCTGAATTTACTTGCTTATGCCCTAAAACAGGCCAGCCGGATTTTGCCGTGATTTATCTGGATTACATTCCAGACCAACTTTGTGTGGAACTTAAAAGCCTGAAGCTATATATGTGGTCGTTCCGTGAAGAAGGCTGCTTTCACGAGGCGGTCACAAATCGCATTCTGGATGACCTGATTGCGGCCACACAACCAAAGTTTATGCGCGTGACGGCCAAATTTTATGTGCGTGGCGGCATTTTCACCAATGTGGTGGCAGAGCATCGCAAGGCGGGCTGGCAACCACAGCCATTTGTAGATTTATTAAAATTCGAGTCGCAATCCAACACGCGCGGATAAGTGATACTGCACAGAATATCATAGGCAAATTATAAATTAATTGACAATTAGCCCTCCCGTCTTTAATATTGCGCCTTCTTTGAATTGTAGCTAATTCAAGAGCCCGAATCTTGGTTATGTTTTGGCAGTAAGTTGGGGGTATAGCTCAGCTGGGAGAGCGCTTGCATGGCATGCAAGAGGTCAGCGGTTCGATCCCGCTTACCTCCACCAAATTTGTGGCAAATTCATTTTAGAAATAGAGTGAATTGTAGTAAAATAGCGGCGTTGTAATAAGTAGTAAATAATGAGTTAAATTCTTAGGTCCCCATCGTCTAGAGGCCTAGGACACCTCCCTTTCACGGAGGCGACCGGGGTTCGAATCCCCGTGGGGACGCCAATATAGCCTTAAGTGGTTGATTCGCATAAATTAATACAATTAATAAGTTATGCCGCCATTTCGGCATACATTGCTGGATATATTTCAGCATAGCCACGACCTCCCAAACACTCAAGCGGATAGCAAGCCAGTTTCCTTTGGATTGCCGACAATGCCGTGAAATGCCGAAGCGGCAGACAGATATAAAAGTATGGCTAGCGTTGCGACTCCGGTGAATCCCAGATGCAGGGCAAGTAGTGCAGCTACCACCGCTCCCACAACCGTTGCGCAGGCATTGACGCCCCAGGCCCATGGCAACAGGGCAGGTGCTGCCGCATCAAGTCGAGCCATTCCAATCGGGAACGGCATGCCCATCAGGAAAGCAAGCGGCGCAATAAGGGTTGTTACGACCACGACGCGCACAATAGCGGGTAGCCCAACGCCAAACTGCATCAATAGCGTTGAAGCCAGTAAATTCAGCAATACCATAAGCGCAATTCCTGCAGATAGAATGTATGCATGGGAGAAACCTTTTTCGCGTGACCACCTTAGCATGAGCGGCGCATTTCGACTGCCTATGCCGGCGAACAGCAATATGGCACATAACACCCCTGCCATTGCATAGAGTGGATGCCCAAGATAAAGGGTGAATTTCTGGATAAAGGAAATCTCGATGAAAATGAAGGCAAAGCCGACCAGTGCGAAATAGGAGAACGTTGCCAATCTCCCGGGAACAGCGCGTATGCTGCTTTCACCGCGCAGTCCTAGCCAGAGAGGCAGCAGGATCAGCACCGCCGAGGCTAGCATCGCCTGCAGCAAGGTGGCGAGCAGAATTGGGTAGCCCAACTCTAGCAATGAGAGACCGCCGCGCGCATGGAGTCGGAGAATTTCCGGTAAGGTCTGCCAACGAAAGAAATGGAAAAAGTAGGGACGGTCATCGGAGGATGGCCTGATGTCGAACTTGTAGCGAGCAATGAAATCCTGCTTTTGTGTGTTCGTCAGCGCCTGAATGCCGTCGTAAAAGTAAGGCTGGTCGAGTACGTTGTAATGATTGCTTTCCTCGCGCGCCAGCCCAGGCAGCCACTCCACATCGAACGAGCGCGCTGCGGAAAAAGCGCGGATTTCGGCAATTTCGCCGGCAGTGAATTCACCATTCTTTATCAGCAGCGTGCCAGTCTGCCAGCCGCGAATCAGCGCTAACCGTTTTCCTGGCAAGGCGACACCCTCGCGCTCTTGCGCAGCAATCGAGGTAGCGGCAAGTTTGAGCAGGTCGCGTGGCGGCAATGTAATCCAGCGCGTCAATGCCAGTATGCCGCCCGGCTTCAAGTGCCGCAGATAGGATTGCAAACCCTCCACCGTATAAAGGTAACTCTCACTCAAGCCGTAGAGTCCGCTTGACGAGACACTAAAAGTATCCATCAGCTCTACCTGGATGAGGTCGTAGCGCACATTGCTCGCCTCGACAAAGCTGCGCGCTTCGGCGACATGAATTGTCACCTCCGGACGCCGGTACAGATCACCGCTGAAATTGGCAAAGTGGTTACGCACCAAGTCGACCATACGTGCATCAATATCCACGGCTTCAACCTGTGGCACATGATGGATCAGCGCCTGCAGTACGCCGGATCCTGCTCCGGCGCCTAGCACCAGCACATGGGGCTGTCGCAGCAGATGGTAAGGCAGTGCCGATGTGGTCTGGTCGAGATAGGCTAGCGGTTCTAGTCTTCCGTCGAAGCGTGTCAGTGCGGAAAGTCCATCGCCGTCGGTAAATATGCCAAGTTGCCGTGGCGGTTCCTGCACCGCATTGAGGCTCAGCCCGGGCGCATGCCGGAACGGGGTGTGCGAGCTCTCAACCACCGTGAGCAGACCCAGCGGGCTGGAGCGCTCCACCACCACGTGCATACCCGGCACCTGCAATGTTTGACTCAGGCTTTTGTAAGGGGACATGCGCAATTGCGTCCAGCTGGACGGCAGGGCCATCGTTATGATCAGCGCTATCACGGCGAGCAGTGGCAGAAAGAAGAACGGACGCAGGTTGAAGAGCCATACCGCGAGTGCCGCCCCTGCCAATCCCAATAAGCTGACCGCGCGTAATGCCGCCATCGGCGGCAGCAGGAATAGCAGCAACAAGGCCAGCAAACAGCCGCCAGCGGCTCCGAGCAGATCGAAGCTGTAGACACGGTGCGAAGCCGCGCCATACCGTGCGAAGGTAAGGCCAATACAGCTGGCAGAAAACAGGAATGGTACTGCCAGCAGCAGGTAGAGCAGTAGCAGGTAAAACGGTTGCCGTGCATCCCAGAATATTTCCAGCGGGTTGAACGGTAGCTGCTGTGCAATCAGAAAAGCGCCCAATGCGCTGATGCCGGACGCGGCTGCGCATAGCGCGAACACAATGCCGTAGTTAGGCAAAAGACGCTTACGTAGCAGCGTCAGCAATGTTCCACTGACACCGTAGCCCAGCATCGCCAGGCTGATCATCATGTAGGCGAAGTGATGCCACTGGATGATAGAAAAGAGGCGCGTCAGCAGAATTACGTAGGCGAGAGCTCCCGCCGAAACCAGCATAATTGCTGCGAGAGGCGGGCTATTTTTCACTTCTAATGGCCGCCAGTCAGCGGCACAAATTGCACTGGCAGTAGTTCACGCGTGCGTACGCGGTCTTGCATGTCCTTTTCCACCAGCACCAGGTGTTGCGGCATAAAACTACTGCCGAGCGGAATCAGCATGCGCCCGCCGCGCTTCAATTGTTGTATAAGTGGCGGCGGCACATGGCTCGCAGCGGCGGTCACAATGATCGCGTCGAACGGGGCGTGTTTTTTCCAGCCGTAGTAGCCGTCCCCTACCTGCACCTGCACATTGATGTAACCGTTGCTTTTGAGTGTTTCTGAGGCACGTTCAGCGAGCGGTTTGATGATTTCAATGGTATAGACTTCTTTCACCAATTCGCCCAGAATCGCTGCCTGATAACCTGAACCAGCCCCAACTTCGAGCACTTTCGAATCCTTGTTTACCTGCAGCAGCTCGGTCATGTAAGCCACCAGAAAAGGCTGGGAGATGGTCTGGCTGTAGCCAATCGGAAGCGGCCTGTTGCGGTAAGCATGGTGCCTGACCTCGGGCGGCACGAAGATATGGCGCGGCACCCTGCCCATTGCTTCCATGACCTGGGCCGAAATCACACCCTGACCGGTTTCTGATCGTGTTTCTTTGGCCAGCGCGCTGATTTCAACCATAAGCGCGCGGCGTTCGGCGGCAAAATCGGGTTCTACAGCCCAAACATAAGGCTGGAGAATAATAAAACAGGCAATGACGAGGATCCTTAACATGAACACCCCTTCTACAAGTTTGATGAACCTCCCCTATCCTACCAAAAACCGCCAAGGCCTGTCTGAATGACTGCGGAACTGGCTTACGCAAGCAGTATCAGTGCCAAGCATTACCTCCTGTTGATTTCTCGCGTCAGCTATCATGCAAGTTCCATTATGCCCAGTATTAATCCAGCTTTTCAATCCCCATCGCCTTAAGTACATACTTTTCGTAAACTGGTTCGGAGCTACCTTTTTTCATTTTGTAAATAAAGTACTTCTCGAAGGCAACCTTTGCATAATGCACCCATTTGCCTTTTTTGATCCAGTTTGTATTGCGTGGCGGGATTTGTGGCAAGGCTACAAAAGCCGCACCGGTATCACCCATGTCGGCCAGGCAGATTGCATTCCACGTGCCTTTTGCATCAGCTACTTGTCCAGTAAGATCGGCAGCAATGTTATGCACAATGGCAGTCACCATGGATTCAATCATATAACCCGTTTTGGGGGCGCCTGTCGGAATGGGGGTAACTTCCACCGGCGGAATGGCTACGCATACGCCCGCGGCAAAAATGTTGTGATACTTTTTGCTGCGCTGATGCTCATCAATCAGCACAAAACCTCTTGGGTTGCATAAGCCTTCCACGGCTGCAACCGGATCAACGCCTTTGAATGCCGGCAGCATCATGGAGAACTTGAATGGCAGCTCGTGCTCTTTCACAACATTGCCATTCATATCATGTTCGGCCACAAACATCTTGCCTGCTTCAACTTTGGTCACTTTGGCATTGGTAATCCATTTAACGTCGTTGTTGCGATACTCGGATTCCAGCATGCCTTTGGAGTCGCCCACGCCACCCAAGCCCAAATGCCCAATATAGGGCTCACTGGTCACATAAGTCATGGGTACTTTGTTGCGTAATTTTTTCTTGCGCAGATCTCTGTTCACAATAAACGTAAATTCGTAAGCTGGGCCAAAGCAGCTTGCGCCTGGCATGGCTCCAATCACCACGGGGCCAGGATCTTTTAGGAATTCCTGGTAGGCATTCCAGGTTTTTTCCGCGTGATCTACGGTGCATATCGAATGCGTATGGCCACCATTGGGGCCAGATCCGGGAACTTCATCAAATGAGAGCTTAGGCCCGGTGGTAATCACCAGATAGTCATAATTCAGATGTTCTCCGTTGGCCAGTTGCAGTTTGTTATTGTCCGCATCAAGCTTGGTTACCGGCTGAGCAACGAAATTGATACCCTTCTTCTCGAGATAAGGGCGAATCGGAAAAGTGATCTTCTCGCGCTTGCTCCAGCCCACCGCCAACCAGGGATTGGAAGGCACAAACTGAAAATAATCGACAGCGTTGACCACGGTAATCTGGTGTTTATTTCCAATCTTAGCTTTAAGCTCATAAGCAGTGGGCATGCCACCGATACCTGCGCCAATTATTACGATATGTGCCATTTTTATCCTCTTGTAAACATCTTTGATTGATCAATATCTTATTTTGATACTACATCCAGCTTGCGCTTAATGGAAATCGCACCGCGGATTTCCCCAGCGCTGTAGCCTGTCGCCTTATCTTCTGGATATTCCTTTGTCAGCAGGGCTTTCACCCCGGCGGGAATGTCAGCTGCTTTGCCGTGGCATTGCAAACACATCGGCTGGGTAGGAATGGCTTTCATATAGCGGAACCAGCGTCCATCTGTCTCTTCAGTGGTGGTGGCCATTTCAGTACTGGCGGGTTTGCCCTCGCGCTGAGCCTGGTCAAAGCCCTCTAGCACTTCTTTTTCCCAATCATCCGGCGTGCCCTGCACTTTATTCCGTGTTTTGAGCGATACGCGTTTGACAACCCGGCCATCTTTTGAATATTCCGCTGCCAGTGCGGGGGCAATTTGCTTGCATACCCCAATGGCACTCTCTGCGCCGCCAGTTTCCAGTTGCTTTTTTAGCGCTCCGCCCAGTGCCTGCATGAACTCCTGCGCTGTCTTGCGGCTTTCTTCCAGATGCTGCATTTGTGCTGCCTCGCTTGGGGCTTTAGTAGCGCATGCTGGCGCTGTAAGCGCCAGCAATACCAAACTGCTCTTTACAAAAATGCGGTTCATTTTTTTCCTCCTGAAACTTAGACATTAATTAGATTACTTCGTGGTTTTTAGTCCGTCATTATTCCAAGCGATAATGCCGCCTGTCAGGTTGAGTACCTTGTTGAATCCTGCGGCTTGAAGCATCCCGGCGGCCTTTGCCGAGCGTTTGCCGCTGCGGCATTGCGTGATAACGGTACTGTTCTTATATTGTGCAAGCTCACTGAGCCGGTTTTCAACTTGCGCTAATGGAATATGTATCGCGCCTGCGATATGTTCCTCATTCCATTCGCTGTCCTCGCGTACATCCACAATAATGGCCTGTTGCTCGGAGAACATGGTGGCAGCCTCGTTGGGAGTGATCGACGCAAGATTTGAAGGTTGACAGCCCACCAGCAACAGCGTGACCGAGGCTGCCCCAATCAAAATCCAGTGGATAAATTTTTGATGAACACTGTGTTTTGTCATGTCTTTTTTCCTATTCCGTAGTAAGAATTATGTGGATCAAAATTACTTGCTAATGAGCAGCTGATTGATTTCCTGCAAACGCGGTTCATTCAATTCGCCGGCCGCGGCCGAAAGGTTAAGCAATGCTTGCAACACCTGATAGCGGCTGCGATAAAGGGCAAGGCGCGCGTTATAAAGCTCCTGCTCCGAATTGAGCACATCGAGTGTCGTCCGGTCGCCCACATCACGCCCGAGGCGGGTAGAATCCAGTTTGATTTCGGCGGAATGCTCTGCCTGCTCCAGCGCCTTGACTTGCCCCTGCCCCACAGTCACTGCCATCCATGCAGACCTGGCATCACGCGCTGCCTGCTGGCGTGCAAATTCAGTCTGGTTGCGGGCTTTGTCTTCCAGTGCAATCGCCTCTTGATATTTAGCACCGCGCATACCGCCGCTATATAGGGGAATAGTCAATTGCACCCCAAGGCTCAGCTGGCGATTAGTCAAATCGGCATCATTGCCGCTTAAGCCCTGCAAGCGCTCGCCGCCCGCCTGGGCAACCAGATTAAGCACTGGGGAGTATTTGGTTTGGAATTTATCACTTTCAGCCTGCGCAATGTCCTGCTGCAGCAGCTGTACCTGCACCAGTGGATGGTTGCTTTGCGCACGGCCAAGCCAGCCTTGCAGATCACCGCTCACATAACGCTGCAAATCAGCCTTCCGGGGCAACTGCGCCAATGCTGAATCCTGATTGCCGGTCATATCAGCCAGGGATGCGCGGGCAAGCTGCAGATTGCTTTCGGCCTCAAGCACCTGCGAAGCCAGCATATCGTAGCGCGCCTGTGTTTCATGTGTGTCGACAATAGCCACATCGCCCTCCCTGAACCGCTCTTTTGAGCTGGCCAGCGCCTCGGCTACCGCCGTTTGTTGAGCCTTGAGCGTTGCCAGCGTATCTGCTGCCAGCAGCGTGTCAAAATAGCTCTGTGCTACGCGCTGCATGAGCTGCTGCTCGTCGGCGGTCAGTTGTACCTCGGCTAGTTGCGCCTGTTTATTGAGCTGCACTGCCGATTTATTGCGTGTGGCATCATAGAGCGGATATTCAGCACGCAGATTCAGGTTCAGATCGAGGCCACCATCGGTTCTGGTGCGGAAGTCTGTTGTACCTTTTGCACCCGCTCCACCTCCAGCGAATTGCGCGTTAGAAAACTGCGCATCGGTAATCTTGTTGTCGCTGTTTACACCCGCCATACCCGCATTAAGCGTCACTTGCGGACTTTTCAGCGCCTGTGCCTGCATGTTTTTGGTACGGCCTGCTTCGGCACCTGCGCGGGCAGAGGCAAACTGCGGATCATGCGTGCGTGCTGCTTGCCAGGCTTCCAATAGATCGAAAGCCTGCGCCTGACTTGCCGTCAGCATCAGCAATAGCAGTGAAGCCTTGACAGATTTGTTCATATGCATCATTAACAGCCTGCGCGTACGCCCAATTTGCGCAAAATATTTTCCATCAGACACCAGTTGGTCAAGCCGCTTTGGAAGAGATTAACCCCAATAAAAACGGTAAAGTACAACCAGTATTTGCTCACGAACAGCGGACTTTCTGGCACACCCAACGCAAGCGACAGCAGTATCAATAACCCAGCAATCACACGAACCAATTTCCATGAAGTCATCATATTTCTCCTAATTAAATTTACCTAGTTAAACTTATGGCGATACGCCACAAAGTACAGCAGCGGAATCACGATCAGCGTCAGTAAAGTCGAGACAAAGATACCGAATATCAGCGAAATGGCCAGGCCATTGAAAATCGGGTCATCCAGAATAAAGAACGCGCCCAGCATGGCGGATAATGCCGTCAGCATAATCGGCTGCGCACGCGTGATCGCTGAATTGATCACGGCTTCCCTGAATGGCTTGCCTGCCGTAACTTCCAGGTTGATGAAGTCCACCAGCAGGATGGAGTTTCTGACGATGATCCCCGCCAATGCAATCATGCCGATCATCGAGGTAGCGGTAAATTGCGAGCCCAGCAGCGCATGTCCAGGCATCACGCCTATAATGGTGAGCGGAATCGGTGCCATGATGATCAGCGGCGTCAAATATGAGCCGAATTGCGCGACTACAAGTAAATAAATCAATATCAGGCCAACGGCATAAGCTGCGCCCATGTCACGGAAGGTTTCATAGGTGACCTGCCATTCGCCATCCCATTTAAGCGCATAGCCACGCTGGTTGTCATCGGGCTGCTTGATAAAATACTCACCGAGCTTGCCCCCGCCCGGCACCTGAATTTTACTTACAGCCTCCCGCATGCCGAACATGCCATACAGCGGGCTATCCAGCTTGCCTGCCATATCGCCCACTACATAATTCACGGGCAACAGGTCTTTGTGATATATCGGCTGCTCACGCAAGGTTTCTTCTATCATCACCAGTTCGCGGATCGGCACCAGTTTGCCGCTGGATGTTGACACTGACAGCTTGAGGAGCTCCTCAATATCGCCTTGTGCGGATACTGGCAAGCGTAACCGCGTCCCGGCTGGATATTTAGTGGCATCGTGCAGATAGGTGATCTCTTCGCCGGCCAGCCCTGCGCGCAGGGTGCTGACAATTGCCGCCTGCGACACACCGAGCAGCGCAGCTTTTTTCTTGTCTACGACAAGTTCGATTTTTCTGGCGTCGGTAATGCCACTGTTATCGGTATCTACAATGCCCTCCGTGTTATCAAATACCTGGTGAACCTGTCGTGCCAGCTTCAGTCTGTCAGCATCAACTGGGCCATAGATTTCAGCCACAATAGGAGAAAGCACTGGCGGCCCTGGTGGCACTTCTACCACTTTCAGTTTGGCACCCATTTCATGCGCAATCTTCTGTAATTCGGGCCTCACGCGGCTGGCAATGGCATGGCTCTGTTCGCTGCGATGGTGCTTGTCTACCAGATTCACTTGAATGTCGCCCACTTCGCCACCTTTTCTGAGGTAATACTGGCGAACCAGTCCATTAAAGTTGATCGGCGCAGAAAGTCCCACATATGCCTGATAATTGGTCACTTCCGGCACGGTAGACAGATAGGCCGTCATCGCATGCAGTACGCTGGCTGTTCTTTCTGGGGGAGTTCCGGCGGGCATATCCACTACCACCTGAAACTCGGATTTATTATCAAATGGTAGCATCTTCATGACCACCAACTTTGCTACTGGCAACGCGAGCGAAACAATAATGAGTAGCAGCACGACCAAACCCAGTTTTCGTCTATTTTTTTTGCCATCAGCATCACGCAGCAGTGGTGTGAAAATACGTGTAAACAAAGGTGTCATGCGAGCAGAAAGCACATCGCCATGCGGTGCATGGCGTAGCCAGATACGAGACAGCCAAGGCGTAATGGTAAAAGCGACCGCCAGCGAAATCAGCATACCCATGCTGGCATTGATGGGAATCGGGCTCATATAAGGACCCATCAGGCCGCTCACAAAAGCCATGGGCAACAATGCAGCAATTACCGTCAGCGTGGCGAGTATAGTTGGTCCGCCAACTTCATCCACTGCAGCAGGAATGATTTCTGTCAGACTGGCTGATGGCTTGAGCTTCATGTGGCGATGAATGTTCTCGACGACAACAATCGCATCATCGACCAGAATGCCGATAGAAAAAATCAGTGCGAACAGCGAAACACGATTCAGCGTAAACCCCCATGCCCATGAGGCAAACAGAGTAGCAGTCAAGGTTAATATCACTGCTATGCCAACAATTGCTGCCTCTCGCCGACCGAGCGCAAAAAATACCAGTAAAATAACAGCTGATGTGGCAAAAATCAGCTTCTGGATAAGTTTCTGTGCCTTATCATTCGCGGTTTCACCATAGTTTCTGGTAATTTGCACCTCTATTCCCGCAGGAATCAGCACATTCTTCAAGCCATCAATCTGCTTAATGACTGCGTCAGCCACCGCCACCGCGTTCTGGCCTGGTTTTTTGGTAACGCTGATGGTCACGGCAGGAAACTCTGCTATGTTATCAGTTGCTTTTTTACCAGCCTCGCCATACCAGACATAACGCTCCGCTGACGGTGGGCCGTCGCTGATATGAGAAACTTCGCTCAGATAAACCGGATGACCGGCATGCAAACCTACTACCAGTTCGGAAATGTCTTTGGCGTCGGTGAAATACTTCCCAACTTCAACTGCAATGGATTGGTTGGCATTGACTACTTCACCCAATGGCGCACCAATATTGGCAGATTGCAGTGCACGCCGCATGTCGGCGATAGTGATGTTGGAGGCCGCCATGCGCACCGGATCGATTTCGATATTCACGGCGCGACCTGGACCGCCAAGCGTAACCACCTCGCGCGTGCCTTTCACGTGCTTGATTTCGGCTTCCAGCGCATGCGCGACGCGCTCAAGCTCATAGGCGCCCTGCTGATTGTTTTTGGTATATAAGGTCGCGGTCAGAATGGGAACATCGTCTATGCCCTTAGGTTTGACAATCGGATCACCCACCCCAAGATTTTTAGGCAGCCAGTCCTGATTTGACTGTATCGTGTTGTAGAGGCGCACCAGTGCTTCGGTACGTGGCACGCCGACCTCAAACTGCACCGTAATCACCGCCATGCCTGGGTGTGAAGCCGACATAACATGCTCCACATCTTCAATTTGCGACAATACCTGTTCGGCGGGCACTGCCACCATCTGCTCGACATTTTTGGCAGATGCTCCAGGAAAGGGAATCAATACGTTCGCCATCGTCACATTGATCTGCGGCTCTTCTTCACGCGGCGTGATCAATACGGCAAATGCGCCGAGCAGCAAAGCTACCAAGGCAATCAGTGGTGTGATTTGCGCTGACTGGAAGAACCTGGCAATGCGTCCGGAAACGCCTAAATTATCTGTATTTGTGATCACGGTGTTTTTTCTTAAAATTCACGCTACTTGAAGTTCGCTGCGGCGATTGGGTCAAGTGCCACTTTTTCACCAGCTTGCAAGCCAGCAAAGACTTCAATGTTTTCGCCCTGCTGACGTCCCAGGCGCACTTGCCTCAACTGCGGGCGGCCTTGCTTATCAACCACGTATACGGCCATTAGTTCGCTACGTTTGATGACGGCTTTCGCCGGCACTAAAATCTGACCCTTGTTGCCTGATTTGGCCACTGGCAACAGCGCGCGCGCAAACATACCAGGCGCGACACTAACCAGGTTAGACGGGAGTGACAAGCGCACTTTAATCATGTTGCTGACCGCGTCCACAGTCGGCAATACTGTCATTTGCGCACTGATCAAACTGCGCTCTGTTTCATTTGCTGAGGTAATGAGCACCTTAACTTCTGTGCTTTGTTTTAGATTGGCAAGCTGGCTTTGCGGCACATTCACTACTACGCGCAAATTCCCTGGTTCATATATGGATAACAAGGGCTTGCCTGGCATGGCCATATCACCTACTTCGGCCATCACCTCGGCAATGACGCCAGAATATGGTGCATTGATGGTATGCAAGCCGGTCTGCACGTTAGCTGCGCCAGTTTGTGCCAGCTGGGCTTTGTTCTGTGCTTCAGCGGTTTTATATTCCGACTCGGCACGCTCCAGCGCGGCCTGGCTGATATACTGCTTCTCATACAAACGGCGTTTGCGTTCATACTCCTTACGTGCAGCGTTCAGTTGCGCCTGCGCAGCCGCTACTTGTGCCTGATTCGTCATGGCCTGTTGCGTAGCCAAGCGCGTGTCAATATGCGCCAGCAGTTGACCGGCTTTGACACGATCCCCTGCTTTTACTGGCAAAGCCGTGATGCTCCCCGCAACCTGCGGTGCAATCACGCTGGCTTTCACTGCCTCAACCACGCCTTCTGCGATATAAGTGCGCTCGTCATCTGATCGCGTCACAGCAGCCGTCGCAAGGCTGCCAGCATGAGCTGCATTTGATAAGCCTATAGTTGCTATGGCAATTATGAGCACAAACTTCCATTGAAATTGTTTAATCAAGCGCATTTCCCTTAAAAAATCCTGGAGCCATTTTCAATCTGCTCACTATTTCACTACTATATTAGTATATAGTTATATAGTCAATATTAAAATATTGTGTATAATTAAATACGTTATTAAACAATGCATAGGGTAACGCATGAGCAAATTTGATGATAGAGCACTTCAATATGAATATGTCGCTAAATATTTCAAAGCGCTGGCCGAGCCAATGCGGCTCAAAGTTCTAAATGCGCTGCAGGATGGCGAAAAAAATGTCAGCCAGCTAACAGAGATGTCAGGCGGCACACAGGCAAACGTTTCCAAGCATCTTTCGCTACTCGCACAGCATGGACTGGTCAAGCGTGAATCCCGCGGAAACTGCGTTTATTACAGCATTGCCGATTCTAGCGTTTACGAACTTTGCGATCTGGTTTGTGGCCAGATAAGCAATAGAATGGCTTTAGAAGCCGAAATCAGTAAAATATTTACAGATACCCAACATGCTACCTCCCAATAAAAAATAATCTGTTGAAAATGCGAGCGCCGGTTTTTTCCCAGCCTTACCACCAAGGCTTACTTGCCATAACCGCCATGCTAAATCTTGTAACTTTTCGGGTTACAGCTATCAAGCCACACAAGTTGCTGATGGCATTGACGATGTCAGCAGTCACGGTAGCCGCACTCGCAGAAGATACCGCAAACACTAACGTTTGGTTGCGTATTCAGAATTCATTGTCTCAAACTTGGCAGTCTGAAAACTATGAGTTATATATCCCTGTAAACACATGGCACAACCCTAATTACTTTAACTCGGTAAAAATTGCCGGGGGAAGGTAATGGCAATATCCTGTTTACCTGGTTGCGCTGGCAACTGAAATAACATTTAAAAACAGGGGAAGCATCAACTTCAAGTAGTTTATTTAAGCTGATTTCCTCTCTAATCCTATTCCTTTAGCTGCTTGATCGCCTTAACCGCAATGCATTGGTAATTACCGAAACGGAACTCAAGCTCATGGCAAGTGCCGCTATCATGGGTGAAAGCAGCCAGCCCGTAAGGGGATATAGCACACCCGCAGCCAATGGTATGCCCAGCGTGTTATAAACAAATGCGAAGGCGAGATTTTGCTTCATATTGGCCACCGTATGCGCTGAGATCATTCTTGCATGGGCGATGCCACGTAAATCGCCTTTAACCAGCGTGACCTGTGCACTATTCATAGCTACATCTGTGCCTGTACCCATCGCCACGCCTACGTTTGCTTTGGCCAGTGCCGGGGCATCGTTAATGCCGTCACCCGCCATTGCCACAATGCGACCTTCGCGTTGCAACTTGTCGACTAGAACCAGCTTGTCGGCGGGCTTGACCTCGCCATAAACTTCATCGATACCTAATTTGACAGCAACTGCTTTTGCAGTCGTCAGCCCATCACCTGTCGCCATAATCACCCGCATGCCAGATGACCTCAGCATGGCCAAAGCCTCCATCGTGCTGGCCTTGATTGGATCGGACACTGCCAGCAGGCCAGCTAATTGGCCATCCACCGCTAGCAACATCACGCTTGCACCTTCTGCACGCAACGCTTCGGCCTGGGGCTTTAAGTTTTCAACAGGGATATCAAATTGATGCATCAACGCGGCATTGCCAAGCGCTATGCGCTTGCCTGCCATGCTGCCGCGCACGCCGATACCCGTGCTCGATTCAAAATGTTCAACCTTATCAAGCACAAGTCCGCGTTCACGGGCCGCCTGCACGATAGCATCGGCCAAAGGATGTTCGCTGCCCTGATCAAGGCTCGCAGCAAGGCGCAACACCTCATCTTCAGTAAACCCTGTGTTGGCTATGGCACGATCAAATCGCGGTTTACCTTCTGTCAGCGTGCCCGTTTTATCCACAATGAGCGTATCCACCTTGCGGAAGTTTTCAATCGCCGTTGCATCGCGAAATAGCACGCCTTGCGTGGCAGCTTTGCCAGTAGCCACCATAATCGACATTGGCGTAGCCAGCCCCAGCGCGCATGGACAGGCAATGATGAGCACGGCTACTGCATTGATGAGCCCGTAGACCCAGCTTGGCTGTGGCCCAAACAATCCCCAGGCGAAAAAAGTCAGCAGCGCCACACAGACGACAGTCACAACAAAATATCCGGCCACCTTATCGGCCATGCGCTGCATCGGCGCCCTGGAGCGCTGCGCCTGCACTACCATTTGTACAATGCTGGCCAGCACAGTCTGAGAGCCAACCTTTTCAGTACGCATCACCAATGCGCCGGTGGTGTTAAGTGTGGCGCCAATTAACTTATCGCCGATACGTTTGGTCACAGGCACCGGTTCGCCAGTCAGCATGGATTCGTCCGCCGCACTTCCACCTTCGACCACGACACCATCGACAGGTACTTTTTCACCCGGACGCACACGTAGCTTGTCACCAACATGCACATGGGCGAGCGGAATGTCATCTTCGACGCCATCGGCATTAATGCGTCGCGCCGTTTTTGGTGCCAGGCCGAGTAAAGACTTAATCGCTGCCGAGGTTTGTGAACGTGCCTTAAGCTCAAGAATCTGACCTAGCAGCGTCAGTGAAATAATCACCGCGGCCGCCTCAAAGTAAACCGATACGCGCCCCATAGACTCAAATGACGCAGGAAACACGCCTGGAACTATCGTGGCGACTACACTGTAAACAAAGGCTGCAAAAGTGCCCAAGCCAATCAGCGTCCACATATTCGGGCTGTGATTGATTATTGACCGCACACCTCGCTGAAAAAAAGGCATGCCTGCCCATAGCACTATAGGCAATGTGAGCACAAGCTCGATCCAGCTCTGCGTAGCCATGCTGAACCACTGCAAACGGTGGCCTGCCATTGCAAGAACAGTAACAACGATAGTCAGCGGCAGCGTCCAGATAAATCTTTGCCTGAAATCCAGCAACTCAGGATCTTCGCCCTCCTCGAGGCTCGGCATCTCAGGCTCCAGGACCATGCCGCATTTAGGGCATGTTCCGGCATGGTCCTGGCGCACTTCCGGATGCATCGGGCAGGTAAATACTATTCCAGCGTTATTAATATTGGCTGGTCCTGGGGTTGTTATCGGCTTTTTGGTTTCGGCCGTATCGTGGTCATGGTGATGGGCATGGCTATGGGGTATTGCAGTGTAACCCACATACTTGGCTGGATTGGCCCCAAACGCATGCTGACAATGTGTCGAGCAAAAGAAATATCTTCTGCCTGCGTAAACTTTGCTGGCAACGGCTGATTGCTCATCTACCGTCATTCCGCATACTGGATCAATTGCCATGATTGTTCCTTTAGTTACAGCGATATTACTCTTTGCCCATCAATAATAATACAAATAGACAGGCTCGCTTCTCATCGGATGTATGCTTCTGTCGCGTAGCGACGCATCATGCGATGACTGTTAAAGTAGGAAGCATTCTTGCTGATTGCGCCTTTCATTACTTTAATCCAGTTGCTCCGATCATTGCTGTAATAGAGAGGAAGCACTATATGCTCAAGTTTATCGTATAACTCATGCCCGTTATTATCGGCCATTCCTGCCACATCGCCGATTGACCAGCCGGTCACGCCCTCGATGCACCCCTCGATCCACCAGCCATCAAGAACCGAGAGGCTGGGTACGCCATTGAGCGCGGCTTTCATGCCGCTGGTGCCAGAGGCCTCTAGCGGCGGTAACGGCGTATTGAGCCACACATCCGCCCCCGCTGTTAGCAACTGCGCCAGTTCAATGTTGTAGTCAGGCAGGTAAGTGACCGAAATCGCCCCAGCCAAGTCGCGGGCATGCGCATGTAACTGTTCAATCAGGCGTTTACCGTTTTTATCTTGCGGATGCGCCTTGCCGGCCAGTACGATCTGGAACGGATAATGGCGAGCGATTGCCTTCAGTCTTTCAATGTCGGAAAACAGCAGATCTGGACGTTTGTAGGCAGTCATACGCCGCGCAAAGCCGATAATTGGCAGCTTTGGGTCCAGCGAGACTCCAGTGAGAATCTGCACTTTCTCGATCAGATGCTGTTTCGCTTGAACATGCGATTCCCAGATCGCCGTATCTGGAATACAACAATCGGCACGCATCAGCAACTGAGGTTCATGGCACCAGCTGGGAATGTAATGGTTGTATAACTGGCGGAAGCTTTCTGCCGCCCAGGTGTACGGGTGCACGCCATTGGTGATGGCATGCACCCGATAGCCTGGAAACATGGCATTTGATACTTCCGCATGTTTTTTTGCAACGCCATTGACATATTCACTCAAGTTCAGTGCCAGCCGCGTCATGTTCAGATTATCTTCGCCAGCCAGATGCTTGATGCCCTCAATATCGACGCCATTATTGAGCACCCTCTGCACCAAATCATAGGCAAAGCGGTCATGACCTGCTTCGATTGGAGTATGAGTGGTAAAACTACACAGGTCACGTACTCTGGGGAGGTCATAAAGCGACTCCCCCGGTCTGACATCCTCGGTTGGATAGGTATAGCGGTGTAGCAACTCCAGCCCAAGCAGAGCGGAGTGCCCCTCATTCATGTGATAATGACGGACTGTAAAACCGAGGGCTTGCAACATCCGAACGCCGCCGATGCCGAGCACAATCTCCTGCTTGAGCCGGTAGACAGCATCACCGCCATACAAGTAATGCGTGATCTCACGATCCTCAGGAAGATTCTCGTTCAGGTCGGTATCCAGCAACAGCACCGGCTGACGCCCGCCCATGTGACCCTCGACCACATACAGCCAGGCGCCTATCCATACAGTGCGCCCCTCGATTGACACCGCAATCTTGGCATCGAGCGCACGCGCCCAGTGCTCCGGCTCCCAGAAGACTGCCTGCTCGACCTGCCTGCCCTGGGCATCAATCTGCTGCTGAAAATAGCCGGCACGGCTCACCAGGCTTACCGCCACTATAGGTATCATGAGATCAACCGCAGACCGTATTGTATCGCCGGCAAGCACACCCAGGCCACCGGCATAAGTCAGGATTTCGTTGCGCAGCGCGATTTCCATGGAGAAGTATGCAACGCGTGGTTCATGGATGAATTCGTCTAGCATGATTATTTTCTGTGTGTGATAGAGATAAGTCAGGTCATCAAATAAGGTTTTGTCGATGCTTTTCTTCGTGCTCTGCTGGCGATAAATCGCCAAGTATCACTTGCCATTGTTCTCAGCTATATGATCTAACGCATGCAATTTAAACTCCAGCATCCGGATGCGTTCCAGAAAAGCCAGCATCAAACCCAATGAATTTGGTTCTAAGTCAAAATCACGCTTGAGCCGGGAAAGTGTGCGAATCGAAACGATACATTGACTGCTGAATTGCCAGTCTTCAGGGGACCTTTCTTCTGTTGGGCTGATGGGAGCAAGCGCGCCACTTTCCACCAAAAGCTGCAGTTCTTCCAAGGATAACCCTGACAACGCAGCAAGTCCTCCCAAAGAGACCTCATGCAGCTCATCAATCCATATTAATTCAGAATCCTCGATGTTCATGGTATTTCCCTATCGCTGTCTGAGGCAAAGGTTAGTGAGACAAAAGCGAACAAAAATCTGCCCGCTGCAGCAGGTTGTTAGTCACGCCGCCCAGCACCCATTCGCGTAAGCGGCTATGTCCATAGGCACCTGCAATCACGATATCAATATCCCGTTTTTTAGCGATGGACATTAATTGCGTCGCATCATCATCTTTCGAAGGAGAGGCTAGATATTCGGCTGAAACGCCATGCCGCTTAAGCCAATCGACTACTTCTTTAAGACGCTTGGTCACAGTCACAATCTCTTTCTCGGCAGCAATCCCAACAACCGTCACTTGCTCGGCTTGTTTTAATAGCGGCAAGGCATCCGCAATCGCCCGTCTGGCCTCACGCGTATCTTTCCATCCCACCAGCATCCGCTCCATCTTCATTTTTTTTGTCGCAACCGGCACAGCCAGGACGGGACGTCCTGATTGCAGGATAAGCTCTCCCGCATTTACGCCAATGGGACCTTCATAAAAATCGCTTGGTGCAATTTCCGTAATGATGATATCGGCACTGCATGCCTCCCCTGCTATGTATGCGGATAATGAGCCCATTGTCACCATTGAACGCCACTCAATGGATTTAGGATAGCCCTTGAATGCCGTTCTAAACGCTGCTTCAGCATCGGCTATTTCTTTGGTAACTTTTTCATGTTCCTGATTAAGGAAGTCCAGAAGTGCATAACCCTGCCCATATATTGTCTGCGTCGGCTGGCCTGCGGCAATGCCAATTACATCTGCATGAAAGCGTTCTGCAAGCTCACTGGCAGTTTGTAGAGCAGCTGCATTTGAACGCCCAAGCTGCAAATGCACCATCAACGTCTGGTAGGTCATGATTGATCTCCTGTAAATATTCTTGGCAATTATCTCGTTTATCAGACCGCTTCATATACAAAATGTGTACGAGGATTAAATGTTGAAATGTCAGACCACTGTTTGAGCAAGGCGATTTCCTGCTCGGTTGGATTGGTGGGAACCGTAATTTGTATTACCGCAAAAAGATCGCCATGTTCCTGGTTATGCTTAGGCATGCCGCGGTTGCTGATACGAAGCTTTTGCCCGCTTCTTGCGCCAGCCGGTACTTTAAGGTTCACCGCGCCTTGTAATGTAGGCACCTTAACCGTTGCGCCTAATGCGGCCTCCCAAGGAGTAATGGGCAAATCTATCAACAGGTCATGATCGATGACGCGAAACAATCGGTGCGGAAGAAAGTGAATGTTCAGGTAAAGATTGCCATCCTTGCCACCATTAGCGCCTTTACCTCCCTTGCCTCGCAGCAGCATTTTTTGGCCATTGACCACCCCTTTAGGAATACGCGCTTTAAACGCATGGGGTACGCGCCTCAACTGGCCTTGATGATCATATTCCGGCACGCTAAAACTGAGGTCTACTGTGGCGCCATGATAGGCATCCTCGAGTGAAATCTGAGTTGTCAGCTCATAATCCTGTCCGGGAATAGGCATATGATGGGCTTGATGCTGTGTATGTCGACCACCCTTAGAGAAACTTGCAAACAAGTCAGCCAGGTCGATATCATCAAACGAATATGCCTGGCCACTTTGGTATCCAGCCTGACTTCCCGCCCAGCCTGGGGGTGGCCTGAATTCTTCGCCTGATGAATGACGCCCTAGCGCGTCGTAGGCAGCACGTTTATCTTTATCTTTTAAAGTCGCATAAGCCTCACCTATTTCTTTAAACTTGGCTTCGCCGGCAGGGTCTTTAGAAACGTCTGGATGATATTGATGCGCGAGTTTTCGATAAGCTTTTTTAATCTCGTCATTAGTTGCTGTGCGAGCGACTCCTAGAATTTCGTAATAATCTTTAAATTTCATTTTTTAATAATTTCTTTTTTTGTGACAGACTGCCGCCAAAGATCATTTTTCTACTGCATGTTAATGTTTCTAGTCATGTCTCCTTTTATCCTTACGATCGTCATGTCTGCGCTCTTCCCTGCGCTCATCATAGCGGTCATCTCTACGATCGCGACGGTCGTCCCAGCGCTCGTCATAGCGATCACGATGATACTCGCGATAAATCGGAACATATTCATGATGGTACCAGCTATCCTGCACAAAGTAGACCCGTTCGCCACAAGCATGATATTTATGACAATGTTTACGCCAATTTTTTGCATGGCCTGGGGGTACGCGCATGTAAATCGGTTCGCGCTCTACATATACGCGCTCAATTACTCTTGGATGACGATAGATAACGACTGGCGGGGGATAAGGATAGTCGCCAATATCAATCCGGCCATAAAAGCCCGGCTGGCCAATAGTCACCGAAACTCCGACGTCGGCAGCAAATGCTGGAGTGGTAAAAGCAGTAACAGACATCGCTGCCAGAATCAGAAGCCTTTTCATATTAAATCTCCATTTGTGGATATTGATTAACCATTTCTGTAATTTCATTTTTTTCTCGCCTTGCTGCTCTGTAAAATCTCAATCACTTCATCATCATCCACTTGCGGAAAGTATTGATAAAACTGCCCGACAGCCTGAAAATTATCAGGCGCTGCAAGACAGACCACTTCATCTGCAAGACCGGCTATTTTTTTCAAGGTGTCCGGTGGCGCCACCGGTACAGCGCAAACGAGCTTGGCCGGGTTTTTGTTGCGCAGTCCGTGCAGGGCGCAAATCATGGTGGATCCGGTTGCAAGACCGTCATCAATGACAATCACAATGCGCCCAGCGGGGCTGATTGGGGGATGAGCCGGTGTGTATAACGCGCGGCGCTTATAGATAGTGTCCAGCTGTGTCTGTCTTTCGGCCTCGATATATTCACTGTCCGCGCCTACGGATTCGGCATGGTCGGCAACATAGGTCCAGCCGCTTTCATCCACCGAGCCAATGGCAAGTTCCCCATACAAGGGCGCCCGCAGCTTGCGAACCAGCACCACGTCGTAATCACCACCCAGTTTTTCGGCAATGATTTTTGCCATAAAGACTGATCCCCGAGGAATAGCGAGAATTAATGGGTTTTTGTCGCGGTAGTCTTTGAGCTTTTCCGCTAGCTTTAATGCAGCTTCTTCACGATCATAAAACATGATGAAACCTCGCTTTAATTGATAATGGGTTTAAGCAGATCGATTTTAAATTCCGTCTCATACGGCGGCACATTGCATTCAATGATATCAGGTGGTGCGACATCAAGCCGGACACCCGCGATATCAACCCTGACTGGCAGCTTGTTTGCGCCGCGATCCACCAATACTGCAGTGCGGATTTCGGCCGCCTGTTTTCTCGCCAGGTATTCCACCGCACGCAGCATGGAATGGCCGTGAAACATGACGTCGTCCACTACCAATATCGTCGTGTCTCTGAGATCGAGCGAGGCCTGCATGGGGCTTTCAGTGAGTTTTGTTTCGGGGTGCAGCAGCGTCAAATCATCCGCATAGCGTTTAATCTGCAAATTCATCAGGGAAATGTTCGCCAAATCAAACTGGCTCATCAGTTTTTTATGCAGCATCTCAGCTAGCGGAGCACCACGACGCAGTATACCCACAATCATGATGCGCTCTTTTGCTGTCAAAAAACCGGCGGCCTGCCACGCCATGTTGTCGAGTACGGCATCTAATTGCACTGTTTGATAAAGACAGGTTCTTTCTCCTGATGGCGCAAAATCCAATTTTCGACTCCTGGCCTATAAAAACTTATTTTGCAACTTACGTACCATTTGCCATGCAAACAAACCTCGACCAAACCACTTCCCGATGCGGCTGGGCCGCAATACTTTCATTAAAACTGCACCACTGCCAGCCATTAACAGCGGGTGCGCCTTGATATACCTTATTGCTGCAAGCCCCTTGTCCGCCATTGCTAGCGCAGGGCGCAATGTATCAACAGTCTGCACTAACTTCATACGTTGTGTTTCAGCCTCGGAAACCAGGCGTTCGCGCCGTTGTGCTAGCTTTAAGAGTTTTTTGTTCATGTTCTGTTTTTTTCCGCAGGAATCATCTCAATCTGAGTCAAGTTTTTCCTTATCTTTAAGCAACTCCAGCAGGCTCGCCGAGAAAAGTTTAGGCTTGGTTTTGGTCATGTGTATGGCAAAACCGCCTGCCAGCGCTCCTGCCAGCAGAAAAAGCCCAGCCAGCAAACCTAATGCGACCAGGCGGTGTGTTTCCCAGAATGCAACCACAAGGAAAATAGCGGCCAGCACCAAACCCACTGCAAAGAAAAACATGGCGGCCAGATACAAGGCCACCAGTGAAAACAAACGTTCTCTATCCTCCTCCAAGTCTGTGGACAATAACTCTAGCCGCGTATATACAACATCAACCAAGGTTGACGCGAACGCAGCCAAAGAGTCAAGCAAGCCTTTGCTCTTTTCAGCCATAATGAATTTATCTATCTAAATTTATTAACGGCGGCCTATAAGCAAGCCGACAATCAAGCCAACGCTAGCGGCAAAGCCAATCGATTTCCATGGGTTCTCATGCACAAACTCATCAGTCACCTTGGCAGCTTCTTTGGTCTTGGCAACTACAACTGATTGCGCCTCAGCTATTCTGGCTTTAGCTGCCTTCAGAGATTCCTCAGTTTTGACGCGCAGCTCGGCGACCTTCTCACCTCCCTGGTTGGCCGTTGCTTTCAGCAGTGCCTCAGCATCTGCCACCACTACTTTAAAATCGTTGACTAACATCTCTTTACTAACATCTCTTGGTAATATGTCCATGACTTTCTCCTTATTAATATTTCATTAGCAGCATAATGCTATTTATTGCTTGCGACTGACTTGCCACTATAAGACAGGCGCTATAGCTCGAAGTTGCAACCATCATCCCAAAACCTCATTGCGGCGTATCCTCTTCAGGATCTGCTTCATGAGGCGGTTCGAGAACCGGCCACCAGAACACGATTTTCTGATGTTTTTTAATGTTAACACGTACCCACTGCTGTTTTGTGTCTCCATTATGCTCTGCAATAATCAAATATTTCCCTTGTGGCATATTCGCAAACAGATATGGGCCATCTGTAACAACATCCAGCAATACGTTTCTACGTAAATCCTGAATTTGCACTTTTACGCTGGCGATAAATTCTTCGTATTGCTTCAGTTTTTGCACAAAAGCTATTTCTAATGGATAGTTTTTGGCAATGTCTCTCATCATTTCCGCTTCTGACTCACCAATGCCACCAGTAATATAAGTAACATCACCAGCTTGCTGCTCCTGTGCGGCCAACGGGGCAGACATCAACGTACCCTCCGGCAATGCAATATTGAAAATTGCGGCACCCAATGCAAGTGTGATCAAAAAATCTGCGGCTTTCATTTTTATATCCTTATTTTTACTTGATTATCTTAATGATCTTTTTATCGTTTCCATTTAATACGTCCTTAAGTGGCGTAGGGTCGCCGCCTGCTTAATAGGCCGCACCGTAATCTTCAGGCAGCGCCTGCCGAAATCTTCTACCATGCTAAAATACAACTCGCAGGCAAACTGTTTACCATTCACGGCTGTCACCTCATAGCGATGCCCTACAATGGAGAGAAAGCGTAAATAAGGGTTAACTTTTTCATCCATTACCAGCGGCATATTGGCCAACTGCGGCAATAATCTAGCGATTGGCTGCCACTTTAGCTTTTCTGGATCGCAACCCAGTAAATCAGCACCCGCTTTATTGCAGTCCAGAATCATGCCATTCTCAAACAGCATCAACTCCGCCATCCTGCCCTTGTTGCCCTCAAGACCGATGCTATCAAGCTCCAAGCCATGGTCACGTATATAGCTTTCTTGAGTAGCCTCAACCTGCTTTGCCTGAGTGCAATCTGATTGATCATTCATTTGCCCTGCCCCACTTCCTCAGCTTCGGCTTCCAGCCAGTCTTGAATCTCATGGCCAGGCTCGTAACCCCGTGCTTCCGCCTTGTAATAAGCGCGTACTGCAATGCGGCTGCATAAATCATTGTCATTCGATTCAGGAGCCTTCTCCATCCCAATTACCGGTATAGGGTTCTTCGCTTTTTTCTGCGACGCTTTTGAAGGTTCCACCACAATATCCTTTCAATGAAAAAAGTCGACGGTACCAAGAGGAAGGGGATCGCAGCCAAACGCTGCATTTGCTATACCGTCGATGACTGCAATTTACTTGACTAGCCACAGCGCGTAAATTCGTGCAAGCACGTAAGGGCTTGCCCTTATATGGATACAGTTTTATAGACAGGTATGCACTTTTTATCTAGACTGTGCTGACAATCAATCCAGATTCATAAATTAGGACATCCTTGGCAAACCCGCTTGAAGAACTGAGCTTTCTGACTTTGTTTAATGCCGCCGCCGATGCCATGCTGCTGTTGGACGCGACTGGACATGTCATTCAGGCAAATTCCGCGGCGCTGCTGCTGCTGGAGTATACCGAAGATGCCATATGCGGTCTTGAAGCTGAGGCTTTGATGCCTTTCAGATTTCGTGAACCTCACCGTCAATACCGGCAGGCCTTTTACAACAAGCCTGAAAAACGCTCGATGGGTCATGGCCGAGACCTATTTGTACTTAGCCGCAGCGGCAAAGAGCTGGCTGTCGATATCGGTTTAAGCCCCATACAAACAAAGCAGCAACTATTCACCCTGATTACCTTTTACCCTGCTGATAAGCGCCATCAAGTGGAACAGGCATTGCTTGCCAGTGAAGAGCGGCTACGCCTGGCCAAACAGGCGGCGGGTTTTGGAATTTTTCATTTTGACGCCAAGCACGACGTGATTCATTGGGATGAAAGAATGCGTGAACTTTGGGGCGAAGATTCTGGCGATTCAATCAGTTACGAAAAGTTTGTGGCAGTAATAAACCCATTAGATCGTGAAATCAGACGGGCTGCTCTTGAGCGCGCATCCGACTCCGCCGGCAATGGTGAATTTAAGGTGGAGTACCGCGTAACCAATCCTAAGGATGGTATTGAACGATGGGTTTCCACTGTGGGCCGCATGCACTTCGAGGATGGCCATGCAACCCGGCTTATAGGAATAGCGCGCAATATAACGGAACGGAAAGCTAACGAAAAAAAACTACAGGCACAACGCGCCGAAACAGAAAATGTTTTTAAACAGCAGGTCGCAGCGCGCACGGCTTCAGCCATCGCACATGAGCTTAATCAGCCGCTAGGTGCAATATCAGCCTATAGCGAGGTGGCCTTACATGCACTGCAAAGTGAATCTATTGATCAGGAAAAACTGAAGCGCGCGCTGCAAGGCTGTGTAGATCAGGCGCATCGTGCCGGGCGAAGTTTGCACGAATTGCTGGCTTTTCTGCTAAAAGGCGAACTGGCCACTGAAAAACTGGATATCAATAAAATCGTCAAAGAAGCTTTGGATATTGTTCATAGCAACGGTTACGGCGATTTTCATTCAGTACTGGAACTCGAACCTGATATACCTCCAGTTGAAGGCAATGAGGTTCAAATACAAAAAGTTCTGGTCAACCTGCTCAGAAACTCTGTCGAAGCAATGCAAAACGCAGGCATGCCCTCTTCATGCATCACCATTAAGGCGTGTACCAGTCAAATCAGCAACCTGGTACAAGTCACGGTGCAGGATAGCGGCCCAGGGCTTAATGCAGAAACAGCTCAACGTATTTTTGAGCCTTTTTTTACTACCAAGTCTTCGGGTATCGGCATGGGGCTTGCCATTAGCCGCGCATTGGTCGAGGCCAACGGCGGACAACTTTGGCTTGACCCTGACTTCAAGTCTGGCGCCATGTTTCACTTTACGCTACCATTCGCGCAATGAACAATTCCATAGCGACTGTTTTTATCATTGATGATGACCCAGCTGTACGGGATGCATTGTCGTTGATGATTGAGCAGGAAAATCTTGCAGTCGCCGCTTTTGAGAATGCCGAGGCATTTCTTGCCAGTTGCCAGTCTGAGTGCTATGGCTGCGCCATTATCGATATCCGCATGCCTGGCATGGATGGCATGCAATTGCAGGAAGTGCTTTCAAAACGAAATATGCATCTACCGGTTATTTTTCTTACCGGGCATGGCGACATTCCCATGAGTGTTCAGGCGATGAAAGCCGGCGCGATGGATTTTCTCACCAAACCGGTCACGCGTGACAAGCTTCTGGCTGCTGTCCGATTGGCGATTCAGAAATCCGAAATAGCAATGGCAGAAAATACTAATCACCAAGAGGCGCTGTCGCGCCTTGCCAACCTAACCGACCGCGAGCGGAACGTGATGCTGCTCGCCATTCAGGGCCACCCCAACAAAGACATCGCCCGTAAACTAGGGATTAGCCACCGCACGGTGGAAATCCACAAGTCCAAAATCATGCATAAGACAGGCGCAGCCAATTTGCTTGATCTTGCCCGCATTGTCCATGAGGGCGAAGCCAGCATCTAATTTCAGCTTGCATCCTCTGCCTTCTCCGCATCAAAAAATCGTTACTTAACGCTGGAATAGTAAATAGCGATGTCGTGTATCTCTGCGTCTGTCAACGTGTGTCCCAGCAATGGCTGGGGAGAATAAGCTTCACGTACATTCTGCATCGCCTTGACCAGTTCTTCATACGATCTGCCGCCCAGCGGCGGTACGCCTTCCTTGCCTTGTTTCCCATCGGGGCCATGACACGCAGCACATGTCTGGATTTTTTCTGAGGCTGCTGTATTTTTTGGGGCAGCATCAGTAGCGCTCTTCTGCGTAGTGCAACCTGCCAATGAAAGAAGAGAGATGCCAAGTATGATGTATTTCATAGTCACTCCTTAAATGTTTCCATCAATCCAAAACTTGCAACCTGATTGTAACCCCGACGTTTTGGCGTTTGATATACGTGTCAGCGCGGATAACACGATGCTTGAATTATTGTTACATTTGGTATCGGCTTAGATTGTACTTTTAAATCGAACAGTGTTATTCAGATTAGGGGTGGATTCCATGTATTACATCGTTGAAACCAGTAAATCATTCAACCAGGCGGCGATTGATCTTGAGTCCGCGGTTAAAAACCATGGTTTCGGCGTGCTGCATGTGCATGATTTAGGCGCCACGTTACGCAGTAAAGGCATTGCATTTTCCGAAGAATGCAAGGTTTTTGAGGTCTGCAACCCAGTCCAGGCAGCAAAAGTGCTGTCGACCGACATGCGCCTTAACATGGCCCTGCCCTGCCGCATCTCTGTGTTTACTGAGCAGGGGAAAACAAAAATCGGCCTGATTAAGCCAGTGCAAATGCTCTCGGCGTTATCCCAGGACGCTGCGCTGATTGAAGTGGCGAAAGAGGTTGAAGAAAAGACCATGCAAATGATTGACGAAGCTCAGGAAATATCAGTTTCTTAAACGCCAGTTACCTAAAACATCATGATCAACCGCCGACAATTTATACAATCATGTGCCTTAATGGCTGCTTCTTATCCCGGAAGCCCTGCCCTGGCGGTTGATCACAGTTATCAGGTAGCGGCTAATCGCATCTGGCGACCTTACAATACATTAGCAAAAAGCATATCTGAGCAGCGTCGCGAATGGATAAGAATGGCGACACTGGCTGCATCCAGCCACAATTCACAGCCATGGAAGTTTTTAGTGCGTGATCATTTAATCACTATTTTCCCTGACTATAAGCGACGCTGCCCAGCAGTTGATCCCGATGATAGTCACCTATTTAAGAGCTTAGGCTGTGCAGCTGAGAACCTCATCCATGCTGCAGCCGTTGATGGCTTTCATGCCGATGCGTATTTTGATCCTGTACAAGATGCAGTAGTAATCGAAATTGAACGCGCAGTTATCGCTAGGCATGATGGGCTATCCGCTGCAATTGTCAATCGCCGCTGCAGCCGTACACCCTATGACAGCAAGCCGATTGCAGCATCCGTGCAGACATCTTTAATTACAGCAGCAACGTCTAATGAAACGACCCCATTTATTTTGCAATCGCCGCAACAGATGGAGGGGATACTCGAATATGTGCGTCAAGGAAACATTGCACAGTTTGGTGACCCAGCTTTTGTTAAAGAACTGCGGGACTGGGTTCGGTTCAATCCTGCCGATGCGATCTCCGCTGGAGATGGCTTGGCAGGCGAAGTCAGTGGACAGCCTGCAATCCCTGGCTGGCTAGGCCGCAGGATTTTTGGTTTGATATCATCTGGCAAGAAACAGGCTGATACTGATGCCAAAGCAATCCGCAGTTCTTCTGGCGTCATCGCTTTTGTCGGTGAGCGCGACGACAAAGCAAGCTGGGTTGCCACAGGCCGCGCCTACGAGCGATTTGCATTACAGGCAACCGCACTAAATGTGCGCAATGCCTTCATTAACCAGCCTATCGAAGTGCATCGTCTGCGACCTCAGCTACACACTTGGCTCGGCGTGCCACAACAGCATGTACATTTAATTGTCCGCTACGGCAATGGGCAAGTCACGCCGCACAGCCTGCGCCGACCGGTCGAAGATGTCATCATTACATGAACATTAAGCCGCTTATAGCGCCAGCGTTAGCTTATTTCGCGCTGGTATTCAGCGCGGGATTTTTGCTGGGCACGGTACGTGTCATCTGGCTAGTGCAGCAATTAGGTGCACGAACTGCCGAGCTCAGCGAGATCCCTGTCATGCTGATAATCTGTTTTTTCACTGCAAATTGGGTATGCAGGCGCTTTGACGTACCTCCCGAAACCACAGCAAGACTTATCATCGGGGTAACGGCGCTTATCTGTCTGATCATTGTAGAGTTTACGTTTGTGCTCGGGCTGCAGGGAATTACAATTCGCGAATACATCGAAAACCGGAATCCTCTCTCAGGAGGCATCTACGCGCTCAGTCTGATTTTATTTGCGCTCATGCCATTAATAGTGAATCGTTCTGGATAAGCATTTGCATGGATGCCAAATCTGGAGTTTATGCTATTTTGCTATCAATATACGTGCTTGCGCGGATTACCTGAGAATCAAATTCTTGCTAATGTGCAATAAATGTTACGCAGAATAAGCACTAAATTAGGGGGTAATCAGACGATGTCGTTGCCTAAAATAGAAATGAGCATTTTCGAAGCGATATTGGCAAGACGTTCTGTGCGCAGCTACACAGCGCAGCAGGTCGACAATCTGACCGTGCGCACCCTGTTGCAAGCGGCTGTGCGAGCGCCTACCGCCATTCATCAGGAGCCTTGGGCCTTTGTCATCATTCAGGACAAGCAGCTGTTGCTGAGTCTGTCAGATCAGGCTAAGCCCTTATTTCTTGCGCAAGTCAGCCAGCATGCGCGTGAGCGTTCTGGACATAGATTGGATATGTTTGAAAAGCCGGATTTCAATATTTTTTATGATGCCGGCACGCTCATCCTGATCTGCGGCAGAACAACGGCTTCTTTTTACGAGGCAGACTGCTGGCTGGCCGCAGAAAACCTGATGCTGGCAGCCTGCGCCATGGGGCTTGGCACTTGCATTATCGGCAGCGCCCTGCCCGCTTTGAATATACCGGAGGTAAAAACCAGGCTGGGCATTCCAAAAGACTTTTCAGTAGTTGTGCCCATCATTGTGGGATACCCGACGGCTGAGGTTGCGCCAGTTTCAAGAAAGCCCCCGGTCGTGTTAACCAGCTTTCCTTCAGCAATAAGTAATTAAAATGGGTAACGATACTTCTACGTTAAAAATGAATTTTTGAGAGGAAATTGATATGTACAAACAGATTCTTTGCCCGGTAGATGGCAGTTCATCCTCCAACTGCGGCATGGCCGAAGCAATCAAGCTTGCAAAAGACCAAAATGCCAAACTACGCTTTTTGCATGTAGTGGATATGTACTTTCCTATTCTGGACGCAACAGGCGATTTCAATGTGGTGAACATTGACGATATTTTGCGTAAAAATGGCAAAAAAGTCCTGAAAAAAGCGGAAGCAGCTGCAATTAAAGCGGGCGTGGCAGCTGATTGCGAAATGGTGGAAGCCATTGGTGCACGTATTTCTAAATTGGTAGTAAATCAGGCCAAAGCGTGGCCGGCAGATCTGATCGTAATGGGCACCCATGGCTTGCGCGGGGTTGAACGCCTGGTAATGGGAAGCGATGCTGAAACCATCGTGCGGACGAGTCCCGTTCCTGTCTTGCTGGTAAGAGACAGCCAAGCGGATAAGAAACATTCATGATTGCACAACTTGACAGGGAAACCGAACGTGAATGACGCACTGACATCTTCTGCGCTTACTGAGCGGGAGCTCCACGCTGTCGACGCCTATTGGCGAGCCTGTAATTACCTGGCTGCGGGCATGATTTATCTGCGCGATAACCCATTATTAAAAGCACCGCTCCAGCCGGAACATATTAAACAGCGTTTGCTGGGCCATTGGGGCTCCAGTCCTGGGTTAAGCTTTGCCTACATCCATATTAACCGCCTGATCAACAAGTACGACTTGAATGCCATTTTTCTTGCAGGCCCCGGTCACGGCGCGCCGGGTGTGCTAGGTCCGGCCTATCTGGAAGGAACTTACAGCGAGGTCTACCCCAACAAGGGTGAAGATGAGGAAGGTCTGCGTCAGTTTTTCAAGGAATTTTCGTTTCCCGGCGGCATCGGCAGTCATTGCACGCCGGAGATGCCAGGCTCAGTCCACGAAGGCGGCGAGTTGGGTTACAGCATTTCACATGCTTTCGGTGCTGCTTACGATAACCCTGATTTGTTGGTCACGGTGATGGTGGGCGATGGCGAGTCTGAAACCGGTCCGCTAGCCACTTCCTGGCATTCCAACAAGTTTCTTAACCCGATCCGCGATGGCGCGGTCCTGCCAATCCTGCATCTAAACGGCTACAAGATCAACAACCCGACCATCCTCTCACGCATTTCGCACGAAGAACTTGAAAACCTGTTTATCGGTTATGGCTGGACGCCCTATTTCGTTGAAGGCAACGATCCAGAAACCATGCATCAGACGATGGCTGCAACGCTGGAAGCATGTGTTGCAGTGATTAAAAGCATACAGGAAACAGCCCGTGCCAGTGGCAAGCCGACCCGCCCGCGCTGGCCGATGATTGTGCTGCGCAGCCCGAAAGGCTGGACTGGCCCCAAGAAAGTGGATGGCCATAAGGTAGAAGGTTTCTGGCGCGCTCATCAGGTGCCGCTGGGCAAGGTGAAGGAAAATCCGGAACATTTGAAACAGCTGGAAGCTTGGTTGCGCGGCTATAAGCCGGAGGAATTGTTCAGCGAAAACGGACAGTTGCGGCCGGAACTCAAGGCGCTGGCCCCCAAAGGCAGCCGCCGTATGAGCGCTAACCCGCATGCCAACGGCGGCCTGCTACGCAAAGCCTTGCGTATGCCGGATTTCCGCGATCATGCGCTTGAGCTGGCCGAGAGAGGCAAGGTGAGTGCAGAAAACACACGCCCATTGGGCAAGTTTCTGCGTGACATCCTGCATCTCAATATGCGCAACTTTCGTGTATTCGGGCCGGATGAAAACAGCTCAAACAAGCTGGATAATGTTTACGAAATCAGCAAAAAAACTTGGCTGGCGGATTATTTGCCGGAAGATGCGGATGGCGGTGAGCTCGCGCCTGACGGACGCGTGATGGAAATGCTGTCTGAGCACACGGTAGAAGGCTGGCTGGAAGGCTATCTACTGACTGGCCGCCACGGTTTCTTCTCGACTTATGAATCTTTTGTACATGTGATTGATTCCATGTTCAACCAACATGCCAAGTGGCTCGCCATGTCCAAGGCGGTGCCTTGGCGCGCGCCGGTTTCTTCGCTCAACCTGCTGATTACTTCGACCGTCTGGCGGCAGGATCATAACGGATTTACCCATCAGGATCCGGGCTTTCTCGACATCGTCGTGAATAAAAGCCCGGAGGTCACGCGCATCTACCTGCCGCCCGATGTGAATTGTCTGTTATCCGTGGCCAATCATTGCCTGAACAGCACCGATTACATCAATGTCATCGTCTGCGACAAACAAAAGCATCTGCAGTATCTAGATATGGATGCAGCCATCAAGCATTGCACCAAGGGTGTCGGCATTTGGGAATGGGCCAGCAACGATGCAGGTGCCGAACCGGATTTGGTGATGGCATGCGCTGGTGATATCCCCACCAAGGAAGCCCTGGCAGCCACTTTGTTACTGCGCGAACACTTTCCGCAACTCAAGGTACGTTTCGTCAATGTCGTGGATCTGTACAAACTGACGCCGAACAGTGAACATCCGCACGGCCTTTCTGATCGCGATTTCGACAGTATATTTACAGCGAATAAGCCGATTATTTTCAATTTTCACGGTTACCCTTACCTGATTCACCGCATGACCTATCGCCGCACCAATCACGACAATCTGCATGTGCGCGGCTACAAGGAAAAAGGCAGCATCAACACACCGCTGGAACTGGCGATTCAGAACGAAATTGACCGCTTCAGCCTGGCCATTGCGGCAATTAACCGCATCCCCGCCTTGCAGACGATTGGCGCACATGTGCAGGAGAAGCTGCGCAACCGGCAAATTGAATGCCGCAACTATGCCTATGAATATGGCGTTGATTTGCCAGAAGAAGATAACTGGACCTGGACAAATTAGGTGCAATATTAATGGACAAGTTAAGCATACTCACTATCAACAGCGGTTCATCCAGCCTTAAGGCAAGCCTGATTTCGCCTGGCGGCGAGCGGCGAGATTTTCGCTATGTATGTCATAGTGACTATCAGCACGCGCAGGCTTTTGATGCGTTACTGCATGATTTAGGCAACGCGCAACCGATGGTGGTCGGACATCGGTTCGTGCACGGCGGAGAAATTACCGATGCCGCGCGCCTCATTGACGCGGACGAGTATGCACGACTGGAGAGTATTACTCATCTCGCGCCATTGCATATGCCTGTTAATCTCCTAGGCGTGGATTTGTGCACCGCTCGGTTTAACGTGCCTCAGATTGCCTGCTTTGATACGGCCTTTCACGCCACACTGCCAGAGATCGCCTACCGCCTGCCGATTCCGCAAACACTCAAGCTGCGCCGTTATGGCTTTCATGGCCTTAATTATGCCCATATTGCGCGACAGCTGCCTAAGCTCTTTGGCGCAACCGCACATGGCCGCATCGTGGTGGCGCACCTTGGCAATGGTGCCAGTCTCTGTTTGCTGGAAAACCTGCGCTCGGTAGACACCAGCATGGGCTATACGCCAGCTGGCGGCATTCCCATGGCAACCCGCAGCGGCGACCTCGATCCCGGCGTGATGCTGGAACTCGCCAAACGCTATGACAATGCTGAGCTATCCATGCTGGTTTATGAGCAGATGGGCTTGCTAGCGCTGTCAGATGGCGAAGATAGCGAAATGTCCGCGCTGGTGAAAAGCAGCAGCAGAAGCGCCCGGTTTGCGGTGGAATATTTCGCGCGCCAGGTGTGTGGTGCAATTGGCAGCTACGCTGCCAAGTCCGGCGGCATCGATGGCTTGGTGTTTACCGGCGGCATCGGCGAGCACTCGGCTCAAGTACGCGCGCTGATTTGCGAGCAGATGGGGTTTCTTGGATTCGGCCTGAATAAGGTGGCGAATCAGGCACACCTAACAAGATTGAACGCACCATCTTCCAAACCAATTTTACTGGTACCTGCCGACGAAGAGGCTGAGATTGCACGACTGGCCGAAGACCTGATGGCGACTATTCGTCCAAACAAAAACGACATGGGAATGCTAAAAAATACACAAGTAGTGATGTCATAAACAACGAGAAATCTGAGGAGATGAACGATGACAGCGCAAGTGATACATAACAGACATAAACAAAAGAGAGTAAGCACGAATACGGCGCACCTTATCCTGCGCAGAATATTTAAGGGGTACGAAGGTGCGTTTACGATCAAGCTTTGGGACAACAGTGTGCTGCAAATCGGAAATGGCATTTCTGCATTCACGCTGACCTTTCACGCTTCTCATGTATTGCGCGATCTGGTGCTGTTCCACGACCCGATTCGTCTGGCCGAAGCCTATTTTGATGGTGCTGTTGAAGTAGCTGGTGACTTTAATGCCGCGATGGGCTTGCGCTATTATCTGGAAGATTTAAAGCTACCTTTCCAGGAAAAACTATTGCTGATTTTCCGTGCGCTTTCACTTGGCAACCACAAGTCCAGGCCGCGGAAAAAGGCGAGAAAGCCAGCCAATACCCTGCGTCAGAATGATATTGAATCGATCGCATTTCATTATGATGTTTCCAATGAATTCTACAAGCTCTGGCTGGATGATTATATGGTGTACTCCTGCGCCTATTTTGAAACTCCCGAGCAGGATTTGGGGGCTGCACAACGCAATAAACTGGATTACATCTGTCGCAAATTGCGATTACAGAAAGGTGAGTCTTATCTTGATATCGGCTGCGGCTGGGGCGCGTTAGTCTGTTGGGCAGCCAAGCATTACGGCGTTCGCGCACATGGCATCACCCTGAGCCGCAACCAATTTGAGTATGCAAGTGAGGAAGTGAGAAGACAAGGGCTGGAAGGCCAGGTCACGATCGAGATGCGTAACTACCGCGACCTTCCCCGTGAAGCCGCCTATGACAAAGTATCCAGCATAGGCATGTTTGAGCATGTCGGCCTGAAAAATTTGCCGGAATATTTTTCAATCGTACATCAGGCATTAAAGCCTGGCGGGCTGTTTCTAAATCACGGCATTACTTCAGCCGAGCCTGACTGGGGCCATAGCACCTCAACCCAGTTCATCAACCGTCATGTGTTCCCCGATGGAGAGCTGGATATCGTAAGCAATATTCAGCGTCGCATGGAAAATGCGAAATTTGAAATTTTTGATGTGGAAGGCTTGCGACCACACTATGCTTTCACATTGCGACATTGGGTAAACCGTCTTGATGAAAAGAGTGAAGAAGCCATTGGTCTGGTTGGCGAACGGACTTACCGTATCTGGCGGTTATATATGACGGGTAGCGCCCTGCAGTTTGAACAGGGTGCGACAGGCATATACCAGATACTGGCCGAGCGCAAAGTGGACGGAATGCCGAATCTGCCACTGACCCGGCGCGATCTTTATGTGTCAAAAAAATCAACTGAATAACAAGGAGAACCATCATGACAATTGGGGCAATTTGTAATCGTGAAGTGATCACCGTGCAGCGAGATGCGACTGTGCTGCATGCTGCCATGCTGATGCGTCAATACCATGTAGGTGATGTGGTTGTGATTGAAAATCGCAAAGATGTGACGGTTCCTATCGGCATTGTAACCGACCGTGATGTGGTTGTAGAGGTGGTTGCGACAGAGCTTGATACTGCTGTCATTACTGTCGGCGACATCATGGTAGCCAGCCTTGCCGTGGTAAAGGATAGCACGGGCGTGCTAGAGGCTATCCAGCTCATGACCAGTAAAGGGGTAAGGCGCTTACCTGTTGTCGATGACGGTGGAAGCCTGATGGGCATTGTGACACTGGATGATTTGCTGCTTTTACTGGCAAAAGAGTTTGGCGCGCTTAGTAAACTAGTGGCTCGTGAACAGAAAAATGAAGTTAGCAAAAGACGTTAGAAAATGAAAATAAACCCGAAACGAAAGGAAGTACATCATGAGTATCAATAAAACACCATCAGGCATTCACGCAGTTAGCCACGACCGCCCGCTTTTTGAGCAGGATGTCGATGCCTACAAAAGTAAAGGCAAATTATCTGAGCCAACGGTCTGCCCGCAATGTGGTGCCGTGTATCATGAGGGGCGCTGGCAATGGATAGAAACCTCTGCCGATGCAGACAAAGAGTCCTGCCCCGCCTGCCGTCGTGTACATGACAACCAACCTGCTGGATTTGTCACTTTACAAGGGCCATTTTTTAATAGCCATTGTGAAGAAATCAGGCGCTTAATCCAGCATCATGCAGAACATGAGCGTGCTGAACACCCGCTGAAACGTATCATGGCGATAGAAAATCGAGGCGGTGCGATGTTAATAACAACGACAGACACCCACCTTGCACGCGGCATTGGTGAAGCCGTGCGCCATGCCTATCAGGGCGAGTTGAAAGTAGATCACGTTTCAGGCGAGAATCTGGTGCGCGTTCACTGGAGCCGCTGATGTTACACAAGCAAGGTACAAGGCGTTTTCTGGTGGCACTGCTTGTGCTATTAGGTGCCGCCTTGATTTTTCTGGCAACCGAAGCCTGGACCGGCGTGGTACTGATCACGCTTGGTATTTTGATCGAGGCCATTGGCATTGCCATGAGGCATAAATGAAGGCAATGGTGCTGGATTCTGCAAACAGCCCTTTGCGGATGGCTGAATTGCCAATTCCAGTCCCGAAAGAAAATGAAGTGTTACTCAAAGTGCACGCCTGCGGTGTTTGCCGTACCGACCTGCATGTGTTGGATGGTGAGCTCGCAAACCCCAAATATCCGCTTATTTTAGGCCATGAGATCGTCGGCAGCGTCGTGGATAAAGGGCAAAAAGTAGAGCAGTTTACGATTGGCCAGCGTGTGGGCGTGCCATGGCTAGGCCATACTTGCGGGCAGTGCCGTTATTGCAGAACCAACCACGAGAACTTATGTGACAACGCGCTGTTTACGGGCTATACCCTGAATGGTGGTTATGCCGAATATACGGTAGCAGACCAGCGTTACTGTTTTCCCATTCCGGAAAGCTACTCTGACGCGGAAGCAGCGCCGCTGTTATGTGCTGGACTGATCGGTTACCGTGCTTTAATAGCCGCTGGTGATGCACAGCGCCTGGGAATTTATGGCTTCGGAGCAGCTGCCCATATCATTGTCCAGGCCGCACATTATCAAGGCCGTAAAGTCTTTGCTTTTACCAAACCTGGAGATACCGCCGGTCAGCAGTTTGCTATTGCGCTAGGCGCGACCTGGGCAGGTGATTCTAGCATCCCGCCCCCGGAAGAAATGGACGCTGCCATTATTTTTGCCCCAGTGGGAGCGTTGGTTCCACTGGCGCTACGCCATACCGCCAAAGGCGGCATCGTAGTATGTGCCGGCATTCACATGAGCGATATACCGCAATTTCCCTACTCCATACTCTGGGGCGAGCGCACGGTGCATTCCATCGCCAATCTCACCCGCCAGAATGGCAAAGAATTTCTAGCACTGGCACCGAAAATCGGAATACATACCAAAGTGGAAACGTTTCCATTAACCTCCGCTAACGAAGCCCTTGAACGATTGAGGCAAGGAAAAATACACGGAGCTGCAGTTTTAGTGCCATAGTTTTGCTAATGGCCTAGAAATATCATCAAATTGTAGAAGCTGGCCTGTTCGCACGTGTTTTTTCCCGACGGCTCTGACAAATGATGCAGCGCTTTGCCGTAGGATAAGCAGTGAGCCGCTCAAAGGAAATATCATCGCCGCAATCGATACATATGCCATAAGTGCCGGTTTGAATGCGATCCAGGGCTGTGTTCAGGTCACGTGCTTTTTGTAAATGCATGCCAATAATCGCATTGTCAACATCAACGATGGTGTCAGCAACCGCTTCATCATCCACATCGGCTGCACCCCCGTTTATCTCATTAATGCTGGCTTTTAATTGAGGATCCATCTCCTGCTGCGTTTCATCAACTAAGCTTTCAAGCTCCAGTTCCATTATTTTCTGCAATACATCAATTTGCTGCTTGGTAATTTTTGTCATCATATTTCCCCGATCATTATTTTTTTCATTAAATTTTTTACTTAATTTTACTTATTTAGTCGCTTGCGAATGAAACGCAAGAATCACAAAAGTCGTTTCAAACTAGGTACTGGAACTCTCATCTGCACCTTCATCTTTCTCTTCTGTTTCCGCTAAACGTTTTGGTTCATGCTGCTTTATTTCACCTCGCAGCTTGTGCGCATAATCTTTAAGCTGGCGTATTGCCGCATCAAAGGCATCGCGCAAGGCTACATAGACATCTTCGGCGTGGTTTCGGGTCACGACAATCTCGTTGCCAGGCACGCCGATATCAATGCGCACACTAAATTGTTTACCCTGCTGGCTATGTTTGTGCGGCATTTCTACCGCAACACGGCAAGAGGTAATATGGTCAAAAAATTCCTCGAGCTTTTCCACCTTGGCGCGGATCCGCGCTTCCAGCGCTTCCGAGTGGTCGACTCCATGAACAGTCAGTTTTAACGGGCTTTGCATGTTTTTCTCCTAATAATTCGAATCGGATTAATAAAGGTTTTTTTATTTTCCATTTGCTTCAGGCATCAATATTCGCGCAAGGTCTGCCTGGATTCTTTACGCTGCGACAAAGTTTTTAGCTCCGTGCTTGAAAATTTATAATAGCGCGCATTCAAATATAGTGCGACGTCAGCAATATCTTCTTCACGCCAGCCTAGTTTGGCATAGGCCTGCCAACGGTTTACCTGCGCTTTAAGACTTTTCCAGTCGGTCGCCAGTTTTTGTTCACGCCAATGAATCTGCAAGCTATGGCATGTATTACAGTGTGTTGAATAAAGCAGCTCCCCGCGCGATTCATCAGGCGTTCTGGCATATGCCAACGGCGTTATGCCACAGCATATGCTCAATATAAAAACCAACCGCCTTATTACACTCATCAACTATTCCTTATTCGCATTGGCTTCCTAAAAGACCGTGCCAGCAAAAATCACCAATCCAAATTTAACTGTGCTTAGTATCAATATATAGAAGTTTAGCCGCTGAAAAAATTAGTGCAAACACGTAGTTCCAACTCAAATCATCAGCGCAAATCGTCCACACTCATCACATAGTGCTTTTGATTAAGGTGCGCAATTCGACCAGAGTGCGCGTGTTGAGCACATCTTCCTTTTCCAGCCAGCCGCGCCGCGCCTGCCCAACCCCGTAGCGCAAATTGGAAAACTCATAGCAGCTATGCGCATCCGAATTGATGCTGATCAGGACGCCCTCTTCCTTCGCCATCTGGCAATAAGTATCAAGTAAGTCGAGTCGTTCAGGATGCGCATTCAGTTCAAGGAAACAACCGCGGTTTTTGGCTTGCCGGAGGATACCCAGCATATCGGCATCATAAGGCGCCCTTTTTTCCAGCAGCCGTCCTGTGGGATGTGCCAGCAAGGTGAAATGCGGGTGCTCCATGGCGCGAATAATGCGTTCAGTCTGTTTGATACGCGATAGATCAAACTTGCTGTGAACTGCACCAACCACCAGATCAAGACGGCCCAGCACTTTATCCGGCAGGTCTAAGCTGCCGTCTTCAAGAATATCTACCTCGATGCCTTTAAGCAAGGTGATGCCGCTAAGCTCCGAATTAAGCCTATCTATCTCATCGCACTGGCGCAACAACCGCTCTGGATCAAGGCCGTGGGCAATGGTGAGGCGGCGGGAATGCTCGGTAATGGCAAGGTATTCAAACCCCATTTTCTGTGCCGCCAGCGCCATGTCGCGCAAGCTGTCGTGGCCGTCGGTAGCTTTAGTATGCGCGTGGAGATCGCCTTTAAGGTCTGCCATCTCCACCAGTTTTGGCAGCCGTCCGGCACGTGCAGCCTCAATCTCGCCGCGATCCTCACGCAGTTCCGGCGAGATATACGGCAGGCCAACAGCGCGGTAGACTGATTCCTCAGTCTCGCCAGCAATAGATTTATCGGCACGGAATACGCCATATTCGCTGACTTTAAGTCCTAGTTTCTGTGCGATGCGGCGGATGGCGATGTTATGCGCTTTGGAGCCTGTAAAATAGTGTAAAGCCGCACCATAGCTTGTGTCATCTACGACACGCAAATCAACCTGCAACCCGCATTTGAGCGTCACGGTAGCGCGTGTGCTGCCGGTAGCAAACACTTCGGCAATTTCATCGTAAGCCGTGAAATGCTGCATGACAGCATCAGGCGCAGAGGATGTTGCCAGAATGTCCAGGTCACCTACCGTTTCGCGCATACGCCGAAAACTGCCAGCCACTACCACATGATTGATGTTTGGGCTCTTCTGCAGATAAGCAACAAGCGATTCGGCGTACTGCGCAGCTGTCGCCAGCTTAAAGCGCCGGGATTGACTGGCATGCGCTTCCACTGCCTTCAGAATATTTAACTCGGTCTTCTCGCCGAAGCCGGGCAGATTTCTGATGCAGCCGTCACGCGCTGCCCGATGCAGCTGTTCTACCGTTTGTACATCAAGGTGGTGGTAAAGGGCTTTAACCCGCTTCGGGCCAAGACCGGGAACATGCAATAACTCGGTAATGGCGGGCGGCAACTCACTACGCAGCCTCTGCAATAAACTGCAGCTTCCGGTAGAAACGATTTCGATGATTTTTGAAGCAAGATCTTCACCGATACCTGGCAACTGAGTCAGGTCAAAACCTTGTTTTAGCAATGCCCTCACATCTTGCGGCAGCTCGCTTAAGATACGTGCCGCTTTGCGGTAGGCTAGGATGCGGAACCGATTGGCGGCTTCAATCTCCAGCAGATCAGCGATTTCTTCGAAAATTGCTGCGATATCCGCATTATGCACTGGCATAACTGCTTTTAATTGCGTCTAGCTTGGCATTGAAACCTGATGTCTTAGATTTCATACTCACTAACACCATCAGGTGTTAGTGAGATTAGACGCAAGACCTTTTACTGAACCGCGATATTGCGCTTTTTAGATGATTCCAGCTTGGGCAACGTAATCTCCAGAATGCCATCTTTCAGGTTTGCGACCGTTTTTGAGGCATCTACATTTGCGGGCACCGTAATGGAACGCGCAAAGGAAGAACTCGAAATCTCGTGCCGATGATAATCACCCTTTTCCTCTTTTTTCTCGCTTCTGGATTGCCCTTTAATAGATAGCACATTATCGGCAAGCGACACGCTGATGTCTTTCTTTTCAATCCCAGGAATCTCAGCACGTACCAGCACTTCATTATCCCGATCCACCACGTCCAGACTTGGCATGCGCAGCCCTTCGGCCTCGAATAAATTGTCTAATGCCGGGAAATCGCCCCAGCGCCTCAGTGATGGCCAGCCACGTCCAAAAAAGCGGTCAAATGCGCGTTCCATCTCGGCAATGGGGTGCTGCAATGCAGGCCAAGAGGATTTTACTGTTCCTTTGCCTTCAGTCTTTACAGGAATGTTTCCTTTGTTATCTGTGTCCATGAGTTTCTCCTTTAATTATAAATAGAACTATTTTCATCTTTGCTTGTTTAATTTAAGCTAAGTGCCTCTTTGCAATTAATTGCTCGAAAGACAACACGCGGGCAATGTCAGCCAGAATCTTCGCTTCGACACAGAAACGTTAATTCGGAATTAGCCGCCTGACATTCATATCTATGGGGGGGGTATGGATATCATTGCTGCATCTCCGCTTCTGCTTCAAGCCAGTCCTGAATCTCATGTCCTGGCTCATAGCCGCGCGCCGCTGCTTTATAATATGCAGACACTGCAATACGGGAGACCATGTCCTCGTTATTGAGTGCTTCCTTTGGCTCAATCTTAGCTTTAGGAACCATTGAAGTCTTTCCAGTTGCTTTTGAAGATTTCACTTTTAAAGGGCTCACTTGGCCTCCTATTTAACATGCTGACATCAAAATTGAAGCCGGCGGCACTAATTTCATGTGGAAATTAGACAACTATGCGTTGTTAGGTATGCGCGCCGATATGTGCAATGTAATGAACTGGTGAATGCATGTAAATTAGTGCAAGCACGTAAGGGCTAACCCTTATACGCGGGCAACTGGTTGCTATGGCAGCCTTGCTGTTATCATGCCAACGTTATATGTCAATAATGTCATCCCAAGTGTGGGTTAAAAGAAAAGAGAGAACGGAATTGCGTTTTATATGGCCAGCCATTTTGGCGTTTTATCTGCCTTTTGCAATGGCGGAATCGCTTGAATTTCCCGTTGCAGGCGGCGTGTTTGAATACACCGTTCAGCCGGGAGATTATCTTATCAAGATTGGTGCACGCTTTGGTGTGGCGGCCGCAGTGCTGTCACGCGAGAACGGCCTGAAGTATGACGCTAAGCTGATGCCTGGCAAGAAGCTGATGATCGACAACCGCCATATTGTTCCGGATATGTGGGAGGATGGCTTGCTTATTAATTTACCGCAGCGCATGCTTTACTATTTCCGCAATTGGGAGTTGGCCGCAGCCTACCCGGTTGGATTGGGCAAACCAAGTTGGCCGACACCGGCAGGCGGTTTCACTGTAATTGACAAGGCGGTCAACAAGGCTTGGCGCGTGCCGAAATCCATTCAGGAGGAGATGCGGCGCGAAGGCCAACTGGTCAGGACGGAAGTGCCGCCAGGCCCAGACAACCCCCTCGGCAAACATTGGCTGGGACTCAGCCTGACATCAATCGGCATTCACGGCACCATTGCGCCGGCCAGCATTTACCATTTCCAAAGCCATGGCTGCATCCGTTTGCATCCTGATGATATTGAGGCGTTATTTGCACAAATAGAGCGCGGCGCGACAGGCCGTATAATCTATGCTCCGCTACTACTGGCAGAATCTGATGGACGCATTTTTGTTGAGGCGCATCGGGATATTTATAATGAAAGCGATGTCTCATTGGCGGCGCTTGAGCAGTTGGCACATGATGCCATGCTAAGCGATCAGATTGACTGGTTTCGAGCCGCTGATGTGCTGGAGCAGAAAGACGGAATTGCGCGTGACGTGACACTTTCATTCCAAATTCCATGAAATTAAGGATAAACTATCATAATGAATAATCAAATTTCCAAGACACGGCGGGATCTGCTTAAAGCTGGCATGGCGTTCGCACTCACCGGACTGGGTGCGCGCCCTGCTCTCGCTGCTTTTGAGCAAAGTAAAACGGCGATGCGCGAGCTGGCTTTCTACAATCTGCACACTGGCGAAAACCTTAAAACTGTCTATTGGGCCGAGGGTGGTTACTTGCCTGACGCGCTGGCTGATATTAACCATATTCTGCGTGATCATCGCAATGATCAGACACTCCCTATTGAGACACCTCTACTTGATCTACTACATGGCCTCCACAGCAGGTTAGGCACCGTGCAGCCGTTCCATATCGTGTCAGGCTATCGTTCCCCGGCCACCAACGCCGCTTTGGCCGCCAATGCTGATGGTGTCGCCAAAGGCAGCCTGCACATGCAGGCCAAAGCGATCGATCTTTATATTGAAGGCGTTCCTTTGGATGAACTGCGGCGCGCTGCCATTGCCTTGCGTGGGGGTGGCGTCGGCTACTATCCAAAATCCAACTTCGTCCATGTCGATATTGGTCGAATTCGCAGTTGGTAGCATGCAGTCAGCTTAAGGCAGTCAGATTAAGAATGATTGAGGTTAAATTGTCATTGAAAAGGTGTCGCAGATATGGCCATGTGTGGCCGTAAAATTAGGAAGGCCATAACTGCAAACAAAGCAAGACATGCTGCCGCAACGAAAGGGACAATTGGGTGCAGCAACCACAGCCCGCCTGCTATTAACGAAGCAGGCAGGTAGATCATACCGGTCACAAAGTTATACATACCAATGGCTGAAGCGCGCCGCTCCAATTCAATATCAACAATGAACGCCTTGTTTTGGGCTTCATCAATCGCGTAAAACAGCCCATAAATAATAAACAGCACAATCACCTGCAAGTGCGTGGTTGCGAAAGCGAAACCAAGGCACATGACTAGATAAGTCATGTAGCCCATGATAATCATTCGTGCCCTTCCAACTAGATCGCCAAGCTTGCCTATCAACGGTGCGGCAATGACACATGCAATATTGAATAGCGCGTAGAGCAACACAACATCCTTGACGGTAAAGCCAACATGATGAGCGCGTAACAGCAAAAAACCAAAGCTAAAATAGGCCAGCGAAAAGATACCTGCCGGGACGAGGTAGCGCTTAAATTGCGGACTTAGCATTTTCCATGTCTCAAACATATTCTCGTGCCGACGTTTAGGTGCCGGTTGATCCTTCATTAGACTCAAGGTCACAATGCTAAGCGCCGCCGGCACCATTGCAACCCAGAACAGGATTTGGTAAGTTGAAGCAGCTTCACCCAGCCAAAAAAACAGTCCATAAGCGATAAGTGGGCCGAAAATTGCACCTGCTTTGTCGAGCGCCTTGTGTAAGCCAAACGAATAACCTCTTTTTGCACTGCCTGCTACAGCTGAAAGCCAGGCATCACGTGGCGGCCCTCTAAACCCTTTCCCCAAGCGCTCAATGACGCGAAATATACTTAAGCCAACCACCGAGCTGGAGACCAGCAGAATGATTTTTGCCAGCGTGGAGAAGCCGTAGCCAGCTAACGCGAAAATTTTGCGTTTTCCGGTACGGTCAGAAAGCCAGCCAGAAAAATAATTCAAGGAAGAGGCGGAAAGATCTGCCAAGCCCTCAATCAATCCCAGCAAAGCTGCCGAGGCACCAGCAATAGCAGTGAAGAATACTGCAAAGACCGAAAATATCATCTCAGAACTGATGTCGGTCAGGAGACTTACAAGCCCCAGCTTAAGGACGTCAGAATGCACGCCAAACCTGCCTGCAGCTGGGTTTGGTGGAATCGTCTTGTTGCTGTTGCGCTTAGAACTCATGATTTAGTGGTTACCTGATGACAAAACGCCCAAGAGTTTTATACCACATTAATCGCATAATAAATAACCATCGTTTCAAGTATATATCTTGCTTGGCAGCTGCTTTTGCAGCAGTAACTTCTATATTTTTTCCGGCAGTGTGTTAATCTTTTATCACTCAAAAAAATATGGAGCCTTGATGAACGAACGTATCCAGCAATTGCTTGACCAGATTACTGTGCTTGAAGACGAATTGCGTACGGCGCTAGGCGAACAACCATCCAGCATGTTTTTCCAAATTAAGGGAAAACGCGTTGAATTTGAGCAATCCATCAAAGAAACACACCGCAGGCTTAAAATGAATTTCTTTCGCTGGCTGGTGACTTACCGCCCACAGAATCTAATTACCGGCCCTATCATTTACTCGATGATTATTCCGCTGGTGATTACAGATATATTCATTACCTTTTATCAGCTGACTTGCTTTCCGATTTACGGCATTAAGAAAGTACGGCGTGCCGACTATATTATCTTTGATCGACATCAACTTAATTACCTGAATTTTATAGAAAAATTTCACTGTACTTATTGCGCCTACGGCGCCGGCATGATTGCCTATATCAGTGAAATCGTGGCGCGTACCGAGCAATATTTTTGCCCCATCAAACATGCACGAAAAATTCTCGGCACGCATGCCCGTTATGCACGGTTTTTAGATTTCGGCGAAGCGGAAAACTATGAAGCAAAGCTTGAGGAATACCGTATTACACTAAATAAAGAACGCTAGAAAGGGAAAAATAAAATGAAATTAAAATTTCTCGGCGCGACCGGAACCGTCACCGGATCAAAATACCTGCTTGCCTGTGAAACCGACTCAGGCGGCATAATGCGTATTCTGATTGATTGCGGACTGTTTCAGGGGCTAAAACAGTTACGACTCAGGAATTGGGCTCAGCTGCCAGTCAGCCCAAGAGACATAGATGTGGTGGTGCTGACGCATGCGCATATCGACCACAGTGGCTACCTGCCCCTGCTGGTGAAAAAAGGATTCTCCGGCAAGGTATATTGTACTGAGGCTACACGTGATTTATGCGAAATTTTGCTGCCAGATTCTGCGCACCTGCAAGAAGAAGAAGCCGAATACGCCAACCGGCGCGGGTTTTCAAAGCACCACCCGGCGTTGCCGCTGTATACGCAGGAAGATGCAAAAGCGGCGCTTGAACTGCTCACCCCCGTTGCTTTTGAACAGGACGTTAATTTGGATGGTGGTTTGACGCTAAGATTTTCTCCAAATGGGCACATTCTGGGTTCGGCATTTGTACGCATTCACAACAAGAAAACATCCGTCCTGTTTACTGGCGACATTGGTCGACCCAATGATATTTTAATGAAATCTCCGGCACGCATTAAGCAGGCTGATTACCTGGTGGTTGAATCCACTTATGGCAATCGCCTGCATGATAGAACCGATCCTAAAATCAAGCTGGCGGCAATTATCAATAAAACGATAAAGCGCAGGGGCATTATCCTCATCCCTGTGTTTGCTGTTGGAAGGGCACAAGAGGTGCTGTATTACATTCATTTGCTTAAATCATCAGGTGCCATCGCCAGCGACATCCCTGTATATCTTAATAGCCCGATGGCGGTAGATGCCACAGAGATATTCCGTCATCACCGCGGTGAACATCGCCTGAGCCCAGAGCAATGCAGCGCACTTTTCCATACGGCGCACATGGTGAATAGTGTCGAGGAATCCAAGCGGCTGAACGTGACCAAGGGCCCGATGATTATCCTGTCTGCAAGCGGCATGGCTTCAGGCGGGCGTGTTGTGCATCATTTGAAGGCATTTGCACCCAAGCCAAATAATACGATTCTGTTTGTGGGCTTTCAGGCCGCCGGCACACGCGGGTCCGCCATGCTGGATGGCGCTGAAAGCATCAAGATTCATGGCGAATATATTCCAGTACGTGCCAATGTTGAGTTTATTTCTAACCTTTCCGCGCATGCGGATTATTCAGAGATCCTGGATTGGCTGGGCGGCTTTGAAAAGGCACCTAAGCAGACGTTTATTACCCACGGCGAACCGGTTGCAGCAGACGCCATGCGGCTTCATATCGAAGAAACGCTGCGTTGGCAGGTAGTTGTACCGGATTATCTTGAGACTGTAACTTTGAGCTAATCAGATTGATTGCAGCAATAAAATCATTCTCGCAAGTTACTTGTCTTGATTGAGCTGATTGATGATATTGCGTACTTCCAATGCCACTTCGGAAGCCGTTAGCCCTATTGGCCCAACGCCTTTTCCAACTAGCGCATCCGCTGCAGCACCATGCACATAAACTCCAAGTTTAGCTGCCTGCAGGCCACTTAAGCCCTGTGCCATCAAGCTGCCGATAATTCCGCTCAGCACATCGCCAGTGCCACCGCTGGCCAGCGCGACATTGCCGCTGGTGTTGATAAACCAGTCGCCTCCATGATGCGCGCAAACACTACCGGCACCTTTTAGCACACAGGTAACACGCAACGTTTTGGCTAATTTAAGTGCGCTCTCGATACGGTTTTGCTGAATATACTCGCTACCGGTATCAAGCAACCTCGCGGCTTCGCCCGGGTGCGGCGTGATGACGGTTTCGGCATCGCGGCTGACAACGATAGCGGCCAAATGCAAATGACTGGCGATGAGATTGAGCGCATCTGCATCAAGCAAGAGGGGTATATCTTTGCTTAACCAGAATTCCAGCAGATCTATCGCCGCATTCGACAGCCCTAGCCCTGGACCAATCACGACACAATCCAGTTGAGTTAACTGGCTAAGCGCTGCTGGTGAACGCAGCATGATTTCCGGCTGGCACATATCTACACTTGGCGCATCTTTGCATAGCATTGCTGCATATACGCGCCCCGCACCGCAATGTACAGCGGCCCGCGCCGCCAGGAAGGCTGCGCCAACCATGCCGGTTTCACCGCCTATAATTGCCACGCTGCCAAAAGACCCTTTATGCGCATCTTGATTACGCAGCGGCAAAGCAGGCTGAAACATGCTTTGCACTAACAAATGAGGGGCTGTCGATTCAGTTTTAATGATAGATCATCCTATAAGGGGGTAACGAAATTGATCCATAGTCAGCATCTGTTGGTTAAACCTGAAACTCTGCCGCCCTCACAGAAGTACGAGTTAACCAGATTTCTAGCAGGGCAATGGTAACGGTAAGTGTCACGGGGCCTAAAATAAGTCCCGCAGGTCCAAACAGCAGCAGGCCGCCGACAATTGACATAAAAGCAAGAATGGTGTGAAGTTTAAGCCGGTTTCCAACGAAAATCGGTCTAAGCAAATTATCAATTGTGCCAATCACAAGCATACCCCATAACGTGAGAATCAAGGCACTGCCGAGATTTCCTTCCAAAGCCAGAAATAGTGCTGCAGGGGCCCAGATAACAGAAGTGCCCATCATGGGCACAACAGCAAGCAAACTCATTACCAAGCCCCAAAGCAATGGCGCTGGCAAACCCAGCCACCAGAACATTAGCCCACCCAGACACCCTTGCACAACCGCAATGGCAAACGTTCCATAAACGATAGCATGAATAGTGTCGCCGACTTGATTAAACAGTCTGCCCATCTCCATCTGTGTGAACGGCGACAATGCCATCATGGACTTGAGCGCTAGATGGCGGTCTCGCAGGAAAAAGAAAAGCACATAAAAAACCAGGACAAACCCCAGCACCTGTAATAACGAGCCTTTGACAACAGCACCCACGACTGAGCCCAGTTTGGCATTAAGTGTTTTGACGATTTCAGGCAAATTCACATACCGCTCAATTTTTTTTACAACCGGTGCCAGTTTCGGCTGCGCCTCAAGCACACGCCGCCATTCACCAGAATCAACTTTGCTCTCAATTAGCTGGGATCCTTTTACCACCTGCTCCAGCAGCTGCTCCCCGACGAATACCGCAGGTACAACGACGATGAAACCAATGATCAAGATAGAAATCAGCGCAGCAACAGTAGAGTATCTAACTTTAGCCTCAAGCCAGCGCTGTAAAGGGGCAAACATAACCGCCAATGTCAGCGCCCAAACAATCACTGGTAAAAACGGTGCAACCAAGCTGTAACACAAATATATGCCTAAAGCAGTCACCATCATCAGCACAAGCGTATGCACATGATTGAGTGAACTCCAATCATCTTCGCTGGCAGTTTCTGTATGCTTGGTTTCTAGTTTGCTCATTATTCAATCACCGGCTGTTAATGCTTCTTTTTCAAACGTGCCTTAATTATCGCTCATTTGAATATCCTATTACACCTAAAAAAAATCTAACCAATCCATACGCCACCCATGAAGCAATACGTTTAACGATATTGCCACGTCCCCAATCCTGCTCTGCCACACGATGCGCGCCCTCTTGCGTTGATGCAAGAATGTCGGCTCTAAGCTCATTGGCAAAGGCGGCATCTAGCACTATCACGTTGGCTTCGCGCGCCAATAACAAACTAAAAGGGTCGATATTGGACGAACCTACCGTTGCCCACGCATTGTCGATGACTGCGACCTTGCTGTGCATGAAACTTTTACGATATTCGTAAATTTCGATGCCATGTCTCAAAAACTCGTTGTAAAACGCGTGTGCAGCAAACATCAGGAAATATTCCATACGTCCCTGCAGCAATAGTTTCACGGCAACTCCGCGTTGAGCGGCATCTAATAATGCCTGACGAAATCTTTTGCCAGGCACAAAATAAGCATTTGCAATAATAATTTCAGATTTGGCTTGTGCAATCGCCTCCAGATAAGCGTCTTCTATATCACGCCGGTGCAGCAAGTTATCACGCAACACAAAAGCGGCCTTTATGCCGTCTTTTATTTTCCGCTGCCGGATCGGCTTGGCAGGATCCATGCTCGCACTTAACAGATGCAGCCTCGCATGATGTCGCCAGAGCTTGTGTACGCTCTCAGCGATGGCCGGCAGCAATGCGCCTTCCAGGTGCACCGCATAATCAACGCGCGGCGGCACATTGAATGGCGTATGGCTTTTCGGAATATCATAATCGTCGATGATATTGATGCCTCCGACAAAACCGATCGTGCCATCAATCACCGCCACTTTACGGTGCAAACGCCGCAAGCGGTTCTTCTTGAATGTCCACGGGGATATTTTGGGGCGGTAAAACATCACCTGCACACCCGCTCTCTCTAATTCATGCACATAGGTTTTTGGCAAGTCCTTGCATCCGAAACCGTCCAGCAATACATGCACATGCACACCGCGTTGTGCGGCGTGCTTAAGCGCATTGCCAATCAGCATGCCTGTTGCATCTGCCTGGTAGATATACGTTTGCAGATATATCTCTTTAGCAGCGCTTGTGATGGCCGCCTCTAAGGCAGGAAAATACTCTGCACCATTGCGCAGCAGCTTGATCCGGTTGCCACTTACAAAATGGGTCATAATATACGCGTCATATTTTAGTTAGCGTCGCAGTCAGTATCGCATGGTCAGAGACTTTGACGAAATGCGCCCCAGAATGCACCTCCGCATGCCTGATCTGAAATCCGCGTACATAAATACGGTCCAGCTTCAACACTGGCAGCCAGGAAGGAAAGCTGCGCGCCGTTTTACCTAAATGATGCTCAAACACTTCGCGCATATGCAGGCGTGCTGCAAAAGCACGTGCAGACCGTGTGCTCCAGTCATTGAAATCACCTGCAATAATCAATGGTGCGTTAGGTGGCACATATCGCTCAATATATTCAGCCACCTCTACTAACTGCTGGCGTCGCCAATGTGCGAACAAGCCCAGATGCACACAGATGGCGTGCAAAGGCGTATCCCACTTGGGGATGTTGATTTCGCAATGCAGCATGCCGCGCTGCTCCAACGTATGTGCAGAAATATCCTGATTGGCGGTTTTGACAATGGGAAATTTTGAAAGCAAGGCATTGCCATGATGGCCAGCGGGGTACACGGAATTCTTTCCATACGCATAATCAGGCCAGACGGTATCCGCCAGGTATTCAACCTGCCCTGATATTGACCATGTTTCAAAACGCTGACTGTGTTTTGAATGCACATCCTGCACTTCCTGCAAAAAAATAACATCCGCATGCAGTTTCCGCAGCAATTCGCGCTGGCTTTGCAAGGCAAAGCGGGCGTTAAAATGCGTAAAGCCCTTGTGGGTGTTAAATGTCGCGATACGTAGCGTGTTATGCAAAATCAGCTCATCAATTCAAAGTTGGCCATCCCAGCGACTGCCATTACAGCAAAATTCTAATCCAGTACATCGGCTTGGAGAATATCAATCCATAATCTGTATCAAAAATACAACATAAAAGGCATTTTTGGTGGTTATTCTCATAATAAGCATAAGGCATTTGATACAAATCAAACCGCTTCACTTCTCAAATAAGTTAAAGTTCACCCATCTTTTGATAGCAGTTAATTTTTAAAGGGAGTTAGTTATGAAGAAAACGTTGTTAGCAGTAGCACTTGCTGCAGCAGTATTTGCACCGATTGCAGCACAAGCTGAAGCTGGTGATTGGGTAGTTCGTGCACGCGCAGTTAATGTTGCGCCGAATGAAGATAGTAAACTAGGCAAAACTGTGAACCAAAACGTAGCTCCTGTGATGTCACCAGGTGCTGAGTTGGCGGTAAGCGACAAAGTAATACCAGAATTAGACATTTCGTACTATTTTACAAAAAATATTGCGGCCGAATTAATCCTTGCCGTTGGCACACGTCACAATGTGAGTATCCAAAAAGAAGCTGGTGCAGTAGTTCCTAATCAAGATTTAGGTAGCGTAAATCTTTTACCGCCTACATTAACTGCTCAATGGCACTTTAATCCAGACCAAATGATTGATCCATATGTTGGCGCTGGTATTAACTATACCATCATGCTAGACCGCAACTTGAAAGTTAATCGTGGTCCATTGGCTGGCCATAAAATCAAGATTGACAGCGACAGCTGGGGTCCAGCTTTGCAGGCAGGTGTTGATATCAACTTGAAAGACGGTTGGTTAATTAATGCCGACGTCAAATATGTCTGGTTAGATACAAATGTTAAGTTAAAAGGTGCCGCCACAGGGAATGCTTGGACTAAGATTGACTCTTTAGATATCAATCCATGGGTAGTTGGTATCGGTATCGGTAAAAAATTCTAATCAAGGTTTTTCAGTAGCTGGATTTAATCAGTCCAGACCTTTTACCCCTGCCGTTATTGGTGGGGGTATTTTTTTGCCGAAGATTTTTATCTACGAAATTTTTAAGTACACCAGATCTTTACTTGGTGCACCAGATCCATCCAGATTGCCCAGCCTGCTACGGTAGCCAGCAGAAGCCCCGCCAAACGCATACTGGTGCCATCGTTAAGCCATTTAACGCCATTTTTAAGCCTGAGCCAAAGCCACGGACCGATGAATAATGAAACACTGGTGCCAGCCGCAAATGTGGCCATACTGAACGCGCCATTGAATATATTAGCGCTTAACGATGCCACAAGCAGCGCCGAATAAAGCAAGCCGCAAGGCATTAATGCCCACAGCATACCCGTCATCACGATACCACCGGGCAGATTCGAAAGCTGACGCACATGTGACCAGATATTACGCCCTAAATTGTCTGCCCAAACTGGCTGGCGGGCGTAGGCCAGCAACATTAGCCCCCAACATAGCACCAATACGTGAAAAAATGTCCATACAGGATGTAGTGCTGAAGTTTGGCCGGAAAACCAGGCCAGGCTCTTAACTGAACCAGCCGCTACCGCACCGAGACTGGCATAGCCGATTAAACGTCCGGCCTGGAATTTCCATAAACTATAATTTCCGCCCCGCCCGCTTTGAATGCTGGCGCAGGCCGCGCCGCACATGGCGATACAATGCGGTCCGCCAGCCAGCCCCATCAAAAATGTGGTAAGCGCAAGCGATGATTGCATATTGAAGGAAATTTAGATGATTTTAGAAAAGCGCGCTCGATTGCGATCGGTTTGCAGATAGCGGTCAAACAGCATGGCAACTGCGCGCACGAAGAACCAGCCAGTGTCAGTGACTTGTATACCGCCATCCTCAAGCTCTACCATCCCTGTACATTCCAATTCTTTAATCGCTTCCAACTCGGTCGCAAAGTAACTTCTAAAATCAATCATATAGGCAAGTTCAATGGACTCATATTGTAACCTACCTTGACACATCAGCGCCATAATCACGGCACGGCGCACCAGATCATCCCGCGACAATGCCAGACCGCGCACTACGGGGAAACGGCCCTGATTCAAGTAGTCGTAATATTCCTCCAGCGTCTTGGCATTCTGGCTGTAGGTGGCGCCGATACGGCCAATCGACGAAACGCCAAGACCGATTAAATCACAATCCGGCTGTGTGCTATAACCCTGAAAGTTGCGGTGCAGCCTGCCCTGCCGCTTGGCGATTGCCAGCGAGTCATTGGGTAGCGCAAAGTGATCCATGCCAACATACACATAACCTGCATCCAGAAAAGTAGCAATGGCATCAGACAACATGGAAACTTTTGCAGAAGCCGCCGGCAGCTCATAGGCGTTAATGCGCCGCTGCGGCTTGAACCGTTCAGGCAAATGCGCATAGGCATAGAGTGCGATTCTGTCGGGCTTGAGTTCGACGACCTGCGCCAAAGTGCGCGCAAACGACTTGGACGTTTGCATCGGCAAGCCATAAATCAAATCGACATTCACCGATTCAAACCCTAAGCGGCGTGCAGCTTCGACCAGAGAAAACACCTGTTCGGCCGGCTGGATGCGATGTACCGCTTTTTGCACATCCGGATCAAAATCCTGCACTCCGAAACTCAATCGGTTAAACCCTAAGCTCGCCAGATGTGCCAGGCGTTTTTCATCGACCGTTCTCGGGTCTACTTCAATCGAATATTCGCCGCCCGGAGCCAGCACAAAGCTGCGGCGCAGCATGGCCATCAGCTCACTCAGCTCATCGTCAGAGAAGAAAGTAGGTGTACCACCCCCCAAGTGTAACTGGGTAATGGTCTGCCCGGCACCCAAATGGGCAATATGCAAGTCGACTTCATGGCTGAGATGGCGCAGGTATTCTGCGCTGCGCTCATGATGTTTGGTCACGATTTTATTGCATGCACAATAAAAGCAAAGCGATTCGCAAAATGGGATGTGCACATAGATTGACAATGGCAACGCCATGCCGCCTACACGCCGCTGATCCAGGGCTTGCTTGTACTCATCCTCTGCAAAGGCTTCCACAAAGCGGTCAGCAGTGGGATATGAGGTATAACGCGGACCGGAAACATCATATTTTTGCAGCATTGCAGGCGTGATGGAGGGCGTTATGCCACTAACACCCGCAGTAGCTACTTGTGCAATATTATTGGAAATCATTACCTTAAATCCCGCTTGGACAGGATGAAACTTTGCCACCTTTAGAGACAAAACTCCTTGATACAAATCAAACGACGGCGCGTTAAGCATACAGACTATTCCGTATAATAATTTGCGCCATGTTCAAAATGTTGGTTAGAACCCTCTATGAATAAAAGCGATAAAACGGTATCCTTGATGGATAGCGTTATATCTTAGAAAAACATGAATTCTGAAACCTTTAAAGTCGCTTGCTCAAACTGCAATCTGCGCGAAATCTGCATGCCGGTTGGCTTGAACTCAGAGGAGTTAGACAAACTAGAAGAAATAGTTGAAAAACGTCGTCGGGTTAAACAGGGAGAACTGCTGTTTAGTAGCGGCGATACGTTCACTTCACTTTATGCCATACGCACAGGCTTTTTTAAAACCTGCATTTCAAGCGAAGACGGCCGCGAGCAGGTAACCGGTTTTCAGATGGCTGGCGAAATCATCGGGATGGATGGTATTGTGACAGATCGCCACAGCTGCAATGCAGTTGCGCTTGAAGATGCTGAGGTATGCATGATGCCATTTGCCAGCATAGAAGATCTGTCGCGCGAGTTTCCAGTGCTGCAGCGCCATGTGCATAAAATGATGAGCCGTGAAATCGTGCGCGAGAACGGCGTTATGATGTTGCTAGGCAACATGCGCGCCGAAGAGCGCGTGGCGGCTTTTCTTTTGAATCTGGTGCAGCGCCTGCATGCCCGTGGTTATTCGCAAACAGAACTTACATTGAGAATGACGCGCGAGGAAATCGGCAGCTATCTCGGCTTGAAACTCGAAACCGTAAGCCGTACTTTTTCAAAGTTCAGCGAGGATGGCATTATCGAAATCAAACAACGCTATGTGCGCATTCTTGATCCGGAAGCGCTCAAGAAAATATTCAATCCACAAACTTATTAGGCGCTTTGCTGATTACGCCAGATTGTTTATTAACATCCGCCATTCAATTCAATACCAAGTCGAACGATGACTTTGCAAAACATCCTCACAGTCACTGACCATAACCGCGATGTAGGCGGATTACGCTATGTTTACCCTGTTGTTTCACGTCGCGCTGGCGGTGTTTCCATTGGCATCAACCTCAACCCTAACAACGCCTGCAACTGGCGCTGTATTTATTGCAGTGTGCCAAATCTCACGCGCGGCACCCCACCTCCTATTGCGCTTGACGTTTTAGAACAGGAACTGCGAGGGCTTTTAAACGATGTGCTGCATGGTGATTTTATGCAACGCCATGTTAGCGAAACAGACCGGCAACTGAAAGATATTGCATTTTCTGGCAATGGGGAACCGACCAGTGCAAAAGAGTTTCCACAAGCGGTGATGCTGGTCGAGCGGGTGTTAAAAGACTTTGATTTACTGGGCAAGATCAAGATTCGTTTAATCACCAACGGCAGCATGATGGATAAACCGTCAGTGCTCAACAGCGTCAGACATCTGGCGCAATGCAACGGAGAGGTCTGGTTCAAGCTGGATGCGGGCACTAAAGAAGGCATCATGCGCATTAACGATGTCAATCTCAATCCTCAGAGCCATATGCAAAGGTTTCGAAACTGCGCGCTGGCCTGCCCTACTTTCATTCAAACCTGCATGTTCGCGCTGGATGGTCAGCCACCCTCAGAGAGCGAGATTTCAGCTTATTTGGCGCTGGTCAACCAGGTTAAAGAAGTTATTCAAGGCGTTCATCTGTACGGAATCGCGCGCCCATCCATGCAGGAAGAAGCAATTCGACTTAGCCGCCTGCCATCCGAATGGCTTGAAGCAATGGCGCAACGCATACGTGCACTTGCTGTAACCGTGCAAATTAGCCCATAACCCTAACGGCTCTTTCACTCTGATATAGCCAGCCGCGCCGTATCAGCCACTTCTCTATTTCGACAGCAATGAATACAATGCCTGATAAGGCAAGGCAAAGCGCAAGCTCGTTAATGCTCAGTGGTTCTGTTTTGAAAATTGGGTTAAATGCCGGCACATAAATGGTTGCCATTTGTAGCATGAAGGTCAGCAGCACTGTGAACAAAAGCATTGGATTAGAAAATATTCCAACGCTAAACAACGAATCTTTTTCAGTGCGAATGGCGAGCACATGCCCTAACTGGGAAAGGGTGAGAACGGTGAACACCATCGTCTGCCAGTGGCTGGAATCGACATTAGCAGCTCCGCCATACAGCACCCATGCCTGAGCCAGCAAGCTTACGCCGCCCATTAGTAAGCCGACCCAGACCATGTGCTGCCACATGCCGTGCGCAAAGATGCTTTCGTGTATTGGGCGTGGCGGACGGCTCATGTTGCCGCGCTCGGCAGCCTCTGCTGTCAGCGCCAAGCCGGGCAGTCCGTCAGTCACCAGATTGATCCACAGGATGTGAATGGGTAATAGCGGAATAGGCAAACCCAGAAATGGCGCCAGGAGAATGGTCCATATTTCTCCAGCATTGCTGGTCATGGTGTATTTAATGAATTTTCGGATGTTATCGAAAATTCGCCGGCCCTGACTGACTGCGTGCACGATGGTGGCGAAGTTGTCATCCAGCAGCACCATGTGCGCTGCTTCCCGAGCCACGTCAGTACCGCCTTTACCCATCGCCACACCAATATCTGCGGCTTTAAGGGCAGGCGCGTCGTTGACGCCGTCGCCGGTCATCGCCACTACTTCACCCTTGTCCTGCAAAGCCTGGACGATTTTTATTTTCTGTACCGGATCAACGCGCGCATAAACCCGCACTAGCTCGACTTCTGCTTCGAACGTTTGTTGATCCAGTTTTGCCAACTCGGCTCCGGTCATCACTCGGCTATCACTGTCAGCCAAGATGCCGAGCTCGTGGGCGATGGCGCGAGCAGTAGCAGGATGATCGCCGGTAATCATCACCGGCGTAATGCCGGCGGATTTGCACAACGAAACCGCTTCTTTTGCTTCACGGCGTGGCGGGTCAATCAGGCCGATTAGCCCAAGAAATACCAGATCGCGTTCCAATTCATCAGGCTGTTCGCTACCAGGCAATGCAGGCCAATTACGATAGGCAAACGCCAGCACACGCAGCCCATTGGCCGCCATCGCTTCGACTTCTTGCAACAATGCAGCCTGATTTATGGCCTGCTCACCGCTTGGGGTCAGGATGCGGGTGCATTGTGGCACCAGCGACTCCGGCGAGCCCTTGGTGTAGGCGATGACGCCTTCCGCAGCTTTGTGGAATGTGGTCATGCGCTTGCGTTCGGAGTCGAAAGGCAGCTCTTTCAGCCTCGGCATCTCGCTCTCTAGCGTGGCCTTGTCCCAGTCCGCTTCCTGTGCGGCACGCAGCAAGGCTGCTTCGGTCGGCTCACCATGTATTTTGCCATGATGGTCCAGATGCGCATCGTTACTCAACGCCAGCGCGTGGAACAACGTGAGCCACGGTTCTGTCTTTTTATCATCCTGCCATGTTTTACAAAATCCGCCATCTGCATACATTGTTGTGACGTGCATTTTGTTCTGCGTCAGCGTACCGGTTTTATCGGAACAGATATAAGTGACCGATCCCAGCGTTTCTACTGCGGGCAGGCGGCGGATCAAGGCATGCTGCCTGATCATCTTGTGTGCGCCCAAGGCCAGTGAAATCGTCACAACGGCTGGTAGTGCTTCCGGTATGGCAGCTACTGCCAGGCTCACCGCTGTCATGAACATGAGCAGCAGCGGCTCACCACGCATGATGCCGATGATAAACACCAGCAGGCAAACGGCCAGCGCAGCCAGAGCCAGCCGTTGCCCGAAAGCTTTCAGGCGTTTTTGCAGCGGTGTTTTGCCGTCGTCATCCTCGCTGAGCAATGATGCGATCTTACCTAATTCGCTATGCATGCCAGTGGCTATTACTAAGCCGCGCCCACGTCCATAGGTCACAATAGTACCCTTATAAGCCAAACAGGTTTTGTCTCCTAAAGGTGCATCGACGACAGATAGCGGATGGATTTGTTTTTCGACTGCGACGGATTCCCCTGTTAGCGCTGATTCATCTATCCTGAGTTGCGCCGCTTCAACGATACGGAAATCAGCCGGCACCACGTTGCCGGCTTCCAGCAGCACCACATCTCCCGGCACCAGTTCGGATGCGTTGACGGTTTCCACCTGGCCATCCCGCAATACTTGCGCACCGGCTTCGGACATGCGCTTTAAAGCCGCTATTGCGCGTTCTGCTCGATATTCCTGGATGAACCCAATCACCGCGTTAAGGATGACGATCACGATGATGGCGATGGTATCCTGCATATCGCCAACGATGCCGGAAATGATAGCTGCCCCAATCAGCACGATGATCATGAAATCGGTAAACTGGTCGAGCAGCATACGCCAAGGCGAGCGCCCGCGCTTTTCATGCAACGCATTTGGTCCGTGGCGTGCCATCCGTTCTGCAGCTTCAGCTGCGCTTAAGCCAGTTTGAGGGCTGGTTTCAAGCCGATGTGCGGCTTCATCTACTGACAGCGTGTGCCAGTGATGTGTTTTAGCATCGGCATGATTATCCATGCTGAAAATGAATCCATGTGTTGAGGATATAGAACAGAAGCAAGCCCAAACTGATCCATGTGAGCTTTAACGCGGCATGCCGCTGCGGGCGAAAAATAAAACCAACGGTTACCAATGCGCTCATCATGACCGCAGTGAAGGCAGTAATGGCGTGGCTGGTATCTACACTGGCAAGCAAGGGGGCTTTGGTGTAAAACAAATCATCCACGGCCAGAATAAGGATATCAAACAAGTTGCTACCCAGCAGATTGGCAATCGCCATGTCCAGCGCACCGATGCGTAGTGCTGAAATAGTAACTGCGACTTCTGGCGCAGAGGTGACCGCGGCTACCAGCATAGTGCCGACGAAGCTTTGCCCCCAGCCCATCAATTCGGAGATGTCTTTGGCAACAAAAGGCAGCCAGGAACCTGCCGCTATTACCGCCATCGCCGCCAGCACATAACCAGTAACGGCCTGGCGCAAGGTCGCTTGCGGATAGCGTTCTGTAGATGCTTCGGTATACGCATCTAAGGTGCGTTGCTCATAACGATGTATAGACCGCATTGCGGTGATATAAACCAGCACAATCAGTGGCGTATATAACCCTACGTGACCCAGCGTTGGACTCATCCCCGCATGATCGAGCAGCAGGCTAAAACCTGCAAAGGCAATCAGTAATGCCCCTAATGCAGCAGATAAAATGTGCCCCTGAGCGGCACGGCTATACAGGGTTTCTCGCTGATAGAGGGCATCCAGAATGACCAGAATGGCTAGATTAAAAACAGTACTGCCCAGTACATCGCCAACGGCGATATTTGGCGTGCTGGCCGCTGTGACGGCGGAAATACCAGTGACCAATTCCGGCAAAGAGGTTGCTGTCGCCAGCAGGATAAGACCGACCCAGGATGCCGACATGCCCGTCTTCTCGGCGATAATATCACCATAGCGCGAAAGAAAATAACCTGCATAGCCAATAACGGCAAGGCATAACAGAAGTTCTAGCCACAGTATCATATTGTAGAGAGTAACACGATAAGAACCCGGTTACAGCTTGGGTGAAATTAAAAAGCCGAATTATAAAGCGTTAGCGTGCGTCTGCTAGAAACCCTGCTACTGCACGCTTGAATGGCGTGATGCGGCTGCCTATCCTTATAGCGCCTGCACGCAGCAATCGCGCAGGAAGACTGTCGCTTGCGTAAAGTTTTGCGATAGCATGCGTAGCAAGAAATAACGGGCGTGTGTCACGCCGATGTGATTGTTCATAGCGCAGAAGCAAGCTATTTGAAGCGATATCTTTACCAGATGCTAGTGCCGCTTTGATTTCGGCAGATAAGGTTGCAATGCCTTTTAAGCCAAAATTAAACCCATGCGCAGTTACTGGGTGCATGCCTACAGCGGCATCACCCACTAAAGCAAATCTCTGCCCTATCAGGCGCTTTGCGTATACCGTCACTAAGGGGTATGCATGGCGCGTTGAAACCAGACGCATCGCACCAAGCCTGTGCTTAAAGCGCGCGGAAACCTCACGGTCAAAATCATCCGCTTGCATCTTCAGCAAGTTATCGATTTCTTTGGGCGGCAGCGTAATCACTACTGATGAGCGCATACCATTCATAGGCAATAGCGCTAAGGTTTGCCCGTAGTCAAACCATTCCCATGCAGCGTATTCATGCGGTACTGCATGTTCCATCACGCAAACCATCATCGTCTTGCCAAAATCATGCATATCTGCGGCGATGCCCATGGCACGGCGCGTTTCAGAGAATCGGCTATCTGCGCCTATTAATAATCTGGTTTGAATGGTCTCGCCATAAGCTAGCGTTATTTGCATACCATCCGCCATAGTCTGAATGCTTTTTACTTGTGCTTCAGTTTTAAGTGTGATGGCTGGCGATGATTTCACTGCCTCATAAGCCGCGTTGCGAATGAGATGGTTTGAAATTAGATAGCCCAGTTCGCTTTGCTGTGTATCACGATGGCCTATATTTAGCGAGAAAAGGGATGAACCATTGAACACCCGTGCATCCCGCAACGGCGAAATCGCTTGCGGGTCTATACGCTCCCACAAACCCAGTTCCTGCATGAGTTTCGCTGAGTGATGGGTAAGTGCAATCTCGCGACCATCAAAAGCCGGGATGGCTAATGCAGCTTCATTTTGACGCTCTAGCACAACGACCTGCAAGCCTGATTCAGCTAGCGACCTTGCAAAGCATAAGCCTGCTGGCCCGGCACCAATAACTGCTATATCAGCATTTATCGTCATGACTTAAGGTTGTGCCGGTTTGATTCCAGTCGCCGCGTGGTTGCGTGCTTGTCCTGCTGGCGCAAGACTATCACGTTCTGCATTAAGCGTTTTATTAATCTCGATGCCCTTGCGGTAATAATCGTCTATTACTGGATCCGGAGTTCTTATTGCAAGGTACAAGGTAATAAAGCCAGCAATGACGACCAATAGCGGGCCGGCGATAATAAGCCAGACATAGCCATATTGCCACCAGAATTTTGTATCGTTTTCGTTCATTGAATGATCCTTAATTTAGTTTTTAGGCTCTGGCTAATCTTATCTAGGCACTAAGAAAACTGATTTTTCAGTCACGATCTCTTTAGACTCAACCGATTCAACCTCGAACTGGATTTTATGGGAGCCAGTTTCAGCAGAACCATCTGGTATTTTCAAGTCCACAATAAGCCAGCGTGACTCCGCCGGTTGAACCGTAATTGAATGTTCAAAATTCGTATCATTTTCATTACTTTCTTCTGCATGCCTATCTTCCGCTTCAATTTCTAAGCCATTAAGACCTGTTGCAGCAACACGGTAATGCTGGACACGTTCCGTCCCATTCATGATCTGCAGGCGATATACATTCTCTAACTTTCCGTCATCGGTCATGCGCGCCATCACGCCGCGATCTCGAACCACATCCACCTTGAAAGATGGCCGGAACCACAAACTCAACAGCAAACCTGCAACCAGCAGGCCAAGAATTGCGCTATAGACCAGAACACGGGGCCGCATGATGCGTTGTAACATTTGCTTATGCGTCCAGTGGTGCGTGAGCGCATTTTGTGTGGAATATTTAATCAAGCCGCGCGGATACTCCATTTTGTCCATGACAGTGTCGCATACGTCGGCGCATGCTCCGCAGCCAATGCACTCATATTGCAAGCCTTTGCGGATATCAATGCCAGTCGGGCAAACTTGCACACACAAGTTGCAATCTATGCAGGAGCCTAATTGCAGGTTCTTGCTATCAGCCTTGCGTGATCTGCCGCCGCGCGGTTCACCACGCGCTTCATCATAAGTCACAATCAAGGTGTCATCATCAAACATCGCGCTTTGAAAGCGTGCATATGGACACATGTATTTACAGACTTGTTCGCGCAAAAAACCTGCATTGCCATAAGTGGCAAAGCCATAAAAGAACACCCAGAATGTTTCCCATGGGCCCAGTTTAACACTCAGCACCGCCTGACCAAGCTCACGTATCGGGGTAAAGTATCCTACGAAAGTAAATCCAGTCCATAAGGCAAAAAGAATCCACACAAATTGCTTGCACGCTTTTTTGAACAGCTTTTTACCTGACATAGCTGCTGCATCCAGTTTCATACGTGCAGCGCGATCCCCCTCGATTTTTCTTTCTATCCAGAGGAATATTTCTGTATAAACGGTTTGTGGGCAAGCATAGCCACACCATAGGCGTCCAGCAACTGCTGTAAACAGGAAGAGTGACAGCGCGGAAATAATGAGAATTGCGGTCAGGTAAATCAGATCTTGCGGGTACAAGACCAGATTAAAGATATAAAAACGTCTGGCTTCCAGATCAAACAGCAGTGCCTGGCGTTGACCCCACTGAACCCATGGCATGCCGTAAAAGAAAAGCTGGGTCAGCCATATGATGACCCAGCGCCATTTGGTAAAGAACCCCGATACACTGCGTGGATAAACTTTATCTTGCGCCTTGTACAGCGAAATGACGACCTCATTAATTGAGGTCGTTTTTTCCGCTGTTTTAGCGGCAGGTGCTTCGTTCATCCATCCAACTTTCTTAAACCAGCAATTACTTACTCAATTTACTTATTAACACTACACAACAAAGTTATTTATTTGACAAGCCCCATACGTAAGCTACCAATACCTGTAACTGCGCTGGGGTAAACTTCTGTTCCCAGGCGGGCATTTGGTTGGTTTTGCCTTCGTTAATACGTTTAATAATAGCGGCTTCGCCTGCACCATGCAGCCAGATCTTATCACTCAAGTTGGGTGCGCCAATATCCTGGTTTCCTTTACCATCCGCGCCATGACAGGCGCCACAAACAGCATACTTTTCCTTACCCAGACCGGCGCGTGCTGCATCGTGAGAACTACCAGAAAGGCTAAGGACGTAATTGGCCACATTTTTCACATCTTCTTCCGTGCCCAAAGCTGCAGCCATCGGCGGCATCATGCCCATGCGGCCACCTGCGATGGTTTCATGAATTTTTTCTGGGCTACCGCCATACAGCCAATCGCTATCTGTTAAGTTTGGAAAGCCGCGGCTACCTTTTGCATCGGAACCATGGCATTGCGCACAGTTGTTCATGAACAGGCGCTCGCCAATAGCTCTGGCCTCAGGATTTTTCGCAAGGTCTTCGCTTTTCATGGCAACAAATTTGGCGTAAAGCGGCTCCAATGCTTTATTCGCAGTCGCCACCTCTTGCTCATATTGACCAGTCGAACTCCAGCCCAGCTTGCCTGCATAGCTGCCTGCACCTGGATACAACGCTAAATAAATAAGCGAAAAAACAATGGTAAAAATAAACATCCATACCCACCAGCGTGGCAGCGGGTTATTCATCTCGACAAGATCTTCATCCCAGACATGTCCGCTGGTACTGTCGCCGCCGGTGCCTGCCACCTTGATCTTGCTGGTATACCACAGCAACAATCCACAACCTAAAATACCACCTACGGCGATGATTATAATAAACATTGGCCAAAAATTACTTGTAAAGTCACTCATTTTAATTTTCCTTTAATCTTCTTAACTTTGGTCATCTGTAAAAGGCAGGTTTGCTGCCTCTTTAAAGTCTGGTTTACTTCGATTCCGCCAAACCCACACGATGATGCCAATGAACACTATAAAACTGGCAACGGTAGCCAATATGCGGAGTGTATTAATATCCATTTTGACTCTCTTCCTTAGGCACTTATGTTCAAGTTACTTCAGGTGAATGCCTAAACCTTGCATATAGGCAATCAGCGCATCCATCTCCGTTTTACCTTTAACTGCTGCCGCTGCGCCTGCAATATCTGCATCAGTGTAAGGCACTCCCACCGCACGTAATGCTTTCATGTGGGCTGGGATGGCTTCCGCGTCGACCAGGTTTTTTTCTAACCAAGGATAGGCTGGCATGATGGACTCTGGCACTAAATCACGTGGCTGAATTAAGTGAATGCGATGCCAATCATCGCTATAGCGGCCGCCAACACGTGCCAGGTCTGGGCCTGTACGTTTACTGCCCCACTGGAACGGATGGTCATAAACCGACTCGCCGGCTACCGAATAATGCCCATAGCGCAAGGTTTCCGCGCGGAACGGACGTATCATCTGTGAGTGACAGTTGTAGCAACCTTCACGCTGGTAAATATCGCGTCCAGCAAGCTGAACAGGCGTGTAAGGCTTCAAGCCTGCAATCGGCTCTGTTGTGGACTTTTGAAAGAACAGTGGCACAATCTCCACCAGTCCGCCAAAAGCCACCACCACCAAAATTAGCACAATCATCAGAAAGTTATTGGTTTCAATTTTCTCGTGGCTGAAGCCACTTTTTGTATCGTGATTTGACATAATGGTTTTCCTTATACGTGAGCAGCAACAGGTGGGATAGCAACAACTGCAGCCTTACCGCTGGTTGCCGTCTTAATGACATTCCACAACATGATAGTCATGCCGCCTAAATAGAGTACGCCACCTAATAAACGAATGATGTAGTAAGGTGTTTTGGCTTTAACGCTTTCTACGAATGTATAGGTAAGCGTGCCGTCAGCATTAATAGAGCGCCACATTAAACCTTCCATCACGCCAGAAATCCAAAGCGCAGCGATATACAGCACAATGCCGATAGTCGCCAGCCAGAAATGCAGCTCGATTGCTTTGACGCTGTACATTTGCTTTTGACCAAACAAGCGAGGCACCATATAGTAAAGCGCGCCCATTGAAACCAGACCTACCCAGCCCAATGCACCTGAGTGTACGTGGCCTACTGTCCAGTCGGTGTAATGTGAAAGTGAGTTGACGGTTTTAATCGCCATCATCGGCCCTTCAAATGTACTCATGCCGTAGAAAGACAATGAAACGATCAGGAAACGCAACACCGGGTCTGTACGCAATTTATGCCATGCGCCTGACAAGGTCATCATGCCGTTAATCATGCCGCCCCAGCTAGGTGCCAATAATACGAGTGAGAACACCATGCCTAAAGATTGCGTCCAGTCAGGCAATGCGGTGTAATGCAGGTGGTGGGGACCTGCCCACATATAGGTAAAAATCAGTGCCCAAAAGTGCACAATAGACAAGCTGTAAGAATACACAGGACGCTCTGCTTGTTTAGGCACAAAGTAGTACATCATGCCCAGGAAGCCAGCAGTCAGGAAGAAGCCAACCGCGTTGTGACCATACCACCATTGCACCATGGCATCCTGCACACCTGCATAAGCAGAGTAAGATTTCATCAATCCAGCCGGTATCGCTGCACTGTTAACGATATGCAATAAAGCCACGGTAAGGATAAACGCACCAAAGAACCAGTTAGCCACGTAGATGTGCTTTACTTTGCGCTTGGCGATGGTACCGAAGAACACGATCGCGTAAGACACCCACACCACGGCAATCAGCAAGTCAATAGGCCACTCCAGCTCTGCGTATTCTTTACTTTGTGTGAAACCTAACGGCAGAGAAACGGCAGCAGCAAGAATCACTAATTGCCAGCCCCAGAACGTAAATGAAGCCAGCTTAGGCATAAACAGCTTGGTCTGGCAGGTGCGCTGCACTACATAATAAGACGTGGCAAACAAGGCACATCCACCAAATGCAAAAATAACCGCATTGGTATGTAGCGGCCGCAGACGGCCAAAGCTTGTCCATGGCAACCCGAGATTGAGTTCCGGCCAGACAAGCTGTGCAGCGATAATCACGCCCACCAACATGCCCACCACGCCCCAAACCGTGGCCATGATAGAAAACTGCCTTACGACGCCATCGTCATAGGTAGCTGATTGAGTATTTAGGTCTTGCATTTAGTCCCCCCTTAAGTACTTATTGATAATTCTTTGCACATGTTGCCTGCGGCATTCTGCCGCACGACGCCTTAAATCCATTTGATACAAATCAATCTTCATGCAGAATGCGCTCTCCCTCTGCCTCGATATCTTCGAACTGTCCGGAATATATGGCCCACCAGAGCCCTCCTAATATCACCAGCACAAGAATGACGGATAAAGGGATGAGTAAAAATAATATATCCATTATGCTCCTTTAGTGGCCTGTGTTGCAATACTGGACAGGCGCGCAGCATTGAGTATTACCAGTAGCGAACTCAGCGCCATGCCTAGGCCGGCAAGCCATGCCGGCAACATGCCAGCCACCGCCAAAGGCACGCAGATGGCGTTATAAGCGGCGGCCCAGATCAGGTTTTGTTTGACAATATGCATTGTACGCCTGGCCTGAGCGATTAACTGCGGCACCATTGTCAGCTGGCCTCCCATGATCACGAAATCCGACTGCGCCTGCGCTAATGGCACCGCCTGCCCCATTGCAATGGAAACATGTGCGCTTGCCAGCACCGGGCCATCGTTCAGGCCATCCCCTACCATCGCCACCTGGCGCCCTTGCTGCTGCAGGCACTGCAGGTGCGACAGCTTGTCTTGCGGCGTACAGCCGCCCTTAGCCTGGCTGATGCCCACCAGATTTGCAATGCGTGCTACTGATTGCGGCTTGTCGCCCGACAATACTTCAACGTGTATGTCACTTTCCTGAAGCGCCTGAATCGCTGAAGCCGCGTCCTGTTTGACTGCTTCTACAATTTCAAAACTGGCCAGCCAGCCTTGCTCCGAAGCCAGATGCACCCTGGAAACATCGTCTGATAGGCTTTGAATTATATTATCTTCCAGGCCGCAAAATTGTGCCGAACCTAGTTTCAGCCTGCCGTAAGCCGAATCTGCCGTTAGGCCGAATCCTGAAACCTCCTGCACATCAGTGACTTGAGCCAACTCTTCTGTTCCTGCCTGATTTTGATTGGCCAGAACCAACGCACGGGAAACCGGATGCAGAGAGTGCTGAGCGATAGCAGCGGCAATCTGTAAGGCTTCCAGATTGTTCAGCTTGTCGCACGTAGAAATTTTGCCCACCGTCATTTTGTCATGTGTCAGGGTGCCGGTTTTATCGAACACAACGGTATCAATCATGGTAAGCGCTTCCAGCGCCTGCATTTTACGCACCAGCACGCCACCCCGCGCCAGAGCGCCCGACGCAGTCAGCATGGCAGCCGGCGTGGCTAGAGACAATGCGCAAGGGCATGTCACAATCAGCACGGCGACCGCCGTCATCAGCGCCCGGCCATGGTCCGTTTGCCACCAGAAAGCAGCGGATGCGGCGGCAGCGATTAATACGGCTAATAAAAATGGACGTGCAATGCGATCCGCCAGCAAGGCAAGACGTGGCTTTTCGACAGAAACACGTTCCATCAGCGCAACAATTTGCGCATAACGCGTGGATTGCCCGATTTTATCAATGCGAACCTGTACCGCTGCAGATAAATTATGGCTTCCCGCAATGACCTCTGAACCAACCTGTTTGGCAACAGAACGTGATTCACCCGTCAGCAGCGCCTCATCCGCGCTGGTATTGCCTAAAGTGATCGTGCCGTCGGCAGGGAACGTCTCACCGGGCAATATCCGCACGACATCCCCGACATTGAGCCTGCGTACCGCGACGCGCTCAAAGCTTCCATCGTTTTTGATGCGATCTACGCTGCCGGGCAAACGGCGCATCAGCGCGTCCAGTGCGCCAGCAGTGCGGTCGCGCATACGCAACTCTATCCAGCGGCCTGTTAACAGAAAAAATACAAACATAGTGAGTGAATCGAAGTAAACTTCGCTTCCCCACCAGCCGGAAGGCTCGAATGTAGCAGCCGTGCTTGCCAGAAAGGTGATCAGAATACCCAGCGCAACAGGCATATCCATGCTGATTTGGCGCTGCTTGATATCATTAAGCGCATTGCTGAAAAATGGACCGCTTGAAAAGAATAATACCGGCAAAGTCAATATCCAGGAGGCCCAACGCAGCAAGTTCAGCATGTCGGTCGTCATATCGCCAGGGGCTGATATATAAGTAGGATAGGTGTACATCATCACCTGCATCATGCAGAAACCGGCCACCAACCAGCGCCAGAGCATGAGACGCTGATTCTTGCGTCGATCGTCCTGGCTAAAAGCCTCGGTCGCCGGCAAAGCCCGATAGCCTGCTTTGGCGACCGCCCGCATCCAGTCAGAAGGTTTTACTGTGTTCGAATCCCACATCAGCCGTGCACGTCCGCTTGTGGCATTCACTTCTGCAGCCGACACGCCGGGAATGGCTTTTAAGGCTCTTTCCACATTGATCGCGCAGGCGGCGCAATGCATACCTTCAACTGCCAGATGCGATTCCCAGACATGCTTTTTTTCATCGACAGCCTGGCTAAAACTCGACCATTCGACCGGTTCATCAAGCGCCACCCAAACATTTTCATCCTTTACATCGGTAGCGGATGAAACCTGGGCTAATGAAGAGATTGTTGCCGACATAAATATGCCACTTTATATTAAATATAATTGTGTATTGTTACTTATACCATGCTTCCCATCTTGCCGTATTGACAGATATTCAGCAGCTTAGTTTAGCCTGGAAAACTTGGAGCTAAAAATTAGTGCATTTTACCCTACCAAAACCCTGTGCTGCTAAGTTATTGGTTGGAAAGTTTGTAAACCAGCACTACGTCGCCCTGCTTATAACCAAATATGGAGCTGCCTCCACTCGCTACGGCGATATATTGTATGCCGTCGATCATGTATGTAATCGGCGGCGCGTTGACGCCAAAGTCTGATTTCGCCTGCCATAGCAGTTCGCCTGTTTGGCTATTGTAAGCGTTAAAGTTGCCGTTACCCTCACCCATAAACACCAGACCGCCCGCAGTTGCCAGCACACCACCTACCAAAGGCTGTGCAGTTTTGTTTTGCCAGGCAATTTTTCCTGTTGCTAAATCAATGGCTGAAAGCAAGCCCCAGCGCGGGTCGCCGGTAGGTTCACTGGCTGCGTAGCGGATGGCAGGTTTGCCGTCTTTAGATGGCGATTCATGCAGCGTGTATTTTATCGGCGCATGGATGCCTGCCACAAACACACGCTGATTGATTTCATCCACACTCACGGGCGACCAGTTGGAGCCACCTAAAATACCTGGATAAACAACAATACCTTCTAAAGTCGCTTTCTTGAACATGTTTTGTTGCGGTACAAAAACCTCTGATTTTTTCAGTAACTTGCCTGTTGCCCTGTCATGCACATAGAACCAGCCGGTTTTGCTGGCCTGGCCCACGGCGGGAATTATTTTGCCATCTATTTTGTAATTAAATAATACCGGCGGACTTGCCAAGTCATAGCCCCACAAGTCATGCGGCACCTGCTGATAATGCCATTTGCGCTTGCCGGTATTGACATCCAGCGCCACCAAAGAAACTGTATAGAGGTTATCGCCAGGCCGTGAAACATCATTCATCTGCGGGCTTGGGTTGCCTGTGCCAAAATATAGTGTATCGGTCACTGCATCAATCGCTGGCGTGCTCCAGGCCGAGCCTCCGCCGAAGCGTGCCGCGTCTGGATACTTGGCTAAATCGGCTTTTTCGGCAGCTACATCACGGTTAAAAGTCGCACCATCTTCCGTGGTTTCAGAAAACTGGCCTTCCCAGCCCTTTTCAGGGATCGTATCAAATTGCCAGACGCGCTTGCCGTTATTTACATCATAGGCCGCCAGAAAGCCAGGGCGGCCAAAAAGCCCCGTTACCCCAATGACAGCGCCCAATGGCGCATCTTCTCGCGGATTGTCAATGTGCAAGCCATAACCCACGCCGGTGATGCCGATAATCACTTTGGCTTTATACACCACAGGTGCCATGGCGATGCCGATGCCAGTGCCGCCTGTGACCTTGCGTGCAGAATTCGGGTCGTTTTTATCCAGCGCATCCTGGCCTTCGGTCAGGATTGCATTTTCCACCACATCGATATCCCAATCTTTAGCGCCAGTTTTAGCATTCAGCGCAATCAAACGCGCATCCACAGTGCCTATAAACACACGGCCTGCGGCCACTGCTACCCCCCTGTTAGCCGGGCCACAACACATCTGCCAATCCTTGCGCCTGTCATGATTGTAGCGCCAAAGCTCTTTGCCAGTTTTAGCATCCAGCGCGACTACGTGGTTAAAAGGCAAGGACAGGTACATTACACCATCTTGCACGATCGGCGTGGCTTGAAAAGTCGCCGTGATGCCGCTTTTATATTGCCAGGCCTGTACCAGGTTTTTTACATTGTCCTTGTTAATTTGCACAGACGGTGAAAAGCGCTGGCTACTGTAATCACGGCCAAAGCTTGGCCAATCCTGCGTTTCTGCGTGGTATCGCGTTGAGATTTGCGTGCAGGCGGCAAGTAAACTCAGAACAACCGCTAAAATCAAAAAATTCAGATTAAAATGACGTTTCATAGTGACAGGTTCCAATGATTTATTCATAGCATACCGATAAGTATATAGCTTGTTTTGGCTTTAAATGAAAAATGCTAACAATAAGTCGTACGGGGTCTACAAAATCAAGACGCGATAACATGCAATTTGCTAATATAAATTGGATTAATAATCAACCACATTCTATTGATTTTAATGATATTTATTTTTCAACAGAGGATGGCCTGCAAGAAACGGAGCATGTATTTATTACTCACAATCAATTAAAACAGCGTTTTGCGCAACATGACAACAATCACTTTACTATTATCGAAACCGGCTTCGGCACCGGGCTCAATTTTTTAGCGGTCTGCGCGCATTGGCTGGCATTGTCGTCGCCTCATGCGAAATTGCATTACATCAGCATCGAAAAATATCCGCTTAAGCATGCTGATTTACAGCGTACCATGCAACTTCTGCCACAATTCAACTTTATTTCATCCGAACTCATCTCAGAATATGCTGAACTTGAATCCGGGCTAAATCAGTTTAACCTTGCTGCAAGCCGCATCCAGCTTGATTTACGGGTTGGAGATATTGCCACACAACTTCTTCAAATCAACGACATGGCTGACGCTTGGATACTCGACGGCTTTGCGCCAGCTAAAAATGCGGACATGTGGTCTGCCGAGGTATTTGAACATATGGCAAGACTCTCCAGAATCAACACCACATTTGCCACCTTCACCAGTGCTGGAGCAGTTCGCCGCGGTTTGCAAGCAGTAGGTTTTGACGTAAAAAAACAGGGCGGTTTTGGCAAAAAGCGCGAGATGCTGAGCGGCATTTTTACGGAGAATAGCGCATGACAAAAGCCGTTGTCATCGGCGGCGGCATCTCGGGTTGCAGCACTGCCTATGCACTTGCTAGGCGTGGCATTGCCGTCACGCTGATTGAACGGCATTCGGCGCTGGCGCAGGAAGGTTCCGGCAACCCGATTGCAATGCTGTATCCCAAATTCAGTGCTAAGCCAGATGCCGCAAGTGCGCTGGGTTTGCATGGCTTTCGGTTTACGCTGAATTTATTGAACCAATGGCCGTCCACTCTAACATTGTTCAATGCTTGTGGGTTGATTCAACTGGCTTTTGATACGCGTGAACAAGCCCGGCAGCAGGCGCTTTTGCAGCAAGATCCCCTTGCATTCCTGCAGCACCTAGACGCCTACAGCGTGAGTGAAAAAGCGGGAATCGAACTGAAAACCGGCGGCATCTATTTGCCACAATCCGGATGGATTCGGCCAGCGGCCCTGTGCAAAGCGCTTTCCAGCTCGGCGCTGGTCACTACGCACATCTCCACCAATGCGCTGAAAATCCAGAAAAACGACAATCAATGGCAGGTATTCGGTGACAAAAATACTGCATTTGAAGCAGACATCGTTGTGATGTGTAATGCCAACGACATCAAGCAATTCAAGCCGTGCGCGAGCATAAAGATTACGCCGGTACGCGGCCAGGTTAACTTTTTTGCGCAAAATAATTTTAGCCAGGAAATCCAGACCATCATTTGCAGCGACCATTACCTGAGCCCCGCCGTAGATGGCCTGCATTCTATCGGAACGACTTATGCGCCTAATGATACCAATCCGCATTTGAGCGATGCAGATACCAGCGAAAACTTAATTGCCTTGCGTGTCATTTCGCCGGACATCTACTCGCGCCTGGACAAAAACGCCCTATCTGGACGTGTAGGCTGGCGCAGCCAAACACTCGATTACCTGCCGCTGGCAGGGCAATTGCTGGACGAGCAGGAAATTCGTACAAAGCCGCCACGCCACAATGCCGACCCTGCAGATTTGCCTTGGCTGGAAGGTTTATATGTGAATGCAGGACATGGCTCGAAAGGCATGATTACTGCACCCATCTGCGGTGAACTCATTGCAGGTTTGATTACCAATTCAAACCACCCTGTTGAAAGTGCACTTGCCAGCAAACTCAATCCCAGCCGGTTTTTATTGCGTGAATTGGGGTTAAAACAATTGGCAAATTCGCTTTAACAAGTAAAATTGCGCCATGCAAAATGTGAATCAACTACTCGCCAATGCACAGCAGGCACAGCAGCAAGGCAATCCTGACCTGGCTTTGCAGCACTATCAGCAGGTTTTACTGCAATACCCCAACGAGTTGAATCTGCATATCGTTTGCGGCAATCTATGCGTAGAATTGCAACGCTTTGAAGAGTCGGCTGGCTATTTCAGGCGTATCTTAAGTGCATCCAATAAAAACAATGATGCGCGCAATGCTTTGTGTTTTGCGCTGCAGGGGCTGGGCAATCAAGCACACCACCATGGCCGCTTTGCCCAAGCCGAAGCTTGTTTTGAAGAAGCTACACAGCATCAACCCGGCAATGCCGTGTACTGGTATAACCTGGGCAACGCCCAGCGCGAGCTGGGTAAGCCACAAGCTGCGCTGACAAGTTTCAAAAAATCACTCGCGCTTAACCCGAATGACGCGGACACCTACAACAATCTGGGCAATGTGCAGCGTGAACTTGGCCAATTAGATAAAGCCATCGCCAGCTATGAAAAGGCGCTGCAACTGAATTCAGGTCTGCATCATGCGCTCGCGCATCTGGTGCACCAGAAACAGCATGTCTGCGATTGGGCCGAGTTAGATACGCAAATCCAGCAACTGCGCAATTTAGTAAAAAATGTCCCCAATGCACAAATTTCACCGTTTGCCTTTCTGGCGATGCCGGGCACAACCGCCGCCGAGCAAAAACAATGCGCCAGCAACTGGGTAAAAAACTGCTATAGCGCCTTGCCTGCAACCCGCTCCAAGCTTGGTTTCGGTAAAGCAAGAAAACCAAATAAAAAAATCAACATAGGCTATTTGTCCGCCGATTTCAGATTACATCCGCTCGCGTATTTAATTACCGAACTGATTGAAAACCACGACAGGAATCAGTTCGAAGTTGCCGCTTATTCTTACGGCCAAAATGACAAAACCGCAACGCGTAGGCGGCTAGAGCAGGCATTCGTCCATTTTGTGGATATTAGAAATTTGAATGATTTAGAGGCCGCAAAAAGAATCAACCAAGACCAAGTTGACATTCTGGTCGATTTAACCGGTTTCACGCAAAGCAGCCGCACCGGCATAGTGGCGCTCAAACCCGCCCCAATCAGCATCAATTGGCTGGGTTATCCGGGGACGATGGGTGAGCTAGAAGGCAGGTCGCTGTTTGATTATATACTGGCCGATAAAGTCACTGCGCCAAACGCGGCGGATTTTAGCGAACAACTGCTCTACCTGCCTTGCTACCAGCCCAATGACAGCAAGCGCCCGGTCGGTAAGCTCACCACAAAAACCGAGCACAATCTGCCTGAAAACGCTTTTGTATTCTGCTGTTTTAATCAAACCTTTAAAATCACGGCTGAGGTGTTTGCAGTATGGCTGCGCTTGCTGCAACAAGTACCCAACAGCGTGTTATGGCTGCTGGAGTGCAATCCGTGGGCAAAAACCAATTTATGGAAAGAGGCTGAAAAAGTAGGTATCGACAAAAACAGGCTAATTTTCGCACCACGCGTGGCGATTGCCGAGCATCTTGTCCGCCACGTGCATGCAGATCTATTTCTGGACACCCTGCCCTACAACGCGCATACCACGGCCAGCGATGCGCTTTTTATGCGCTTGCCGCTATTGACATGCGCTGGCGAAACCTTTGCCTCACGCGTGGCGGCCAGCTTGCTGCGAAGCGTTAATCTGCCTGAATTAGTCACGAATTCATTGCTAGCGTATGAACAAAAAGCGCTCGATTTTGCGCAGTACCCTGAAAAACTGGCGCAACTAAAACAAAAGCTCTGTTCGGAACTGGAAAAATCCGCGTTGTTTAACCCGGCATTATTTGCGCGTGAGTTGGAGCAACACTATTTGCATCTCCGGCAAGCTATGTGACAAAAACCCAGCTTGTGATAAAGTTAAAATACTTGAAACTAGCCTTATAAGAAAATAGGAAATACTATGGCTGCAATTGATATCACCCCAGTGCTTAAATTCATGACGGAAAAAGGTGGCTCCGACCTTTTTTTCAGCACCAGCGCACCGATTCATATGGAAATCGAAGGCGAAGCAATGCCGGTCAATAACCAAATTATGCAGCCCGGCATGATAAAAGAAATCGCTTATTCGATTATGAGCCCAGCACAGATTGCGGAGTTCGAATCCACTCTGGAATGCAACTTTGCGATTGGCCGCAAGGATATCGGCCGCTTCCGGATCAATGTATTCCGCCAGCGCGGCGAAGTCGGCATGGTCATTCGCCATATTAAAACCGAGATTCCGGATTTTGAAACACTAGGTCTGCCGCTTGTTCTCAGGGATCTCATTATGCGCAAGCGCGGTCTGGTTCTAGTGGTAGGTGCTACCGGCTCAGGCAAATCAACCACGCTGGCATCGATGATTGATTACCGCAACGCGAATGAAAATGGTCATATTGTCACGATTGAAGACCCGATTGAATTTGTGTACACCCACAAAAAATCAGTGGTGGACCAGCGCGAAGTCGGCATAGACACCCTCTCTTTCGAAAATGCGCTGAAAAATGCCATGCGCCAGGCGCCAGACGTCATTCTGATTGGCGAGGTGCGCGACATGGAAGGCATGAAACAGGCACTCGCCTATGCCGAAACTGGCCATTTATGCCTTGCTACATTACACGCCAACAATGCCAATCAGGCGCTGGAGCGCATTATCTCGTTTTTCCCTACCGAGGCTAAACACGGCCTGCTGCTTGGTCTTTCCCTGAATCTGGTGGGCATCATTTCGCAGCGCCTGATTCCTGGAAAAGTACAAAAGCGTGTTGCCGCGGTAGAAGTCATGATCAATACGCCATACATGGCCGAGCTCATTCAAAAACAAAAACTGGGTGAGATGAAGGAAATCATGGCTGACAACAATGATATTGGCATGAACACTTTCGACCAGTCGTTATTCAGGCTGTTCAGCAATGGCAAGATTGGCGAAGAAGATGCGCTGGCAAACGCTGATTCCCGCAACGACTTATCGCTTAAAATGCGTTTTGCCGCTGAAGGCGCAGCCGGAGGCTTTAACTAGCTCTGGCAGGCTCATTCTTTATGATTCAATGCCGCGATGAGTGCGCCCATGACAATCAGGCTGCCGCCAATCCACTCATTGAGCGTCATCGCCTCGTGCGCCAGGTAATACGAGGCGATCGCGGCGACCACCAGCTCAAACAAAAACAACACCGAAGCCCGTATTGCAGTGAGCTGCGTTAAGCCGAATTGCACCAGCAACGTAGCCGCCATCAGCAGTAAGGCTATCAAACCCATCACCAGCCAGTGATACACGCTAAAAAAACTAGGCATCAGAAATTCCCCCTCTAGAATTGGAGAAAAAACCAATGCCACGCCAATCACGCCAAACCACACTGCGAATGACTTGGCGCGCAGGCTTAAATGGCTGGATTTGCGCGTAATCACGTTAGTTAGCGAAAAACCCATGCCAGATGACAATGCCAACCATTCCGCCGTATTCCGCGGAACTGGAAGATAACGGGTCATCTCGCCCAATGGCCCAGCCAGCATGATATAGGCGCCAATAAGCGCAATGACGATCGAAATAAATCCGATTTGAGTAATCGGCTCTTTCAGCCAGAAACGCGCCAGCAGCAATGTCCACAGTGGTGAAAGATAGAACAGCAGCATCACGCGCATTACCTCACCATCTATTACTGCCAGCACGTAACTCAGATTGGTCCAGCCCGCGGCCAGGCTTAACCAGAAGATGCTTTTGGGCTGCGTCAACAGCCCGCGCCAATGCTTGCAAAAATATATTCCAGCGATCGCCGCTGCTATGCAGTAGGTATAAAAGCTGGAAGCAACGCCGGAAATCCCCGCTTCTGCCATCAGACGATATGGGTACCAAATGATGCCCCAGCATAGCGCACCAAAAAGCAGGCCGAATACCGCAAAAGAGTTTTTGTTATTGCTGTTGCTCACGATGCTTCCTAAATTATAATAGTGCCTATGAATCCAAACCTAAATTTATTACAACCCTATCCGTTTCAGCGCCTGCGCGATCTATTCAAAGGCATTACGCCCAATCCTGAATTGCCGCCGATTAATTTATCCATCGGCGAACCCAAACACGCTACACCGCAGCTGATTAAGGACGCGCTGACGAACAACCTATCCGGGCTGGCCAGCTACCCTACCACAGCCGGCTCGCTTGAGTTGCGCGAAGCCATTTCTGCATGGATCTCCCGGCGTTACAACATCCCGGCACTCAGTGCTGATAAGGCCATTTTACCAGTGAATGGCAGCCGCGAAGCGCTATTTGCTTTCGCCCAAGCGGTTATCGATAGCAGCAAGCCTAACCCGGTTGTGATTTCGCCGAACCCGTTTTACCAGATTTACGAAGGCGCAGCGTTTTTGGCTGGCGCAACACCCTATTTCATCAACACATTGCCGGAAAACAATCATGCAATGGCATTCGAAAGCGTACCTGTTGATGTGCTGAAGCGCACACAACTGGTTTATGTCTGCAGTCCGGGCAACCCTTCCGGCAAGGTCATGAGTTTGGAGCAATGGAAAACGCTGTTTGAGTTATCCGACCAATATGGTTTTGTCATTGCTTCGGATGAATGCTATTCAGAAATCTATTTTGATGAAGAAAATCCGCCGTTAGGTGCCCTGCAAGCCGCATATCTATTGGGTCGCGGTCATGCCAATTTAATCGTTTTCAGTTCACTTTCCAAACGCTCCAATGTGCCTGGCATGCGCTCCGGCTTTGTGGCAGGCGATGAAAAGATTATCGAAAAGTTTGCGCTCTACCGCACCTACCACGGCTGCGCGATGAACCCGGCAGTACAGGCTGCCAGCGTTGCTGCTTGGAATGATGAAGCGCATGTCATTGAAAACCGCAGGCTTTACGCAGCCAAATTTAATGCCGTTACCCCGATGCTAGCGGATGTACTAGAGGTAGAAATGCCGGATGCAGCGTTCTATTTATGGGCCAGAAGTAAAGAAAGTGATACAGAACTGGCGATAAAACTTTATCGCGATTTGAGTATCACCGTGTTGCCTGGCAGCTTTCTGGCACGTGAGGCACACGGCATGAATCCTGGTAAGCATTTCATCCGCATGGCGCTGGTGGCGCCTTATGACGAATGTGTGGAAGCCGCCAACCGCATTAAAAATTATTTATAAATTACATTAAGTATTAATTTCAACCATTTGATTTTATATATTTATTATTTAATCTTACCGCAAGCGAACTCATGGCGATCAGCGCAACGCCTATCACCACCAGCGCAAGCGGCCAGCCCAGTGTATTGGCGAAATGTTTGGCCGTGAAATAGCCAATGTACAGCAGCATCGAAAGGGTGCCGACCAGCAACAAGGTTCTGCTGCGCACGTAGGTGCTCAAAAAGATGATGGACGCCGACAATCCAAGATAGACGAGTTCCAGCGGCGTATTTCTAACCGCGTCGAACACCGCCCACAATAGAATGCATGCGCCGACAAAATACCAGAACGGGGCAATGGCCAGATGCCGTGATTGCTGCAGACCATAAGCGATGCAGATGAGCGATGTGCCGATTACGATGCCGATGAATTCTTCATCCCAATCCCAGAGATCAAACAGATTAGCAAAGAAAATGCAGCCGAACAAAATGGCGCTGAAAGCAAGCACAGTGCGGCGCTTCCCCCAAAACGTCATCCCTTGCTGAATCAGCATATACGCCGCCATAAAGGCCAGCCCATGGCGCGCATCACCACCCGAGGAGTATTCTTGCAGCATGACTATAATCCCGGTCGGCTGCAACAGCGTGGCCATTAAAAACAAGGGTGTTGCGGCTTTTTCATAGCGTTTGTCATCCAAACAAACCAAGCCCATGATAAACGCTACCAACCCCACGCCCAAGGTCACAATCACGCGCGCAGCGGAGCCAAAATCATCCCAGTACATCGAGATAAACACCCCTATGCCCGCAAATACGAAAATACCACCAATATAGCCAAACAACTTGGAAAGCACGCCGCTGGAGGGTTTACTGGCCTGCATTTGCGGCATAGCCAGCGCCTGCGCGATTTCTTCCAGCGTAATATGATTGTGCTTGGCGAGCGAAACGATATCCTGTAAAGCATCTTCTTTCAGCGACATGATGCCCCCCCTATTTTTTGATGATCCAGCCGATAAACTGTACCTGGTTATAGTAATAATCCTGCTGGGTATTAGGTATTTTGTAGCCCACACCTCCCTTTTTCACGCGGAACCCGCTGTTGCGGTAACCACCGCCAAACAAGCCGCCCAATAAACCGCTGCCGCTATAATTCGGCCCGTCTAATACATAACCATCTGGCGAAGCATTGTTGGTATCAATCTCAAAACTCCTCGTCTCTTCCAACGCCACTTCCACGCCATCAGTAAATTTACTATTATCTAACGTAATTTCACGTGTAGTCTCAGTCTTGCCATCATAAACAAATAGCTTCACTTGGTTGTAATTGGTGTTTTTATCTTCAATTTTCTTAGGCTTAACCATTAACTGCTTATTTTTAACATTAAAGTTCAGCGAAAATTCAGCTGTTTTTTGATAATCATACTGCGTTGCGGCAAACAGCATCTCGTATTGTGGCGGGGTGCCAAACGCCTTGGGAATCACTGTCGCGACGAAAAAAAGCACTATCAGCAACAGCGGCAGCGTGAGGCCAATCACCAACACCAAATTTTCTTTTATCCAGTTTTTCATGCCCTTATCCTTGAATAAATTCCTTGATTAACTTTAGCACAATCTCATGCATCTCGGGGCTCAAACAATCCACCTCTATCGTGTCATCCATGCCACGCAGCCACGTGAGCTGGCGCTTGGCTAATTGCCGCGTGGCAAAAATGCCCCTGTCACGCAGCTCTTTTTCATCGTATTGCCCTGCAAGGTGCTCCAATGCTTGCCTGTAGCCCACACAGCGCATGGAGGTGCTTTCGGGCGTGAGTTCAGGATATTTGGCCAGCAATGCCCTCACTTCATCCAAAAAACCGCTAGCGAGCATGCTGTCAAAGCGCTGGGCAATGCGTTCGTGCAACATCTTACGCTCGCTTGGCACCAGCGCGATTTTAAGCAGCTCGTAAGGCAATGCCTCGCCTTTTGAGGCAAGATGCAGAGCCGTTATAGTATTGCCGGTAATCATAAATACTTCCAGCGCGCGCTCAACGCGCTGCATATCGTTGGGCTGCAAACGCGCAGCGGTTTCCGGGTCGATGTGCGCAAGCCTGGCATGCATGGCAGGCCAGCCGATTTTCGCAGCCTCCGCCTCGATTTCAGCGCGAATGGCAGGGTTCGCCTCGGGTAAGTTGCTTAACCCGCCCTGCAGCGCGTTGAAATACAGCATGGTGCCGCCGACCAGCAAAGGCACCCTGCCGCGCGCAGTAATCTCCGCCATCAAACGCAAGGCGTCATTTCTAAAATTCGCTGCGGAATACGCACCGGTAGGGTCAATGATATCAATCAGATGATGCGGCGCTCTTGCCAGCGTTTCAACATCCGGCTTGGCGGTACCGATGTTCATGCCTTTGAACACCAGCGCAGAATCCACACTGATAATTTCAACGGGTAACTTGGAATATAGCTCCACCGCCACGCCTGTCTTGCCGCTGGCAGTAGGCCCCATGAGAAAAATTGCAGGCGGATAAGCTGCTTGTATCATCAATAATTATTCAAAATTTGTTTTTCCGGCAACAATCTGCATGCTCAATCAGATAATGCTGTCTCTTTGGTTTTTCTCTTGTTACCAAGCTGCCGCACGGCGGTATAATATAACTCAATAAATATACTACACATTTGAGCGGGGAGACTCTCAATGAACTTGGAAAAAGTAATTTTTGGTTTTTTTATCGTATTGGCGATGACGCTGAATTACGGCTTCTTTCTCGGCGAAATTGACAACCCTGATCACCATCATGTCTATGAACTCTATGCAGCCATCGTAGTGAGCCTGATTGCTACCGTGTTAAAGTTTGGCGACCGCACACAGGTGGGTGCTGTCTTGCTGTCCACAAGTCTGGCTGCAGACCTGCAACTCATTGCCGCAGCCATATTATGGGCTATCATGGGCGGCAGCATGGATGAGGCCTCATTGATGGTGTATATTGTATCGCTCTCCGGCGGTGCATTAATGGCGAATTTCGTATCGGTTATCCTGCTTATTTCTGAGACCATCAGCCAGCGCAGATAATGCGGACATGCTTGAATACTCAAAGCACCCGGCGATATGAATAACATTCTTTTTCTGATCCTGCGGCGCCTGCGGCGGCCATTGATCGTAATCATCCTCAGCTTTGCCATCGCCATTGTCGGGCTCACGCTGATGCCCGGTGTTGATGACAAAGGCAATCCCTGGCATATGAGTGTATTCCAGGCCTTTTATGTCATCAGCTACACGGCAACCACTATTGGCTTTGGTGAGATTCCCTACCCGTACAGCCATGCGCAGCGACTCTGGTTGACAATGTCCATCTATCTGACCGTGATTCCCTGGTTTTATGCCTTGGGTAAAATCATTACCTTATTGCAGGATACTGCGCTACGCCAGGCGATGACCACAGAACGCTTTGCCAAAAGTGTGCGCCTGATTCAGGAGCCTTTTTATATTCTGTGCAGCTATGGCGAATCAGCCAGCGTACTGGCAAAAGCACTGGATGACAAAGGCATTCGTGTGGTGGTAATTGAGTCCATGCAGGAGCGGCTCACTGAACTGGAGCTGACTGACACCAATAATGTAATCCCCAGTCTGTGCGCCGACGCCAAACTGCCGGATACACTTGTTCATGCAGGCGTGCACCACCCTTTGTGCAGCGGCGTTGTCACGCTCACCGACAATGATCAGGTCAACCTGGCAGTTGCGGTAGCGGTCAAGCTCATGAACCCAGACCTGCCCGTGCTGGCGCGTGCTGAACGGGAGGACATCGCGGCTAATATGGCGTCTTTCGGCACGGATCACATCATTAATCCTTATGTTCTATTTGGTGAACAGCTGGCTGTGCGCGTACATGCGATCGGCACTTATATTCTGCACGAATGGCTCACCGATGTGCCGGGCGACACCCTGCCGCCACCTGAGTGTCCCCCCATGGGAAGATGGATCGTATGCGGTTACGGGCGGTTCGGGAAATCTGTCGTTAAAAATCTGGAACGCGAGCACATGACCACCACCATTGTGGAAGCCATGCCAGAACTCACCGGTTGTGAAAACTGCATCGTGGGCAGTGGTACAGAAGCAAAAACCCTGATAGAAGCAGGAGTGCACGACGCGGTAGGCATTATTGCCGGCACGGATAACGACATCAATAACTTATCGATCGTCATGACCGCCTATGAGCTTAACCCAAAGCTGTTTGTCATTGTGCGTAAAAACGGGCGGCACAACAATGCGCTGTTTAAGAAGTTTGATGCCAATATTACCATGCAGCCGCACGACATTATCGCGCATGAGTGCCTGGCCCACATGATCTCGCCGCTACTGGCACAGTTTCTGGCGCTTGCCCGCAACCAGAGCAATGCCTGGGCCAATGCGCTGGTAAGCCATCTGGTCTCAGTTGTAGGCGAAGCCGTGCCCGAAACCTGGGCTGTCACGATTAACAGCAAAAACGCCTCGGCAGTCGCTGCATTTATCCAGCAGAACCGCGGAGTAACGCTGCTGAACCTGACACAAGATCCCGCCAATCGTCAAAAGTACCTGCCGGTGGTTCCACTTATGCTGCTGCGGAACAACGAACCCTGGCTATTGCCAGCGGAATCCACCTTCCTGAACGAAGGCGACCAGATTCTTTTCTGTGGCAAGCCGATGGCAAAATCCACCCAGCCGAGGCTATTAAATAGCCACAAGGATCTGACCTACATTGTCGACGGAGTAGAAGTCCCAGACAGCCTGATCTGGCGCTGGTTGAAGTCCTAGCAAAACGCTTGCCAAAATAAGACCCGGCAAACACCTAAACTGCGACCTGTATCATTTCCCCCGCATAAACATCTTATCCAGATCCTGCATTGAAACCTGGAACCAGGTGGGGCGGCCATGGTTGCATTGTCCGCTGCGTTCAGTTGCTTCCATATCACGCAGCAATGCGTTCATTTCAGGAATGGTAAGGCTGCGGTTGGCGCGCACGGCGGCGTGGCAGGCCATGGTGCCTAATAACTCATTACGGCGCTCCGTGAGTGCCCTACTCGCGCCAAATTCGCGCAAATCGCGCAGCACATCGCGCGCCAAGGTCACGGCATCAGCCTCCTGCAGTATGGCAGGTACGGCGCGCACCGCCAAAGTGGTGGGCGAAAGAATGGCAATGTCAAATCCAAGCTGTTGCAGGCTGTTATCGCCACTAGCAAGCGCTTCGTGCACGGCCGCCACTTCAAGTTTATCCGCATTAAAACTTACCGGGATCAGCAATGGCTGCATGGCAACAGTCTTGGCATCAAGCGCATTTTTCAGCTGCTCATACATGATGCGCTCGTGCGCAGCGTGCATATCCACCACCACCAAACCCTGTGTGTTCTGCGCCAGCACATACACGCCGTGGATTTGCGCAACGGCAAAGCCCAATGGAAATTCTTGTTTTTCTGCAAACGATGGCTCAAAACCCTGTAAGCTTACCCCCTTGTCCCTATTGGGCTGCAGGGCAGTGTTTTGAATGTCACCAAATAACTTTTGATAGAAGTTTGGGCTTTCATTCGCCACCAAATTGATCTGCGATTGATAAGCTGGATACGGGGCGCTGAAAGGATTATGCTGCGCCTGCCCTGCCGTTACTGCGCTAGAAGCGCCAGTTGGCGTAGCCAGCGCTTTATGCAGCGAGTGAAAAATAAAGCGGTGTATCGCCTGCCCGTCTCTAAACCGTACTTCAGTTTTTGCCGGGTGCACGTTCACGTCGACCAAATTTGGGTCAAGCTCCAGAAACAGTACAAACGCGGGGTGGCGCTCATGATGCAACACATCCTGATAGGCCTGGCGGATGGCGTGCGCAATGAGCTTATCGCGCACAAAACGGCCATTGACGTATACATACTGCATATCGCGGCTATTGCGGTTGAATGTCGGCTTTGCAGCCATGCCCCACAAGCGCAACCCTGCGGCAAACTCGTCGATATATATTGATTCCGCTGCAAATTCTGCGCCCAGCACCTCGCTGAACCGCTTTGAAGGTTCACTAATTGAAAACCTACTCAGCGCCCTGCCATTGTGCTGCAGCATGAATGCCACATCCGGGCGCGAAAGCGCAATGCGGCTAAATGCCTCTTCGCAATGCCCGAATTCGGTGGTCTCAGTTTTTAAAAACTTGCGGCGCGCGGGTGTGTTGAAATACAAATCATCCACTTCGACAATAGTGCCAACATCCAATGCGGCAGGCTCAAGCGGCTTGATATCACTGCCTTCTGAGGCAATACGCCAAGCGTGCTTTGTGGCCTGGGCACGGCTTAAAATGGCCGTGCGCGAAACTGAGGCAATGCTCGCCAGTGCCTCGCCGCGAAAGCCTAAACTGGCAACGGATTCCAGATCTTCCAGACTGGCTATTTTACTGGTGGCATGTCGTGTGAGCGCCATTGCCAGATCGTCCTGCGCAATCCCGCCGCCGTTGTCCGTTACTCTTAATTGCTTAATGCCGCCCTGCATGAGCGAAACTTGAATCTCTGTACTACCTGCATCCAGACTATTTTCCAGTAACTCTTTAAGCGCTGAGGCTGGACGCTCTACCACTTCGCCGGCGGCGATTTGGCTGATGAGTTGGTCGGGTAACAGGCGTATTTGCATATACTTTTCTATTGAAGTATCAATCGATGAGATACATTGCAATTTTACCTGCATTGCAACAATGTAGTGCTATCACTGCAATATAAATCGTACTAAACTTATTATTCAGCATAGTCGTTTACGGGGAGTTGAAAATGAAAATTAACGGCAAACTGGTATTGGTTACGGGCGCCTCCAGCGGCATGGGCGAAGGCATTGCAAAAGCCATGGCAAAAGCAGGCGGACGCTTGATTCTACTAGCGAGAAATCAAGCCGAGCTGGACCGCGTGGCCGGCACAATCACAGCGATGGGCGGCGAAGCGCAGGCATTCTCGGTAGATTTGAAAGATGCGGATGCGGTCGCCAAAGTCGCCGAACGAATTACGTCGCAGCTTGGCACGCCTGATATTATTGTTAACAATGCCGGTGCGGGTAAATGGCGTTTTGTGGATGAAACCACGCCAGCCGAAGCGGTAGAAATGATGGCACTGCCCTACTTTGCGACTTTTAATGTCACGCATGCATTTCTACCTGCCATGCTCAAGCGAAATAGCGGCCATATCGTCAATATCAGCTCGGTCGCCTCGCGTTTTGTGTGGCCAGGAGCAACCGCTTATACAGCTGCCCGCTGGGCAGTAAGGGGCTTTACACAAGCGCTGCGGGCGGATTTAGACACCACAAATATCAACGTAACACTGTATGAGTCTGCCAGTGTGAAATCGCCTTATTGGGAGCACAACCCCGGCAGCGCTGAGCGCGTACCGGGAATTGGTGTCATCATTCCCAAACTAACGGTTGAAGACGTTGGTACAGCGGTAGTTAAAGGCGTAGAGCGCAACAAAAAACTGATTATCACCCCGTTTATGACAAAACTGATTTATTGGAACCACGTATTTTTTCCGTGGCTGGTGCAATGGTTACTGACTAAAACGGGTTATAAACGCAAATAGCCGCTATTCTTGAGCGATTTTGATTTTTGCCAGTGCTGGATTGCTGGCGAAATATTTTTTGATGCCGCTTAAAATGGAATCGACCAGCTTATCCTGATGATCGCTGTTGTTAAGTTTGCGTTCTTCTTCAGGATTGCTGATAAAGGCCGTTTCAACTAATATCGACGGGATGTCTGGCGATTTCAACACAGCAAAGCCTGCTTGCTCAACACGCGGTTTATGCAGCTTGTTGACTTCGCCAATATGCCTTAACACAGCCTTGCCCAGCTTTAAGCTGTCGTTAATGGTTGCAGTTTGGGATAAATCCAGCAATGTCTTCGCCAACACCGGATCCTTGTCATCCAGGCTCACGCCGCCGATCAGATCGGATTCATTTTCCTTTTTAGCCAGATAGCGCGCGCTGGCGCTGGTAGCGCCCTTTTCGGAAAGCGCAAACACCGAAGAACCGCGTGCCGCTGGATTGGTAAAGGCGTCCGCGTGAATCGACACAAACAAATCAGCTTTGAACTTGCGCGCCTTCACCACACGGGTATGCAACGGGATAAAATAATCTCCGTCACGCGTCAAAACTCCGCGCATATTGGGTTCCGCATCGATTTTTTCTTTGAGTTTTCTGGCAATGGCCAAGGTAATGTTTTTTTCATGGCTGCCATTGGCGCCACGTGCGCCGGGATCTTCGCCACCATGTCCGGCATCAATGGCAATGGTGATTAAACGGCCATCTTCTTTATTGATGGCAGGTTTGCCTGTTTCGGATTTGTTTGTGTCCGGTGGCGCAACCGCTGTGGTATCGGCAGACTTAGGCATAGCCGTTGAAGCCGTAGCTGTATTAGGCGCGGTTGAGTCTGCGGACGAAGGCAACTGTTCGGCGATTGCTCCATCTGCCGCGCCACTATTGGGCGGCAGCGGTTCTACTACAGGTTTTTGCTGACTTGCTTCATTATTTCTCTTATCCAGCATGGCCATCAATTCATCCTGTAGCGGGTAAATATCCAGCACCAGGCGGTTTTTGTAATCTCCGGCGGGTGCGAGCGCGAACAGGTTGGATTTCACCTCACCTTTCAAATCGACAGCCACGCGCACCACACCCGGCTTGTAATTGGCCACACGTACCTGCTTGATATAAGGGTCGCTCGACAGAATTTTATCAGAAAGCGTTTTGAGCACACTGGTGAGTTCTACATCTTCAATATCCAGCACCAAGCGATCAGGATTTTTCAGGATAATCAGCTGATATTTAATCGGCGCGGTTGATTCCAGCGCAATGCGGGTGTACTCATCCGCAGGCCAGACACGCGCCGCCGTAATGGTGTTTGCCGCATAGCCATTTATAGTGATTAGCAATAAACAAATAAATAGCTGTTTTGTTAAAAGGCTTCTAAACATTGCTTTCCTAACGGCGAACCTGCAGAAAACTGAATTTTACGCCCGGTTTCAAGTGGCGAAAGCCGCACATGAATATCCGGCTCCGGCAACACATGTGCAGCCTTCTCCGGCCATTCGATCATGCAGATGCTCTGCGGATTAAAATAATCCCGGAAGCCTGCAGCATCCCATTCTTCTTCGCTGGCAAATCTATATAAATCAAAATGATATAAATTATAACTAGAAGTTGCATTAAGTTCAATCATGTAAGGCTCAACCAAGGTATAAGTCGGGCTTTTTACTTTGCCGGCATGCCCCAAGCCATACAAGACACCGCGCACAAAGGTGGTTTTACCCGCGCCAAGATCGCCATGCAGGTACACCACCAGGCCAGCCTTAGCAATATGCGCAAAGCGCATGCCACAAGCCAGGGTGGCTGCTTCATCATTCAGGGTAAGTGTAATATCATTGGCGCTATGCATTTAAATCTTTCTAACGACTTAGCTGCGCTGGCGGCTGACATCAAGCGCTGGGGCCGTGAACTCGGCTTCGCCGAGATTGGCATTACCGATACCGACTTGACGGACGCAGAGGCTGAACATCGGGCATGGATTAACAAGGGCTTTCATGGTGACATGGATTATATGGCAAAACATGGCACGAAGCGCACGCGCCCAGCTGATTTGGTGCCAAATACTGTACGCGTGATTTCTGCCCGTCTGGATTATTTACCGCCCAAAGCGCAAGACAGCTGGGATGTGATGAAGGACGGTGAAAAAGCCTTTATCTCAAGATACGCATTAGGCCGCGATTACCACAAAGTCATGCGGCAGAAGCTGCAAAAGCTGTGCGACAAAATTGCAGTGAATATAAACGAATTTGAATTCAGAGTATTCACAGACAGCGCACCAGTGCTGGAGGTGGCGCTGGCAGAAAAATCTGGCCTGGGCTGGCGCGGCAAGCATACTTTGCTGATTAACAAAGAACATGGCTCCTGGTTTTTTCTGGGCGAAATTTACACCAATTTGCCATTGCCGATTGACGAGAGAGCCAGCAGCCATTGCGGCAGTTGCAGCGCCTGCATCAACATCTGCCCTACCCGTGCCATTACTGCGCCTTATGAGGTGGATGCGCGGCGCTGCATTTCCTATCTCACCATCGAGCTAAAAACCGCGATTCCTGTTGAATTCAGGCCACTCATAGGCAACAGGGTATATGGCTGCGATGATTGCCAATTGGTATGTCCCTGGAACAAGTTTGCAGAAGTCACGCAAGAACCCGATTTTAATGTGCGAAACGGCCTGGATGACATCAGCCTGGTGGAATGTTTTGTCTGGTCTGAGGACGAATTCAAACAGAAAATGGCAGGCAGCGCGATTTACAGAATCGGCTACTCACAATGGCTACGGAACATTGCAGTGGGTTTAGGCAATGCGCCTAGTACGCCGGCAGCGATAGGCGCCTTAAAAACACGAGAATATGACAGCAATGAATTGATTCGTGAGCACGTAGTCTGGGCGTTGCAGCAACATCAATAAATTAATGATTTGCTAAAATTCATCTTGGCTTGGCTCGGGTTCGTATAGAGGACCTGGCTCCAATATTATTTTAGCTCCACTACTTTTTGAATCGTTATTTACCCCTATGTTTCTATCAGGAGTGTCTGAAAAAGTTTCTTGAGCATTTTCCTGGTTTTTTGGTGCATCTTGCATGGGATAAATATCTAATGCCAATCTATGCTTATAATCACCTAAAGGCTGATAAGCTGTAAGAGCGGGCTTGGCTTGCGTTCTCAAATCAACCACTATGCGAGTAACGCCTTGTTTGAAACTGGCCACCCGCAATTGTTTAATGTAAAAGTTATCAGGTAAAGCTTTACTTACAAGCGCTTTCAGTGATTGATTTATTGGGGTATTTTTTAAGTCCAACACGATGCGATTTGGATTTTTAAGAATAAGCATTGAATGCACAATAGCTTGATCTGACTCGATGGTAATGCGTGTGTATTCACCGACTGGTAGCACAGTGCTGGAAATGACTGTTGCCCCGTAAATCGACATATGGGTTAGCAACAAAATGGAGGTAAGCAAAGTTTTCACTAAAAAAACTGTAGTTTCGGTGCCACCATAATTTATGCACTTATTCACATGCTAGAACTTACTGACAAATCACCTCAAAGTCAACATCGCCGCACCCAGCATGCCCGCTTGGTCATGCGCAGTAGATGTTTTGACTGATATTTTGCCACGCAAAACGGGAATCAAGTCAGCTTCCAGGCGTTGTGTGAAGGACTTTTGCATGAGCGTCCAGGCACCTGCCATGCCGCCGCCAATAATCACGTTTTTAACGTCAATCACTTTCGCAATGCTGGCCAGCGTTTGCGCCAATGCTTTTGCGGCAACTTCATAAGCGGAAATCGCAGCGATATTGCCCGCCTTGGCAAGCTCTGCGATCTGCGCTGCTGTGCACTGCTGCTTAGTGACGTTGAAGTAGCTTATAGCGACGCCTGAAGCCGAGGCATATTGCTCCATGCAGCCCTTGTTGCCGCAGCCGCACTGCCTGCCATCTGGCTCGATAATGATGTGCCCGACTTCCATCGCCACGCCATGCTGGCCTGAATAAAGCCTGCCGCTTGTATCAATGAAGCCGCCGCCCACCCCTGTGCCTAGCCCCATGTAAATCAGACCGCCTTCTGGCTTACCCGCCATGCAATATTCGCCGTAAGCTGCGGCATTGGCATCGTTTTCCACCACCACTTTTTTACCAACAATCCGGCTTAAATCTGCTGCCAGATTCACGTTTTTCAAACCCGGCAAGTTAGGTGATTGCGCAATAGTGTGCGTTTGCGGATCGATAAAACCCGGAAAGCCAATGCCTATCGCCTCCACTTCAGGGTATTTCAGCAACACGGTTTGTATTGCATTGGCGGTAACTTCAAGTATTTTCTGCCAGGCCTGCTCGGGCGCATACTCCTTGCACAAGCGCGAAAAGCTTGCCTGAAAGCGCGTTTCTTCTATCAGTGCCAAATCAGAGAACACACCCACACGCAAATTGGTACCGCCGACGTCTATGCCAATGCGCATCGCCATGCTTATTTACGTCTCGTGCGAGCAATGGCTTTTGCAATCGTCTTTTTCTGCTCCTCAGAAAGCTGCTGCCAGTTAAACCGCCAGTGCCAGTTACCCGAAGATGTTCCCGGCGTGTTCATACGATGGCTGGAATCAAGCACCAGAATATCCTGCATGGGAATAATTGCCAGATTGGCAGCGGACGCAAGCGCCATATTGATTAAATCTGCTGGAATATCGGGTTGATGCTCCTCTGAATGCGTTGAGGATAAATGCCGGTGAAAGTGCCCGCGCTGATGCTCATCCAGATTGATGTGCCAGCCCAGGGTGGTATCGTTATCGTGCGTGCCGGTGTATACCACGCTGTTCTTTTCAATGTTTTGTGGCAAGTACGGGTTATCTTCTGCGCCGCTGAACGCAAATTGCAGAATCTTCATGCCCGGCAAGTTATATTTGTTGCGCAAGGCATCAACTTCGTCAGTAATAATACCTAAATCTTCTGCCACCAGGCAGATATTGGGCAGGGCCTGCTTGATAGCTGCCAGCAGTTCATCACCCGGTGCCAGCACCCATTGACCATTTATAGCGGTATCTTCGCTGGCGGCAATCTCCCATGCAGCTTCCAAACCTCTGAAATGATCGATACGCACAATATCAAACAGCTCACTTTGCGTTGCCATGCGTGATATCCACCACGCGTAGCCGTCTGCCGCCATCGCATCCCAGTTGTAATGCGGATTTCCCCAGCGCTGTCCAGTGGACGAAAAATAATCCGGCGGCACACCAGCCACCACGGTCATGTTCTTGTCAGCATCCAGTTTAAATAGATGCGGCTGCGCCCATACATCCGCACTATCATAAGCCACGAAAATGGGAATATCTCCAAACAAATGCACGTTTTTTGTCGCCGCATAGGCTTTAAGGCTTAACCACTGCGTAAAAAACACAAACTGCGTGAATTGAATGACTGCGATTTCATGCGCCAGCTCTTTACGCGCCTGCTTTAACGTTTTTGCATCGCGATTCTTATACGCTTCTGGCCAGGTATGCCAGCCGGTTTGATTAAACTTGCTTCGTAGCGCCAAAAACAATGCGAAATCATCAAGCCAGTGCGCCTGTTTTTTACAAAACGCCGTAAAAGCTCGCTGCTCTTTTTTCTCTGCCCGTATTTTAAACGCTTCATAAGCACTTGCCAGCAGTTGTGTTTTGCTTGTAATCAAGACATCAGTATCGGCTTTTCTTAGCAAGAGGCCTTGTGATTGCAAGGCTTCCAGGCTAATAAAATCTGGGTTTCCTGCAAACGCGGATAAAGCCTGATAAGGTGAGTTGTCGGCGTGCGGCATGTTAATTGGCAAGGTTTGCCATACAGTTGCGCCAATGTCATGCAAGAAATCGACGAAACGATAAGCTTCCGCACCTAAATCTCCCACGTAATGCGCGCTTGGCAGAGAACTGATGTGAAGAAGAACGCCTGCGCGGCGTTTCTTTAGAAGTGGTGCATATAATTTTTGTTTCATCAATGCCTATATCAATATTGTCATGCCAAATAGTCCATGACTATATTAGCGTTAGTAGTTTGTGGACTACGCTTGTCCTCGGCGCATGGTTCCCGCATTGTCTGCGTTACCGCCGCCAGCACTAATAGAAGAATACAACACCGAGGGTACAGGCTGTTGTAACAAAGTGTATAAATTAATGAGATTGCGACGGTAAAGCTGATCAAAACTCGCAACGCTATCAGATGAATTATAGTCACCAAACCACCAGAACCAGTCTGAGCCTTCACAAATCGCTAGCTGACGCTCGCATGCCGCTACTTGCTCGGCATTCAAAACACCTTTAGCCATCACGCTGTCGTACGTTCTTTTAGCCACGCACAGCAAGTCCCAAGCCAAATTCTTGTCCTTGCTGCCAATCCAGGTACTGAAAGTACCATAGACCCAGCTGCCTGCTGCAACCTGCGATAATTCAGGAGCGGATAATCCCTTGATTTTGTATTCCTTCGATTGATATAAATCAACCACATCACTGAAAGTTGCCATAACTATATCAGGGTGATTTGCTAGTGCCGCATATAACTCACTTATAAAATAATATCCGTTGTATGGATAATATTCCCAGGCATTTTCACCATCTAAAATAACGCTTACAATTTTCGGTTTGTTATAAACGTCGCCTTTTATTTCGTCATTATGAATATATTCTAGTGTCTGGATAAAATCCTTTACTGCATCTGGCGTATGCATTTTTGCATACTCAAACCCAATCTTGTCTGAAAGATTATCATCCCTGAAGAAACACAAAATATCCTGCTTGCCATTGGTGACACGATATGGCTGATACAAGTATTGGTTTTTATCCGCCACGCTTAAACGCGATTTCAGCAAGCTATTCGCCAGCACGCCCTGCCCTGTAGCAGCCCATTCTACCCCGCCCTCAGCCATCAGCGATAATGCGGCAGCCGAAACTCCACCCTCTGCTGGCCACATCCCGCGTGGTGCCTTGCCAAAGAGCTTAGTATGATATTCTTTCGCAGATTGCACATGTGCCACCGCGCGGCTTTGGCCGCCAGCATATTTTGCATACTTTGGCAGCGGCGCATACGGCATTGCATCCAGCGCGGATTTAAAATCCAGCAGTAGTGGAAGAATAGGATGGTAATAAGGTGTTGTAGAGATTTCTATTTGCTTGCGCTGCAAAAGCGCTTTATAGCGCGGTATTAATCCGGAAATCGTATCGCCAATAATGTTGAATAGTTGCTGCCTTTCTTCCAGAGTGAACATCATGCCCTTGTTCATCAAGGACTGAATCGTTGTGTTGCTGCGGCGCAGGCTCTCTCCACACCAGGCCAGGTGATACCACACGAGTAAATCCGCGCTGTATTGCGGCGATAGATATTGGAAATCGCCACATGCCATTGGCTCGACCAGCTGATACAGATGCAACAAGCGCTGATAATGGGGAAACGGGCTCAGCATTTTTTCGTGATGGCTTTTGAAACAGCTTTTTACAATCAAATGGCATTGCTCATGATTGATGTCCGCTAAATTCGGTCTGACCAGCAAGGCCAGTAGCGGATCACGAATCGTGTTCTGCTTGAATTGGTTACTATAGTCTTCAAGCTGCTCCAACAGGATCGGCACAAAATTGAAGGTGACGCGTGCCTTAGGATTTGCCTCCAGATGGAAAGCCATGTCGCTGTAATCTTTTATGGCATGCAGGTATGTCCAAGGCAACACGTATTCATTGCTGACCGTGTCGCGGTAATCCGGTTGATGCATGTGCCAATAGAGATTAAGGTAAAGCTTAGGACGAGTTGACTTCAAATTAATTCACAATCTTAACAATAAACATTAGAAATTATTATTAACTACTTGTTTTAAATTAATAATATTAAATTACTCTGTACAGATCCTGGCCCAGCATATCGGGCGTTACCAGCACAATGCCTTTTTCGGACACATAGAAGCGCTTAGCATCCAAAGCCAGATCTACCCCGATTTGCATGCCCTCAGGGATAACGCAGCCACGGTCAATCACCACATTTTTAAGCACGACATTACGATTGATAGTTACTTTAGGCAAAATCACCGATCCTTCAATATCACAATAACTATGTACCCGCACATCTGAGAACAACACGGAACTGGTCACGCAGGAGCCGCTTACGATGCAACCGCCAGAAATCAATGAGTCTGTCGCCTTGCCGGTTCTGCCTTCGTCATTAAACACAAATTTGGCTGGTGGCAATTGCTCTTGATACGTCCAGATCGGCCAATCCCTGTCATACAAATTAAGCTCAGGAATCACTTTGGTGAGCTCCATATTGGCTTCCCAATAGGCATCAATGGTACCCACGTCACGCCAGTAGTAATTGCCGTTTTTAGCGCCGACACAGCTATCGGTAAAACGGTGCGCCTGTACTTTATACTTTTTAATCAGATAAGGAATGATGTCACCGCCAAAATCATGGCTGGATTTAGAATCGCCCGCATCGCGGATCAGCTGCTCATATAAAAACTTGGCATTGAATATATAAATACCCATGCTCGCAAACGCCTTGGTTGGATCGCCAGGCATGTGTTTGGGATTGGCTGGCTTTTCAGCGAACTCGATCACACGATCGGTTTCATCTACAGCCAGCACCCCAAAGCCCTTTGCGTCTTCCAGCGGCACATTGATACAAGCAACCGTCATATCGGCATTGTTGCGGGCATGGGTTGCCAGCATTTTGCCGTAATCCATCTTGTAGATATGGTCACCCGCCAATATCAACACGTACTCAGCCCCGCCCTCACGCAACAGATCCAGGTTCTGATAAACGGCATCCGCAGTGCCTTTGTACCAGTCCTCTGAAATACGCTGCTGTGCAGGAATAATATTCACATATTCGTTAAATTCACCGCGCAGAAAGCCCCAGCCGCGCTGAATGTGTTGAATCAGGCTTTGTGCTTTATATTGAGTTGCCACATTGATGCGGCGAATGCCGGAATTGATGCAGTTTGAGAGCGGAAAATCAATGATGCGGAACTTTCCGCCAAATTGTACTGCTGGTTTTGCGCGCCAATCAGTCAGGTTCTTCAATCGGCTGCCTCGACCACCCGCAAGAATAATCGCTGCAGTATTTTTGGTTAATGTACTAATAAAACGATCTGAATGCTGGTCGTGCGACATGATGCCCTCCTGAAGTTTTAATTATGCATCTGATAACTTAGCTGGGCTAAACTAAATTAGCAAATTCGACTTAAATCCTATATCAACTGCTTTCGTTTACATTATAATCAATGTTGCCAGCTATAATCCAGCTGGAATGTGACGTAATTAGCATAATATTAATAAAAACATAAAATATTTCTTAGAAAAATTTCGGGGGAATACATCTTGGTACAATCTAAAGCGACATCAGCAAAAGCAAGCGCGCAAACTGCAGCTAAGCAAGAAAAAGAGTCCGATGCCGTATCGGATTCATTGTTACTAATTTTAGAAGCACGTCATCACGATCCATTCAGTTTTCTAGGTCAGCATAAAGACGATGGAAGTTACATCTATCGTGCATTTATTCCCCAGGCGACAGGCGTGAGCGTTAAAGTTGGCGACGCGTGGATCAAGCTCGAGAAATCTCATCCCGATGGATTGTTTGGTCTGCAAAGTGAAACCCGCCTGGAAGCCCCTTGTCTGCTTAAAATAGATTGTGCCGGTAATACTTACGAAACATACGACCCCTATACATTTGGCACAAGCCTCACCCAGGACGAGCTCTATTTGTTTGGCGAAGGCCGCCTGTTGCAAGCCTACAAAACGCTCGGCGCGCAATGCATGACGCAAGATAATGTCGCCGGCGTCCGTTTTGCAGTTTGGGCGCCAAATGCAGAGCGCGTAAGCGTAGTCGGCAGTTTTAACAATTGGGATGGCCGTGTCCACTCCATGCGCACACATGGATCAAGTGGAGTATGGGATATTTTCATCCCCAATCTCACCACGCACGACACCTATAAATTCGAGATTCGCAACCGCCACACCGGCAATATTCTGGTCAAAACTGACCCTTATGGTTTTGAATTTGAACAGCGCCCCGGCACTGCCGCAAAGATCAGCGCCAGTTATCACCAGTGGGAAGACAGGCAGTGGCTCGATACGCGAAAAAAACGGGACTGGCTGCATGCTCCATTTAACTGTTATGAAGTCCATTTGGGCTCATGGCAACGCAACAACAAGGGTCACTTTTTAAATTATCGCGATCTGGCCAGCACGCTCGTGCCCTATGTCGCCGAAATGGGCTATACCCATGTAGAACTAATGCCGATCTCAGAGCATCCGCTGACTGAGTCCTGGGGCTATCAAACCACCGGTTACTTTGGCGTGACCAATCGCTTCGGCTCGCCCGATGATTTGCGTTTTCTGATTGACGCATTTCACCAGGCCAATATCGGCGTTATTTTAGACTGGGTGCCAGGACACTTTCCAAAAGATGACTGGGCCTTGGCACGCTTCGACGGCACGGCGTTATATGAACATGAAGACCCGCGCCTGGGTGAGCATCAGGACTGGGGCACTCTTATTTTTAATTACGGCCGCAATGAAGTACGTAACTTCCTGATGTCAAACGCTTATTACTGGCTTTCAGAGTTCCATATTGACGGTTTGCGTGTAGATGCCGTGGCATCAATGCTTTATCTCGATTACTCACGCAAGGCCGGCGAATGGCTCCCTAACAAATACGGCGGCAGGGAAAACCTGGATGTGATTGAGTTCTTAAAGCAACTCAATGTCATGGTGGGCGAAGACTTTGCCGGCGTACTCACCATTGCCGAAGAATCCACTGCATGGCCGGCGGTGTCGCGGCCGGTGTATCTGGGCGGTTTAGGCTTTAACATGAAGTGGAACATGGGCTGGATGAACGACACGCTTGCCTACATAGAACACGACCCGGTGCATCGGCGCTATTACCATGACATGCTGACTTTTGGCCAACTTTATGCCTACTCTGAGAACTTTGTACTACCGTTCTCGCATGATGAAGTCGTACATGGAAAAAAATCACTGCTAGATAAAATGCCGGGAGACGCGTGGCAGAAATTTGCTAACCTGCGTCTGCTGACTACATATCAGATGACCGCACCGGGCAAAAAGCTCAATTTCATGGGCAACGAGTTCGGCCAAGGCCGTGAATGGAACGTGAATAGCAGCCTGGACTGGCATTTGCTTAGCGACAAGTACGAAGGACATCAATGGCATCGGGGCATAAAGCAAGCAAGCCATGATCTGAACAGCCTCTACAAACAGGAGATAGCGCTACATTCGCTTGATTTTGTACACCAGGGCTTCGAATGGATAGACTGCCATGACTCTGACCAATCCATTATCAGCTATGTTAGACGCGGGCTGGACAATAGTTTTGTTATAATAGTATTGAACTTCACACCAGTATTGCGCGAAGGTTATCGCATTGGCGTGCCGCAAGCAGGCACCTATAACGAAGTATTTAACAGTGATGCGGCATGCTATGGCGGCAGCAATCAGGGCAACGGCGCAGGGTTACACACAGAAGACGTTGCCTGGATGAACCGTAGCCAATCGCTTGTCATTACGCTGCCCCCACTGGCAGGCTTGGTTTTAAAACCAGCTTAGACGTTAAATCGTCTAAGCTGGGATGTTTTTATAATTGATAAAATAACTTAATAAAGCACGAATATTCAAATGGCTACGCTCACACACTACCCGGTATGGCAAAAACTCTGCCAACATGAAAAAACTATAGCTTCAACACACATGCGCGATTTATTCGCAAATGATCCAAAACGCTTCGAAAAATACAGCCTGAAGTTTGCTGATTTATTGCTGGATTATTCCAAACATCGCATGAACGACGAAACGCTGCCTTTGCTGATCCAGCTAGCTCGCGAAGCCAATATTGAAAACTGGCGTGACAGAATGTTTGCGGGCGAAAAAATCAATATTACCGAAGACCGTGCAGTCTTGCACACTGCGCTGCGTAACCGTTCCAATACGCCTGTCTATGTGGATGGCCATGATGTCATGCCAGACGTTAATGCGGTGCTTAAGCAAATGCGTGTATTTTCTGACAAAGTGCGCAATGGCGAATGGAAAGGCTATTCCGGCAAGCGTATTACAGACATTATAAACATTGGGATTGGTGGCTCCGACTTGGGCCCCGTGATGGTATGCGACGCGCTCAAACCCTACGCTAGCCCCGAGTTAAACATTCACTTCGTATCTAATATTGATGGCGCACATTTGATGCGCGCACTCGAAAAATGCAATGCTGAAACCACATTATTTATTGTGGCTTCGAAAACCTTCACCACGCAAGAAACCATGACCAATGCACATTCTGCGCGTACCTGGTTTTTAAATATGGCGAAAGACGAGGCGCACGTAGCAAAACATTTTGTGGCACTTTCAACCAACTCAAAAGCGGTGCAAGACTTCGGCATCGACACCGCCAACATGTTCGCGTTCTGGGATTGGGTGGGCGGCCGATATTCGCTCTGGTCTGCCATCGGGCTATCGATTGCCTTGTATGTAGGCATGGATAATTTTGAAGACCTGCTCTCTGGCGGTCATGAAATGGATAACCATTTCAGAACCGCGCCACTCGAACAGAATATGCCCGTGATTATGGCCCTTATTGGTATATGGTATAACAACTTCTTCCATGTGGACACCCATGCCATACTGCCCTACGACCAAGGAATGGCGCGCTTTCCAGCCTATATGCAGCAGGCTGATATGGAAAGCAATGGCAAGTTTATCTGCCGCGATGGCAGTCGCGTGGAATACAAAACTGGTCCTGTGATTTGGGGAGAGGCTGGCACGAATGGCCAGCATGCGTTTTATCAGCTCATTCACCAGGGCACGCAAATGGTTCCTGCCGACTTTCTGATGCCCGTGCATAGCCATTATGCCATCGGTAAACATGGTTACGCGCATCATAAAATCCTGCTGGCGAACTTTTTAGCACAGACACAGGCTTTGATGCTGGGAAAAACCAAGGAAGAAGCACGCGCAGAGCTTGAAAAGCAAGGCATGTCAGGCGAAGCACTCGAAAAACTGCTGCCACACAAAGTATTTGAAGGCAACCGCCCTACCACCTCGATTCTGTTCGACAAGCTCACGCCGAACACGCTCGGCAAACTGATCGCGCTGTATGAACACAAGATATTCGTGCAGGGCATCATGTGGAATATTAACAGCTACGACCAGTGGGGCGTGGAATACGGCAAACAGATTGCTCAGCAAATCCTGCCGCAACTAACCAGTGACGAAGTGGTGACGAATTACGACAGCTCAACCAACGGCCTGATTAACCACACCAAGCAGTTGAATAAACCTTAGCAAATCCATCGGCCAACTATCTGCCCGCACTCCAGTTAATTGATCGTGTGGGCAGTCATCATCACCTCAACTCTATTCCCTTCATTATCGTATCTATGCCAACCGCCTTGGCCACACCCGCACCCAGGCGTTTGGCAAAACGGTCCATCATGGTTTCCTGGTAGGTATAATCAACAATCTCATCCTGCTTGATCACCTCGCGCGCTACGTAATCGGCACTGCCCAGCGCATCGGCAAGACCCAGCTTAATGCTTTGTTCGCCGCTCCAAAACAGGCCGCTAAATATCTCCGGCGTTTCTTTTAATCGTGATCCCCTGCCCTTTCTCACTACGTTTTTAAACTGGTCATGCACTTCATTCAGCATGGTTTGCGCCAAAGCCTGATGCTTTGGGTTTACCGGTGAGAACGGATCCAGCATAGCCTTGTTTTCACCTGCAGTCATTAACCTGCGTTCCACGCCTACTTTTTTCATCACTTCGGTAAAGCCGTAGCCGTCCATTAGCACCCCAATCGAGCCGACGATGCTGGCTTTATCGACATAAATCTTATCCGTTGCCACAGCGATGTAATAGCCGCCGGAAGCGCAAATGTCTTCCACTACGCCGTATACCGGAATTTTAGGATGCAGTTTCTTTTGGCGCATGATTTCATCATTGATAATGCCGGCCTGCACCGGACTGCCGCCTGGTGTGTTAAACCGCAAAATAATGCCCTTGGTGCCGATGCTGTCGTAAGCTTCGTTCAAGCTGCTGATCACAGCATCCGCGTTAACTTCTCCGCCGGCCTCAATCACGCCATTAATATCGATCAAAGCCGCATGCGGGCCGGCTACGTTTTTCCCACCAAACACCCCCAATACTACAATCAACAATAGAAAAAGATACCCAAAGGTAAGCGCCTTAAAAAAGATGCTCCAGCGGCGCGCGGTTTGCTGTTCCTTCAGCCCTGATAATAATAGTTTTTCTATGGTTTTCTGTTGCCAGTTAATGTGTGACGGCTCGTTCTGCTCAGACATGCTATGTTTTCCTATTCAGGGTTTTCTATGTAATGGATGAAGTTGGTCAATATGGATGATAATTTGATGATTCTGCTCGGTAACAGGCAACATTTGCAAACTTTTGCCTTTGCATGGCCCCATCACGCAAAAACCGTTATCAGGCCGATAATGTGCACCATGCGTAGCACAAATCAGATAATCTTTACCAACTGTAAAAAATTCTCCTTGATTCCAGTCCAGTTCGACAGGCACATGCGCACACTGATTAACATAGGCATGCGCCTTGCCTTGATAGCGCACCACAAAACCGGTGGCATATTCGCCCAACTGTGGCAAAGGGAAACGCAATCCTAGCGATTTTTCGTGCAAATCGCGGCTATCTAAAACAATGGTGTTTTTATGCATGGGCCAATAACCAAGCGCTTAAGTCATCAAATTGATGGAACATTTCAATGCTATTGTAACTCAATAATTTATCATGTGATTGTGCTCCATAGGTCACTGCAACAGCTTGCACATCAGCATTTTTGGCCATCTGCAAATCATAGCTGGTATCGCCGATCATCAAAGTTCGTTCCGGGGAGATTACGCAAGCATCCATGATTTCATCCAGCATTTGCGGATGCGGTTTGGAAAAACACTCGTCCATGGTACGTGTGGCATGAAAATAACTGCCCAGACCACAATGCTGCAATGCCAGATTTAGCCCGCGCCTGCCCTTGCCTGTCGCCACGGCCAGTTTATAACCGCGCCGGTTAAGCTCGACAATGGTTTCTTTTGCCCCGTCGAACAAGGGAATCGCCCGCTCGCCTGCATAATAATTCGCACTGTATTGCGCGGCCAGAGCTTGTGCCTGATCCGCGGGAATATCACCATACAACGCATGAATAGACTCTCTCAGCCCAAGCCCGATGATATTGCGCGCCGCTTCCGGGGCCAGCGGAGGCAGGCCCACCTGAGCAGCCGCATCTACAATGGCGTTGGTGATCATGCCAGCGGAATCAGCCAGCGTGCCGTCCCAATCCCACACGATTAAATCAAACTGTTTAGCCATTACCTTCACTATCCCTTTCCAGTTTTTCGATAAATTTCTGTAATTCAACCGGCAAAGGCGCCACCAATCTCAATTTCTCTCCAGACACAGGATGCCGCAGATTTGTTTCAGCCGAATGCAAGAACATGCGCTTTAAACCCTTTTTTACCAGCGACTTGTTAAGCGCAAAGTCGCCATACTTGTCATCCCCAACAATGGGAAACCCCAGATGCGCCAATTGCACGCGAAGCTGGTGCGTGCGTCCTGTAACAAGCTGCGCCTCAAGCAAACTGAACCCGGCAAACCGCTGTTTCAGATAAAAGATAGTTTCTGAAACTTGTGCCTCATCATATTTATCCTTGCTTTTATCGGTCACCACATTCACGCGGCGCTCACCATTAGGCAATACATATTTTTGCAAATCCAAAATTACACGCTTCTTTTTTTCAGTCCACTCGCCTGCAACCAGCATTAAATAGCGCTTATCGGTTTGGTTGTTGCGAATTGCCTCATGCAAAGCCACCAATGCCGCACGCTTTTTGGCGAGCAAGAGCACGCCTGAAGTTTCGCGGTCCAGCCGGTGCACCAGTTCCAGAAACTTTGCTTTCGGGCGCTCCAGGCGCAGTTGTTCAATTACGCCACGACTCACACCGCTACCACCGTGCACCGCAAACCCTGCGGGTTTGTCAATCACCAACAGCGCATCATCTTCGAAAATAATGGTTTTTTGTAATACTGCTGTTGCCGGTGCATTCATCACTTCCTTTTCACTGGCTGCAACGCGTATCGGCGGCACGCGCACGACATCGCCCAGAACAAGTTTGTACGAAGCATCAATACGGCCCTTGTTGACGCGCACTTCACCGCTGCGCAGAATGCGGTAAATATGGCTTTTGGGCACGCCTTTAAGTGTTTTGGCGAGGAAATTGTCAATGCGTTGTCCATCGCTCGCCTCATCGACGGTTAAATTGGCAACCACATGTGCGCCTATCATTTTATTTCGCTCTGTTTGCATGATCATTTTGCTTAACTTTATTTTGCGTGACTTATATTTTGCTAAAATGGGCGATAACGCCTATACTTAGCATGTTATTGAATCTAAATCGCTTTAGCGTAGCTCAATAACAGCTAAACGTGACAAAAAATACTTGGCTAATACCGCTCGCCATATTCAAAGTAGCGATAAAAAAATTGCGCTCTAGCCGCCGCAGACAAATAAACATAAACGCGACTAAAGTTACTGAAGACAGAATTTTAACGGATTTATGCCCCCGTGTTGATAAAGGTATGAGAAAAATCAAACGCCGGCATGTATTTTAAGATGTAGCAAAACCATATTTTATCAATCGACAAATTAAATCGTAGAAATTCTCCGCGATTTGCAATGCCAGCTTTTTCTGCAGGCACGGTTGATTTCAGCTGCATCGTGTTGCGCCACATATAGCGCACGATTAAAACATAACTTAGACCATGTCTAGGTGAAATCACTACTTCAGAACTTTAATCCTAAAGTACAACATGTCTGCCCGCATGAGCGCGGGAGCACACAATGAAACGCATGTTATTTAATGCAACGCAATCGGAAGAATTACGCGTTGCGATTGTCGATGGGCAAAAGCTTGTTGATCTGGACATCGAACACGCTGGAAAAGAACAGCGCAAAGGCAATATCTACAAAGGTGTCATCACCCGAGTAGAGCCATCACTAGAAGCCGCATTTGTCGATTACGGCACCGAACGTCACGGCTTTTTACCCTTCAAGGAAATTTCTCGCAGCTATTTCTCAGACAAATCCGAAGGTGGTAAAACACGTATTCAAGACGTGATTAAAGAAGGTCAGGAACTCATCGTTCAAGTCGATAAGGATGAACGCGGCAACAAAGGCGCAGCGCTTACCACTTTTATCTCTTTGGCAGGCCGCTATCTGGTCTTGATGCCCAACAACCCACGCGGCGGCGGTGTTTCGCGCCGCATTGAGGGCGAGGATCGCAACGAGCTGCGTGACGTAATGGCGCAACTGGAAGTGCCGAAAGGCATGAGCATCATCGCACGTACCGCCGGTATTGGCCGCACCGCAGAAGAACTGCAGTGGGATCTGAACTACCTTACACAACTATGGACCGCCGTAGAGGAAGCCTCGCATATCCAGGCCGGGGCGTTTCTGATCTATCAGGAAGGCAGTCTGGTCATTCGCGCGATCCGTGATTATTTCAGTGCGGACATTGGCGAGATTTTAATCGATACGCCTGATGTATACGAGCAGGCCGTGCAATTCATGAACCATGTGATGCCGGGCAATGTGACTCGTGTAAAACTTTATCAGGACGAAGTGCCGCTATTTTCGCGCTTTCAGATCGAACACCAGATCGAATCCGCTTTTTCACGTGAAGTTCGCCTACCTTCCGGCGGCGCCATAGTGATCGACCATACCGAGGCGCTGGTATCCATTGACGTGAACTCTGGCCGCTCAATCAAAGGCAGCGACATCGAACAAACTGCTTTTAATACCAACTTGGAAGCCGCAGAAGAAGTTGCGCGCCAATTGCGTTTGCGCGATTTGGGCGGTTTGGTAGTGATCGATTTTATCGATATGGAAAGCCAGCGCAACCAGCGTGAAGTGGAAAACGCCCTGCGTGACGCCCTGCACGCTGATCGTGCGCGCGTACAAACCGGCAAGATTTCACGCTTTGGTTTGCTTGAGCTGTCGCGCCAGCGCCTGCGCCCCAGCCTGGGCGAAACCAACCACGCAGCATGCCCGCGCTGCAGCGGCACGGGCCATATCCGCGGCATAGAATCAACCGCATTGCATATCTTGCGCATTACGCAAGAAGAGGCCATGAAAGATAATAGCGCAATCATTCAGGTGCAATTGCCTGTTGAAGCTGCCACCTTCCTGCTCAACGAAAAGCGCGCGGATATTCACAAAATCGAGCAACGTATGGGCGTAGAAGTGATATTGATCCCAAATATCCATATGGAAACGCCAAACTACAGCATCACGCGCATCAAGCATGATGATGTTAACGAAGAAACCGCGCAAGCCAGCTACAAAATGGTGGAATTGCCTGCCGAAACTGCTTATGTACGCAGCCTGAGTGAAGAGGCAAAACCAAGTGCCCCAGAAGCGCTAGTGAAAGGCATTACGCCTGCGACATCCGCGCCGATTGTTGAAGAAAGAGTCGCGGCAGAAAATCCTGCTGCGCCTGTAGCCAAAACCTCATTTTTAAGCCGCATTAAAAAGTGGCTGGGTGGTACTGGCGAAGTCAAGGTTGAAGAAAAGGCAGAAGACAAAACTGCACGCGAGGCTCGTGACAACACCCGCGACCGCAGCCGTAACGCCCGCGACCGTAATCGCAACCGCAGCAATCGCGACCGTGCCAATATAAGCGCGAGCGAGCGTGGTGACAGGCCGCAACAAGGGCAACGTCCACCGCAAACCGGTCAACAACGTCCAGAGCGTGCGCCGCGTCCCGAAAGATCAATCGAAAACCGTGCCGAGAAAGCTGAAACCGTTGCTACAACACCGGCCACAGACAATGTGGTAACCGATGCAAATCAAGCGCCGCGTCAAGAGCGTAGCGGCCGTAGCCGCCGTGGTGGACGCAATCGCAATAAAAATCGCGATGCCAACCGTGACCAAAGTCGCGAGATGTCGCGCGAACAAGATGCCACAACACCAGCTTTTGTGCCAAATGATCTGGTCCAGAACGAACCTGCTCCAAAAGAGCATGCTGTAGTGGCTGCACCAGTATTGGTTTCTGAGCCTATTGTTGAAAAAGAGGTAAAAGCGCCTAGCAAACCTAAAAAAGCTGCAAAAACAGTGGAGCCAGTGGCAGAAACCGCCGTTGCGCCAGAAACAGCACCGAAGGCAAAAGCTGAGAAAAAACCTGCTACGCGTAAACCTAAACCAGCAAAACCAATTGATTTGGCCGCAAGTAATTTACAGCTAGTAGAAACCAAAGGCGATGCAAAAATGGCCGCGCCTGCAGCAGAACCTGCAAAACCAAAAGGTCCGCGTAAAGCGCCAAGCTGGAAGAAAAATGCAGAATCCAAAGCAGATGATGCACCACTGGTGATGGTAGAAACTCAGAAATAAATAATTAAAATTAGCTATTTCTAAAAATTAAGAAGCCCGGCTTGTATTAGACTAGTCGGGCTTTTTTATGATGCTAACTAAATCATTTGCAACACTGCTACATTAAATGAATATTGAATTTAGCACCTATACTGGCTACCCGCCTACGATTGCTGCTTCAGCGTGTAACTTGATGTAAAACAATGAATGATTTTCCGCAGCTAGCAATGCCAACAGCCGATTGATTGCTTCTTCTGTTGCAAAAAATTCCATGATAATTGGCAATTCGCCTGCCAATTCAAAAAAGTGCTGTTCATGCAAGCGCCCATTGCGGCCAAATCCCGCTAACGCACGTACAGCAGACCCACCCGGAATGCCGATTGCTTCGGCTTGTTTCAAAATCCACTCGTATAACAAGTCGCCACGGTGGCGTAATGTCTCAGGTACGAATAGCTTCAGGTATATTCCTTGCATCGCATCAACCTCGCATCAGCTGTATTGTAAGTATACCTAGGCCGGTTAAGGCCAGCGAACCCAGCACATGCACCAATATATGCGCTGCCGCCCAGCTAAATTGCCCGCGCGCAAGCAAGGTGGCTGCTTCGGCAGAGAATGTGGAAAAAGTGGTCAACCCCCCAAGAAAGCCTGTGGTAACAAAAAGCCTGACCTCAGGCGAAAAGCTAGAAGTCAAGGCAAACACGCCTATCGTCAAGCCCATCAAGTAACCGCCTATAAGATTTGCTGCCAATGTACCCAACGGCAACACTGGCAACGTCGCATTCAGCATGATGCCCAATCCCCAACGCAACCAGGCACCAACCGCTGCGCCAGCCCCTACGGCCAGAAAACCGTTCAATCCCACGTATGACCCCCTGCAACTATATTATAGTCATTTGTTTATGCTCTATAATAACGTATCAACGTCATGATAAAGAAGATATATTTTGCGCGTCTTATTTGCCACCTCAGAAGCTTACCCACTCATTAAAACAGGCGGCCTCGCCGACGTAAGCGGCGCCCTTCCCAAGGCCTTGAACAATCTGGCGGAATTTGATGGCGACATCAAAATACTGCTGCCGGGCTACCAGGCGGTTTTAGAAAAACTAAGAGATGTTTCACCAGTCGCCACCATAGAAGTGCTTGGCCAGACCTGTACGCTATTAATGGGCAAAATGCCCGATAGTGACACCGATGTCATTGCGATTCAAAATACGCAACTGTATGAACGCAACGGTGGTCCATACAGCGACAAGCATGGTGTTGAATGGCTGGACAATGCGCTCAGATTCGGCGTACTTTCCCGTGCGGCAAGCTTGCTTTGCAGTAAACACAGCCCGCTTCAGAGCTGGCAGCCAGACCTGATCCAATGCAATGATTGGCAAACTGCCTTGGCACCAGCCTACATGAAGCTGATTGATTTCTCATCCACCAAGTCAATTTTAAGCCTGCATAATCTCGCCTTCCAGGGTAATTTTGATGTCAGTTGGCTAAAAGCATTAGAACTTCCGATAGAAAATTTTCAAATCAGCGGTTTTGAATATCATGGCCAAATTTCGTTTTTGAAAGCGGGCCTTTTTTACGCGGACAAATTAAGCACCGTGAGCCCGACCTATGCACACGAAATTCAAACTGAAACCTTTGGTTTTGGCTTGCAGGGCCTGCTGCAAATCCGTAAGGATGATTTAACGGGCATTTTAAATGGCATTGATGCAGAAGAATGGTCGCCTGAAAAAGACTCCAGCCTCATTAAAAACTACAGCGCCAGCGATCTCTCTGGAAAAGCGGCGGTTAAAAAAGCGTTACAGGAACAACTTGGGCTTCATGTCGATGCAGATGCACCGTTATTGGGCGTAGTGAGCCGGCTCACACATCAGAAAGGGCTGGATTTGTTGCCAAAAATCATGCCTCAGCTTATTGCACAAGGCTGCCAGTTTGCAATTTTAGGCAGTGGCGATAAAGCCCTGGAAGCCAGCTTCAATGACTTGGCACAAAAAACCCCAGCCCAAGTTTCCATGACTATAGGCTATAACGAACATCTCTCGCACAACATTATGGCAGGCTGCGACATGTTTGTGATGCCATCACGCTTTGAGCCATGCGGACTTAACCAATTGTATGGCCTGGCCTACGGTACCCCGCCGATTGTCAACGCTACGGGCGGCCTGGCAGACTCGGTATGCGATACCAATGAAACCACCCTAAACAATGACACCGCCACCGGATTTGTGATGAAAAGTGTCAGCAGTGCATCACTTTTGGTCACAATTGAACACGCTTTGACCATCTGGAAAAACAAAGCACTATGGCAAAGAATTCAGCGAAATGGCATGCAACAGGATATTGGTTGGGGTTCCAGCGCGAAAGCTTATTTAAAACTATATGAAAAAACGCTCTCAGGTCACTAGAGAATAAGTTGGCATGGTTGATGCTTGATATTAATCAAGCTTCTCCAAAGCTAACTTCTCCTCCCTAGGGGCGTATACACTAAAGTTGTTACGCCTCTTTTTTTATTCTAAATTTCTGCCATTTTTACTTAACAATAAAATGCTCGCGGTAATACTTCAGTTCGTCGATAGATTCGTAGATATCTGCCAACGCCTCATGTTTGCTGGCTTTCTTGAATCCCGAATAAATTTCCGGCTTCCAGCGGCGCGCCAGTTCCTTAAACACGCTCACATCCAGATTGCGGTAATGAAAATAGGCTTCCAGATCAGACATATAACGCGCCATAAAGCGCCTATCCTGACAAATAGAGTTGCCGCACATGGGCGATTTCCCGGCAGGCACAAATTGTTTTAAGTAGGCAATCATTTGCTCGGTAGCGGCGGCTTCGTCCAAAGTGGATGCTTTCACTTTATCAATCAAGCCACTGCGGCCATGCGTGCCCTTATTCCAGGCATCCATGCCATCCAGTACAGCGTCAGACTGGTGAATAACCAACACAGGCGATTCGCCCAGCACGTTTAATTCGGCATCTGTCACCACCACAGCAAGCTCTAAAATACGGTCTGAGTCCGGCAGCAAACCACTCATTTCCATGTCCAGCCAGATTAAATTATCGTTGTTGATATTATTGCTTGAGGCTTCCATCATGATTTCCATTAAAATAACGTATAACAGCACTCGCAGTGAACCAATTACCTGCAAATGCTTCAGAATATAAGTAGTTTAACTTAATTTAGAAAAGTCATGGCATCCACACTTACACCGGCGACAACTTTAACACTCGTTTTTATCGCTCTACTCATCGCAACAACACTTGCCCGGCTTTGGCTGGGATCGCGACAAATCGCATACGTGCAAGCAAACCGCACTCAAGTACCCAGTGCATTTTCTGCGAATATTTCTTTAGAGGCGCATCAAAAAGCGGCAGACTATTCCATGGCAAAAACCAGGCTGACACTGGCTGAGGTTGTGATTCAGGCCTTGTTATTAGCCGCACTCACCATTGGCGGAGGCTTGCAGTGGCTGGATGATAGTTGGCGCAATGTTTTGACTGACCACGAGGTTATCCGCGGTGCTTTGGTGATTTGCTGCGCAATGCTGATCAGCGCCTTAATAGACTTGCCTTTTGAATATTACAAAACTTTTGTCATCGATGAAAAGTTCGGTTTTAACAAAATGACGCCACGCATGTTTTTTACCGACTTAATCAAGCACAGCCTAGTCGGCCTAGCATTAGGCCTGCCTATTCTGTTTACAGCACTTTGGCTGATGCAGGGTGCGGGCCAATACTGGTGGTTTTATTTATGGGTAATCTGGAGCATCTTTAATATTCTCATGCTCGCGGTTTACCCGACTTTTATCGCGCCATTATTCAACAAATTTACGCCACTTGCCGATGAAAATCTTAAATCGCGCATAGAAGCACTGCTGGCTAAATGCGGCTTTAGATCGCAGGGTTTGTTTGTGATGGATGGCTCTGCTCGTAGCAGTCACGGCAACGCCTACTTTACCGGTTTTGGCAGCAGTAAACGCGTGGTGTTTTTTGATACGCTATTAGACCGCTTAAGCACTGAAGAAATCGAGGCAGTACTGGCACACGAACTAGGGCATTTTAAGCATCATCACGTCATCAAGCGTATCGCCTTGATGTTCTTTGTAAGCTTTCTTGGCTTGGCCCTGCTGGGCTGGCTGATGAACCAAACCTGGTTTTACAACGGTTTAGGCGTCACTACGCCGAGCAACCACATGGCGTTAATTTTATTTTTGCTGGTATCGCCTGTGTTTTTATTTTTGCTACGCCCGCTGATGGCGAGTTATTCACGCAAAAACGAATTCGAGGCCGATGAATACGCTGCCAAGCACGCCAGCGCAGGCCACCTGATTGAAGCCTTGGTGAAGCTGTATCGCGATAACGCTTCTACGCTCACGCCAGACCCTTTGCACTCGGCGTTTTATGACTCACATCCGCCTGCAAGCATTCGCATTTCTAAATTAGCAGCGTATACTGCAAATTAGCAAGCTGAAGGGATTAAGCGATGACAAAAATATTACCGATATTGTTATGTCTGTTTTGCATCAATGCTGTAGCTAATGACATGTTTGCCAATGCGGATGTTAAGGCTGGCAAGGCTTTGGTTGAAAAAAACTGCATTAGCTGCCATGCTTCAAGCTACGGTGGCGACGGCTCTGGCATTTACACGCGTGAATATCCAAAAGTGAAAACCTCCAAAGGCTTAGTGGCTCAAGTACGCAGCTGCAACACCATGCTTGGTCTGAAGTGGTTTGAAGATGAAGAGCTTAATGTGGCGGCCTATCTGAACCAGACTTACTATAAATTCGAAAAATAAATGCAAATTTCAAAATGTTAAGCTGGGCCTGAATATGTTACAGGGCTTGGTGGTTGCCGCTTACGGCAAGCGTTATGAAGTTGAGTTGGCAGACAAATCGCGCATCAGCTGCGTCACGCGTGGTAAAAAAACCGATTTAGCCTGTGGCGACATTGTCACCATCAAGCTCACCGACACCGCTGAAGGCGTCGTAGAATCAAGCCGTCCGCGCAAATCACTGCTTTATCGAAGCAATGCTTTCAAAAGCAAAATTCTCGCCTCCAATGTCACGCAAATTGTGATTGTGTTGGCAACCCAACCCAGCTTTTATGAAGCATTGCTCAATCGCTGTTTAGTCGCAGCAGAAGCAGCGAAAATTAACCCGCTGATTGTGTTAAATAAATGCGATTTAACCGATGCAGATGACGCAAAAAGCAAACTCCATCTATACCAAGATTTGGGCTACCAGGTCGTGCATTTATCGGCAAAACAAGATATTGCCGAACTGCGACCATATCTTACCAATCATCAAAGTGTGCTAGTAGGCCAATCCGGTATGGGTAAATCTACCATCATCAATAAATTGCTACCCGACCAGCAAGTACGCACACAAGAGATTAGCGATGCGCTGGACAGCGGTAAGCACACCACTACGGCCACGCATTTGTATCACCTGGACGCAACCAGCAGCCTGATTGATTCACCTGGCTTGCAAGAGTTTGGCCTACATCATTTATCTCAGGAAGAGTTGGAACTGGCTTTTAAGGAATTCAGGCCGTATTTGGGCAAATGCCGCTTTAATAACTGCAAACACCTGCATGAACCGGATTGCGCCGTGATAAACGCTGTCAATCATGGCAAAATATCCGCTGCAAGGCTAGGCTATTACCAGGAGCTAGCACAGGAAGATCGCGATTAAGGAGCCTCTGATTATGACAAATACCGCTTTCATTTCGCACCCGGATACTTTGCTGCATGTCATGGACGGCAGCCATCCCGAATCGCCAGCACGCATCACTGCCATAAAGAATGCCGTGAATGCCTCCGACTTAAAAGAAAAACTACAGCTTTACGAGGCACCGGCAGCCACCAAAGCACAACTCCAACGGGTACATTCTACCGACTATGTTGATTACATTCACAGCATAGCCCCAAAGGCAGGATTGGTGCGCCTGGACGGCGACACCGCCATGGGGCCGATGAGTTTGTCCGCTGCCTTGCATGCAAGCGGTGCAGTCGTTTTGGCCACAGATTTAGTAATAACAGGCAAAGCCAAAAACGCGTTTTGCTGTGTGCGCCCGCCCGGCCACCATGCAGGACGCGCCAATAGCGCGGGTTTCTGCATTTTTAACCATATTGCCGTCGGTGTTGCTCACGCCATGTCGCAATACCCAATCAAACGCGCTGCCATTATTGACTTTGATGTTCACCATGGCGATGGTACCGAGGACATCTTCAGCAGCAACCCGAACGTCATGCTCTGCTCTACTTTTCAGCATCCGTTTTATCCATTTAGCGGCGCAGAAACGCGCAGCAAAAACATGATTAACGTCCCCTTGGCCGCAAAGACTAGGCGCGAGGACTTTAGAGAAGCCGTCATAACAGAATTCGCGCCTGCCTTGGATGATTTTAAGCCCGAGATTATGTTTGTTTCCGCCGGGTTTGATGCGCATTTGAATGACCCTCTGGCCGATTTAACCCTGATTGAAGAGGATTATGTGTGGATAACCGAATTCATAAAAGAATTTGCCGCAAAATACGCAAAAAACAGGATTATATCTTCACTTGAGGGCGGTTATCATTTACCATCCTTGGCACAAAGTGCTTGGGCACATATTAACTGTTTGGCAAAAAATGGCTGATCTTAAAAAAGAACAAATTGGGGTTGAAAAGCTAGAGTTCGGCATGTATGTGACCGATCTGGACAGGCCTTGGGAAGGCGCGCCATTCATGCTGCAAGGCTTTTTACTGGATGACCAGTCCGACCTGGATAAGCTCCAGTCCATATGCAAATTTGTCTACATTGACCGCACCAGATCCTTAGGCAGCCTTTTTGCTACCCCGGCCAGACAAGACGTGGCCATTAAGCGCGAAGGCGCGGTGATACGCATCAAAGATCCTGGGAAGGCTGCTTCAGACAAAAAACCAGGGGGCAATATAGATCCTCGGTTTGCCAACAAGACCTCTTTCTTCGAAATTCTTCGCGAGCTAAAAAATCACCAGGCACCCCGTAATATTGAGCGCAATAACCAGGATGGCACGGTTTACAACATGAAATATAGGGCGAATACGGCGGCGCAGGAAGCCTTACCCTATCAAACCGAAACCAATCCTCAGCAAAAGCCCATGGCCAAACAGCTGGCAGAGGATGTAGGCGGGTTTTTCGGCAACCTATTCAGACGTAATAAACTTAAATCCACAATTGATGACAGTTCTAAAAATAATAAAGCAGGCAATGATTCCAGTGAAGGCTACAAAGTAACAATTTACGAGGAAGAGCCGCCTGTCGAAAATGAGATCGCGATTATCTATCCGGTCTATGAACAATCGCAAGTGGCGACCAGAGAGATATTTGATGCGGTGGCAAATGAGCAAAATCTCGACTTGACCGCTGTAAGTGAAATTCTGGACAGTATGGTTGAAAGTATTGGCCGCGTACCCGATGCATTGCTATGGCTGGCAAAACTGAAGCAAACCGACGACTACTCGTACAATCACGCCTTGCATGTCTCGATCACCTTAATGGCTTTCGGCAATTTCCTGGCGCTGTCTAAAAAACAGATTAAAGAATTAGGCCTGGCTGGCTTACTACAGGATGTCGGCAAGGTAAAACTTTCTGCCGATGTGCTGCTGAAAGAAGGGAAGCTCTCGCGAGAAGAATATGAATATGCAAAAAAACACGTGGATGAAAGCCTGAAAATTCTTGAAAAAACACCGGATATTCCGCTATCTGTGATTGATATGGTGGCACAGCACCATGAACGCATGGATGGCAGCGGTTATCCGAACCAGTTGCGAGAGGACCAAATTGACCTGGCTTCGCAAATTGCAGGCTTGATTGACACCTATTGCGCCATCACCAGTCATAAATCTTATGCCAAAGGCGTTTTTCACCAGGAAGCGCTGGATAAAATTCATCAATTGAGTGGAAAACTATTCAGCCGTGAATTAATCGATCAACTTGTCCAGTTCATGGGCATGTATCCCGTCAGCTCGCTGGTTGAGCTTAATACGGGCGAAGTCGGCGTAGTCATACAACAGAACCAGGTCAGAAGGCTGCTGCCAAGATTAATGCTCTTGCTGAGCCCTGACAAATCACGCTACACATCGCCAGTTATTCTGAACCTGCTGAACAGCCCGTCAACGCCAGCAGGCGAGCCTTACAGAATAATAAAAAGCCTGCCCCCTGACAGCTACGGCTTAAACCCGAGTGATTTTTATGTTTAGATCAGCAATGGTTTTTGACTGGTAGCTTCAAATGATGATGATGGAAGATGCGTCGGCCAGGGAGGAGCTTCCCGAGGAGGAAATACAGGAAGTTGAGATTGCCTATACTGAACATGCTGTTTTAGAAAAGTTACATGCCTACGGACTTAAACCAAAAGCGCTGTTTTCAAACCTGAAAGTCAATGTTAAAACGCTTGGACAAGCAGAAATATCAGAAAACCCGCAATTAAACCCGTTTTTATCCCAGCTAAGTTCGGCACTTAAAAACTGGCAATCCGGACATGACTTAAAAACCTTTACCGCCAAGATTAATCAACTGATATTCTTGTGGCTCAACGCCGTGCAGGATGGTGCAAGCGCACAAGGCGTACTCAACTTTCTTAGCTGTTTTGAATTCAAAACGAAACTGGGCATTTCCAACTCAGCCAAGCTGCATTGTTTTTTGTTTGATATGTTTGCAGAAACCAATCATCAGCATCAGCAATTTCAGCTCAATTACACACGTAACTTTGATGCCATTACGCAATTGCCTAATGCCAATCAAATATTGGCCAGCATAGAAAACGCTGTCAAGAATAAAGAGGGAAGTCCGTTGGTCGGCTTGTTTTCCATACATTTTCAAGTTGCAAAACATAATCCCATTTTTTCACAACAGCTTGCCTCTGAATTAAGCCGAAAAGTTGCTTTCAGACTAAAGAAAAACATATCGCCTGATTACCAGCTTTACCATACCGGCAACTTGCAATTTGATATCCTGATTCCCAGCCTGAGCAATGACATGCAACTTAATTTACTCGCCGCCAAACTGCAGCGGGCCTTCGAACAAATGGTGTCTATTGGTAATCAATCGGTGCTGGTCACGCCATTCACTGGCTGTGCCTTTACCAAAAAATCCTCTCAAAAAGCGCATGAGTTATATGGCTGTTCCAAAATGGCGCTGGAAAGTGCTTTTTCCAGCCAGCAGCAGTTTGTGATGTACTCGCAAGAGCTGGAAAAACAGTTGGCCGCGCAGCATGATATGGAACTCAAAGTATTGGAAGCATTTGCTGGAGACAGTCTGACTTTGTTTTTCCAGCCCATTGTCAATCTGTCAAACTCAAAATGTGTCGGTGCAGAATTGTTATTGCGCTGGTCGGACGAGACTGACTACTACATATCTCCGGGCTTGACCATCGAAATTCTAAGCAAGTTGGGTAAAAGCAAGTTATTTACGCGCTGGTTAATCAATTCTGCATGCCGTTATTCCAGCGAGCTGTTGCATGAACATCACTTAAAAGTCTATCTCACGATTAATCTGCGCGCAGAAGATTTATACGATATTGAACTGCCTCACCTGCTGCTGCAAGCGCTGGCGTTATGGAAGATCCAGCCGAAAGACATCATTCTCGAAGTCACTGAAAATGGCATCCTTGAAGAAAACGAAACCACCAGCGCTGTGATTAACCAACTGGCCGAAAGCGGTTTCAGGCTAGCCCTGGATGATTTCGGCACGGGTTTTTCATCGCTCTCGCGACTGCGCAACATGCCCATAGATTTAATCAAAATTGATCAGTCGTTCGTGCGCGATATCAGTCATTCGCAGCATGATTTTGAAATCGTAAAATCGATTGCCATGCTGGCAAACAGCTTGGGGAAAGAGGTGCTGGCTGAAGGTGTTGAAGATAAAGAATGCCTTGCACTGATCAAAAAAATGAAAATCCATAAATGCCAAGGCTATTTTTTCGCCAAGCCAATGCCTTTTGACAAATTTGTCACTTGGGCAAAGCAGCATTAATCAGGGGTTCCCGAACTGCTATAATAGTGGCATGCAAATTACTACACGACTAGAATTCGATGCCGGCCACCGAATCCCCAACCACAAAAGCCAATGCCGCAATTTGCATGGTCATCGATATGCACTGGAAATCACGCTTTCTGGCGACATTATCAGTCAGGAAAACGCTTCTGAAAATGGAATGGTTATGGATTTTTCCGACGTTAAAAAAATCGCAAAGAAAAGTGTAGTGGATGTCTGGGATCATGCATTTCTGGTGTTCAAAGAAGATAAATCTGTGCTGGATTTTTTAAACTCCCTGCCCAACCACAAAACCGTCATCTTCCCAACCGTGCCGACTGCAGAAAATATGGCTGCTGAAGCTTATAGAATACTCAAGAGTGAGTATAAAGACACTTATGGGAACCGCCTCAGATTAGAGCGCGTCAGGCTTTACGAAACGCCCAATAGCTGGGCAGATGCGTTAAGCTAAAACTAACCAAAACTAAAAGGCCATTGCTTGCATTACCTGATGCAAGCCTTGCTGCCAGCTCGGCAGTTCTACATGAAACATTTTCTTAAGCTTGGTATTATCCAGTCTGGAATTCGCGGGGCGCAGCGCAAGTGTTGGATAATCTGCCGTTGTTATTGCTACGACATTATCAATACTTACCTTAAGCGCAGGCCAGTTGCGGCTTATAGCCAGTCGATTGTATTCATTGATGATTTCACTAGCAAACCCATACCAGGAGGTGCTTCCGCTATTGGTAAAGTGATAAACACCGGTTTTATTCTCCAGATCTGGCTGCCAAACATTTAGCAATTTAACAACACCCTCTGCGATACTCTCACTACTTGTCGGCGCGCCAAACTGGTCGGCCACAATGCGCAAACTATCGCGCTCAGAAGCCTGATGCAGAATGGTTTTTAAGAAATTCTTGCCGTAAACGCCATACACCCAGCTGGTGCGCAAGATCAAATGCGGTAAACCTACAGCACGAATTGCTTCCTCGCCTGCCAGTTTGCTTTTGCCATACACACAAACAGGATTGACTATATCTTGTTCCAAATAGGGAACATTCTTTGTACCATCGTACACATAATCCGTAGAAAAATGAATGAACGCGGCATTCAGCCTGGCGGCCTCTTCTGCCAATGTCTGCGGGGCAGTCGCGTTAATCGCATAGGCAAGTTCCGGCTCGGTTTCAGCCTTATCGACCGCCGTAAAAGCCGCTGGATTAATAATGAGATCTGGCTTGATTTCACGTACCACACGGCGGATATCATGGGCACTGCTTAGATCAAGCTGCTCGCGTGATAAAGCAAATAACTCGTACTCTAGCAGTCTAGTTTTTAATGCGTGCCCTACTTGTCCGTTAACCCCTGTCAGTAGTATTTTTTTTTGCATTTATAAAACTTGATTAAGGAAATTTCTTGGCTGCTTGCAGGCTTAAGCCCTGGCTGTCTTTGGCAGATAATATCGGCATGCCCTGCAAAGGCCATTTGATGCCGACCTCCGGATCATCCCATTTAAGGCAGCATTCAAATTGCGGTGCGTAAAAATCCGTGGTTTTATATAAAAACTCGGCTGTGTTCGAAAGCACTAAAAAACCATGTGCAAATCCAGGCGGTATCCACATTTGGCGCTTGTTTTCAGCAGATAATATTGTGCCTTCCCATTGCCCAAACGTCGGGGATGTTGCGAGCAAATCGACCGCCACATCAAATACCTCACCCTGTGTGACACGTACCAGCTTACCCTGCGCCTGCTCTATTTGGTAATGCATTCCGCGCAACACGTTTTTGGCAGATTTTGAATGATTGTCCTGCACAAAATTGACGTCCAAATTCGTCGCTTCAAAAAAAGCCTTTTGATTAAAACTTTCGAAAAAGAAGCCTCTTTCATCACCGAATACCTTGGGCTCAAAAATGATCACTTCCGGAATTCTAGTCTTGATGACATTCATCAATACACCTGCTCTGTCAGCACTTGCTTGAGATATTGCCCATAACCATTTTTAGCATATTTATTGGCCAGCGACTCAAGCTGTGCAGCACCTATAAAGCCCATGCGATAAGCGATTTCTTCTGGGCAGGCTATTTTTAGTCCCTGACGCTTTTCGATGGTTTGTATAAAAATACCTGCATCTAATAATGACTCATGCGTGCCGGTATCCAGCCATGCCATGCCGCGTCCCATCACTTCTACTTGCAAATCACCCCAGTCCAAATACTGACGATTCACATCGGTAATTTCAAGCTCGCCACGTGCCGATGGTTTCATGTTTTTAGCAATCTCGACAACGCGGTTATCGTAAAAATATAATCCGGTCACCGCATAGCGTGATCTTGGTGATTTTGGTTTTTCTTCCAGGCTTACCGCTCTGCCCTGCGAATTGAATTCCACAACACCGTAACGCTCAGGATCGGTCACGGGGTAGGCAAATACAGTGGCGCCATTGGCGCGTTGTGCAGCATTTTGTGCTGTTTGTGCAAGCTCATGTCCGTAAAAAATATTATCTCCCAGCACCAAAGCGCAAGGGTCTTCACCAATAAACTGCTCTCCAATAATAAATGCTTGCGCCAGGCCGTCTGGTGAGGGCTGTACCGCGTAGCTGATGTGCATGCCCCATTGGCTGCCGTCCTTCAACAACTCGCTAAAACGCGGCGTATCCTGCGGAGTAGAAATCACCAGCACTTCACGTATGCCAGCCAGCATGAGCGTAGATAGCGGATAGTAAATCATCGGTTTGTCATACACAGGCAACAGCTGCTTAGAAACCACTTGTGTGGCCGGGTACAGCCGGGTGCCGGATCCGCCTGCCAATATAATGCCTTTCATGCCCATTATGCCAACTCCTCGCCACGTTCCTGATAGTTTTTATTTACCCAGTTCTTGTATTCGCCGCTGGTCACATTGTCAACCCAGTCTTGATGCGCAAGATACCAACTGACCGTCTTTTGTATACCACTATCGAATGTTTCCGCTGGCTTCCAGCCAAGTTCCCGCTCGATTTTGGTAGCGTCAATGGCATAGCGCTGATCATGCCCTGGCCTATCCTGCACAAACGTGATTTGATCGCGGTAACTGCCCGATTTTTTTGGTTTTTGCAGATCCAGCATGTCGCATAAAGTGTGCACAACCTCTAGATTGGTTTTTTCGTTCCAGCCGCCGATATTGTAAGTTTCACCCACCCGCCCGGCCTCCAGAACGCGCCGAATCGCACTGCAGTGATCCCCCACATACAGCCAATCGCGCACATTGCTGCCGTTACCGTAAATCGGTAATGGCTTGCCATTGAGCGCATTGTGAATCACCAGCGGAATCAGTTTTTCCGGAAAGTGATAAGGGCCATAATTGTTCGAGCAGTTGGTTGTCAGCATTGGCATGCCATAAGTATGGTGATAAGCGCGCACCAGATGGTCGGAAGCCGCCTTGGAGGCTGAATACGGGCTGTTCGGCTCATAAGCGTTGGTTTCCTTAAAGGCCGGGTCTGTGCTGCTTAGAGAGCCATACACTTCATCGGTTGATACGTGCAAAAATCTAAAATTGGCTTTATCGGCATCACTTAGGCCGGTCCAGTAGGCGCGTGCTTCTTCAAGCAGATTAAAGGTTCCGACGATGTTGGTTTGAATAAACTCCCCAGGCCCATGGATAGAGCGATCGACATGACTTTCGGCTGCAAAATTCACTATTGCGCGCGGCCGGTATTGCTTCAGTAGCGAACCTACCAGATCTTTATCGCCAATATCGCCTTGCACAAAAATATGCTCCGGATTATGTTCGATATCCGCCAGATTAGCCAGATTACCTGCATATGTGAGCTTGTCCAAGTTAATTACGGTGCCCAATCCCAGCTTCACCCAGTCATTGACAAAATTGCTGCCAATAAAGCCCGCGCCACCTGTAACAATAATACAATTATTCATTTTTTACCTTCCTTATTGAACTAATCACCAAAGTTTGGCCCCTGCCTTTGCCAGACTTTTTACATATTCCTCATGCAGAGCAAGCTCCGCCTCATCTGCCTTGATGATTTTCAAGGTACGTACACCATTGGTCGCAAATTGATTCGTGGCCATTTGCTGGGTCTGCCCCAAATCCATCATCAAGCTATCCTGGCCGCGCGTCATTGCCATATACACTTCGGCCAGCAACTCCGCATCCAGCAAGGCGCCATGCAAAGTGCGCTTTGAGTTATCGATGCCAAAATGCCTGCATAGCGCGTCCAGATTATTGCGCTGCCCGGGACGGGAATCTTTCGCCATCTTCAGCGTATCGGTGATTCTACCGCACATCGTCTCGATTGGCTGTAGCCCGATACGACCAAGCTCGCTGTTCAAGAAGCCCATGTCAAACGGTGCGTTATGGATAATCAACTCAGCATCGCGGATAAACGCGATAAAATCCTGTGCAATCGCGTCAAATAAAGGTTTATCCTGTAAAAACTCCAACGTAATGCCATGTACCTCCTGCGCGGCAGGATCAATCTCCCGCTCAGGATTTAAATACACATGATAATGATTGCTGGTCGGGCGGCGATTCATCATTTCCACCGCAGCAATCTCGATGATGCGGTGACCTTGGGCCGGGTATAAACCGGTGGTTTCTGTGTCTAGGAATATTTGTCGCATACTTGTTAATTTTTCTATAAAAACGCTGCTACACCTTGGTTGGCCAACGCATCCGCACGCTCATTGCCGGCGTTTCCGGCATGACCCTTCACCCAGATCCATTCGATACTATGCTGGCTGGCGAGTACATCCAGGGCTTTCCACAAATCATCGTTTTTGACGGGTTTTTTGTCTGCAGTGCGCCAATTGCGCGCCTTCCAGCCAATAATCCACTCGCTAATGCCTTTTTGCACATATACTGAATCCGTATATATCTTAACATTACATGGCCGTTTCAACGCCTCCAGCGCACGGATGACTGCCGTTAATTCCATACGATTGTTGGTGGTAAGCGCTTCTCCACCGTGCAAAGACTTATGTTTGCCATCATAGTGCAGCCAAGCGCCCCAGCCGCCGGGGCCAGGATTGCCTTTGCATGCACCATCTGCATAAATTTCCACTAACTGATTCATTCACTTCGCTTTATTTTCTGGTTTTTTTGCTGATGCGGTTTAGATTTAGGATTGCTGCTCACTGCCAGTCTGGATTTGATAGAGCCGTTTTTCCAATTAGGTTTGAGCAAAGTCATGTTGGCCACGCGTTTTTTAGCGACAATAAAATATAGCCCGCCCATCATTGGCCACCATTGGCCACCCATTTTATCCATAAATGCAAAGCGATTCAGCCACTTCTCATCATTAACTGGCGGCTCGTAGCAATTCATGCTTCCGCTCACAAACTCCAGTCCCAGCAAAGCCAGCCAGTCTTTGATGCGTGATAAGGTAATAAAACGTCCATGCCACGGGTAGTTGTTGTCCTTTGTAAGTAGCTGCCGGATACCCCAGGCACTCATCGGATTAAAGCCGGTTATGATCAAATGGCCTTCCGCCACCAGCACACGCTCTGCCTCGCGCAAGGTTTGATGAGGGTTTTCACTGAACTCCAGGACATGCGGCAAGCAAACCAAATCAATACAACTCTCGGCAAACGGCAGATAATCGCTCTCGCAATAAGCGTCACCTTCACAATTACCCACATGCACCAGATGCGGAATGCGCGAGTTCTTTAGCGCATCCATCTGCAGCATGCCCAATTGTAACGCGTTAAACCCGAAAATATCACCCACTACGGCGTCATACATGGCTTGCTCGCGTGCCAGCAGATATTGCCCAAGTGTGCAATTAAGCCAGTCATGCTGACACAGGTGACTATTTTGTGCTATCTGTTGCATTGCTATGTAAACAAAACTACCATTAAAATCATGCTCAATATTATCCCCATCCCTGCTTTTGACGACAATTATATATGGCTTTTGCATAATGCGCGGTATGCAGTCGTTGTGGATCCGGGAGATGCGCGACCCGTCATTGAAACACTTGATAAACTCCATCTGGAATTAGCCGCTATTTTAATCACGCATCACCACAACGACCATGTGGGCGGCGTAAACACACTGCTGGCGCATCAGGCTGCACCGGTTTACGCGCCAAGGTATGAAACTTTTAACTTCAAACACACTCCATTAGGCGAAGGTGATGAAATCACGCTGCCAGAAATTGCTCAAAGCTTTCGCATTATGTGGCTGCCTGGGCATACATTGGGGCATATTGCCTATGTAAACGATGAATATTTATTTTGTGGGGATACCTTATTTGGTGCGGGCTGCGGGCGGTTGTTCGAAGGCACGCCGGCGCAGATGCAAAACTCATTACAGCGGTTAAAAACACTTGCCTTGGGTACAAAAGTATTCTGCACGCATGAGTATACCGCTAAAAACATCGCATTTGCGCTCACCGTAGAACCTGAAAACATAGACTTATTGGATAGAAAACAATTGGTAGATAAATTAAGAATACGGCGATTGCCAAGCCTGCCCAGCACTATAGAACTAGAACTCAAAACCAACCCATTTTTGCGTTGCAGTCAGGTTGCAATTGTTAAAAATGCGCATTCAGAAAGCAGCGATGAGTTATCTGTTTTTACTGCACTTAGAACTTTAAGAAATCATTATTAATCATCTACATAACATAAAATTATAAAGTGGAACTTTCACTTGACTAATCATTTATCAATAGCTACCATTCAGTACCGTTTTTGTAAGGCATTGCCACCATGGATGTAAAAAAGGCTCAAGCAGTCGCACTCACAAACGCTAATCGGAAAAAATTTGCTGTCGGTCTCATCAGCTTTTTCATTCTGGCCGGCGCAATCGCCTATTCTCATCACGCAACCGCCACAACCAATGTGTCCGGCGTAGAAATCGAGATTCTCAACGAATCCGTGGCAAGCGATCTAGTTGGCGATCCGGTACAGAATTTTTTGGCTGATATAGATAACGGCAACCCTCAAGACGATTTATGGACACGCATTAAAGATGGTTACGCCATGTCCAATCTCGAATCGGCCTACACCACTAAGCATGAAACCTGGTATGCCTCTCGTCCCGAATACATCAAGCGCATGGTGGACCGCGGCCAAAGATATCTTTTCCACATTGTAGAAGAAGTGCAGAAACGCGGCATGCCGACAGAAATCGCTCTATTGCCCATGATAGAAAGCGCTTTTAATCCGCAGGCCAATTCAAGCAGTCGCGCTTCCGGCATTTGGCAATTTATCCCTTCAACGGGAAAACACTTTGGTTTACAGCAAAACTGGTGGGTAGATAATCGCCGAGATGTTACCGCTGCGACCAATGCCGCACTGGATTATTTACAAAAACTTCACGGCATGTTCGGCACTTGGGAGTTGGCGTTGGCCGCCTATAACGCTGGTGAAGGCACCGTGCAGCGGGCGATTGACCGCAACCGTAGAAAAGGCTTGCCAACAGACTATCAAAGCCTGGATTTGCCCGCAGAAACAGAAAATTACGTTCCTAAGCTACAAGCGATCAAGAATATCGTAACCGATCCCGAAAAATTTGGCCTAAATATCGGCTCCATTCCAAACCGTCCTTATTTCGCCCGCGTGACGACACCCAAACAAATTGATGCGAAACTAGCTGCGCAATTAGCCGAAATTTCTTACGAGGAATTTAGCTCGCTTAACCCAAGCTACAATCGCCCGGTGATTACATCTACCGGTGAAAAACACCAATTGCTGCTGCCGGTTTGGGCTGCTGAACGTTTTGCGGATAATCTCGCCAACTACGATAAGCCGTTGACCAGTTGGCAAACTTATCACGCCAAACGCGGCGAGCGCATGGATCATATTGCCAATAAATTTGGCATCAATGTCAGGCAGTTGCGTGATGTAAATAATTTGTCAGCGTCGAATAAACTGCGCACCTCGCAAGCCATGCTGGTTCCCGCATCCTACAAAAAACAATCGGCAGACCCTGACACACCAACTGTTGAAGCACAAGCCATTGATGCAACCGATATGGAAAGCAACGAAGCCATTACTGTAGCAAATAAAGATGCGCCTAAAGCCACGCAACGTGTTTCGCACAAAGTTAAAAAAGGCGAAACGTTGCAGGCATTGGCCAACAGGTATGACGTCAGTGCGCAATCTTTAATGAAAATTAATCAGCTTAGAAATAGCAAATTAAGAGTTGGGCAAAACCTGACCATTAAAGACAGCGGCTATAGAACCGCCCATTACAAAGAGCGTAAAGTTGCAAGCAGCACCAAGCATAAAAAATTGAGTTCACACAGATCAACCACCAGGAACAATCACAAATCCTCCAGACGTATTAGCGCCCGATCGCATCTTCGATTAAAATAATCAGGATATGAAAAATCTTGCATTTCTAAACAACAAGATATTAAAAGGAAATGCTAAAGCCGCTAATGTCTTCTTGTTGTTAACCCTGCTAACCGCTTGCGATCACCCCGCGCAGAATTTATCCCAGGAAGTTCTAAGCAACCTCGATAAAAGCTACCCAAGTCAAGCCGGCGGTACTTTGATTGATGCCATGATTGGCGAACCTTCCGGCCTGATTTCCATGATTGCCGGGGAATCGGCGTCCTCAGCCATCTCATCGAATATTTTTAACAGACTTCTAAAATACGATAAAAATCTGGATTTGGAAGGCGAACTTGCCGAAAGCTGGCAAATTTCTGCTGATCAAAAAACCATTACCTTTAAACTCAAACCCAACCTAAAATGGTCGGATGACATGCCACTGACTAGCGCAGATATACTCTGGACCTGGCATGCGGTGATTGACGAAAAAACCCGCAGCCCTTACGCATCAGATTATCAATTGGTAAAAAAAACTGAAGCGCCTGATCCGCTTACTTTCAGCGTGACTTATGAGCAAGCTTACGCGCCCGCGCTTGACAGTTGGGCGGGGCTGCAGATTCTCCCTAAGCATTTACTAGAAGGTCAAGATTTACACACCACGGCTTTTGCGCGCAACCCTGTAGGCAGCAACTACTATAAACTGGATAGCTGGACACATGGCGAGAATCTGAAACTATCGCGCAACCCAACTTCAGTGCTTGGTCAGGCGAAAATCGACAATCTTGTGACGCGCATTATTCCTGACAGCTCCGCACAATTTCTGGAATTGATGGCCGACAATATTGACAGCATGGCGCTAGATCCCATCAAATATGCGCGCATTATTCCGGCGCGGCCTGAATTAAAACAGAAACTGGCGCTGTATAAAGAACTTGGCAACAGCTACACTTATATGGGCTTCAACCTGAAACACAAGCCTTTCGATGATGCGCGTGTGCGTCGTGCCATTAATTATGCCATTGATAAACAAGAGATCATCGATGGCGTGTATTTGGGGTTGGGGATCAACATTGCCTCGCCTTACAAACCGGGTACACGCTGGAGCAATCCAGACCTGAAACCTTACCCTTACGACCCTGCCAGAGCAAAAGCATTGCTGCAAGAAGCCGGTTTTATAGATAGCGATGGCGATGGTGTTTTGGAACGGGACGGCAAACCATTTTCGTTCGAAATCATTACCAATCAAAATAAGGAGCGTGAGAAATCTGCGGTACTGATTCAGCGCCGGTTGAAAGAGGTGGGCATTGATGTCAAAATCCGCGCCATTGAATGGGCGAGCTTTATCAGCCGCTTCATTAAAACCGGAGATTTTGATGTGGTCGTGCTGGGCTGGAGCCTGGGACTAGACCCCGACCAATATAATATCTGGCACTCCAGCCAGCAGGCACCTGGGCAATTCAATTTCATTGGCTACAATAACCCAACTATTGACAAGCTTTTAGAGCAAGGTCGCCTGGAGCTTAACCCCGATAAACGTATGAAAATCTACCATGAGTTTGCGCGCGTGCTACTGGATGACAGTCCGATTGTGTATTTATCGGCTGGCTATGGCCTTACTGCTATTCACAAGCGGGTCAAGGGCATTGACAACCCCGCCCCGCCCGCCGGCATTGGCTGGAATTCCTACGACTGGTATATACCCGAGCCCCTCAGGCGTAGCGAAGCCGGACGTAACGAAATAGCAGAAAACTGATAATAATTATAAGTCCTGCATGATTAAATATCTCATTAAACGCGTGTTATGGATGATTCCACTGTTAGTTGGAATCAGCCTGATTTCTTTCTTTATCATGCACTTGGCACCTGGCGACATTACCAGCAACGAAGCTTCATTCAATCCGAAAGCGTCTGAGGAATCGCGCCAAAGACTGCGTGAACTTTATAACTTGGACAAGCCGGTGATTGTGCAGTACGGACTATGGCTCAAACGCATGGCCACACTGGATTTTGGAACTTCTTTCGCCAGCCATCAAAAACCTGTGTTTTGGCAAACCAAGGATAAAGATGGCAATGTAAACAAAGGCTTGATTCAGGAGGCCCTGCCTATTACGCTGCTCATCAATGTATTAGGTTTGATGATTACGCTGATGCTAGCGATACCGCTTGGTATTATTGCCGCCAGCACATATAACAGATGGCAGGACAAATCGATTACGCTGTTTAATTTTATCGGCTTTTCGATTCCCGGCTTTTGGCTGTCTTTACTGCTCATGTATTGGCTTGGGGTCGTGAATAATTGGTTACCGATTTCAGGCCTGCATAGCCTTAACTATGAGTCTTTAGACGCTTTTGGCAAGTTTAAGGACTCGGTAAATCATTTAATCTTACCTGTGTTGATTCCCTCAATCACAGGCTTGGCGGGCATTACGTTATTTGTAAAAAATGGCATGCTGGATGTATTTCACCAGGATTACATCACCACCGCACGCGCCAAAGGTTTAAGCGAGCACAAAGTGGTGTATACGCATGCACTACGCAATGCCCTGCTACCGCTCATTACCATCGTTGGCTTATCTATTCCCGGATTGATTGGCGGCTCAGTCATTGCCGAAACCATTTTTGCCATCCCTGGCATGGGGAAATTATTTTACGATTCCGTCATGATGCGCGATTTTCCTGTAGTCATGGGCATTTTAACCATTGGCTCTGCACTTACTTTAGTGGGCAACCTGATTGCTGACATCGCCTATGCCTGGGCTGATCCGCGTGTGCGACGTGGCGTGGTAAGAGATTAACCATGAGCCACAATATATTCAAAAAAGCGCTAGCCAATCCCTTATCTAAGGCAGGCTTCATCATTATTGTCATGGTGTTTTTACTTGCCATGCTGGCACCTGTGATTTCACCGTATGATCCCGATGAAATCAACGTAAAAGCCATATTGCTCGGGCCATCCTGGCAGCACTGGATGGGCACAGACGGTCTCGGCCGCGACGTCTTAAGCCGCATGCTGTTTGGCGGCCGCATTTCATTACTGGTCGGTCTGGTTGCGGTAGGCATTTCCACGGCTATCGGCATCCTGCTGGGCGCCATTGCCGGTTATTATCGCGGCTGGGTAGATACACTCATCATGCGTCTGGTCGATGTGATGCTTTCAATCCCCAGCTTTTTCCTCATTCTTGCCGTCATCGCCTTTTTAACACCGTCCATCGTAAATGTCATGATTGTGATTGGACTTACCTCGTGGATGGGCGTCACGCGCCTAGTGCGCGCCGAATTTCTAAGCCTGAGCGGACGGGAGTTTGTCATGGCCTCACGCACGCTGGGCGCAAAGGATGCGCGCTTGATCTTTACGCATTTACTGCCCAACAGCCTCACGCCGATTATTGTAAGCTCAGTACTAGGCATTGCCGGTGCGGTGCTGATGGAATCAGGGCTCAGTTTTTTAGGCTTAGGCGTACAGGCACCGCAGGCCTCCTGGGGAAACATCCTCACCGATGGCAAGGATTACATTCAGTTTGCCTGGTGGCTGTCGCTATTCCCGGGTCTGGCGATTTTAATCACCGTATTGGGGTATAATTTGCTTGGCGAAGGTTTGCGTGATGCACTTGACCCTCGTTCCAGTTCAAATAAATAAGCCAAATATATTAGGATAGAGATATGGGATTTTTAGCGGGCAAAAAAGTATTAATCGCAGGTTTATTAAGCAACCGCAGCATTGCATATGGCATTGCTGGCGCCATGAAGCGTGAAGGTGCAGAACTTGCGTTCACCTATCAAATGGAAAAACATGAAAAACGCGTAGCTGATTTAGCCGCTGATTTTGATTCCAAAATCGTACTGCCTTGCGACGTGGCTGAAGATGCGCAGATTGACGCTCTCTTTCCTGCACTCGCTAAACACTGGGATGGTCTGGATGGCCTGGTTCACTCGGTCGCTTTTGTGCCAAAAGTGGCATTGGAAGGCGATTATCTGGATGCTATCAACCGCGAATACTTCCGCATCGCGCATGATATCAGCTCATACAGCTTCTCTGCCCTTGCTAAAGCTGCTTATCCGATGATGCAAGGCCGCAAAGGCAGCCTGTTAACCCTGAGTTATCTGGGCGCAGAGCGCACCATGCCCAACTACAACGTGATGGGCGTCGCAAAGGCCAGCCTAGAGGCTAACGTGCGCTATCTGGCACAAAGCCTGGGCCCGAGAGGCATCCGCGTGAATGCGGTTTCTGCAGGTCCTATTAAAACGCTTGCAGCGTCAGGTATTGCAGACTTCGACAAAATGATAGGCTTTAACGAAAAACACGCGGCATTGCGCCGCAATGTTACCATCGAGGAAGTGGGCAATGCTGCGGCGTTCTTATGCAGTGATCTGGCTTCAGGGATTACCGGTGAAATTACTTACGTGGATGGCGGCATGAATATCACCGCTGCCGGTCAAATCGACTAAACGCTTCAATCGCCGAATAAAAAAGCCGATGCCCAAGAATAAAACTTGGCATCGGCTTTTTTATTTCATCCTGCTCTATTGAGCGGGCGCTTCCAGCAGTTTGCGGTTCACCACGATATCACTTTTAGCTTTGAGCGATTTTCCGTAAGCACTGATGTATTCCGCCGCCATAGCCGCTTGCAGCTCAGCTTCAGCATTCTTTTTCGCTTCTTCATCCGCAGCCAAAGCGTTATCCACGCGGCTTACCTGCACAATGGTATAACTTGTTTTGCCGTTCATAAAGCCGGCATAGGCAGGCAATTTACTGGTATCGATTTTAAAGGCCTGGTTCATCACGCCTTCTGTTAAGCCCTGTGCGTTCTTGCGGTCAATCGTCACCGTAGGAATCCACTCCAGATCTTTACCAGCATCCCCTGCTTTAAGTTTCGCTAAAGCAGCCTTACCTTTTTCGGTAGCCAGCTTCTCTGCCTGCTCAAGTTTTAAAAAGGCTTCGATGCCACCCTTAACCTCATCAAAGCTACGCGGCGCAGATGGCTTGTAATCTACCACTCGCGCCGAAACCAGGTTGTTTGACGAAACTTCTACAGCTTCAGTATTACGTTTTTCTTTGAGCACTTCGTCAGAAAACACCAAGCTCATGAGCTTATCATTCTTGAAAAACTTGACGCCGTCTTCGCGACTCATCCAGCCGCTTGTTTGCACCTGCAAGCCGAATTTATCTGCGGCAGGCTTCAAACTGCCAGACTGCTCATACACGGTATTGCTGAATTCATCCGCCAGTTCGGCATACTTAGCCTGTGCTTTTTGAAAAATCAGCTCGCCTTTGATTTGCGCTTTCATGCTGTCAAAAGAAGTGCTTTGGCCACTGACCCCGTTCAGCCGGATGATGTGGTAGCCAAACTCGGATTCCACCAGATCACTGATTTGATTGACCTTCATGCTAAACACAGCATCTTCAAACGGCTTCACCATGGCGCCCCGCCCGAAGCTGCCCAAATCGCCGCCTTTGGTGGCAGAGCCGGGATCTTGCGAGTTTTTCGTGGCCAACTCCTCAAAGCGTTTTGGATTTTTTCTCAATTGCGCCAGGATATCAGCCGCTTTATCCTTCGCCGCCGCTTTTTCTTCAGCAGAAGCGCTCGCACCAAACCCAATTAGAATATGGCTTGCATGGCGCTGCTCATTCCCCTGGAATTTTGCTGCATTTTCATCATAAAAATGCTTCACTTCCGCATCCGTTACCGATACCTGAGAAACCAGGCCAGCGGCTGAAAGCAAAGCGAACTCAATCTTGACTTGCTCTGGCACTTTAAACTTGTCTTTATGTATATCGTAATAGGCTTTAACTTGCTCTGGCGTCACTTTTACCTGAGTCAAAAATTGTGCGGTTTTGATCTCCGCCACGCTGACGTCGCGTTGCTGATGCGCAAATTTCAAGGTTTGCTCTGCCATTGCCTTGGGAATCGATACCAGCATCCCCAAGCCATCACGCGCTTGCTGCGCAAGCAATTCTCTGCGTCTGTCATTTTCAAATTTTGATGCGGTGAGTTTATTCTGCGCCAAGGTTTTTTGATAAATATCCTCAGAAAACTTACCCTCTTGCTGAAATTCCGGCATGCTCAAAATATGCTGGCTTAACTGCTCATCGCTGATTTTAAAATTAGCCCGATGGATTTCTTCATTCACCAAACGACGTGTGATTAAACCATCTAGAACTGATTGCTTCAACTCCGGGCTTTCCAGTAAGGCCGCATCTACTTTCTGGCCTTCTGATTGCAAACGATTCCGCACATTTTCAATTGCATTGCCATATTCCTGAATCGAAATTTTATCTCCATTTACTTTGGCAATTGCAACATTGCTGCCTGCCTGATTGAAATATGAATCGATGCCAAACAAGGCAAAAGGAATAGTAATCAAGGCTAGAATAAGTTTGGCTAGCCAGCCTGTGGTGTGTTTCCGAATTGCTTCTAACATACTTTAACTTTCTAAATTTTATCGCTAAATTGCATAACGTTCTATTATATAACAGTTGTAGAAAATGACGGTTACATCTTGAATCTGATGGTAGGTGGCTATTCTGAATCAGGCATAAAAAAAGCGAACCGTTAAGTTCGCTTTTCTTTGAATTGGCGGAGTGGACGGGGCTCGAACCCGCGACCCCCGGCGTGACAGGCCGGTATTCTAACCAACTGAACTACCACTCCAGTTTACTACTTTAAAACAACAAGATTGCTACAGCCTTTGGCATCTAATAAAGCATTCAAAATGAAAGAGTGCTAAAAATTCTAGCACTCTTAATATATTTTGAGGCGATACATGTTAGTTATTGGTGGGTGCTAACGGGGTCGAACCGCTGACATTCGCCTTGTAAGGGCGACGCTCTACCAACTGAGCTAAGCACCCCGCGAGCTTTATCGCCAAAGACATGATAAAGCTTACAACTAACTGCTTAAATCCTGATTAATTGCTTAATCAGTAAAGACCGCTAGTTTACAGCATCTTTAAGCGCTTTACCAGCCCTAAACTTAGGAGAATTTGCAGCTTTGATTTTAATTGTTGCGCCAGTGCGGGGATTACGGCCATTGCGAGCTTCACGTTTGCCTACATAAAATGAACCGAAACCAATTAAAGTGACTAAATCACCTTTTTTAAGTGCTTTAGTAATGGCAGCTGTCGTTGCATCCAAAGTACGGCCAGCTGCAGCCTTCGAAACACCTGCTGCCTTTGCAATTTCATCAATCAATTCTGATTTGTTCACGAGTAATCCCCTCTAATGTTATTAACTAAAATAACAGGCCTATCCTGTTATGACTTTATATCAAGCTACAAAAGCCTCTGTCAAGGCTTTGCGGCTGATTTTACGCGATAAATGAAAATAAATGTAACTGCTGATGAAATTAGTGCGTTACCGGCACCTTCTCATCTGCTGCTGCAATTTCTGGAACTGCTGCAGTAATTTCAACAGGCTTTTCTTCCAAAGGTTGCGGCATGGTTTCCAAAGCCAATTCCAATACCTGATCGATCCATTTAACCGGATGGATTTGCAAATGGCTCTTGATATTTTCTGGAATATCCACCAAGTCTTTTACGTTTGACTCAGGGATTAGCACCGTTCTGATACCACCGCGATGCGCAGCCAGTAACTTTTCTTTTAAGCCTCCAATTGCGAGCACTTCTCCACGCAAGGTGATCTCCCCGGTCATGGCTACGTCTGCACGCGCTGGAATACCCGTTAGCACCGAAACCAATGCAGTAGTCAGGCCGATGCCTGCACTTGGCCCATCTTTAGGTGTAGCACCCTCAGGCAAGTGAATATGGATGTCTTTTTTCTCGTAAAAATCTTCAGGAATACCTAACCGCTTAGCCCGGCTACGCACCACGCTCATAGCCGCCTGCACCGATTCCTGCATTACATCGCCAAGTTTACCCGTAGTGATCGTTTTACCTTTGCCTGGTAATAGCACTGCTTCAATTGTAAGCAGCTCACCACCGACAGATGTCCAGGCCAAGCCCGTGACCTGCCCCACCTGATTTTCTTTTGCTGCAACGCCATAATCATAGCGGTATACACCTAAATATTTATCCAGGTTCTTGGAAGTAACGATGATCTTTTTAACCGGCTTCGCTTTTTCAGCTTCTGAAGCTGGGTGGCTAGTTTTAGCTTTGGTTTTGTTAAGCAGCAATTCTTTCACCACTTTCCGGCACACTTTTGCGATTTCCTGCTCCAGACGGCGGACGCCTGCCTCGCGCGTATAAAAGCGTACGATATCGCGAATCACTGATTCAGTAATGCTGATTTCTGCCGGCTTGAGTCCATGCGCTTTAAGCTGTTTTGGCAGTAAATACTTCATCGCGATATTGATTTTTTCATCTTCGGTATAACCCGCAAGGCGAATAATCTCCATCCTGTCCAGCAATGGCGCAGGAATATTCATGGTGTTGGCCGTTGCTACAAACATCACGTCCGATAGATCATATTCAACCTCAACGTAATGATCGGCAAAAGTGTGGTTCTGTTCCGGATCAAGCACTTCAAGCAATGCAGACGATGGGTCGCCACGCATGTCCTGGCCCATTTTATCGACTTCATCAAGCAAAAATAATGGATTCTTTACACCCACCTTGCTCATACTTTGCAATACCTTACCAGGCATTGAGCCGATATAGGTACGCCTGTGACCGCGAATTTCCGCCTCATCACGTACGCCGCCCAAGGCCATGCGTATAAACTTGCGATTAACCGCTTTGGCAATGCTTTGTCCAAGCGAGGTCTTGCCTACGCCTGGCGGCCCTACCAGACACAAGATCGGCGCTTTCAGCTTACCCACACGCTGTTGCACTGCCAGATACTCGACAATGCGTTCTTTGACTTTTTCTAATCCGTAGTGATCGGCATCCAGAATCGCTTCAGCGGCTTTTAGATCTTTACTGATTTTGGTTTTTTTCTTCCAGGGCAGCCCCACCAAGGTATCGATATAGTTGCGCACCACAGAAGCCTCTGCTGACATCGGCGACATCATTTTTAGCTTCTTGAGTTCTGCATTCACCTTGGCGAGTGCTTCTTTTGACATCCCGGATTCATTGATGCGCTTTTCAAGCTCATCCATCTCGACGCTTTCGTCCTGCTCGCCGAGCTCTTTTTGAATCGCTTTCACTTGTTCATTCAGATAATATTCGCGCTGGCTTTTTTCCATCTGCCGTTTCACACGACCACGGATGCGTTTCTCTACCTGCAGAATATCAATTTCAGATTCCATCAAGTGCAGCAAATGTTCCAGGCGCTCGGTGACACTCAGCATTTCGAGAATTTTTTGCTTTTCTTCAAGTTTCAGGGTGAGGTGGGCAGAGATCGTATCCGCCAGACGGCCTGCATCGTTAATGGTGGCCAGCGAAGTCAAAATCTCAGGCGGGATTTTTTTGTTGAGTTTGACGTATTGGTCAAACTGTGTGAAAACCGTGCGCATGAGCGCCTCAGTTTCACTGTCGCTTTCTTCCGGGTGCACAATTTTTTCGGCTTTGGCCAAAAAGCATTCTTCGGTTTCAACAAAATCCGAAACACGCACGCGGTATAACCCTTCGACCAGAACTTTGACAGTGCCATCGGGTAGTTTTAGCATCTGCAAGACGGTCGCCAAGGTACCAATTTCGTATAAATCATCGGCATCAGGTTCGTCTTTGTTGGCAGATTTCTGGGCTACCAGCAATATTTGCTTATTGCCTTCAGAAGCTATCTCAAGCGCCTTGACCGATTTGGCTCGTCCCACGAACAAAGGAATCACCAGGTGCGGATACACCACCACATCGCGCAAAGGTAGTAGTGGCATCATGTCATGCTTAGGTTGGGATAAATTTTCTGGCAAAGTCTGTTCGGTCATAAAATACTTTCAAGTTCACACGGTAAATACTACCAATGCTCTTAAGTTGGGAACATTCTTTGATTATTCAAGAGCTAGTCAATCAAATAACATAAATTAGCCTTGAAGGCATATGTATCACTATAAATGACTCATTTTTAATTGCAATAGCCTTGTCAGGCATTCCTGATGTGATTGTCTAGCTGGCTGTTTCAGCCACCTTGGGTGCATCCTGGTAAATCATGATAGGCTGAGAATCGCCTTTGATGGTGCCTTCATCAATCACCACTTTGACCAGATTCTCGATAGAAGGCAAGTCATACATGATCTCCAGCAGCGCATGCTCCATGATAGAGCGCAAGCCACGCGCACCTGTTTTGCGTTCTAGCGCTTTTTTGGCAATCAAACGTAAGGCGGATTCTCTGAATTCCAGGTCCACGCCCTCCATTTTGAACAGTTTGACATATTGCTTAGTAAGCGCGTTCTTTGGCTCGGTTAGAATTGTCATCAGCGCGTCTTCGTCTAAGGATTCCAACGTGGCCACTACTGGCAAACGGCCAATAAACTCCGGAATCAAGCCGAATTTAATCAAATCTTCCGGTTCGACTTCTCGTAACACGGCACCCACTTCGCGCAAGTCATCTTTACTTTTGACTTCCGCGCCAAAGCCGATGCCGCCCTTTTCAGAACGCCTGCGAATGACCTTATCCAAGCCGTCAAACGCGCCGCCGCAGATAAACAGGATATTGGTGGTGTCCAACTGTACGAATTCCTGATTTGGGTGCTTGCGGCCGCCTTGCGGTGGCACAGAAGCAACCGTACCTTCGATCAGCTTAAGCAAGGCTTGCTGCACGCCCTCACCTGACACATCGCGCGTGATCGAAGGATTGTCTGATTTACGGGAAATTTTATCTACTTCATCTATGTACACGATGCCACGTTGCGCCTTTTCAACGTCATAATCACATTTCTGCAGCAGCTTTTGCATAATGTTCTCAACGTCTTCACCCACATAACCCGCTTCGGTCAATGTAGTCGCATCTGCCATCACAAATGGCACGTCCAGAAGGCGCGCCAGTGTTTGCGCCAGCAAAGTCTTGCCGGAGCCTGTCGGGCCAATCAACAAAATATTGCTTTTCTGGATTTCCACATCGTCTTTGACGGTATTTTGTGAAATATGGTTGTGGCCAAGGCGTTTGTAGTGGTTATAGACAGCGACTGATAAGTTCTTTTTAGCTTGCACCTGACCAATCACGTATTGATCCAGAATGGCACAGATTTCCTGTGGGGTAGGCAGGGACTTGTCGGTAGACTTGATGTCGCTGAGGTTTTGCACCTCTTCTTTGATGATGTCGTTACATAAATCGACGCACTCATCGCAGATAAACACGGACGGACCTGCGATTAACTTTTTGACTTCATGCTGGCTTTTGCCGCAAAAAGAGCAATATAGTAACTTTTCACCTTCGGCTTTAGTGGCCATGCAACATCCTTAAATCGTACAAAACTGCCTTTATATTATGCCGCTTCAGAGCGATTAGCAATAACCTTGTCAATCATGCCGTATTTAACCGATTCATCTGCACTCATAAAATTGTCGCGCTCGGTATCGCGATCAATTTCTGCGGCCGTTTTTCCTGTGTGATGTGCCAAAATTTCATTCAGCTTGCCACGCAAATACAAAATCTCTTTGGCATGGATTTCAATGTCGGATGACTGACCCTGGAAACCGCCAGACGGCTGGTGAATCATGACCCGCGAATTGGGCAGACTAAACCGCTTGCCCTTGGCGCCAGCCGCCAGCAAAAACGCGCCCATGCTTGCTGCCTGACCGATGCACAGCGTACTCACATCCGGCTTGATGAATTGCATGGTGTCGTAAATAGACATGCCTGCCGTCACCGAGCCGCCGGGCGAATTGATATACAGCGAAATGTCCTTGTCCGGATTCTCGGCTTCCAAAAACAATAATTGCGCGACGACCAGATTAGCGCTCATATCGTTGACCGGGCCTACCAGAAATATGACGCGCTCTTTTAGCAAACGAGAATAAATGTCATACGAGCGTTCACCACGGCCACTTTGCTCGATGACCATCGGAATATAACCCAGTCCCTGTGGCTCGGACATGCCGTTTGCTACGATCTCGCTCATACTATTTGTCATTATTGGCCTGCCATTAATTCATCAAATTTGATTTTTTTAGCGCTGACCTTGGCTTTTTCCAGCACCCAGTTCACAACGTTCTCTTCTGTCGCAAGTGCGGCTGGCTCATCCAGGCGTTTTACATCAGCGTAATACCAACTCACCAATTCTTCAGGCTTTTCATAGCTGTTCGCAAAAGTGTCCACCATCTTGCGCACCTGGTCAGCATTAGCTTGCAGGCTGTTTGTGTTGACTATTTCGCTCAAAATCAGGCGCAAAGCCGTGCCACGTTTTGCCTGTTCCTCAAACATACCCGGCTCAAGCTGGATATCTTTAGGGTTCATGCCTCGCTGCTGCAAGTTTTGTGCGGTCATTTGCATCATGCGATTAATTTCGGCACCAATCAAGGCCTTGGGCACTTCGAACTCAGCCGCAGCGACCAGCGCTTGAAATACGCCTTCTTTAACGCGCGCTTTGATGCGTTTTTCCACTTCCTGTTCAAGGCTTAGCTTGATTTCAGCACGCATCTTGTTCACATCGCCGTCATCCACACCCAGGCTCTTGGCGAATTCTGCGTCAACTTTAGGCAGAACTGGCTGGGAAATACTGTTAAAAGTCACGGTGTAGCTCACTTTTTTGCCAGCAAGCTCTGCAGGATTGTGGTCCGCAGGGTAAGTAATTTCGAAAGTCTTGCCGCCGCCGGCCTTGCCACCGATGAGTTCATCATCGAAAGCCGCCATGCGGTTCGGTTCACCCAGCACAAGGTCTATCCCCTTGTCGCCAGTGCTTTCCACCACGTTACCATCGATACTGGCTGTCAGGCTCACATTCACGCGGTCGTCTTTCTTGGCGGCACGTTTGACCGGCTCATAGCTAACACGTTGTTTTACCAGCACGTCCAGCGTTTTTTCAACATCAGCATCCGTCACTTCCAACGTTGGCTTTTCCAGCTTGATTTTGCTTAAATCGCCTAGCTTTACCTCTGGGAACACTTCGAATGTTGCCGTGTATTCAAACTCGGTTGCCGCTTCAGCAAAGGGCTTGTGTTCGATATTCGGGAAACCGGCCACACGCAGCTTGTTTTCTTCTACTGCATCGCCAAAACTGCTTTCTACGGCCTTAGAGTAGACTTCATCACGCACCTGGTCGCCATAATGCTGATTCACCAAGCCAATAGGCGCTTTGCCCGGGCGGAAACCTGCGAATTTTGCCGTACGTGAAATCTGGCTGAGGCGCTGCTTGATTTGACCTTCTAATGGCGCCAATGGCACCTTCACTGTCATGCGACGTTCTAAACTACTGATTGTTTCAACAGATGCTACCATGTTGCATTTCCTGTAAAAGTTGTTTCCTAATTATGTTATAGAAAACGATTAGTTGTTGATGGTGCGAAAGGAGAGACTCGAACTCTCACGCCTTGCGGCGCTGGAACCTAAATCCAGTGCGTCTACCAATTCCGCCACTCTCGCATTTAATTTGGGCCATGTAATTAAACAGGTAATACCCAAATCAATAAAACGCGTATTGTATCCCAACTTTGCCACATTTGATAAGAGAAACAGGAACTCAAGAACAAAATTATGCGGGCATTCATTAAGCATGATTGACAAGAACGCCATACAGATAGCAAGATACAGTCTAGCACTCCATTTTAAAGATAATTATATGCAAAACTCTAACTATTCCAAAGAAAACAATATGCTGCGCGCCGAGCTTGAATTGTTAATGAAAGAGCGCGAAACCTTGTTGATTATTGCAGGCGCAGCGGCCGGGCTAATTGCCGAGCTGAATACGCATGACCTGCCGATCCGCACGGTTGAAGCCGCTGATCTATTGGCAACCACGATTAACAAACTTTCTGAAGAAACCTTACAAGACGCACTCAACTCGGTACATGCCAGCATTGAAAATTAAGATGTAATCCGCATCGTTTCTTGTCGTGAATTTTTTACCTCAATCAAAATTTTTGATCGTCACACTGAGCTTGAGCCTGCTTGCTGCCAGTTGCGCGCACGAAAAATATCAGGCCAAACCACTGGACCCAACGCAAGCCTCAGCAAAACTCCTGAGCAAAAACGTCACTAGTGCAGATTTTAAAGCTTATTTAATCAAACAAGGCTATGCTGAAGACCAATTACCTTTTGCCGCTTGGGGCTTAAACGAACTCACCTGGTGCGCGCTGTACCACCACCCAAAACTTGAAGTCGCAAAAGCCCAATTAGCGCTCGCCAGTGCCAGCCTGAAGACTGCCGCGCAAAAGCAAAATCCCATTTTAGGCGGCCATATAGCACATAGCAACCAAGCCAATGGCGACATTCGACCTTGGGCGTATGGCTTAAACGTGGAAATCCCGATAGAAACTGGTAATAAGCGCCAAATTAGAGTCGAAGAAGTGCAGCATCTGGCAGAAGCCGCCCGTATAGATGTGGCAGACGTTGCTTGGCAGTTACGCAGCCAAATCGCCAAGGATTTATTGCGCTATCATCAAAATATGGCCACGGCTGACGCGCTGAAAAATGAATTGGCGATTCAAACCAAACTGGTAGATTTGCTAAACAAACGTCTGAGTTTAGGCGCGATCTCCAGCGCCGAACTCAGTGCGGCAAAGCTGCGCCAACAAAAAGCCCAGTTTACTTTTGCTAACGAACAGGCCAAACTGGCAGAAATTCGCTCGAATTTAGCCACAGATGTGGGGTTGCCAGTAGAAAATTTTAATGGCATTGCACTTAAACCGTTGAATCTGGATGAAGCGCTGGCCAAGCAATCGGCTCTATTAAATATCCCGGATAAAAGCAGAGATTTACAGGCAAGCGCCCTGCTCAACCGCCTGGACATTCGCCACAGCCTGGAAAAGTATGCTGCTGCTGAAGCAAAAATCAAGCTGGAAGTGGCTAAACAAACACCTGATATTTCACTTAGCCCAGGATTCGCGTTTGAGTTCGGCGACAGCATCTGGTCGCTAGGATTTTCTGCTTTGCTAAATTTACTCAATAAAAATCAAACGCTTATTGCGGAAGCTACCCGGCTGCGCGAAGTTGAAGGTGCGCAATTCGAAGCCTTGCAAGCCAGAATCATCGGCGACTTAGGGCAAAGTCTGGCATCTTACCAAGCGAGCTTGGAAAATGCGCACGGATTAAAAGCGCAACTGGAAGCACAAGAACAATTGACGCAGAAACTGCAACGCCAGTTCGATGCAGGCTTAATCGACCGCCTTGATCTGACACAGAACCAGCTCAACACCAGCCTGCTCGAACAGCAGCTACTAGAAGCGCAATTTAACAGCCTGCATGCTGCCTTATTGGTTGAAGACGTGATGCAACGCCCGTTGTTTGACGATTTCTCTATGCTCACTACCATGTCTGCGGATGTACATCATGAATAAGAAATTGACGATTATTATTGCGCTGCAAGCTTTGCTCATTGTGACGCTTTTTTGGGTGCTGGTGTTTTATGGGCGTGATGAATACGAAGCATATCGGGCTGAGCAGCAAGAGGAGATTGAAAGCCCAAGCCGAGTAAGTGAAAAAGACGGCATTAATGTCGTCAGGCTGCCACCCGTCACCCAGCAGAATAGCGGTATCACCACGGCCAAAGTCAGTTCTGCAAAATTTCAGGGAGCAATAAAAAGCTACGGCAATGTGGTCAGCATTGACAGTTTAACTGAGGCGAAAGCCAGGGCATTAAGCCTGAAAACCGATATTGCACTTGCGCGCGCTGCCAGCGTCAGCAACATGCAACAGTATCATCGACTTAAAACGCTTAATGCGGATGATAAAAACGTATCTGATCGAGCCGTGCAGGAAGCGCTGGCTGCAGTGAATGCTGATAACGCTAAAATCACGGCCAGCGAATTACAACTTAAAAACCTGCAAACCAGCATGAAGCTGCAGTGGGGTGAAGTGCTGACAACGTTGGTTTTTGAAGACAAGCTAGCGCCGCATCTGGCCAATTTGCTGGAGAGAAAAAACGTACTCATTCAAGTGAGCTTGCCTTTAAAAACCTCCGTGCCCAAAGCAGGCTCCAGCATTCACGTCACGCCACTTAACGAATCTGTCGCACCCATTAGAGCTGTTTACGTCTCGCCAGCATCCACTAGCGATACCAGCGGTTTTGGCAAAACATTCTATTACAGCGCACCTGCCGAATTGTTGCGCATTGGCATGCGCGTCAATGTCGAAATGGATCCCAATACGGGTGACACCGCCAACGGCATCATCATCCCCAGCAACGCCGTCATATGGTATGCAGGCAAACCTTGGGCCTATTTCAAGCAAGGTAAAGACCAGTTTGTCCGCAAGCCCATCGCAGCAGATACCGAAGTGGCTACCGGATGGTTTAATCAAGGTATCGACGCCAACAGTGAAGTTGTCGTGAGCGGCGCGCAACTACTGCTTTCAGAAGAGTTTAAATACCTCATAAAGAACGAGAATGAGGATTAAATTGCCATGATGTCGGCAATCGTTCGTTTCTCCATCCGCTTCTATGGCGTGATTATTGGCCTGGCGAGCCTGATGGTGCTATACGGCATCTACAGCCTGACCCGTAGCAACCTGGACGTTTTTCCTGAGTTTTCGCCCACACAAATTATTATCCAGACGGAATCTCCCGGCCTATCGGCCGAGTTAGTCGAAAGCCTGGTCACACAGCCGATCGAATCCAGCATCGCGGGTACTGTCGGCGTGGCGGATATGCGCTCACAGTCCATTCCGGGCCTGTCCATTGTCACGGTCATCTTTGACGAAGACACCGACATCTACAGAAACAGGCAAGTTGTCGCAGAGCGCCTGAGCACGCTCAGCAACCAGATCCCGAAAGGCATCACGCCTAATATCACCCCCCTCACCTCGTCCGCCAGCACCGTGCTGGGCTTCGGGCTGACTTCCAAAAAACGCAGCCTGATGGAACTGAGAACACTGGTAGACTGGACGATCACACCGCATTTGCTGGCAATTCCCGGCGTAGCGGACGTAAATGTATTTGGCGGCGAAGTGCGGCAATTTCAGGTGCAGATTGACCCGGCGAAGCTGGTCCGTTATCAGCTGAATATCAATGAGGTCGTCGCTGCGACACAAAAAGCCACCGGGGTCAGCGGAGCCGGTTTTATTCAAAACAGCAATCAGCGCATCATTGTAAAAACCGAGGGTCAGGCCACCACTGCCGCCACGCTGGCCAAAGCGACGTTGCTGCATAAAAACGGCCTCACTATCAAACTGGGCGACATAGGCCGCGTGGTGGAAGGTGCGGCGCCCTCTATCAGCAGCGCGGCAATTAACGAAAAAGCCGGTATCTACCTATCGGTGCAAGGTCAGCTGGGAGCCAATACCCATGCGGTTACCCAAGCCATCGAATCTGCACTGCAAGAACTGAAACCTTCTTTAAAAAATGAGCAAGTGACTTTGCATGAAAGCTTGTTCCGCCCTGCCAATTTTATTGAGACCGCGATAGATGGCGTGCGCACCGACATTCTGATCGGTTCCATTTTGGTTATTACCATCTTGTTTCTGTTCCTGTTTAACGCACGCACCGCATTTATCTCCGCCACCGCCATCCCGCTCTCATTGCTCACCGCGATTGTAGTGATGAGCTACTTCAACATTGGCCTCAACATCATGGTGCTGGGCGGTTTGGCAATCGCGCTGGGTGAAGTGGTGGATGACGCGATTATCGATACTGAAAATATTTTCAGGCGCCTGAAAGAAAATCGACTGCTCGTCCAGCCATTGCCCGTGCATCAAATAGTGTTCAATGCCTCTATGGAAGTGCGGAGCTCCGTGGTCTACGCCACGGTGATTGTAGCGTTGGTATTTATGCCGTTGCTGACGCTGTCTGGCGTAGCTGGCAAGCTATTCGCGCCCTTAGGCTTCGCATATATTGCAGCCATTGCAGCATCACTTGTCGTTGCGCTCACCCTCACGCCCGCACTGTGTTACCTGATGCTTGGCAAAGCCCAACTGGATACGGAAGACTCACCGATCATCCGCCATATTAAAGGCGGCTACGTCAGGCTTTTGTATGCGATAGAAAAGCATTACAAACTGGTGATTAGTATCAGCTTTCTGCTTATCGCGCTTGGCCTGGGCATACTGCCTTTATTCAAAAACCAGTTTATTCCCGCGCTGCACGAAGGCCATTTCATCATGCACATGACCGCTGTGCCGGGTACTTCCGAACTGGAATCTATACGGCTTGGCAAGCAAGTTTCCAGAACCATCCGCAATATCAAGGGGGTCAAGTCGGTAACACAATGGGTTGGCCGCGCGCCCAATGCTGCCGACACATTCGGCACACATTACAGCGAGTTTGAAATCGAAATAGGCACGCTATCTGGCGAGGAGCAAAACCGCATCCTAAATGACATCCGCGAGGAACTGGCTGGTGAAGCCGTAGATACGGACGGCAAAGCTGAACCCGGATTTGTCGGCGTTAATTTCGCCATCAATACCTTTTTGACCGAACGTATCGAAGAAACGATTTCAGGCTATGCGGCCTCTATCGTCATCAATATTTATGGTAACGATTTAGACGCACTGGACCGTGACGCACAAAAAATCGCCGACTTACTCTACAACACCAAAGGTGCGAGCGATGTGCTGGTACAGTCACCGCCCGGCACACCACAAGCGGTCGTCCGATTGCGCCCGGACAAGCTTGCGATATGGGGCTTGCAGGCCGTTGATGTGCTGGACACCATTCGCGCGGCTTTAGAAAGCGTGCCGGTTTCACAGGTATATTTTGGCAGCCGCGTAGTCGGCTTAAGCGTGGTGCTGGAGGAAGAAGCACGTGATGACATTGGCGATATTGGCAATATCCCGCTGTTTAATCCAGATGGCAGGCTATTGCATTTAAAGGATATCGCGTTTATTACCCAGGAAAATGGCCGCTCAAAAATTCTGCACGCAGGCGCAAAACGCATTCAAACCGTTACCGCCAATGTGCAAGGGCGTGACGTCGAAAGCGTGAGTGCCGAGCTTAAAAAACGCATCAAGAGTGACATTAAGCTAAGCAATGAAAATTATCTGGAATTTACCGGTGAGGCTGAAGCCAATGCACAATCGCGCGAAGATCTCGTCGTGCATTCTTTATTGGCTGGCGTCGCGATTTTCCTCATGCTGTATATTGCCTTTGGCCGCTTGCGAAATTTGCTGCTCACCTTTGCCAACCTGCCGTTTGCGCTGATTGGCGGTGTGCTGGCGGCCTTGTTTACGGGCGGCTGGATTTCGCTAGGCTCGCTGGTAGGCTTCGTGACGTTATTCGGTATTACCTTGCGTAACTCCATCATGATGGTATCGCATTTCCAGCATCTCGTAGATGAAGAAAATTGCGTTTGGAACCTGGAAACCTGTGTAAGGGGCGCAAAGGAACGCTTGCCTTCTATCCTGATGACTGCGCTCGTCACAGCGCTGGGCCTGCTGCCGCTGGCAGCTGGTAGCGGTCAGCCCGGACGGGAGATTGAAGGCCCAATGGCCACGATTATCGTCGGCGGCCTAGTGACCTCGACCATCCTTAATTTATTGATTCTGCCAACGATCATGCTGCATTTTGGTAGGTTTGAAAAAGAGACAGATTTGTATAGTGCTAGGTTATAGACTGAAAGTCTGCATTCGGTCAACTCCGGACGGTCGATAATTATGGGCAAACGGCAACTAAGCGGGACAAAGCAATCACCCGACTACTAGGGTTCGCCAAGGTAATGTGACCCATTAGAGACATTATGCAAAAGTTAGAAACACTTGCAGATAACTGTTTATCCCTCCGAAATCAAGATGGGCTGCTGAAGCCTGTTATTCATTTCCACATAACGCTTACCGTACTGTTTGAATAGCATGATCGTAATGTTGACGATCCATTTATTGCATCAACCAAAGCCTAAGAAATAAAGACAATTTCTCAAAAGGGTAATCCTTAATTTACGAATCTCTTTAGTAATGGTTCAACTAGCATTTTTATGCGGTGCCGCAGCATGCAGGCGTTTATAGTTATGCAGCTTTTCGGCCGCTACTATGAGGATATGCGCCTGACTATCCGTTAGCGTGGGAAACCGAGTAGTCAAAATTAGCGCCATGCCAAACGTCGACACTGTTAACGCCTTAGCATTACTTTCGAAGATGGGCGCAAGTATCTCACAAGCACTGGTAAATACTTTGCGCACTTCATGGTGCTCTCGACGGTCTGGGATATTCTCAGCAGGACTATTCATAAGGCTAAACCTATATTTAATGTACTAGTTTGATTTTAATTTGTGCACTTTCATTGCAATATGCAATGTTGGGAACAATTGTAAACTCTCGTCCATCATTTCAATTTGGAGATTAATGAGATGTTTAGACCGCTTCTAATACATTTGACATCTCTGCCAACAATTTTTTTGTTTGGTCAGTTGTACCTATTGATTGACGGACTTCCCCTCCATTTTTTTATCCTTAAGAACCCAACTGGGCAAAAGGAATGTTATGTCATATTGCAAGAACAATCTGAGTGTTTGACTTTCTTTTAAGCAACAATGACGCGATTTCTGCCTTCTTCTTTCGCGCGGTATAGTGCTTGATCTGCGGTTTGAATCAACTTTTCATTGCTATCAACGCTAGCACTGAAGCCTGCCGCACCAATGCTGATACTAATCTGAATGGTTTGACTTCTGCCAGAACCATCAAAAAACTGAAATTGATGCGATTCAACTAGCTTTCGGAGACGTTCTGCTACCAAAGCAGCTCCATCGATAGCTGTATTAGTACAAATGACTAGGAATTCTTCTCCTCCATAACGGGCTGCAACATCTAAATCACGAATATCTGCCTTAACCATGCCGCCTAATGTGCTCAGTATGGCGTCCCCAGCTTGGTGTCCGTAGGTGTCATTGACCTGTTTGAAATGATCAATGTCGAGCATCAAAACAGAAAGGTCGAGAGAGTATCTTTTTGACCGTGCGACTTCTTCCTCTAGGCGACGATCCAGATAGCGGTGGTTGTAAAGATTAGTCAGTGGATCGGTGATGCTCTCAGCTTCGAGTAAATCTATTCGTTGTAGTTCAACAGCGGTTTGTAGCGAAAGCTTTACCGTTATCCATACATAAATGGCTCCGAGTAGAAATATGCCAGGAATGGGGAGCTCGTGCCACATACTCTGTTGACCCCAAAGCACTATAATGTAGCCCAAGTCACCGGCGATGAAGAAAAAAATCAGTCCGGACATTGCAAGCCACTTATTACGAAGCGAGCCTTTAGGGAGCATCGCTATCAGTCTACGTAACGGAGCAAGCGCTGCCAAATGAATCACTAGGCCAATTAGAACCAGTAAAGCGGACAGGTAAGGAATCATGGTCAGATGAGCATTTCTCGATTTGTTCTTAGGTTAAGCAGTCGCTTCCAATATGAATTATTACGGCGGCAATATACTAAGTCTTTAGAAAAATTAATGTTTTTATTATGGTTAATTAAATGGATTGACAAACTTTGAGGCACAGTGAGGATTGTTGAAAGTCTAGTTAGAGGATTTTTTGCGCCATTTAGTGAATTTAGGCAAATGTCTCAGATGGGTCGAAACTAGACACTCAGTCGTATTTAATATATTTGAACCTTACATCGTCATTCGGCGTGCTGGTTAATGCGCCGCCTTCCAACGCAGGCTGCCAACCGATCACCTGCTCAATCTTGGCAGCCAACTCAAAATCCTTGTCGGTAATGCCTTTAGTGTCATGCGTGCACAGTTTCACAATCACAAAGGCGTAAGAAACAGTCAGGTCGGGATGATGCCAGGCCGCTTCAGCCAAGTGCCCTACCGTGTTCACCACCATCAGCGTGGCTTTCCAGCCGCTGGTTCTATATTTGCGACGTATCCAGCCATTCTCCAGATACCAATGTGGCAGCTCGTTTTCAAGCTTCGCGATGATTTCCTGTTCAGAATAAACTTTGGCGGCCATGGTCGTCAGTCAATGCATTGAAGAAGCAATTTTGCCCAGTATTTCGATATCAATACCGTCTTCAAAATGCGTGCAGTCAGCTTTTTTAATCACCCAGGGCGAAAACGGCTTGTTCAGCACAAAATCGCTGAAAGCCTCGTCAATCAGTCCGTCTTTTGTCATCACTTTCAGGCTGAGTTCGGTTTCACTGGGCTTGTCAGATTTCAGCAGAATCAGGTGCCGTGCATCCAGTTTCTCTGCAAGCCAGGCAGCCAGGCTATCTGAAGTCACGTCCCAGCTTTGCGGAATGGAATCATCCGCAAGCACCATTTTGCTTGGCAACCAGACAATGGCACGATGTTGCCAGGTGCGCTCGGCAATCTCCAACTCGCTGGCGGCGGTAGCCAGCAACGGATTCAAGTTAGCCAGCAACAATCCGAATTGATCCATGGCCAGTACGGCGAGCCGGTGCGCGCAGGCATCGCTGATTTTAGATAATTTTTGAGCTTCTCGTACTGCATCGGCAAAAATACCGCCGCCGGGCACGATGATGATATTTCCGTCGCTAAACTTTACGAATATCTTTAGCCAACGTTCTAACTCTGGCGAGCCTAACAAGCTACCGCCAATTTTAACAACCCACATGGATGATCCCCTAAGTAGTTTTTCCATTGTGGACCTGATTATTCCTTTCGACTTAAAGGTTAAAGACGAAATTCCAGTATCTTGTTATTTTTATTCTACCCTTAAACATGACCGGGTTTTTATTATTTTTCTGTATTTTTATTCATAGTTAAGAAGCTTAATCAGAGCCTCGTAAAAAACTTTGTTATTGTTGTAAGACTGGACGCCTTGTCCAGTGTTTCGGCGTATTCTTTTGATCCGTCCGAGTCCGCCACTATACCGCCCCCCGTGTAAAAACTTAATATGTTTTTGCAGACAACAGCGGTTCTAATCGCAATATTGGTATCCATGTCGCCGTCAAAGCCGATATATCCAATTGCGCCGCAATACAGGCCGCGACGGTGCGGCTCCAGTTCATCGATAATCTGCATGGCGCGCAGCTTGGGCGTGCCCGTAATCGAGCCACCCGGAAAGCAGTCCCTGAGCACATCCACAGCCGTTTTGCCAGGCTTTAGTTTGCCCACAACTATGCTCACCAGATGATGCACATTGGCAAAGCTTTGCAACTGGAAAAGCTTATTTACTTTAACGCTACCAAGCGCGCAGGTTTTACTTAAATCGTTGCGCAGCAAATCCACGATCATCAGATTTTCCGCCCTGTCCTTTACGCTCGTCAATAGCTCTTTCGAGTAGGCTAAATCCTGCTCCGCATCAGCTGACCTTGGCCGCGTGCCTTTAATAGGGCGGGTTTCCACGTGACGATCATTGGTCTGCAAAAACCGCTCCGGTGAATCCGAGAGCACCTGAAAGTTTTCATCCTTATTTAAAGGCAACTGCATATAGGCCATAAACGGCGCGGGGCTGATCTCGCGCAGTTTCCGGTACATTAGCCAGCTATCACCTTCCACCTCTGCAGAAAAACGCTGTGCCAGATTCACCTGATAACAATCGCCCGCTGTAATATACGCCTTGATTTTGGCAAAGGCTTGCTGGTATTGCGGCTTGGTCAAATTGGAGGTAATTGGGGTTGTAACTTCGAATTGACTTGATTCACCCTCTGTAAAGGCTGCTCTGGAAGGCGCATCAAATAAGGCTTGCAGGGCGGGCCATTTTTTTTGTGTTTCTGCATGCAAGCCGTGTGAAACCAGGGCGCTTCGCTGCTCACGATGATCCACCACCACCGCCCAATCGTAGATGCCGATCATCATTTCCGGTATATTGACTGCAGGACGTGCATTGTTGGGCAGTTTTTCCAGCTGCCGCGCCAGATCATAAGCAAAATAACCCATTGCCCCGCCCGCAAATGGTAGAGTGCCGCCCGCAAACGGCATACCCGTTTTAGGTGCCTGATATTGATTCAGGATGTTTTTTAACAAAAAAAACGGATCTTCTTCAGAGATTATGACCGCGCCATTTTGCGTAATTGTGGTCTGTTTATCCCGTGTAACCAGCGTAATAAACGGCTCGGCCACCATAATATCGTAACGCCCGTACTGGCTGCCCGCCCTTCCTGTGGCGGGATTAATCATTTGCCCGCTGTCCAGCAGCATCGCCCATGGCTGATGCGCGATGCGCTCAAACAAGCCCGCGCTATCGTGGTGATAAACAAGTTCATGTTTCAGCATGGTCATTGCTTCGTTGCCAGATATGCCACCGCATAAGCCGGGAAACAAACCTCTAAGTCAGCCTGCTCTGCAAACCGCATGGATATTTGCTCCCAGACGTGCTTAAAATCATGTCCCAAATCATCCGCGAGCGCTTTCACCAGAAAACTGCCCGCACCCGCGCCAATCATCGGCACGCCCGGTTTAAGGTGTTTTAACACTGCCGCTTTGATTTGATTCAGCTGCAACGTCCTGCAAGTATTCGCCAGGCTTTTCCAGGTTTGCATCGGCTTATCTTCTGCATCATGCCCGACCATGCGCGCCAGCCGCCGCGCGCTTTCCAACTCACTCCTGCCTTTTCCGTCCGCGGTCTCCGCCATGTCGGATTCAGGCCGAAGCTCGCCCGTCAGGCGGTACACATCGGCTATCGTAGCAAAATATTCGGCAGCAACATTAGTCTCAGTGTCTTCAAAGGGGAGTTTTTGCGCCAAAGCCATCACCGGTGTACGTACCACGCCCGTATAAACCAGACTGTCCGCCTGCATACGGCTCGCATCTGACAACCCTTTCTCTGCCACCCTGCCCGCCTCTATGGCGATAATATCTGTCGTTGTGCTGCCAACATCTATCAACAATGCGTCCTTTACATGCATTGCAAGCGCGCTGGCGCTCGCGTGCCAGTTGGTTGATGCAATGTGAACTGTATATGCAGAAACACGCTCTACCGTCACAAAACCGTGGCTTGAAGCATAGAACAAGGTGCTTTTTCCTAATAGTTTTACAACTAAGGCCGCAATCTCCACTACACCCGTATGCCGATTAGGAAACAAATCGACCAGTTCACCGGTCATGGTGACGGCATGCTGTACATCGCCTGGCTTAATTTTAAAGGCTTGCAGAGCAGATGCAATTGCACTTTCCAATTGATTCAAACCACGCCAGAGCTGGCAAGGCAACTGCAGTATATTGATGATTTCGCCTTTGCCGTCCAACAGCGCCGCTTTCAGATGAGCGCCACCAATATCCCAACCCACCATATCAGACATGAATTTTGACTTTGTTCTGTTGCAGCACGGGCCACTCAAAATTTGGCTGCGTAAGTGTGTTGATAATCAGCTCAGCCGGATTCACTCCGGTAGCTTCACGCAAGCCCACGTAGCTGGTGGTGAGACGCGGGTTAATTTCCACGACGTAAATGTCATCATTATCCACAATCACATCAATACCCACATAACCCGCTAAATCAGGAAACGCCTTTGCAATCCGGTTTGCGACGACCTCAAATTGCGCCCAGTGTTCTCGCATGCCATTGATGACGCTGCCTTTGTAACTCACCATATGATTAATAATCTCAATCATTTGTGTATTGCAGCTTAATAAGTGTGCTTTGCCAACTTTCATCACGCAGGAAATGCTTGCAGAGTCACCTGGCTGATAAGCCTGAATCACATGCGTGAGCTGCTTATCATTCTGTTCTATCCAGTCCTGCAAGTCATCAGCGTTATTGAACCAGGCAGTATCGCTGCAACCCGCGCCATCGTTGGGCTTGGCAAGCCATATCCAGTGACTCCTTGGCCAGTTTTCAAAAGTATAGGTAGGAATTGTTGCGATGCCCGCCTCTTCCAAAGCCAGGCAAGTCGCCATCTTTTCGCTGGTGATTTTGATAGAGGCGGGCCCGCAACCCAATACCAGCTTACCCTCTTGGGTGGCGATCTGGGTTAAATAATGCAGCAAACCGTCTGTTTCCGGTGCGATCAGCCAAACTGCATCTGCAGCCTTTATCTGATCTTGCCAAACCTGCCATACATCATCATCCGCTTGCACCTCTACGCATTCGGCACAATGCTTAGGTGAGATTAAACGCGCATCCACCGAGGTGCTGACACTATAATTCAAGACGGATAAGTCGCGTAGCAAGGCGTCGCGCATCATAGCGCCCTCATTCACCAATGATTCCGGCAATAGCTCCGCACACAAGCCGCCGCCAGTGATAAACTCACAGACGAATATTTTCTCCAGTTTTTGATTTTCGAGTTTAATAATGCAAATAATCCCGGTAATTGATTTGTTAGACGGCGTTGTCGTGCACGCCAAAGGAGGCGAGCGTCAACATTACCAGCCGATTCAATCATTCCTTACAAGCTCAAGCAAACCGCTGGATATAGTGGCGGCATTGCTTGATTATTTTCCTTTCCAGCAGCTTTATATTGCGGACCTGAATGCGATACAAAAACTGAAAAACACACATGAAACAAACTATTCAGTTGTCGAATCCATTACACGGTATTTTCCCAATCTCAAGCTATGGGTTGATGCAGGTATCAGCAACCAAACCGAGTTGAATATCTGGAACAATCTCCATTCTAACTTGATTTTTGCCAGCGAAAACTTTTCTGAAATAGGAAATTTTCTAGCGCTCAAAATTCGGCAGGACACGCACTTTATTTTGTCGTTAGACTTCATGCCAACCGGCTACCGAGGTCCCGCAGAATTGTTGCGGGACAGCGCGTATTGGCCTAATGATGTGATTGTGATGTCGCTACCAAATGTTGGCACAAACCAAGGCGTTAACATCAAACTTTTGAACGAAATCATGCCACGTGTCACAGGTCTTAATATTTATGCTGCTGGCGGAATAAGAAGCCTGGATGATTTAACGCTGCTAAAAAAAATGGGGGTGCACGGCGCTTTAATCTCTACTGCATTTCATCAAAAACAGATCTCGGCACAACAATTGGAAAGTTTAGCTCAATCTGAATGCTAGCTAAATAAAAAGCCCGGAAAACCGGGCTTTATTACTCCAAAGATTATCATCATTTGGCCTGAAATGGATGTATGGTATCCTGATATTCTTTCAGAACCGTTTCTACTTTCGGCTGTCCTGCAACCGCATTTTTAATGGCCTGCACGGTGGCTCTGTAGTTCCAATCCTGCACGCGCCTGTCATCATCTGCTTTGCGGTCTATAAAAACGCCCACACAGATAAAAACGTCCTCCGCCTCTTCTTTAGGGATTGTGCCGTCTGCAACACAATCCATGACCGCCATCGATACCCCGCGCTGTGCCGGGCCAAACATCTGTAATGCCTGTTTGCCATTTTTAATCGTTACTTTATTAAAAATAACGGTAGCGGGCTTGGTCATCATATTCGGTGCGGTAATTGCAAGCAAGCCATTAGCACCATCCTTCTGGTCAGTCAGCGCACGACAGAATGCCTGTTCGGCAGGGCTGCCGCGGGGCCCCATAATAAGGTCTATATGCGCGACATTAAGCAAATCCAAACCATGACCATGACCTTCTTTACGATTCTCAATAACGAGCGCTTCTCCTACCAATACACGATCAATCACTGCCATTTTTATTCTCCTTTTCGAAAAACTACGTCCAAAATTGAATCATGTTTTGCAGACTAAAATTAAGACAACTTGACTGTACAAAAGTGCACATTTTCTTGTATTTTCATTCTTCTAAACGAAAAAAACGAGCGGCTATGCCACTCGTTATAATTTCGAAACCTGAAGAGAAAATATTATTTCGGATTTGCGCTATTCCAAATTAGCATGGATCGCGCGCATGCCTTCCTCAGTCAAGCCTTTAGCCTCGATAATGTCACCAATAATGGCCTCCAGGTAAATCAAGGTTGATAGCTCAAACTGCGAGCCCATTGGCATGCCTTTTGTCAGCGGGAAACTGTTATCGTTACCGATTTGAATGGTCAAATCAGCTACTTCTGCCATCGCTGATTTCGCTTTCATTGAAATCACCACCAGCTTAGCACCTACAGATTTTGCCTTTTTAACAAATGGCAGCAAAGTTTCCGTGCCGCCTGAACCTGAAACCAGCACCAGCAAATCACCCGCTTTAATGGCTGGCGTAACAATCTCGCCCACCATGTTCACGTTATAGCCGCTATGCACTAAACGCATTGCAAAAAAACGTGACACCAAGCCGGAACGGCCTGCGCCACCTACAAAAATACGGCCAGCTTCATCAACCAGCTTCATTAATTTTGCTGCATTGCTCTTGTCAGTCTCAGATAAAATGGTAGTGAGTCTGTCTAAAATTAATTTTTGATGATCCATCTTAATTTCCTTTTACATGACGAATTGTTTGCTCATTATAATAAAAAATCCCGACTCATTGCTGGGTCGGGATTTTCTTAGCTCGCATCAATAATTGCTTATTTAGTGTCGTGAATTAACCGTGAGCGATTTTTGTGATTTCAGCAGCTGAAGCAGCTGGATCAGCCGCGCCGTAGATAGCAGCACCGGCAACGATGATTGAAGCGCCAGCGTCGCGTACTTGTGCAGCTGTAGCAGCTTTAACACCGCCAGCAACTGATATTTCAAGACCTAAATTCAAACCAGCAACCATTGCTAAGTCAGCAAATGGTGTTTGGCCAGCAGCTTGTTGGTCTAAGCCAGTATGCACGCCAATGATGTGTGCGCCTAATTTAGCCACTTCTTGTGTACGTGCTTTTTTGTCGGCCACATTGATCAAGTCAACTTGAGCTTTTTTGCCGTATTTGTTGGCAACATCGATTACGCCTTTGATTGTACCGATATCAGCGCAACCTAAAACTGTACAGATATCTGCACCGGCTTTGTAGAACGGCTCAGCTTCGTAGAAACCAGCGTCCATTGTTTTCAAATCAACTAAGATTTTGTTGTTTGGGAATTTTGCGCGCAATGTTTCAAGCAGTTTGATGCCGTTGTGCTTGATGCAAGGCGTACCGATTTCCAAGATGTCTACGTGTGGAGCAACAGTAGCTGCTAATGCAACAGTTGCGTCAAAATCTAATGAATCTAATGCCATTTGGGTTTGTGCCATGGTTTTCTCCGATTAAAAATTTTTATTAATAACTTAATACCTGAGGTATTTAATTAAATATACATTGTAACTATTTGATTAGCTACATAATTTTACTACTTATTTACAACCAAATCGTTTTGCTAATTGCTCAGGAACATAGATTCCAATAGCGCTTAGCGAATTTGAAGCTGGACCCGCAATCTTAAGTGCCCAGCTTATTGTTGTCAATGTTAAACCGTAATTATTACAACTTAGTTACGGTTTAGCATCGCTATTGCTATTACAGTTTTGTTGCCAAGGCCACTTCGAGCTTGATCTGGTCAGCCACAAAGCCACGAATGCCTTCGGCTAACTTTTCTGTCGCCATTGGATCTTGGTTTAGTTCGAAGCGGAATTCTTCCTCTGTCATTCTCGCTGGAGGTGTTTTAGTTGCGCCAGTGTCTTTTAACACTTGTGCTAACGTGCCTTCAGTAGCCGCTAAGTCTTGTAGCAAGTTTGGCGAAACTGTCAGACGATCGCAGCCAGCCAAGGCGATTAATTCGCCAGTATTACGGAATGAAGCGCCCATCACTACTGTTTTGTAGCCGTGCTCTTTATAGTACTTGTAAATAGCGCGCACAGAAACCACACCTGGGTCTGTTTCTTGTGTGTATTCCGTACCTGGATTTTTCGCTTTGTACCAGTCCAGAATGCGGCCAACGAATGGTGAAATCAGAAATACGCCAGCTTCCGCACATGCGCGTGCCTGGCCGAAACCGAACAGCAATGTGAGGTTACATTGGATGCCTTCTTTTTCAAGAATTTCACCCGCTTTAATACCTTCCCATGTTGAGGCTAATTTAATCAACACACGGCTTTTGTCCACGCCGGAATCTTTATAAAGTTGAATCAATTTACGGCCTTTTGCCACCATTGCATCCAGGTTAAATGATAAGCGCGCATCAACTTCAGTTGAAATGCGGCCTGGCACTACTTTAGTAATTTCTGTACCAATCAATACCGCCAATTTGTCAGCAGCATTATCAATTTGCTGCTCCTTAGTGCCGCCTTGTGCTTTTGCATACGCAATCGCTGTTTCGATCAGAGGGGCATATTGTGGCAATTGGCTTGCTTTTAAAACCAATGATGGATTGGTTGTTGCATCAACCGGTTTAACACTTTTAATTGCTTCCACGTCGCCTGTATCAGCCACGATAGTGGTCATTGCTTTTAATTGGTCTAATAAATTCGCCATTGCATCCTCCAAAAATAAATTAACTAAAATTCTTTGACTGAACCCAGTCATACATTGTAACTTAAATTTTTTATTTTCTATATGGCCATGCCAGATATTCCTAGCAAATATCTAAAGCATGCAAAAACAATGCTGCCACAGTTAAATCCGCACTGGTGCCAGGATTTAGCCCACGTTTTTTTAGTTCTGCATCAAACCTTAGCAAGGGCGCCTGATAATTTTTTGGATTATAAGCTTTTAATAATTCTGCTTCATGCGCCGCCGCCTCTTCCTGCACAAGCCTGGCAACGGTTTCACCGTATTTGCGTACAAGATGGCTATCTAAAAAACGTGTCATAAAGTGCAAATGCAGCGCCGTGACAGCCCAGGCCGGGCGCTGCCATTGTATTAGCATTTGCCGGTAGTGTGCCAAGCCATCTACAACATTGACATAGTTATTCGCATATTGCTGCGCGATCATATCGCGCGGTGCGGCTTCTAGCATGGCTTGCAGCAGCGTGCAATTAGCAGGCTGATACACATCATATTGCGCACTCTCACCCAGCCCGGCAGGTTTCGCCAAACGGATTGCGGCAAAAGCATGTTCAGCGTCGCTGACGGTGGTGTTAGCAAGCACACTTGATAGTTTTTCAGCGAATGTGTCTGAACTTGGCAGCAAAGCTGCGTGAAGTAATGGCGCGCACAGTAAAATCACACCCAAATTGGTATTGCAGTTCACCACTTTTTGCGTGGCTTCAACGCTCGATAAAATGCGCTCGCCCAAGCTAAAGCCAGCGTTGACGATCACTTTAGAGGCGGCTTCGGCACTTAGAATAAAATCCTGTACCGTCATACCGTGGCCATCTGCAAAGATGTGCACATTGCCCGGCTTTAAAGCTTCAAGCTCTGCCATACATGCGGCCTTGAAGGCGTCCGCTAATAGTTGGTTCTGGTGCATGCTATTGAGCGAGCCTTAAAAAATCATCCGCCAGAATTTGTGCTATATTCACCGAAGAGACTCCTTGCAGGCCCCGCCAGGCAGGGATGCTGTTCACTTCCAGCACCCATAGCTTACCTTTGCTGTCACGGATAATATCCACGCCACAATAAGCAATATCCAACGCCTTGGTCGCCTGTACAGCCAGACTCATCACGTCAGATTCATCGGAAGTTGTACATTGCGCGCCTTGCGCCACGTTATGCAGCCAATCAGCGCCGCTACGGCGCATGGCGGCAACAGCGTGGCCATTTACAACAAACACGCGGTAATCATGTGGCGCTTCGATAAACGCCTGCAAATAAAACACGCCATCAACAAAATCATCCATCGGCAAAGGTAACGCGCTTTGCGTATCAAGCAAACGCACACCCTGCCCTTGCGAACCGAATAATGGCTTGATGACCATTTGCTGATTGATTTTTAAGTCATTCTTAATAATCGCGTGCGCTTGCTGGCGCGATTCACATACCCAGGTTAGCGGCGTGGCGATGCCTGCCTGATGCAGCAAAAAACTGGTCATGGCTTTATCCACGGTGCGCTCAATTGCTCTACCGTCGTTGTAAACGCTGACGCCTAGCATTTTCAGGATGTGCAAAATATTCAGGCGCGTGGTGATCTGCTGCAACGTGCCGCCCGCAACGCTGCGCACGAATGCGGCTTTGGGTAATTCATCAACCTCGGGAATATAAATGTGCGGTTGATTGCCAGAAAGGTCAATCGCACAATCTTGTAGCGATACAAAAACCGCCTCTACACCATGTATAGCAAAAGCCTGTTTAAGCTGCTCACCATGCCAGCCAGCATCGTCTGTAAAAATGGGAATGCGCAATTTATAATTTACATTAAATTAAATAAATAACTAATTGAATTAAATATTAAATGATTTATTTATTAGCTGGCTATTAAACTCGCCAGCAACAAAACTATTGCCCGTTTCCAGGTTGTTAATTGTCACTTTTGCGGGAGAAAATAGCAGCGGATCAATCTGGTAAAAATCCATATTGCAAGACTTGAACACTTCGGCAAACGTTTTTCCGTAATCTTTTGAGGCGCTGCTGGGTAACTCTTGTGCTAATTTTCTGGCCTCATCGTCACTGCAATTCACATTGAGCTGCACAAAACCGCCAAATAAAATCGCATCGTTGGTACGCCCCATCGCCGTCATAAAATCTTTGGAAACTGGCGGCAGAACCGCTTCGCCATTGCCGCTTATGATATTCGCCAGCGGGAAGTGCAGCGTATGCGCCTTATGCAGCGCCACTTCCAGCACGCGCCCCACGATTTGCACCACGCCCGCGATACTGGTCGTCGGCGTCAATATCAGCGTTAGATTTTTGGCTTGCACGCCTGTATCCCGCGTGATTTTTTCAATGATCGCCATCGGCGGAATCTTGTCCGTTTCCAGCACCAGTACCGTGTTTTGTGCGCTGTCTTTATATCCAAGTTCTTTAAACAGTTCTTCACGCTGCGCAATAGCCCTCGCAGGGCCACTGCCGAGCGAAAAGAATTTTTCGTGGCCACTATCATTACTAAGCGCCCAGCCCGCATACTGGCTGCCAAGGCATGCCAATACAGGGCTTTTACTCTGCACTTTGATACCTGAAGGCCAGTCTTTAAAAGCCGTTTTGTCGCTCAACTCCACCTTGCCCAAACCACCCATACAGATTTCCGCAATCAATCGCCCCGCCTCTGCACTGCCTGCATGCAGAATGCCCGCATCAACAACCGTCGCGCCGGATTCATGCGTTGACACACCGATTTGCAACGCCCGGGCATTGTCAATCAATTGCTGTACCAATGGGCCGGAAAGCGCATTGATGCTAGGCCATAAGCCGGCGTCCAATTTAGTCATAAATTATCTCTCTTAATTTTTGTGCTTTTTGTAACACTGATATATATGCCGAATCAGCATTTTCCGCCTCCGCAAGCACTGTACAAATCGGGGCGTTATGGGCGATTTTAACACTGGATGCTTTATCCACCACAGATGGAATATCGGCCACCCAATCTGGCCAGGCAAAATCGATTGGAATTTCAACTGCATCATCCGCATACAAAATCAACTGGGCCTTGGCTGGTGCTTGTTGCAGTGAAAAACCCATCAAATTCCCCGCGCAGCCTTGCATATGAGCCGCAAACAAATTTGGATACAAATGAAAAGTCGCACTTAATCTTGGATTCAGTTCCAAAATCCACAGTGCTTCACCATCTAAAATAGCATCTAAGCTATTGATGCCGCGCAAACCCAAAGTAACCGTTAGCTGCTGCGCTGCATGCTCAAATGCTTGTTGCACCCGCGTAGGCAAATCTACTCCACTCACCGCGCCCGCAAAGCGATACGGCATATCTGCAAATGGCGCAACAAATTGCAGATTAAAGCCGATTAGCTTTGCCGTTTTGCCATCAGCCAAAAATAGCATGGATACAGGCTTTCCAGCTATTTTTTTCTGATAATAAGTCTTCTGAGAATAACCGCCCGCTTCGCCTTGATTCGCAGGCTTGATGTGCGTGCCGCCGCTACCGCCCAGTTTTTTTGAAAGCCAGTTCGCCGCAACTTCAGGCGCATCTAGGCATACTTCTGGATGTGTAATGTTAAGCGCATCCAATAACTTAAAAAAATCAAAACCCTTCGCCTGCTCAAGCACATCCGGCGCATTGCCAAGTAAAGGCACACGTTCCGCTACCCAGCTTAACAATTCAGGTTCGGCATCGAACAAGCTTCCATACAAAAAACCATCCACATCATCGAGGTTTATTTGTGCAAAAATACGTTTGAAATTCTCCGCATCTGCACCCTGCGCATGCATTTTCAGCTTGAAGGCTTGTTCGGCAATGCGCTGTGTATCCGCATCGGCAAAGACGTCCAGCGTGACGACCTTATAACCGCTAGACGCTGCCGCTTGCGCATAGCCACGCGCCGAGGTTGCGGCGATGATTATCATTTTAGGCGCCTGCTAGATTTTGCGCCATTTCAAACGCTGCCATAAACTCCAGATAAAGCGGTTTATCTGTGGCCAGCATTTGTTTGAGTAAGTTGTGTTGCGTGGCATATTTCAAATTGCCAATCGCCAGCGCGCCTATGCCGATAACGTCAGTTGCAGCAATCGCCACGCCATCCGCCATTACATCTACGCCTTCAGCACCAGTCGGTGCAACCGCGTTCACGTCGGCAATAACTTTCAGCGATCTGGAATGCGCAATTTGTGCAGCCGTAATCACACGAACTCCCGCCGCTGCCGTACATAGTGCAATATCTGCCTTATCCAGCACGGCCTGCTTTGCGGCTTCATCCATGCCATCCACATAGCCGATACTGGTGCCGTAACGCTGGTTATAACTTTGCGCCCTATTTCGCGCGGCCTCCATGCTGCTATGCGCAACCAGCTCGACCTGTGCGCCCTGCTTGGCGGCGATCACTGCCACGCAACCACCTACCGGGCCGGTTGCCCCAAACACAGCCACTTTCTTGCCACTCAGACTGGTTTGAAAATGCCTTTTAAGATGGAAATCTACTTTTGCCAGCATGGCGGCAGCCGTGGTAAACGCACCTGAAGGGTCCGCGAATACTGAAAACTGAAACGGCGGAAACATGGCTCTCTGCGCGGCTTCCAGCATATCCATGGTTAAGTCGATATCACGTCCGCCTACAAAAATCGCCTCGCGCTTGATGCCGGAAGGGCTGCGCGAAAAAATCGCGTCCTGCGCCAAACCCGCCACTTCCTCCAGCTCAACATGCGTGTAAGGCATGATCTTATCAAACCCGGCATCGAATGCCATGTTCACATCGAACGGACTGGCATTTTTGGCTGCTGTAATGAGATGTAAAATCGAAACTTTTTCCATAATAATATGTATACTCTTAAGAAATTTGTATCGTTGCGCCGGTATTACTGGCGCGCACGATTTGATATGAAATATTGTTAAATGCCGCAAACTTGTGCTGCAAAGTATCCAGCATGCATATGGTACCCGCTTCATTTTCGAATACGGCAAACCCTGTCGGCCCCCATGAGCTTTGCCCAAAACAGGCCACGCCCGCATGCGCCAAGTGCAGCAATATTGCCCCGATTTGAGGGCTTGCATAACGCCCGCCCTGCGCTGGCGCAAAATAGTCGCCAACATGCGCTTGCAATTCCTGAATGCTATTACCAAAGGCCGTTAAATCCTGCTCGACTAATGCCGGCATCGCCTGCATCAGCACATGCCGGCACAAATGCGCCGCCAGGTTTTCAGAAAACACCGGCAACCGTTTAAACGCCTCCAGCTCATTTTTCCCATGAATCCCCGGCTGGCTGGTATCCAATATCAGTAAAATACGCCATTGCTCTGGAAAATCATAACGTGCCAACAAAGGCGGTACTTTTGACAATGCCGTACCAGTCGCAGTGTTAGAAGCACGTCCGCCGTCAATCAATAATCCACCATGGTCAAAAGCTGCAATGCCGATGCCAGAGCGGCCGCCACGCCCGGTTAACTCGGCGATTTGTGCCGTGCTTAACTTTAGCTGGTATAGCTCGTTGATAGCCGCCCCGACACCCAAAGCCAGCTGTGTGCCGGAACCTAATCCTGCATGTTCGGGAATATGCTGCAGAATATTAAGACTGACACCGCCAGCATGCTGCAGCTTTTTAATCAGCTGTTCCGTAATGGCGGATGCCCGCGCCACCGTTGCTGCAGGAACTTGGGGAGAGCCTGTGACCTGCGCTTGTTTATTCTCAGCAAAGATTGCCGTCAATTCAACTAAAGGCGCAGCCAGGCTTAACCCTATACCGCCAAACTTTCGTCCCAGGCCGCCGTGCAGGTCAAAAAAACCCATATGCAAACGCGCGGTGCTCTTAACTGTGATTTTATTGGGGATTGCTGCAACCATAAGTGTTATTCAATGTTTTTAGTTTTTGATACACACATCGACTGAGCGCCATTTTCTCATCGTTCATCATCATTTTAGCTGACAGTGAAGACTTTTAATATGCCAACTCCAGCACGTGCACAAAAATTTAGTCTTGAGTCGCTATTTTTCAGGTGACAGCGCCTGCTTATTTAGGCAAAATGTAACTGCATTGTAAAAATTATTTTAATCCCCTGTTTGAACATCGAAGGAACTATCATGTCAGCCCACGTTATTCCATTTGAAAATCTACGAAACACCGACGTCCCTTCTGTCGGCGGTAAAAACGCTTCTTTAGGAGAGATGATTTCTCAGCTATCAGCTAAGGGCGTGCGTGTGCCAACGGGCTTTGCAACAACAGCCGATGCCTACCGTGAATTTTTGGCGCAAAACGGGTTAGACAAAAAGATTAATGATTTACTTGATAAGCTCAATGCAGATGATACGCAAGCACTTGCAGTATGTGGCAAGCAGATTCGCGAATGGATCATGGCTGCACCTTTTCCACCCGCGCTGGA